>Ga0308410_1000113_pt1 | contig 34120 bp, 26 predicted proteins | sample HotsprOSTMatCore_FD_203467 | JGI IMG/M metagenome (GOLD analysis project Ga0308410, IMG submission 203467) | Hot spring phototrophic mat microbial communities from Octopus Spring, Yellowstone National Park, Wyoming, United States -... | ecosystem: Environmental > Aquatic > Thermal springs > Hot...
TCCTGCCAGAATTGCCTCGTTGTCTGCCAGATGCGCTGTACCCGGCTAAAAGAAGCTGTCTTTGTTGTTGTCGCTCCCTCATTGGGGGCAATCACCAGAAGCGAGTCGAGCAGCCTTCCATCCAGCCATTCTGCAAGATCGAATTGCCCGGCGATCAGCGCCAGTCGCCCATTGGTATCAGCAACCTCGTCAATCCAGATCGTTTCGTGCGCTTGCTTGCTTGCCCAGGCTTGCGAACGATCCAGTCGTCGTTGCTCACAGATATCGCACACATTGCGCTCGATGGCTTTCCTGGATGGCCCCTGTGGGCGCAACCCGCACACCGTGCAAATGGTATCGACTCGACCGTTCCAGAAAGACTCGATGGCTTCGACATCCGCTTGAGAGCGGACGTCTGTGAGCATCGCGTTGATTGCGGGTAGCTCGTCGCTTCCACTACGATTCGGATCTTGCCCCCACCAGGGTGTCGGTTCGAGCGCCAGCACCGGTACAATTTCGCCCCCCAACTGCAATGCTTGATTATCTTTCAGCGTTGCTCTGGCAAATTCCTGGAGTATCAACTGAGACAATGGAACCTGCTGGCTGTTTGTTAAGCTGAGCAGGTTAGGCAGGTCAGCGACAACATAAAGGCTGCCATGCTCATCGCGGTATACTTCATGCGCCAGTGGGTAGGTTTCTTCAAGCAACGAGCGAACCCGTTCAAAAGCGTTCTGCAGCAACTGTTGTCTACTGAGCAGATCGGGAAGGCGTACGACGTTAAGCAGGTAGTCTGGTCCATCAACCCGAACGCTGAGTAAACGCCAATGCAGATTTTGCGCAGCAGGCGGGGTACTACCCGATACTAGAACACCTGCCAGTGCTGTTTTGTACAGCGCACCAACCAGCAGCCCCCAACTCCACAGATCAACCTCATTGGTTGGTCGCCGTGTATCTGCGACGACTTGAGAGAACAGGTTACGTAAGGCTACCAGCAGTTTCTGCCGTTCGGTCTGGGAATACGCTGCGAGCGAAGCCCAGGGCAATGCCCACATCTGGTTTGTCAGTCCAGATGGAACAGCGCGTTCAAACCCAAACGGCGAACTGATCTGAATACCGGGATAGGTCTGCTTTCCGCCAGCCGGGTCTTGTTTGTCGAAGTGAGCCGTGTTATGGCAGCGGGAAAGATACAGCCCTAAGAGGTCGGCATTCCAGGTGTTGTCATCGAGTAAGTTAGTCACAGTACGAGCATTTGATTGAACAGGCAGTTGTAGGTGTACACTGGTCAAAACACTGTAACGGCCAGCGAGACTGTTAGGATCAGTTGCTCCACCACTGGCGCGTGCTTCACTACGGGGTAGGGCCGAACCTTGAGGACTCGCAGCCTGCACTCTCAGTTGCTCATCTGAACACTTGCGATAGTCATGCAACCAGCCAATCGCTTCCGCCAGCAAGAGAGCATCACGATGTTGGGCAAGGATCTCCAACTGGCTCATCCCTCACCTCCACTCCGCGTAAAAAATAAGAACTTGATACAAGATGCACATCACACCCACTAGATGCGCCCTCGTTCCATATCTCTGCGTCTCTGCGCCTTTGCGTCCAATTCCCCTCCGCGCTTCTGCGCCTCTGCGTCCCCGTGATGCACGCTTTCACATCAGCCGTCCATGCGACTTCGCCGCACGCCGACGGGATGAACATACGCTGGCTCCCGGGAGGGCTCCACCCTCCCAAACCCTCCCAGGGGCCGGGGCCTGGGTGCGCGGGCCTCCGGCCCGCATCAGCGTAGGGGCCGCGCGCCGCCCCAACCCTCCCGCAGGCGGGGGAATGGGGAAACCCGGTTTCCCCACACCCCTGCGTGAGGGCGCAGCCCTCCCAGACCCTCCCACCGGGTGGGGGCATGGGGAACCCGGGTTCCCCATGCCCCTGCGGGGCGGGGGAATGGGGAAACCCGGTTTCCCCACACCCCTGCGTGAGGGCGCAGCCCTCCCAGACCCTCCCACCGGGTGGGGACGTGGGGAAACCCGGTTTCCCCACACCCCTGCGTGAGGGCGCAGCCCTCCCAGACCCTCCCACCGGGTGGGGGCATGGGGAAACCCGGTCTCCCCATGCTCCTGCGGGGCGGGGGCGTGGGGAAACCCGGTTTCCCCACACCCCTCTTCGAGAGCCTATTTTCACGTTAGGTCTGATATAACTGCGCGGCCACCTGCCGCGCCTGTTCCTGCAAGTCGCTCAAGGTCGTGAATGTGCGTTCGGTGACGGACGGTCGGGGAGGCGCCGCCAGCGCGGGTTGCGCCACCGGCTCCTGCGCGGCGGCCTCGGCCAACTGCCGGCCCTCGCGCTCCCACCACTTCTGCGCCTTCTCGTAGAGTTGCCGCTCTTGCTTGTTATATTGTCGCCCCTGGTTCTTCACAAACGCTTCGTACTCCGCCGCCGATTTCAGGCTGCCATCCGGGCGGCGGAAGTCGGCATGCAGACGGGAGGGGGTCTCCAGGTAGCGGGCCAGGCCCGGCGCGGGCAGAGCAGCCTGGGGACTGGCCGGCGCATCTGGAGCGACGAGCGCAGCGCGGATCAGCAACCTGCCCTGTCCGGCGAGCTGTTCTTCCACAACGCCAAAGCCACTGCTGGTTTTCGCGCCGAACCCGCAGGTGGTCAGCATCGCGTGAAGACCGTGGGCAACCCCTTCGAGATCCTCAGCAGCCTGCTGCCGATCAACGGAGCCAAATGGCACATACAACAGGAGTAGCGTACCCGTTGTGCCCTGAGGCACGCACTCTATCAGAATCGGCCCGCGCTCGCCAACGCCGCTTTGCCGGTTGTGCGGATTGATCACTTCCAGCCCGATCTTGTCGAAGAAGGTGGCGAAGAAATGCAGCCGGCCGGCGAAGAACCCGCTCGGCGAGTAGAAGCGCCGTATCACCCGGCGGTAGAGGCGAGCCTGCTCCTCCCCGCCGCATGGATCCAGGAATGCCTCAACGCTCGTCTCATCGGTCTGCACGCCCTTTTCATTCCCAAAAAGACGCGCCAGTTGCGCGCGCCGTTTCACGAATGCTTTGCGAACGACGCGCTGTTGTTGCTCACCATCGCTGAGGCTGCTCCACCACTCCACCAGTTGCCGCGCCATCGCAGCGCGCAACGCGCCCTTCCATCCCGTCGCCGCGACCATGGGAGCCTGAAAGATCTTCTCCTTGCGCACCGGGTTGTCGAGCAAATAGAACGTAGTGTCATCTTTGCTCAAGTAGGGCTTGCGCAGGCGAAACGGCACGCGCAGCAGAAAGCTGAGGGCAGGCATCTGGAAGATAGCGTCATCGTCTGGCAGGAAATCAAAAGCCTCCGGAATTGCGCTCGTAGCAAGCTTCTTCTGCCAGGCATCCCGAATGGCATTGTCAAGTTCAGATCCTCTTGCTGCGAACCAGAGATAGGCCAGATGAGGTTCAATGTGAACTGCCTGATTTGCAGCCAGTTTGATCTCTCTTTCGGCTTGTTGGCGTGCATTTTTGTCGCGCTGTTGTTTGGCATGGTCAAGACTTTGTGCAGCTTGCTCCAATTCACCCAGCTTCTCGCTCAACGTAATCTGCCGGGAAGCATAATGATCACGCTGCATCGTCCGCCTCCTCTAACCCGAGTAAACTGCGCAGAAACATCTTCGCGTCGCCGCTATGCGGCGCAACTGTGTCGCGGGTGGATTTGAACTCACGCCAGACCTGAAGCGTATAGTTGCTTTGCAAATGATCGTGAATAGCCTGCGCGATCTTATTGCGGCTCCAGCCAAGGTCATACTGTGTTGCTTCTCCAGGGATCCAGCCCCACACACGCAGCAAGCCATCGCCGTAGGGCCGCGAGACTTTGATTTTGGACGCCATGCGCCCATCTTTCACCGTACCCATAATGAAATGGCGTAACGGCTGGTCTGTAGCAAATAAGCGGCGCAAATCATACTTCAGGTTGAATGTAGCCTGCTCCTGGGCGCCTGGCAGGTGAATACGCGCCAGAAAGATGTTGCACAGCGAAGGGAATTGGGGGTAGCTTTTGCTGCCTGCAGTAGCCAGCAGCCAGTCATACAGCGGTCGAGCATCGAGCCGGCCGTTCGTCAGTGTGATCACCCCGAAGCCCATCTGCGGGCGAGCGCCGATGGCGGCCCAGTCGGCCATGAATTGGATCAGGCCGCCGATCACCTCGGGCTTGAAGTCGGGGTGCAGGCTCTGGATTCGCAATGTAAGCGCGCCTGAACGTGGTTTGTCATTTACGTTCTGAGGAAAGTACCAGGTTGGGGTGCGGGTGTTTTCTTTGCTGTACTGGTATGATCGTTGGGCCTGAAGCTGCGATTTCACTCCATTGTCAGGGTTCGTGTTATCTTCAACATCAAGCCGAAAGCGCCTGCGCCACCCGGTCGCGCCAAACACCCGGCATACATCGCAGATGCCATCATCAGGCTCTGTGGCGTCATAGAGGCATTGTTGGCCAGTAGGGTCGCAAGCCTTCCCACCCATCCCACGCACCAGCGCCTCCATCCACCAGCGCATGCTCCCGAGGATGCCAGTCTCGTGCAGGCGATCAACCCTGCCCGTTTCGACGCCGCCGGTCCATAAGGGGGTGAGCGTTTCGATGGGCACGTCCATACCCTGTCTCCTTAAGGCATGGTTCAGGATCGGGCGTTCTAGCTTGACCGTCGCTCCACACCTCCACCGAACCGGTCTGTAGAGTTGGAGAGTTGTAGAGCTGTAGAGTTGAAGGCCGGATTGTCAAGTTCGTTTGAACCATGCCTTAGCAATGGGAGACATGGTTTCAGCAGGGCTATGCGGTATAGTACCGTCTCGCGCCGAACCGCCCCCTCCCTGACCCTCCCCCACCGGGGGGAACCGGGCTCCTCCCCCCAGCGGGGGGAGGTTGGGAGGGGGGCGGAACGCTCAATCTCCGACGAACCTTGTCTTAGCGCGAATAACTCTACTTCCCCGCGCGTCACACCATTGCGGGGTATTCTAGAGCCGAAGGCTTACCGCTGTGTTACATACAAGAGTTACGCGGTGGAGGGGTATGGAGAGGCCGCGCCTCTCCGCCTGTCCTGGCGCTCCACCCCCGCTGGAGGCGCTACCTCTACCTGGCATCGTCGAAACCTGCGGCGATGTCGCCGGGCAGACCAGGCAATTGCATGCCGCCCTGGATGACGTAGTGGAAGTTGCCCGGCCCTACCGCGCGCAGCAACTGTTCGACAATCTTGCGAACGTCGTCGTAGGGGCCATTGACGTAGAACGGTTTGCCGTCCGGCCCCCCTGTCGGCACCGCCGTCGGCTCAGCGTCCGGGTTGGCGCCGGACAACAGGTGCGCGGCCTGGGCGTAGACCGGGTCGGGCTTGAAGCCCAGACGAGCGGCGTACTCCAGGCCCGTGAAGACGATCTTTGCCGCCAGGTTCAGGCTGACCGGCGCCATCGGCTGGAGGCTCAAGGCATGGGCACGGAGGTCCCGGTTATACTCGGCGCTATCTTTGAACATCCGCACCTGCGCGCCCTTTACGCCGAGGCAGCCAAGGTCGATCAGCAGAAGCGCCGCGGCCACCCTGCCCGACTTCGGCGAGCGGCGCGCGACCAGGAGCGTGATCGCCGCCCCGGGCTTCTCCCAGTCCTGCGAGAGCAGCACCTCATGCACCGGCCAGTCGGCTGCGAGGGCGTATCCCCCCACCGGTTTCGAGGCCGGGCCTGTCTCACGCCCCATGTTACCCTTCGGTTTGCCCTTACCCAAGAGTCGCTCCCTTCTTTGTGGCGCTGGAGCCTTGCCCGCGTCTTGCTCCGTCGCTACCATTTTAGATTTTAGATTGCGGATGGTAGATTGCCGCGCAATGCAACAGGAAGCGCTCCAGCGCTCACGAGCTTGCGGCGTCTCTATGACGCTTTGGTAGCTACGTTACGTCGAAGTGAAACGACCCTCGCGGGAGGGTTTGCTCCATGGACGGCTCGCGTGAGCATGGGGGAACCAGGTTCCCCCACACCCCCGTTTTCATTGAGCGGTGTGCCGCCCGGCGGCATGGACGGCTAACGTGAACATAGGCTGCTGGAGCAGGGGTGTGGGGAAACCCGGTTTCCCCACGCCCCTGCCCGCGGGAGGGCCTGGCCCTCACGCAGGGGGATGGGGAAACCGGGTTTCCCCATACCTCCGCCTGCGGGAGGGTTTGGGAGGGCAAAGCCTTCCCAGGAACAACCTATGTTCCCATGGACATTGATCCTCTCTTCCGCTGCAGCGCGTCCAGTGTCTCCGCCGACCGGCGCTTGCGCTTGTTCGCCGCGCGCAACTGCTCGACATCTGGCATCCAGGGGGCAGGCGCGATATGCTGGCAAGCGGTGCGTTGCGCTATTGTACTACCAGTATCGAAAAGTGTCACTGCCGGTATGGGCCATGGGGAGCCTCCTGCCCATTGCCTGCTCACATCTCTTGCCGGAGCATTCACGCGGCCCTGTCACCGGTCGGGAGGAGCGTGCGCTGAGCGCTGGCGCTCAGCGGCCCTGTCCGGCTTGCGGCTCAGGAACAGCTTCGTCAGGGTCGTTCAGATCGCGGAGCAGCGTCGCGTCTTTCAGGTTGAGCGGCACAATCGCATCATCACTCTGGTCCTCGTCGTTTTCATCGATCGTCGTCGGTTCATCAAGCGGTGTAAGCGCCGTGTCGACCTGCGCGACATACTTCTTGAGCGTCAGGAGTTGCCGTGCGAGCAGCGGGGCCTGCTCCGCGCTCAATGCGCGCACCAGCTCAACCTCCAGCAACGCGGAGCTGCCGGCCCCGGGGAGCACCGTCGCCCGTTTCACCGGCGCGCCGAGCCGGCCCAGGGCGTCAAGCGCCTTGCCGACCGCCCGGCTATCATCGTGCAGATGGATGCGCAACCGACTGATCGGCCCGCCGAAGTTGAGCCGCGCTTCGAGCCATTCCAGGGTCGTCAGCGTGAACAGAAAGAGCAGCGTCCCAAAGACGGCCAGCCATCCCAGACCGACGGCAGCCGTGATGCCGATCCCCGCGCAGCCCCACAGCGTCGCCGCCGTCGTCAGGCCGCGCACGGTGGTTCCATGGCGCAGAATCGCGCCCGCGCCCATGAAGCCAATCCCCGAAACCACATAGCTTGCCACACGCAGGGCATCACGCTGCTGGTCACCCAACTCGGCAAAGCCATAAGCGCCGGCCATCGTGACCAGGCAGGCGCCGATCCCGACCAGAATGTGCGGGCGAAACCCGCTTGCCCGCTCGTGTCCGGAACGTTCGAGGCCCACCAGCCCGCACAGCACCAGGGTGAGGAGCAGGCGCCCCAGCGTGCTGACATCGACCGGCCCCATGATCCGCATAAGCTCGAGACTAATATCTGGTATCGTTACCATGCCACTCCGTCTCCTCATACTCATTGACGCGAGGTGCGCAGGCGCCTCCCGGCGGGGTACGTGTTCAGATTTCTCCTGGGAGCGCGGGCAGATGGTCTTTGAATAAATAATCCGCTCTAGCCCGCGCAGGCGGGCTTCGCATTCCGTAGCCGAGGGCTTTAGCCCCACGGCCAGCCCGGCATAGCGGATTAATTTCTCAAAGACCATCTTGCCCGTGGAGACCCGACGAGGGCGGAAGGCCCTCGCTCCCGGGCGTGTGGGTTACCCGAAATGTGAACACGTACCCGGCGGGGAGGGGTTGGAGAGCCTGCGGTTTTCCAGGCACCGGGGAAGCGCGGGGAGGGCTGCGCCTCTCCGCTCCCCTCCAGCGGGTGCGTCCTGTAATTGATGATCACATATGCAACTCACGCGCCATTTTCCGGGAGACGCAGGCGACCCTCGCGCGCGTCGTATTCGAACAGCTCGGCATAGCGGCCCCAGTCGATCGCGATATCCAACGTGTCGGCTGCGTCCTCCTCGCTCATATAGTCCTCCAGTTCACTGAGGAATCGCTCGCGCGGCGCCCGGTGGTCGGACCGGTTCGCCAGCACGCGCCGGATGTGGGCGACAAGCGCTACCCGACTCATCAAGTGCTCGGCAAAGATCTGCTTACGCTCCTGGATGTTGCTGCGGGCCAGCTTGACGCCCTCCGGCAGCAGCGTGATATCGCCCGCGCGGGTCTGCGCGAACCCGAGCAGTTCAGCCGCATCGGTGAGGGAAAACAGATCATCCACATCGAGCTGCATCTCATCCGCGAGGGTCGGCAGATCGTCGCGCCCCCGATCCGGCCCGGTGTCTACCCGCTCGATCAGGCCGATCATCTGGGCGATCTCTGCCCGTGGCAGCCGCATACCCAGACTGGCATGATCGAACTTCACATCTTCAGTGACCCCAGGTACGACGACCGGCGTGGTCATCGTATGGTAGATCTGCTCGATCACCGCGCGGAACGCTGCAGCCTCACGGTCGCGCGGGCGCGGCAGGTCAATGCGCTCGCTGCTGATCAGCCGGCCCGGATTTGAAGCCAGGATGAGCACGCGATCGGCCATCAGCACCGCTTCCTCAATATTGTGAGTGACCATCAGGATCGCTCGCGTCGGGATCCGGCGCTGCTCCCACAACCCGAGCAACTCGGCGCGCAGGTTCTCGGCCGTCAACACGTCAAGGGCCGAGAACGGCTCGTCCATGAGCAGCACGTCGGGGTTGGTCACCAGTGCGCGGGCAAAGCCGACCCGCTGGCGCATCCCGCCCGAGAGCTCTTTGGGATAGGCGCTCTCAAAACCGTCGAGGCCGATCAGGTCGATCGCGTCCAGCGCCCGTCGCCGGCGTTCACCTTCGGGGACGCCCTGCGCCTCCAGGCCGAGTTCGACATTTTCCAGCACCGTCAGCCAGGGGAAGAGCGCGAAGGATTGGAAGACCATTGCCATGCCCGGCATCGGGCCGGTGACCGGGCGGTTGCGGTAGCGCACCGTGCCGCTGGAGGGGCTGATCAGGCCGATCAGGCTGCGCAGCAGCGTAGACTTGCCTGAGCCGGAGCGCCCCAGCAGGGCGACGATCTCGCCCTCGTGGAGTTCCAGCGTGATGTTATCGAGCACGAGCAGGTCGTTGCCTTCGGGTGTCTTGAAACTCTTGCGCAAATCGCGAACGCTCAGGATGACGTTGTCCGCGCCGTTCGTCGTCCTGGGGGTAGCAAGCGTCGTCATGGGCAGCGTCCTTTCTTGTCCTGGACATGGTTTCAGAAGGGCTATGCGGTATGCTACCATCTCGCGCCGAACCGTCCCCTCCCTACCCTCGCTGGGGGCGGGAGTGCGGCTCCTCCCCCCAGCGGGGAGAGGTTGGGAGGGGGGCTGCAGCGCCGCATGCGCTTATTCGACAGGTACTGGGCCCAGAGGTCCGCGCGATCCATCAGTCCAGGCGGAAGCGCGTCTCGGCCAGGTGATACAGCCGGCGCCAGAACAGGCGATTGAATCCCAGCACGAGCAATCCCATCACCAGCATGCCCAGCCCGACATGCGGGTTAAACTCGCCGGTGCTCCAGGTTGCAATATACGCTCCCAGGCCGGTCAGGGTAAGGGTCGTCGTTCCCCACGACACGACCTCGGAGACGATGGACGCATTCCACGAACCGCCCGAAGCCGTAATCCCGCCGGTAACAAAAGCAGGGAAGATCGCCGGGATGATCAGTTTGCGCCACCACGCCCAGCCACGCAGCCCATGCACCATCGCGGCTTCTTTGAGGTCGTTGGGAATGGCGACCGTCCCGGCAATCACATTGAACAGGATGTACCACTGCGCGCCGAGCACCATCAGCGGGGCCTGAAACAGGCTCTGGGGCAGGGCGAAATTGCTGATCAGCACGACCGCCACCGGAAAGAGCAGATTAGCGGGAAAGGCTGCCGCGAACTGGGCCACTGGCTGGACGAACTGGGCCACCCGCGGGCGCAGCCCGATCCAGACCCCGATCGGCGTCCAGACCAGGGTCGAGACGGCGATCCAGATCACCACGCGCAAGGTGGTCATCAACCCCAACCAGATGCACTCCAGCACATCCGCCCAGGCAACCTTGCCGGCCGGCGCCATCGGCAGGGCGCAGGCAGCCGCGAGATCATCCGGCAGCGCCGCCCAGCTCTCGCGCAGCAGCGCGGCCAGATCCGCGCTGATCCGTGTCCCTCCGCTGGTCGCCGCGCAGACATCCGAGAGCCAGACGGTCTGATCGGCGCTGGTTGCCACCCCGGCGGCGGCAAAGCGCTGCGCCAGCTCCGGGCGCAGCCCGCTGTTGACGTTCGGGTTGGGCGCCAGGAGACCGTTATTGCCGAAGCCCAGGCCCGGACCGAACATGTAGGTTGCCAGAAACCAGACCGCCCAGAGCGTCGCCGCCAGGACCAGCGCGTACCAGATGCGATCCAGGATCCGCTCGCGCGGCCTCAGCGTGGGCTGTGGCTCCACGGGCTGGCCAGGGCGCTCACGCGCCGGGCGGGTAGGCAGCGCGCGACCGAGCGCAGCGCCGGCGGCCCCCAGGGCGCTGGCGAACCCCGAGCGCTGCCAGAGCCGCAACATCCACGACTCCGCCACTTCCTGGGCCTCGGATTGCTCGAACTTGAACTTCTCGGCCCAGGCCACAATCGGGCGAAACACGAGCTGATCGTAGAGCAATATGAGGATCAGCAGCGTAACGCCGGCGAACACCATGGCAGTGAAATCCGCCTGCTCAATGGCCAGCGCAATGTAGGCGCCGACACCGGGCAGGTACTGGTCATTGTCGCGCCCAACCACGGAAATCACTTCCGAGGCGACAACGAAGAACCAGCCGCCCGACACCGACATCATGGTGTTCCAGACCAACCCCGGCATCGCGAAGGGCACCTCGAGCTTCCAGAACTTCTTCCAGGCGGACAGCCGCAGCACCGATGCAGCCTCGGCCAGTTCGCGCGGCGTGGTGATCAGCGAGTGGTAGAAACTGAAGGCCATGTTCCAGACCTGCGAAGTGAAGATCGCAAAGATGCTGGCAGCCTCCAGGCCCAGCAGGCTGCCGCGAAACATGCCCAGAAAGATTGCCGTCGTCACCGTCAGAAAGCCCAGGATTGGCAGCGACTGGAGGAAATCCAGCATCGGAATGAGCACCAGTTCAGCGCGGCGCGACTTGGCCGCGAGCGTCGCGTAGGTGAAGGTGAAGAGCAGGCTCAGCAACACGGCAACGAACATGCGGAACAGCGTGCGGAGACTGTAGTAGGGCAGATTGCGCGGATCGAGATCGACCGTGAGATCCGGGGCAGCCGGATCGAAGGCCACTGTGGCGCCACGGTACGCGACCGTCAGCAGCAGAATGGCGACAAGCACCAGCGGCACCACCACGAGATCCCAGCGTGTCAGCCTGAACTTCGGACGCAGCACCCCGGCATCCGGATAGGTTTTCTGCACGGAAGGCTCCTCTCCTCTTCAATGCACGTACTCGCAACCATCAGTGTCCCGACGCGGCCACGCCTTGCGACTCGGCAGCCCGCCCCGACTTCAATGCACGTACTCGCAACCATCAGTGTCCCGACGGCTGGCGCCGCGCCAGCAGCACCATCAGCAGCTCGGCGATCCCGCGGGGCGTGCGGCTGCGGCGCTCGGCTTTCGAGGAATGGTCGGCAATCAGCCGTGCCACCTCATCACGCAGATTCTGGATCTCAACCCGCAGCGCGGCGTTCTCTGCGGCGCACGTCTCAATGACAGGACTTACGCGGCAGAGGGTTGCGGGGAGGCTTCGCCCTGGCAGTTTCGGAGAGGATACGTCGAAGTTGTATCCCGGGTTATATCCTCTGGGTTCAGGTTGCCCGCCACAGTGGCTCAACATGAACCAGCACGGTACTGATCTGACGTTGTTGTGTCAGGAGATCACTGCGAATCATCTCGGCGATCCGGTGCGATTCCAGGATTGATTGATCGGCAGGTTGCATGACCGTCAACGCAGCCATTATCTTGCGTCCAATGCGATGGAGCGTCACCGACTGACATAAACCTGGTCCGACAATTTGCTCGGCGCGATGGATGATCTGCCGTCGAAGCGTATCTTCATCGCCGTTCACGCCGCGTTCCAGTTGGAGTTCGGTAATCATCGGGTCAATGTGTGTGACAATCGCGCCAACCTCTGGCAGATTCGCACGGATCTTCGCCTCGAAGGCATCAACCAGGGTATGCGCCTCAGCCAGGGTTAAATCCGCATTAACTTCAACATGAAGGGTGAGCGTCAGACTCTCATCTGGCTCAGTGTGGAGCCGCACATTATGGATATTGATCCCGATCGTATCGGCCAGCAATCGCACCGTCTGCACAACGCGCTTCCACGGCGGGCGCTCAACCGGCGCTGGCTCGATATGCACCAACACCTCAACGATGCCTGGCACGTCAGCGATGATCCGTTGTTCGACCTGATCAGCGATTTCATGCGCCTGGGCTGTATTCAGCGTCGGGTTGACCTGGATCGAGAGGTCGAGATGGGCCGCGGTTGCACTCCCGCGGGAACGAATCCCGCGCACGTGGCGCACACCTGGAATACGCCGCGCCAGTTCCGCGACTCGATCAGGGTTGACAACGGCAGTATCGGTCAGAACGCTCGTCGAGTCGCGGAATATATCGAGCGCGACCCTGAGGAGCATCACCACCACCCCCAACGCGACGAGCGGATCGAGCCAGGGCCAACCCCGGGTGCTGCCAATCAATGACGCGATGACGGTCAACGTAATCAACAGATCGACCCGCGTATGTTCCGCATCAGCCAACAAGATCGGGCTATTGAGCCGGCGCCCGGCACGGGTCTCCAGGGTCACGACCACGAGGTTGATGACAAAAGTGCCCGCCATTATTCCGATGGTCAGTGAGGTGATCTCGAGCGGTTCACCGCCGCCAAGGAGACGATCAACAACGCCGCGGCCGATTTCATAGGCTGCGACAACCAGCAACGCACCGATCCCCAGGGTGGCCAGCAGCTCATACTTGCGATGCCCGTAGGGATGATCGGTATCCGGTGGACGCGCGCTCATGCCAACGGCGATCAGGCCGACAATATTGGAAGAGGCATCCAGCAGCGAGTGAATAGCATCAGCAGTGATCGCCAGCGACCCGGATACGGCGCCGATGACAAACTTGACGGCCGTGACCAGCAGATTAAGCCCCAGAATGATGATCAGGGTCTGACGCACCTGCCGGTCCCGGTCAGTATGCTTGATCGGGACCTGGGAGGCGGGCCGACGCAGCAACGACCTGATTGCCCGCCAGCGGCGATGCGCTGCTGGTTCAGGCCCAAACCGGGCTTTGATCACGTGGCGCAACGCCGCGCTATAGGCGCGGTAAAAATCATACGATTTTCGCCTCATTGCCCCTCCCATCGTCAGATCGGGCATCCCCCTCCAGGGTGGCGTCCACCAACCGTTCTGCTGCGGCAAGCACCGCTGTACGATGATGCGACTGACGGAGCGAATGGAGCGCGGCGATCACCGGACACCAGCGTAGCGCCGTGATGCGTTCACTGAATTGAGGACGCTCCATTCCGTCTACGACCCGGACCAGGAAATAGGTAAGGTGCTTGTAGATAACCTGTCTGCCTTTGACGACAGGATAGAGCGCCTGCAACAGTTCACTATGCACGACTCCCCGCAGACCCGTCTCTTCGGCCACCTCGCGCAGCACTGCGGCAACGGCGGGTTCGTCCTCCAGGATGCGCCCCTTCGGCAGAGTCCAGTCGCCGCGTTTCTTGATGAGCAAAAACTCAATCGCTATGGCGGGCGACCAGCGATACACGATTCCGCATGCTGTGAACCGTGTGGTCATAGCGAGCGGGTATGGCTGGTCGATCCGAGCGGAGTGCAGTTTCATTGGCAACTCCTCACCCTCCGCCAGCAAATCACCTTGCTGCCGGTTCAGCCTGAATCGACTCGTTTTCGGTAGACTCGACTTGCTGCGGCGGCTCTGCTATCGTATACCTGCCATACAGGTGCAGCCCCGCAAAACTGCCCAGGATCAGCAAGTACAACACGATGACGGCCTGAATGATCTCCCGCTCGAGCTGCGCGATGCGAGGACGGCTGGCGCGGGCCCGCGCGATGGCTTCGCGCCGCCGCTGCGCGGCCCCGGCGGTGTCGTCCTGAAGCGTCAGGTCGGCGTTCCAAACAAGGCCGAAGCTGGCCGTGCCGTTGAACGTCTCATCCGTCGTTTCATACGAGAACTTCTTCATAATCGGCGCCTCCTTGTGTGATGGGTTATTACCGGTGTTTTAAGGTGTCTGCAGGCCACCAGCAGAAACGCGCATCCTGTCAATTACCTTAGCAACCCGCGCTGTTTGACATAGATGAGTGGCAGTAGCGCCAGCAACGCTGTCAGGGCAATGACCATAGGCTCGCCGTACTGCCAGTCCAGAATAGGCATGTATGCAAAATTCATGCTGTAGTACGTCGAAATGAGCAGAGCGGGCAGAAACACTGCGGTGAGCACCGTAAACACCTTGACGATCTGATTCTGCTTGACGCTCAGCGCCAGGTTATTGGACATTTGTAACAAACGGACGCGGTCATGGACGAAATGCACGTGCTCCTCGACCCCTTCGATGTCATCGATGAGGGTGTGGTAAAGTTGCTTTAGATGGGAAAACTCCTGCGGAAGGCGCGCCAGCGTCTGTCTCGCCACCAGCGCCAGTTGCAGTTGGGTCTGGATGCACTCCGAGAGCAGGTCCTCAACCGTGCCCAACTCAACCTGGGTCGCTACGACATCGCTGACCCCGAAGTCTCGCTCGCGTGATTCAAGGCTGTTAAGAACAGCATTCGTCTGCACCAGCGCCTCCCCAAGCTCCTCGTTCAGCGAATCGAGCAGTTCGTCGGTGGCGTCGTTGATCGACTGCAGGACAATGGCGAAGGCCTCGAATGCATCGTTATCGCGGCCGTCACGCTGCATCCGCGACACCGCGACGCCTAACGGCTTTGGGCTGGGATCTGGCTCCAGGGACACAAGAATCTCCCGCCCAAGCGCGAAGATAGCCTTGCTGATCATCTTCTTGCTCCCCTCGACGCTCAGAAACGTCAACGGGTAAACGAAGAATTCCCCTTCCTGGCTGAGGCCGCTTTTCAAAGCCTGGACAATGTCAATGCCCAGACGTTGCTTGATCGCTGCGAGTGCGTCGGTCTGGGCGGCGCTGACACGCAGCCACCGCTCAACCGAAGGCGTCTGATTCACGGAAACCGGCAGCGATTCGTTCTGGCTCATCGCGATCCTCCTTCTCCTTCAGGTGGGTTGGTCTGGGGAGTGACACTCTCTTCAACATAAAAACCCTTGTGCTCAACATAAAAACCCTTGTGCGCACCCGATGTGGAAGACGTGCGCGTCTCCAGATGGTAGTTGCCAAAATGCAGCGCCGTCACGATCGCAATCGTGACACCCCAGGCGAGACCCATCATGAGGAATGCCAATTTTTCGTAGCGGGTCCAGCGCGTTGATGGCTTGCCTCCAGGCGCCTGGCTCTGCGCGCGGCATGCGGTCCGCGTCCACACCAGAGGTTCCGCAGGAGCGTCAGCCCCACCAGGCCATCTGCCGGAAGTAAACTGTTGCATCGTTTGACCTCCTTCCGTTCATCTGTTGCGTACCGTCATCTGAGCGCCCCCGCTTGTCTGATAATGATCACGGGCACTGCCGTCACCAATAGCACGCCCAGCATTTGCACCCACGAGGAGGCAAACCACGACAACTCCGGCATGAACCGAAAGTTCTGCCCATACCAGTTGACCAGGGCGGTGCCCGGTACGAATATGGCCCATAGCACCGTGAACACTTTGACCACATTCAGGTCGCTCATCGCCACGGTTTCTTGCGCCGCCAGTTGATGAAATCGCTGTCGCTCCTGCATGAAGCGCGCATGCCGCTGCACGCTTTCGATCTCGGCGATCAATTCATCAACACGATCAACGGTCAGGGATGACTGCCGGAGAACCGCGCGGCGTAGCTGGCGCCCGGCCCGTTCCAGGTCGTCTAACGATTGCAACACGAAAGATAGGGGAGCGTTTAGTGTCGAGAGATAAGCGTCTAAGGTTTCTACATCCTCAACTCCGCCAGCCTCATCGGTGCTAACATTCACCAGGAGGCGAGCATTAACGCGCCCGGCTACGCTCAACCCATCGTCGATCGCGTCGAGCACGTTTGCCGTCTGGATCACCAACTGGTACAAGAGAACCAGCGCTGTCGCATGGGAGCTTTCAAACGCAAGCCCCTGGCTCCAGATCCACTTGCGCGCTTGGCCCGCCCACAGCTCGCCGTGAACTGTCTCCACCGTGTAAAGGGGTATCTGATCGTCACGGAGAAGCCACAGCATATCTGTCACCAACAGGCGCGACCCTTCGAGCCTGGCACAGCGAATGCGCAGGACGCCTTCAGCTCGAACGATGGTCCCTGGCAGCAGGGGCAGTTCATGCATGCGGGCTAGATCTTCAAGCTCCTGCTGGTTGCTTGCCCGCAGACGAACCCATGCGGGTAATTCGTTGACTGCTTTCATCGCATCCACCCCTTCTTCTGGATGTAAAACAACGGTAGAATTGCGCTCAAGCCTGTAAGGGCGATGACCGCCCATTCTCCCCATGGCAGAAACAGTTCGGGCATCTCAGCAAAGTTCTGTCCGTAAAAGGCAGCGACCAGGGTTGGTGGCGTGAAGACCGCCGTCACGATAGTGAAAACTTTGATGACATTGTTTTGCTTAAGATCAAGGGTGGTCATCAACGATTGCTGAAGGTTGCGGATCTTGCCATGCTGAAATTGTGCGTAGCGCCGCAGGCTGTGTATGTCCGATAACAGTGTAGGCAGCGCTTGACCAAACCGGGTATCACCCCCGACGCGCCGCAGCCAGCGGACGGCTCGGGCGAGCATCATCTGGCCCTCGACCGTCTTCGCAACCAGTTCCTCAGCTTCAGCCAGTTTGGCCACCGTATCGGCGATGTCTGCGACCCCAACCTGGCGCCCGGTCATCTGGTAGCCGCCCCCTGCGCTGGCTACGGATTCGCCAATTTCGTCGAGACGCTCGGAAATCTCTCGGATGGTCGCATGAGCCGCGTCGTTGAGCAATTGCAGCACGAGAAACAGGACAGAGGCCGGATCATGGCTCTTGCCAGCCTGGACTTCTTCGAGCAAGATCCGGCTTGCCACATCCAACGTGCCAGGATGCGCCTCGTGCTCGACACTGATCAGCACGGATTTGCCGAGGGCGAACACCACGTTCGTCTCGCGGTATTCATCTTGCCGGTGAACGATCAGGTCCACCGGGATGATCACAAAGCTATACTCCTCAACTGCCGCGCGTCCGGATCTTGCCGACAGATCGATGCCGTAGGCACGCTTCACCTCCGCCAGTCGATCATCTTGCTGCCGGAACAGCCTCATCCAACCCGCTTGCAGCAGACGATCGCGCGCCGATGCAGAAGCGATGTCACTCGTCGTCATTGTGTATCTCCTCTCTACAGTTCATACCCCCCTGGTGGTATGTCACCCTGGTTGTAAGGGATTGTTTGTTGTGGGGCGGGCCTGGCCCGCCCCCGTCCCCTCCCGCCGCGTACGTCCTGTCGCAGAACCGTCGGCATGATCACCGAAGGCTGCGCAGGAGCAGGACCGCGTCCAGGATCGCCCGCGCATCGCGCCGCTCGATCCACTCCGCCCAGCGCAGGGCGACGGCAGGACCACAGCGCGGCAACAGCCAGAGCCAGAATCGGTCGAGCGCGCCGCCAGAAGGCGGCAGCGGCGCACGAAGATGAGCCAGGGCGCGCCGGTAGCGCCGCTGGTGCGCGAGCTCCACTTCGGCGATGGTCAACAACAGGATCTTATGCTGCTCGTCGGGCGCCCTGGCCGCAAGCTGCCGATAGAGCGGCACCAGGATCTCGTGGCGACGCCAGGCGCGCTGCACTGCGGCTACCAGTTCGGCCCGTAGTTCGAGCCGGCTGGAGATGTGTGGTAGGGTTGAGCCCATGGGTCACCTCCTGGAATGACGCGCTATGCCCCTGCATCGTATTGCCCGGTTACGATTCCGATGCGGTCATCCTGGGAACCGCACGCCCCCGCGGTGACAGCTACGTCATTCACGACGTCCGCTTGCGCCAGGGGGAGAGCCGGGCGGGCAACGCGTGGCGGCGCGGCGGCGCGCAACCTATCCGACCGGCGCGCAGCCGATGCAGCCCGCGCGAAGGTCGCCGTAAGGCGGTTGTTCTCGTCGAGGGTCCAGCGTATGATCAGCATCGCTCTCCTCCGTTCGTGCGCCGATGGCACTCGCATGCGCACCACGGTCGCCCGCTCGACCCGCGCGAATGGCAGGCACGACGAACCCACCTGGACAGCCGGTAATGGCCACCGGAGCGGAAACGAGCGCGCTACGCGCACACTATCGGCGACCTACCGATAGCGTAGCGGTGAGCTGGCGTGGTCTGAAGTTGTGAACCGTGTGGGAGGCAGCGGCGTAGTACCGAGGAGCAACGTGCTGCTGATCGGGACGATCGCCACGTCGGGTCTACGCGGGAAACAAACAGCCCTGGCAAGACGAGCTCACCAGGGCATCACGCCACAAGCGCAGCGGGCGCTGCTACGAGGCGCTATGCACGGAGTGAGCGTCGCCTGGCGAGGAGGGTTGTCGCGGCACAACACCGCCACCAACGGTGACTACTACCCTCTTCCATATGAACCCCCAAAAAATACCCCTCCGGCAGGATTCGGAGGGGCCATGCATACCTGCATATGCTCCCCCTCCGGGGTTGAGCTTAAGCCCGCATACAACGTAGTGGCAGCGCCACAGTTGCCTTAGCAGAGCCCTTAAGCCGAGCTGTGCCGTATACCCCTGAGCGTCTTTCGACGGGCCGGAGCAGCAACCTGTGTTTGTATGCGGACCGCGCCTACCAGGGAGCGAAACGCGAAGCGACTGTGGGGAGTATACACCTTGACCAGATGATTGTCAATACTTTTGATTGTCCGAACTCTTAGGGCCTGGTGCCGGAGACGGGACTCGAACCCGTAAGGGGTTGCCCCCAGCGGTTTTTAAGACCGCAGCGTTTGCCATTTCGCCACTCCGGCCTGTTGCCGCGCAGAGCGCTCAGATGAACATAGCCCCTCGACGAGGACCGGGGAAACCGGGTTGCCCCGGCCCATGGGAAGGTGCGGCAGGGCGTAGCCCTCCCGCGGGCGTGCGGGCCTGCGGGGCCTCTCGGCCCGCAGAACCCTTTGTGTTGCAGCCCTCCCGCGGGCGTGCGGGCCCGCGGGGCCTCTCGGCCCTCCACGCGCCTCTAGTACTACAGTTGTAGGTGCGCTCCCCGTCGGGCTGAAAGCCCTCGGCTACGGGGTGCAAAGCCCACCTTCGTGGGCTACACAGGCCACGCAGGTGGCCTTCGCAAGCGCTAGCCGAGGCGTTTACGCCGACGGAACCGGGTCATCTGCCGAAATACAACTGTAGTACTACCGCGCCTCCAGATACTGCCCCGCGCACCAGCCCTCGCCCAGCGGGCTGCGCACCTGCCACCAGGTGTAGCCGTCCGCCTCGACGGGACCGCGCAGCACCTCGACCGCCGTTCCCGGCCCCAGGCCGAAGACCACGAGATTGTCGGTGGCCGTGCCCGGCTTCGCCCGCACGCTCAACACCTCCACATCGCCGCGCACGTACACCGTCTGGCCCGCGGTAAACGCCGGCAACTCCACCGCGGGCGCCGGCGCCGCGTCCGCCGCGCCGCCCTCGCTCCCCGGCGCGGGGGCGGCCACAGGCGACCGGGCCAGGCTGCCCGGCAAACCCGCCGCCGTCGGCGCCAGGATCGCCGTGGGCATCGGCGGGGCCGCGCCGCGCTGCTGCAGGCTGATCGAGATCACCGTCCCTACCAGGAAGATGCTCAGCACGATCAGCACTGGCAGGAGCCACGCCGGCGCGCCGTTCCACGGGGCCTCCAGGCCGCGCCCGCGGCTGTACTGCCGCGCCAGGGGCAGTTCGCTCGTGGCGCGGCTCGGGCGCACCCGCCCCACGTAGCGCGCCAGCTCCGCGTCGGGGTACACGGTGCGCTCGCGGCGTGGCCCGCCGTCCACCGTCGCCGCCCGCGCGGCGCGCGGCCCGCGCCGCAACGTCACTTCGGCCCGCCCCCTCGTCGCCGCCCGCTCCTCCAGAGGAGCGCCCCCCGCCAGCAGCGTCGGCTCCGGCTCCTCCGGCGGGGTTACCATGACCCCGTAGCGCGGCAACAGGCGCGCCGCCAGGCGCCGGTAGGCGTCAATCGTCTCGGCGGCCACCACCACCTGCTCGCCATGAGCGATGCGCCCGCGCAGCCGATGCATGCGCCGCACCCCCTCGGCTTCGGCGAGACTCAACGGCCCCAGCGTCACCCGCGTCAGCGCCGCGAGCAGGTCGGGAAACGGCTCGCGGGCCGCCGGCAGGTTCAGGCGCAGCCCGTGCGCGCGCAGCGCGTCCTCCACGCTGCCGTGGAGGCTCAGCAGCGCCAGTTCCAGATGGCCCCGCCGCAGGCGCCCCAGCGCCGCGGTGTACTTCGTCCGCGCCGCGTCGATCAACTCGATGGGGCCAGGGGTTTCATTGTCGTCGGTTGCGCTCATGAGCTACCGGCCATCCGCCTCCCCCGCCGCCAGTTCCGCCTCCAGCAACTCGCGGGCCAGTTGCGGATTGGCCTGCCCGCGGGTGGCGCGCATCATCTGGCCGACCAGGTACTGGAGGGCGCTGGTCTTGCCGCCGCGGTACTCGGCGACCACTTTGGGGTTGGCGGCGATCACCTCGCGCGCCACCGCCCCCAGGGCCGCGCTGTCGCTGATCTGCGTCAGCCCGCGCTCGGCCACCAGCCGCGCCGGGTCGGCCCCGTTGTCGAAACTGGCCTCGAACACCTGCTTGGCCACGTTGCGGTTGATGCCGCCCTTCGCCACCAGGTCGATCAGCGCGGCCAGGTGGGCCACCGGCATGCGCTCCACCAGGCGCGGGGCCGGCTCGTTGCGCTCCTTCAGCAGCCGGAAGCCCTCGTTCAACACCCAGTTCGCCACGTCCTTCGGCGTGCCGCCCACCGCCTGCGCCGCCGCCACCGCCGCCTCGAAGTAGTCGGCGATCGGGCGCTCCAGGGTCAGCAGATCGGCGTCCTGAAAACTCAGACCGTACTCGCTCTCGAAGCGCACCCGGCGCGCGTCGGGCAATTCCGGCAACTCGGCCCGCCGCGCCGCGATCCACTCCGCGCTGAGCACGAGCGGCGGAATGTCCGGCTCGGGGAAGTAGCGGTAGTCGTGGGCGTACTCCTTGGAGCGTTGCCCCACCGTCTCGCCGCGCGCCTCGTCCCACCCGCGGGTCTCCTGGATCACCGCGCCGCCGCCCTTCAGCACCGCGATCTGCCGCTGGATCTCGAAGGCCAGCGCCCGCTCCACGAAACGGAACGAGTTGATGTTCTTGATCTCCACCTTGGCCCCGTAGGCCGCCTGCTCGACCGGACGAACGCTCACGTTCGCGTCGCAGCGCAGGGCGCCCTCCTCCAGATTGCCGCTGTTCACCCCGATCCACACCAGGATCTGGCGGATCTTCTCGAAGGTCAGCCGCGCCTCCTCGGGGGTGGCGATGTCGGGACGGGTGACGATCTCCATCAGCGGCACGCCGCTGCGGTTGTAGTCAATCAGCGAGGAGCCGTCGTCGGCATGGACCAGGCGCCCGGTGTCCTCCTCGATGTGCAGCCGCTCGATCCCGATGCGTTTGACGGCCCCGGAAGCCAGCCGGATCTCGACCCAGCCGTCCGAACACAGCGGCTCGTCGTACTGGGTGATCTGGAACCCCTTCGGCAGATCGGGGTAGGGATAGGACTTGCGGCTGAAGATCGAACGCTGGTTGACCGTGCAATTCAGCGCCAGCCCCGAGAGGGCAGCGTACTCGATGGCCCTGGCGTTGACCACCGGCAGCGCCCCGGGCAACCCCAGGCTCACCACCGACACGCGGCTGTTCGGCGGGCTGCCGGCGTAGTCGGCGCTGCACCCGTCGAACATCTTCGAGGCCGTCCGAACCTGGGCATGGATCTCCAGGCCAATCGTGGCGATGTACTCCGGCATAAGCTCCCTACGTTGCGTTGCTTGCGCCTATTGTAGCACGGTTCCAGACCCAGGCTTACGATCCCGCGGGGGAGGCTGGGAGGGGGGCAGCACGCGGCGAACGATATTCACCTCAGCCGTCCATGCGGCTGCGCCGCACAACGCTGCAATGAACATACGGTTGTTCCTGGGAGGGCTGCGCCCTCCCAAACCCTCCCGCGGGTGGGGGCATGGGGAAACCCGGTTTCCCCATGCCCCTGCGGGGCGGGGGCGTGGGGAAACCCGGTTTCCCCACACCCCTGCTCCAGCAGCCTATTTTCACGTTAGCCCCACGACCAGCCCGGCATACCGGATGAATTGCTCAAAGACCATCAGGCCAGACCGTTTGGCAGGGAGGTGTGGAGGAGCCAGGCCCCTCCACGGCCGTCCCCACGGTCCGGTGTCGAGGCGAACTGTCAATCGAGTTTGAACCATGCCTAAAATCCAAAATCCAAAATCCCGATTATGATAATGCCGGTCACATCGAGGCCACTGCCGTCTTCGCCGCCGACGCTACGGCCCGGCTGACGGGCCACCCGGGGGCGGCGGCCGTTACCGCCGGTCCGGGTCTCACCAATACGATCATTGATGAACGCACCCATGGAACTGAGCGTCGCGATCATCGCCCGCGACGAAGAGCGCCACATCGGCGCCTGTATGGCGAGCGTGGCCGGCCTGGCCGATGAGGTCCTCGTGCTGCTCGACGCGCGCACCACCGACCGCACTGCCGCAATCGCCGCCGCCCACGGCGCCACGGTGATCCGCGCGCCCTGGCGCGGCTTTCCCGCCCAGCGCAACCAGGCCCTGGCCCTCAGCCGCGGCCCCTGGGTGCTCTTCCTCGACGCCGATGAGCGCGTCACCCCCGAACTCGCCGCCGCGATCCGCGCCGTGCTCCGATCCCCGGCGCCCCCCTGCCACGGCTACTGGATCCCCCGCCGCAACCTCTTCTTCGGCCAGCCCCTGCGCGGCGGCGGCTGGTACCCCGACCATCAACTGCGGCTGCTCCACCGCGACGCCGCCCACTACGACGAGCGCCGCCACGTCCACGAGTATCCGCGCCTTGATGGCCCGGCGGGGACGCTCCACGGCCATCTGGTGCACCTCAACATCGAGCGCCTCGACGAACTGTGGATCAAGCAGAGCCGCTACGCCCTGGCCGAGGCCCGCATCCTGGCCGAAGAAGGGCGGCGCGCCCGCTGGCGCAACTTTCTCGGCGCCCCCGCCCGCGAGTTCTGGCGCCGCTACGTGAGCCTCGGCGGCTGGCGCGACGGCGCCCTCGGCCTGTTCCTCTGTCTAACCATGGCCTGGTTCGAGGTGGTCAAGTTCGCCTTCCTGCGGGCGCTGGCCCCCCCGGCCCCACGCGCTTGAACCGCAGCTTCCGCCAGGGCCGCGCCCTTCTACCGGGCAGGGGATGGGGAAACCTGGTTTCCCCATCCAATCCACAATCTCAAATTGACAACCCCGCCCCCCCGCGAGTATCATTCCGCCTCCAGGAACCGCCTCTCCACCCTCGAGACCTGAATCTATGCGTCGAGACTACCATCGTTGGTACAGCCATGCGCTGGGCCGGGACATGGAACTGCTCATCTTCGGCCACGCGGGCGCGCCCTGTCTGGTCTTTCCCACTTCCTTCGGACGCTTCTTCGAGTACGAAGATCGCGGCATGGTCGCCGCCCTGGCCCACCGCCTCAAACAGGGCTGGTTGCAGTTGATCTGCGTGGACAGCGTCTTTAGCGAAACCTGGTACAACGACACCCGCGACACCGACTCGCGCATGTGGCGCGAGGAGCAGTACGAGCACTACCTGCTCACCGAGGTGCTGCCCCTCGTGCGCATGATCAACCCCAACCGCTATCTGATGGCCACCGGCTGCTCGTTCGGGGCCACCGAGGCGGTCATCTTCACCCTGCGGCACCCCGGCGTGGTGCGCCGCGTCATCGGCCTCAGCGGCCTCTACGACGTCCGGCGCTTCTTCAACCACTACACCCAGGGCCTCTACTACCACAACCCGGTGGATTTCATCCCCAACCTGACCGACCCCGAACTCCTCGGGCGCCTCCGCGACACCGAGATCATCCTCGCCATTGGCCGCGACGACCCCAGCGCCTGGTCCAACGAGTTGCTGTCACGCCAGCTCTGGGAGCGGGGCATCGGCAACGCCCTGCGTCTCTGGGACGGCTGGTGCCACGACTGGCCCTACTGGAAGCAGATGATTCATCTGTATATCGAAGGCTACGATTGATTGCGGGCCGGTAGAGGCAAGCCGGCCCGGGCCAGGGGGATGGGGAAACCGTCTTCCTGGGAGGGCTGCGCCCGCCCAGACCCTCCCACCGGGTGAGGGGATGGGGAAACCCGGTTGCCCCACGCCCCTGGGGCCTATGTTCACGTGAGACGGTCAATGGCGCACACCGCCCAATGACCACGACCTGGGAGCGCGGGCGTCCCGCCCGCGCCACGGCTCCGCGGGCACGGTGACCACCCCTTCCCGGACCCTCCCCCGCCGGGGGCGGGAACCCGGCTCCTCCCCCCAGCGAGGGGAGGCCGGGAGGGGGGCTGAACCCTGCGAACGATGGTCACCTCAGGATCATGGGGCCACCCCGGCAAGGGGAAGCCATCATCCCGGGCTGGCTCTCTCTCCTCCCGCCAGACCCAGCTCATCAATCACCTGCAAGAGTTCCGGCGGGCGCGGCGGGGAAAACACCACCGACAGGGGCGCGACCCATTCCCAGCGGATGACGCCCTCGGCGTCAATGACGAAGGTTCCGGGCAGCGGCACACCCATTGCCGAACCCATCCCGTAGCGGTAGAATACCGACCACTCGGCGTCACTCAGCACCGGGTACGGAGCGCGCAGCGTTTCGGCCACGAAGCTCGTCATCTCCAGATCGGTGCTACTCACCACCAGCAGGTACACGTCGCGTCGAACAAACTCGCCATACCATTCCCGCAAAGCATCCAGCTGCGGCGCGCAATGCGGTCAGAAGAAGCGGTCACTGACGATGCGCGTCAGGTTCAGCACCACCGGGCGCCCCCGCAGGGCGCTGAGGGTCAGCGTGCGCCCATACTCCACCTGCTCCTCGCCCGCGGCATTGCGCGTCAGCAACGCGTACGGCAGCGTAAAATCCGGCGCGACCTCACCCACCTGCGGCACATTCGACGGGCCACGGGGCTGGATAAACTCGCGTCGCCACTTCTCGGTCATCGGGAGAATTGGTCGTGCCATTGCCTCCCCTCGCTTTCTGCCGCGCCCGCGGGTCAGCCGCCCGCTGGCGCGCATATCAGCCACCTATGCGGCTACATCGCACACCAATGGGATGAAAATAAGGTTGTTCCTGGAAGGGCTGCGCCCCCCCGCATCCTCTCGCGCGCCGGGGCCTGGGTGCGCGGGCCTCCGGCCCGCATCTGCAATGAGAGAGAAAAGGTTGTTCCTGGGAGGGCTACGCCCTCTCAAACCCTCAACCCACCAGACCTGCGATTTGCGCTTGACAGTCTGGCGCGGAGGTGTGGAGGAGCCGGACTCCTGCACAACCTCCCCCGTGGTCCCGTGTCGAGGCAAACGGTCACGTGCGTTTGAACCATGCCTAAAATCCAAAATCTAAAATCTAAAATCTAAAATCTAAAATCCCACACCGCCAGCCTCCTCGCACACGCTCTTCAAGCGGCGCATCTGCACCCTGGCGTCCCATCCCATGAGCGGCCCCACCGTCGCCGGCCAGAGCACATCCAGGATAGGAATACGTAGATTATACTCGATACGGTTCTGGATCAGCGTGCGGCCCGCATGGCCCTGGAACGGGCGCCAGTGCCAGGCGTCAAAGCCTTCCCAGAAGCCGGTGAAGGCCCACAGGACCAGCCCCGGCTGCCGGTCGTGGACGACGTAGTGCGCCTCCAGGGCCCGGCCCAGCCCCGTCAGGGTGAGCCGCCAGCGCGCTCCTTGCTCGAAGCTCCACGTTTCCAGTGGTTCGAAGCGCACCGCCGGCGACATCCAGCGCGTCATGAGCGCGCGCTCCGTCATCACCGCCTCCACCCGCTCCAGCGGCGCCTCGACCACCACGAATTCTTCTTGAAGGTAGGGGTATTGGTGCTCCATATGCTTTAGTATACGCCACGTGGGACGCTTTGTCCACCTTTTGCACAGGAAACGGCAGCAACTTTCGCTGCTCGCCGACCCGGTACCTTTTGACTATTGAGGCGCGTAGCCCGCGCGCCTATAATTTTACCTAGATCGCCTGACGTGAACATAGGCTGCTGGAGCAGGGGCGTGGGGAAACCAGGTTTCCCTACGCCCCCACCCGCGGGAGGGCCTGGCCCTCACGCCGGGGTATGGGGAAACCGGGTTTCCCCATACTCCCGCCCGCGGGAGGGTTTGGGAGGGCTGCGCCCTCCCAAGAAGAACCTATGTTCATCCTGTTCCTGTGCGGCGGAGCCGCATGGACGGCTGATGAGTCTGTGAATGAAATGACCCTGGCTGTCCCCTTCCAACTCCCCCCGCCGCGGGGAGGGTTGGGAAGGGGCGGGAGTTCGCCGCAACCCTTACCTTACCGACTACCAATGACCGTGACGTGTTTCGTCGCGCGCGTCCCATCTGACCCATCCCACCACCTCGTCCCTCTCCCCCTGCTGCCCGGACGTCGCGAAGCCTGCGTTGCGCAGCGCCGGTGAAGGGCGCGACCACGCCCTTCTGAACCGTTCCAGCCCTCATCCTCCCCCCGACCAGCGGCGCTGCCTGCCAGTTCTCTGCGGCGAGGCCAGTGCGCGCGCCATTGCCCTTGCGGCGCGAGATCTGCAGGCCTGTGTTTTTGCATCCTTGCGCACATTGATATGAAAACGGGTGGTTCTCGCCCATTGTGCCGGGCGGCTACCAGCTCTCGGAGCGGGGTGTGGGGAAACCGGGTTTCCCCACGCCCCCGCCTGCGGGAGGGTGAGGGCGCAGCCCTCGATCAGGGGTATGGGGAAACCAGGTTTCCCCAATCCAGTAGTCAGATGGACGGAGGAATCCCCATGGGGAACGTACGCAGCAGACGACGCGCCGCGCGCTCCCGCGCGCCCGGCCAGAGTCTGCCCTTGCTCAGCCTGATGATCGTCGTGATTGTTGGGATGGTCGGCCTGTCGGTTGATGTCGGCAATACCTTCTCCGAGGAGCGGCGCGCCGTCACCGCGGCCAACACCGCCGCCCTGGCGGGGATGAACACCTACATCGCCCGCTCCCAGGCAACTACCAATCGGGTGGTGTATACCTCGATCGTCAATGCGCTCACTGCCCACGGCGTGCAGGTGACCGCCCCGGGGGCCGAAGCGCAGCCGGGCGAACTGACCCTCGAGGCGCGCTACCTCGACGCCCAGGGCCGCCCGATCGGCAATGGCTCCTCCCTGGTCACCGACGATACCAATCCGGTGCCCAATAACGTCGCCTTCATCGAGGTGGGTCTGCGGGGTCGCATTGATACCGCCTTCGCCCGTATCGTCGGCCGCAACGATCTGCCGATCAATGCGATGGCCTACGCTGGCACCTGCACCAGCAGTTCGGGGTACTACCCCATGACGGTGAACACCCGCATTATCGACGGGAACCGCTTCGTTCGCAGCAATGACCCCAACCTCCACTGGCGCGAAGTGCCCTACGATAGCCCCGACGTCTCGGGTCGCTTTACGGCCATGCGCGTGGTGGTGGGCGATGAAAGCGCCCGCACCTTCGGCTGGCTGCGCTGGCGCGACGGCGTCCCCGGCGCGCGCAGCGCCCTGACCCTGGCCCGCTCGTTGAGCGGCGAAGGCAACCTCGGCGAAGGCTTCGAGGAGGCCCCCTGGCCCAGTTCGCAAAACCGGCCCGAGGGCGTCTACCCTCCCGAACGCGGGGCGCTGACCCCCGGCGACTGGGTCTGGGGCAGCACGGCCTGGCCCGACTCCGCCGATGTGCAGGCGGCCCTTGACGAGCATATCCGCCTGGGCACGCGCATGATCCTGCCCATCCATCGCGATGCCTTCCGCGACGGCGACAACTCCCGCTTCCACATCGTGCGCTTCGGCCTCTTCGTGCTCCTTGGCGAAGGCCGGACCGGAAACAACCGCTGGCTGGACCTGCTCTTCCTCGGCGAGCCGCGCCCTCAGCAGCGCGCCTGTCTCTACGCCCCCACGGCCAATAACGATGGCCAGGTGGGCCTGGCCGGCGCGGTCTCGTTCCTGCCCGAATACCGCACCCAACCTCAGCGCCGCCCGCCGGTCCAGTACATGGTCGTGCTCGACGTCTCCGGTTCCATGAGCGCCAATTTTGCCGGCCAGTGCGATGTGTTCGATGCCAGCGCCCCCAACGCCAATTACTACCGGTCCCGCAACGGGCAGGGCCACGCCAACGGCGCGCAGCGCGGCTGGTGGCAATGCGGCGAGACGCCGGCGGACCCCAACTGGCCCGTCGAGCGCGCCGAAGTGCTGGGCACGGGCGATGTTTACTGGTGGAGCAACGAACGCGATCGCCGCATCTACGTGGCCAAGAAGGCCCTCGAACGCCTGATCGCCGAAACCAACATGCCCGGCAACGCCGATTACGACCCCACCCGTCCCTCTGACCAGATGGCCCTGGTCTGGTTCAATGAAGGGGTGCCGGCAGGCTTCGTCAGCAATTTCGCCGGCGAGACGTTCTCCAATGACCCGGACGAACTGGTCGATGCGGTCACGCGACAGGCGATCACCCACCGCACCCGGAACCCCTATCTCTCCCAGGGCGGCACCAATGGCGCCGCGGCTCTCTATCGCGCCTCGCTGGCCCTCGATCGCGCCCCGCGCACGGTGACCCATACCGATGGCCAGGTCTGGCAGTATAAGCGCGCGGTGATCTTCATCACCGATGGCGTGTCGAACTTCCTCTTCAACCCCAACACCCCCGATCTGAATGTTGGCCGCAGCGATCAGAACACCTATCCACGCGACCACGTCTGCCATTCCTGGCTCGCTCCTGAGATGGCCAATTGCCAGACCACCGGTTTTGGCGGCCGCACCGTCGCCGCGGGCCGCGTCCCTGCCGGACTGGATCGTCCCATCACCCAGGCGGTCAATATCAGCGAGCAGATGAAGTCGCGCCAGCAGGAGATCTTCGTGGTCGCGCTCTCCAACATCCCCGACACCGGCCTGCGCGACGGCATCGCCTCGTTCCCCAGTTACTTCTTCTCGGCCCGGGAGTTGCAGCGCAATGCCGATGGCAGCACCAACGTCGACGCGATTATGGAGGCGATCAACAATATCGTGGAGAGCGGCGTCTGCGAACGGCGCGCCGATCCGCGCACCAGTTCCATCCCCGCCGCCGGGTTCCGCCCGGTCGCCGGCCTGGTCTACCCCAATGTGGGCGAGGTCGTCCTCACCGACCAGAACACCGGCACGCAGTACCGCGCCCCCATCCGCGCCGACGCCTCCCGCGGCGGCGAGTTGAGCTACCGCTTCGATCGCCTGCCCGCCGGTTCCTACCGCCTTGAGGCCTACCTCTTCTACCGCCATCCCCTCGATCCGCCCGATGCCGGCCCGCGGCGCTACAGCCTGATCGAACAGAACAATGAGACCCGCGCCGACATTGTGGTCAACGTGACGGTCGAAACCAACGTGGGCGGGTTCTCGCGGGTGATCCGCCAGGATCTGCAACTCCGCCTCTCCGGCGACGTCTGCGCCAGCAGTTGATCCGCCGGGCAACGAGGGTGAACATCCTCCTATCAGGGCAAGGGGCGTGGGGAAACCGGGTTTCCCCACGCCCCTCGTCGCTTCCGCGCCGGGCGCGCCACTCGGTACCTTTTGACTATTGAGCCTCCAAACGCGCCTGACCTATAATCGGCGTACGATCGCGTATCGCGGGAGGAGCGTGAGCAGCGTATGGATCACCGTAACTCTGGTCAATCAATCGTCGAAATGGCGCTGATCCTGCCATTCATGCTTCTGGTGCTCTTTGGCATCATGGAGTTCGGGTACATCATCTGGGCCTATTCAACCGTCTCCCAGGCCGCCCGCAACGGGGCCGAAGCCGCCGCCCAGGTGCCGCCGTACGAGTCCTGGCTGGCCTATCGCGACAATCCGCCCAGCGCCCCGGATTATCCCGGCTTTCGCGGCGATGCCTGCGTCAATACCGTCCTCGCCGCGGTGGAGAGCGATACGACACTCTTTGCCGGCGATATCAACCGCAACCGCAATGTGGTGGATTTCGTGACCATTCGCTACCCCAACGGCGGCAATACCCGCAACCTGCGCGACCGCGGACCAATCGAGATCGAGATCGCCTATCCGGTCACCGGGCTGACACCTCTCTTCCAGTTGCTGCGCATCGGCGGGAGCGAGGGCACGATCACCCTGCGGGTCGTGCAGCGGCGCTCAATCGAGAATCTCGGCCTCGACCCCACCCGGCCCGCCGGTGTGGCCTGCGCCCGCAATCTGGCTGAATGGCGTGAGTTGAACCGTTCGCGATCTCAATGAATGGCGTCAGTTGAACCAGTAGGAGCATTGATCCATGTTGCGCCGACTTCGCACCCATCGCCGGCAGCCTCGCGCCAGGGGTCAGGCGCTGGTGGAACTGGCCCTCGCCAGCACCGTGCTCTTCTTTCTGCTGGCCGCCGCCGTTGATCTGGGGATGATCTTCTTCACCTTCCAGGGCCTGCGCGTGGCCGCCCAGGAAGGCGCCACCTTCGGCAGTTATCCGGTGCAGGTGATGCAGAATGGCCAGTTGCAGCGGGTGGACCTCAACTACGCCGAGATCGTGCGCCGCGTCCGCGGCGCCGGCGGCGCCCAGTCCCGCGGCTTCGCCAACCTGCGCGACCTCGATAACAACGGCGTCTGGGACGAGAATGAGACCGGTCGCGCCGTGCACACCGACTGGTCGAACCCTAATGCCTACATTCGCATCGAGTTGCTGAGGGCTTCGAGTCCACCTCAACGCGATCAGAGCCTCCCCCCCTGCCGCACCGACATGCGCGGCGTGGGTATGCAGGCCGGCGGGCGCGACTGCTGGGTCAGGGTCACCGTGCGCACCGATTACCAGTTCATATTCCCTCTCGCGCCCGCCTTCGGCAACAGTGTGCGCCTGCAGGCCGTGTCCGTGATGCCGATCCGCAGTTCGTACGCCAATACGCCTACACCGTAATAGGACGCGCGCAGTCGATGGGCGCGAGGAGACGCAGCCACTCCACGCCCCTCCATCGCAATGAAAGCGCCATGTAAGACAATATGTTTCAACTACCCCCTCCCCAGCCCTCCCCCGCCGGGGGCGGGAGTGCGGCTCCTCCCTCCAGCGGGGGGAGGTTGGGAGGGGGGCTGAAGCGCCGCATGCGCTTATTTGAAAGGTATCGCCATCTAAAGGAGGAGCAAAGATTCCGGTAGCCCCCGCGCGCTCAGATTCGTCCGCGCATGCTCGCCAGCAATCCAGTACCAGACGGAGGGATCTTATGGGAACTGCACGTCGCCAGCGTTTTACTACGCAGCCCCGCGCACGCGGGCAGAGTTTGCCCCTGATTGGCTTGATGATCGCGATTATCGTCGGCATGGTCGGTCTGTCGGTTGATGTGGGCAATACCTTCTCCGAGGAGCGGCGCGCGGTGACCGCCGCCAATACCGCTGCCATGGCGGCAATGAACCGGTACATCGCCCGCATAGAGTCCACCACGAACCAGAACATCTACCAGACAATTGTTGACTCATTGCGAGCCAATGGCGTGCGGGTGACCGCGCCCGGCGCCGAGCCGCAGCCGGGCGAGCTGACCCTCGAGGCGCTCTACCTCGACGCCCAGGGCCGCCCGATCACCACCGGCTCGCCCTTCATTACCAATGACACCAACCCGGTGCCCAATAACGTCGCGTTCATTCAGGTGGGCCTCCGGGGCCGCGTGGATACCAGCTTCGCCCGCGTGGTCGGCCGCAATGATCTGCCGATCGACGCCATGGCCCACGCCGGCACCTGCACCAGCAACTCGGGCGTCTACCCGATTACCGTGAGCAGCCGCGTGATCGAAGGCAATCGCTTCATCAATCCCAATAACCCCGACCAGAACTGGCGCGAGGTTACCTACGACAGCGCCGATATCTCCGGACGCTTCACGGCCATGCGGGTCATCGTCAGCGGCTCGACCACCCCCGGCAACTTTAGCTGGCTCCGCTGGCGCGACAGCATCCCCGGGGCCACCAGCGAGCAGCGCCTGGCCGCCAGCCTCACCGGCGAAGGCAACCTCGGCGAGGGCTTCGAAGAGGCTCCCTGGCCCACGCCCCAGGATCGCCCCGCCACCTATCCCGAACAGCCCGGCGTGCTCAACGTGGGCGACTGGGTCTGGGGCGCCACCGGCTACATGAACTCCAATGACGTGCGCGATGCCCTTGACGAGCACATCCGCGTCGGCACGCGCATGGTGTTGCCCATTCACAGCAATGCCGTCATGCAGGGCAACAACTCCCGCTTCCATATCGTGCGCCTGGGCCTCTTCGTCGTGCTCGACAAGGGGCAGACCCGCAACGATAAGTGGCTCGACATGATCTTCCTCGGCGATGCCCGGCCCCAGCAGCGCGCCTGTCTCTACACCGGGGTGATCGATCCCAATACCGAGGGCATCGTCGAGTTGATCGGCTCGGTGTCCATCTGGCCCGAGTACCAGCACCGGCCCCAGGCCCGCCGGCCCATCCAGTACGTGGTGGTGCTCGACGTCTCCGGCTCCATGAGCGCCGACTTCGAAGGGCGCTGTGACCGCACCACCGTGAGTAACCCGCCCGCCGCCGGACGCCGGCGCGGCTGGTGGCGCTGCGCCGAGGCCCCGCCCAACGCCGATCCGCCACGCGCCGAAGTCACCGGCACTGGCCCCAACTACTGGTGGAGCGTCGAGTCGGAACGGCGCATTACCGTTGCCAAGCGCGCCCTCTACACCCTAGTGCGCTCGACCAACATGCCCGGCAATGCCGAGTATGATCCGAGCCGCCCTCCCGACCAGATGGCCCTGGTGTGGTACTCCCATGAGGTGCCGTCAGGCAATGTCAGGAGCTTTTCAAGCAACCCGAACACGATTATCAGCAACATTGACGCCGCCGGCGCCTACAACGGCGACCGCTACCGCACTATGGGCGGCACCAACAGCGCCGCGGGTCTCTACCGCGCATCGCTGGTGCTGCGCAATGCTCCACGCACGGTGACCCGGAACGGCCAGACCTGGGAGTACAAGCGCGTGGTGGTCTTCGTGACCGACGGTGTGGCCAACCAGTTCCTGGATCGTAACGCCGCCAACCTGCGCGCCGGGACGAGCACCGCCGATACCTATTCCGACGGTCATGCCTGCCGCAATTTTCGCGATCTGGTGATCGAGAATGCCGCCTGCCAGACTACCGATGTGGGCGGGTTGTCGACCGGCGGCGGCGGCGTCCGCGCCGGCCTCGACCGGCCCATTACCCAGGCTGTCCAGGTCAGTCGTCAGGATCTCCAGGCTAACGGGATCGAGGTGTACTCGGTCGCCCTCGCGCACATCCCCGATACCGGCCTGCGTGACGGCGTGGCCTCCTTCCCCAGTTACTTCTTCTCGGCGAAGGATCTCCAGCGCAACGCCGATGGCAGCACCAATGTGGACGCGATCATGCAGGCGATCAATACTATGGTCGAGACCGGCATCTGCGAGCCGCGGGCCGATGCCGCCTGGACCAACGTGATCCCGCCGGCGAACTTCCAGTCCGTCGGCAGCCTGCAGTACCCCAATGTGGGCGAGGTCATCCTGACCGACCAGAGCACTGGCACGCAGTACCGCGCGCCCATCCGCGCCGATGCCAGCCGCGGCGGCGCCCTGAGCTACCGCTTCGACCGCCTGCCCGCCGGTTCGTACCGCGTCCAGCCCTACCTGTTCTACCGCCATCCGCTCGATCCGCCCAGCGCTGGCCCGCGGCGCTACAGCCTGATCTATCAGAATGAGGAGACCGTCTCCGAGATCGTGATCAACGTGGCGCCCAATACCAGCGTGGGCAGCTTCACCCAGACGATCCGCCAGGATCTGCAACTGCGGCTCTTCGGCGACGTCTGCGCGACGAGTTGAGGTGAAAAGCGCCCGCGCGAGGGGCTGGGAGGGCACAGCCCTCAGGCAGGGGTGTGGGGAAACCGGGTTTCTCCAGAACCTCACCCACCGGGAGAGTTTGGAAGGGCGCAGCCCTCAGGCAGGGGTGTGGGGAAACCGGGTTTCCCCACACCCCAACACCACCCCCCCGGG
>Ga0308410_1000114_pt1 | contig 34032 bp, 31 predicted proteins | sample HotsprOSTMatCore_FD_203467 | JGI IMG/M metagenome (GOLD analysis project Ga0308410, IMG submission 203467) | Hot spring phototrophic mat microbial communities from Octopus Spring, Yellowstone National Park, Wyoming, United States -... | ecosystem: Environmental > Aquatic > Thermal springs > Hot...
CGGTGGTGTCGGCCGGGCTCCTCGCGGTCCTGGTGACCCGCATCGACCTCGCGCACGCCCTCCCCCGCCAACGGCACCTCTCCACCTTGGCGTGGTTCGCCGCTGCGCTGTGCACCGCGACGGTCGGAATCGGGCTGTCGGCGTGGCGGTGGCAGCGCGTCCTGGCCGTGTTCGGGGTACGCGCCCCCCTGGGCACGTTGTGGAACCACTACCTGGCCGGCCAGTTCGTCGGCAACGTGCTGCCGTCCACGATCGGCGGCGACGTGCTGCGGGTGACCCGGGCGTCCCGCACCACCACCACCACCGAGACCGCGTTCGCATCGGTCGCGCTCGAGCGGCTCACCGGCTTCGCGGCCCTGCCGTTGCTGTCGGCGCTGGGGTTCGCGCTCCGCCCGGGCCTGCTGGCCGAACCCCATGCCTGGGCGGCGGTGCTCATCGGCTCGGTCACCCTGGCCCTGCTCGTGGGGATCCTCGTGCTGGCCGGCCATCCCCGACTCGCCGGCCGGTTCCGGGACCGTCCCGGCTGGGTGCGGTACCTCGGCGCGGTGCACGAGGGTGTCGACGCGATGCGCCGCCACCCTCCCGGCGCGCTCGGCGTGCTCGGCACCGCCTGCGTGTACCAGGCGTCCACGGTGCTGATGGTCTGGTTCGTGTTCCGCACCCTGGAGGTACCGGTGCCCAACGCCGCCGTCCTCGCGTTCGTGCCCGCGGTGGCGATGGCCCAGGTGCTGCCGATCTCCGTGAGCGGGCTGGGGGTGCGAGAGGGGATGCTGGTCCTGTTGCTGGTGCCACTCGGGGTGTCACCGGCACGGGCGGTCGCGGTCGGGCTCCTGTGGTACTGCGTGATGCTGCTCACCAGCGTCCCCGGCGCCCCCGCGCTCGCGATCGGTCACCGGCACCGCGGGTCGGTGCGTGACGCCGGGGACACGTCGGACCCTGCCGGCGCCGGGATCCCGGTCACCGCACCGCCGACGGCGACCGGCACGGTGAAGCGGGCGTGACCACCACCGCCCAGGACCCGGCCCTCCCGCACCGACGCCTCCCCGGGGCGAAGCGGCTCCGGGACGGCTCGGTCCTGTACTGGTGGGTCGAGGTGTCGGCGATCGCCGCCTTCTACCTCGTGTACTCGGCGATCAGGAACGCCGATGCGGACCGGCGGGCCGAGGCGCTCGCGAACGCGCTGGAGCTCATCCGCATCGAACGGTGGATGGGCATCTACCACGAACGCATCCTCAACGAGTGGGCGATGGCGTTCACCCCGCTCGCCGTCTTCGGCAACTACTTCTACGGGTCGCTGCACTTCGTGGTCACCATCGGCGTGGCGGTGTACCTCTTCCGCCGCTGGCCCGACGACTGGCCCTTGTGGCGCAACACCCTGGGCATCGCGACCGCCCTGGCGCTCATCGGGTTCCGGTTCTGGCCCCTCATGCCGCCCCGGCTGCTGCCCGCCGCGTACGGCTTCGTCGACACGATGGCCCGGTACCCGACGCTGTGGACGTTCAACTCCGGCGCGATGCGCTCGATCTCCAACCAGTACGCAGCGATGCCGAGCGTCCATTGCGCCTGGGCGTTGTGGTGCGCGTGTGCCCTTGTCCCCCGGGTGCGATCCACCGCCGCCAAGGTCGCGGCAGCGGCCTACCCGGCGGTCACGGTGTTCGTGATCGTGCTCACCGCCAACCACTTCTTCCTCGACGCGCCGGCGGGGTTCGCGGTCCTGGGAATCGGCTACGTCGCGGCGCGGCTGGGCACTCGGGCGGGCCGGGGTCGGCCGCTCGCCCGCAGCGCCGGGAGCACGACCGGCGGCGGGCCGGGCGAGACCGAACCCGACCGCCACGCCGACCGGCTGGCGGCACGGGGCAGCCCGGTGGTGAGCTGAGACGGATGGACGGGATCGACCTCGACCACGTGGCCCTCGCCACCGATGACGTCGCGGCCGCGCTCGGTGGCCTCGTCGGCCACCTCGGGGGGCGGCTCCTCGAAGGCGGCGACGGGCACGGGTTCCGCTGGGTGCAGGTCCGGCTCGGTGACGCCGAGGCCGGTATGACCATCGAGATCATCACACCGTGGCAGCCGGAGCGCCAGGACTTCCTCGCCCGGTTCCTCACCCGACACGGGCCCGGGCCGCACCACCTCACGTTCAAGGTCCCGGACCTCGTCGCCACGCTGGAGCGCTTCCGCTCGGCGGGCTTCCGCCCGGTGGGCGTGAACCTGGACGACCCGGACTGGAAGGAGGCCTTCCTCCTTCCCCGCGAGGCCCACGGCACCGTGGTGCAGCTCGCCGAGGTGGGCCCGCAAGCGCCGCCGCTGACCACCCGACTCGCCGCCGCCGGCGAGGTCGGCGTGGGCATGCCCCGGTGGTGGCCCGACCCTCCGGCCCGACCGACCTCGGGTGCGGTGCTGCAGCGGGTGGTGCTGCAGACGACATCGCTGCCGAGCGCGCTCGGCCTTTTCGCCGGGCTGCTCGGTGGCGACCCGGTCGCCGAACACCTCGGCGCGGTGGAGCTCGCCTGGCCGGGAGGCGGGCGGGTGCTCCTCGTCGAGACGGAGGAGCCCGGTGGTGTCGTCGAACTGCACTGCGAGGGCATCCACGCGGTGACCCGGATCGCGGGCACCACCTGCTCCCCGGTGCGGGGCGCTCAGCTCCTCGACCGGCGCTGACGCCGCCGCCCGGCGAACGCGGCGACGAGGCCGCCGAGGATCGCCGAGCCGGCGATGACGAACACGAGGCGCACCTCGGCGCTGCCGACCAGGTAGTCGACCTTCACCGGCTGGCTGTTCACGATCGCGAACCAGAACAGGACGATGAGCCCGGCTGCGGCGGCCACCGACCGGAGGTTCACCCGTCGGGGCGTGCCGCCCCGGCCCGGTCCGTCCTGCACCCGCCGGAGGTTACTCCTGCGCCCGGTGGCGGGCGACGATGCCGAGCACGGCGGCCCGGGTCACCTCGTCGGCCCGCGACCGGGGAGTGCGCCGGTCGGCGACGAGTGCCAGTCGTCGGGGTGGCAGGTCGGGGATCTCGAAACGCACGAGCCCGTCGAGGCGGGGTGGGAGCGCGGTCTCGGGCAGGATGGCGGTGCCGGTCCCGGCGGCGACGAGCTCGGCGATGAGGCGGATGCCTTCCACCTCGGTGCGCACGTCGAGCTCCACCCCCGCGCTGCGGGCCGCGGCCTCGATCTCGTCGCGCAGCGGGTTCCCGGCCAGCGGCAGGATGAGCGGCAGGCGGGCCACCTCGGCGAGCGCCAGGCCGCCGGCGGCGGTGCGGAACCCGGCGGGGGCGAGCCCGACCAGCGTCTCGTCGAGGAGGTGGAGCGTCTCGAGGCGCTCGTCGCGCACCGGTTCGGTGACCACCGCCTGGGCGAGCTCGCCCGCGGCGACGTCGGCCATGAGACGTTCCGAGGCGCCTTCGCTGATCCGCAGGCGGATGCCCGGGGCCTCGTCGCGCAGCTGGGTCACGAGCGCCGGCACCAACCACCGGCTCGCGGTGCCCACGACCCCGAGGGTCGCCCTCCCGACCCGGAGGCCGGCGAGCGCAGCCAGGTCCTCTCCGATGAGGTCCACTTCGCGCCGGATGCGACGGGCCCGCTCGATGACGTACCGACCGGCTTCGGTGGGCAGGGCGCCGCGCCGGGTGCGCACGACGAGCGGCACTCCGAGCTCCGCCTCGAGCGCACGCAGGTGGGTGGAGACGTTCGACTGCACCGTGTGGAGGACGTCGGCCGCCGCGGTGAAGGACCCTTCCTCGACGACGGCGAGCAACGCCTGCAACTGCCGGAGTTCCACGGCCACACGCTCCCTTCCGGCTCCTCCTCGTCCGGGTGCCGTTCGGGGACGCCCGGCTCGCCGCCGGCCGGCCCCGGTGCGCGCGACCCCGGTCCAGTCCGGGGAGCCGGTGCCACTATATCGGAGATAGCGATACTAAGTATCGCTTTGAACTGTTGGACAGATTGATAGTCGCCGTGCTGCAATGTGGGGGACGTCCCGGGGAGCCGGTTCCCCCCGCCGGCTCCCCGGGCTCCGCCCCCGCTGCGAGCGACGAAAGCGAGACGTACGTGGCCGCCGAAACCCTCGCGAGCTTCCTGTTCACCGGACCGCTGCCCTGGACCGCGGACGCGGCCTGCACGGGCCGCACCGAACTGTTCTTCCCCCCGCCGGGCGAGCGTCCCGAGGCCCGCGCCGTGCGCGAGGGCAAGGCACGGGCGATCTGCGGCACCTGCCCGGTCATCGAGCCGTGCCGACAGTGGGCCCGTGAGCACCGCGAGTACGGGTTCTGGGGCGGTGAGTCGGAGGAGGAACGGGCCGCGGCCGGGTTCCGGGTCGACATGCCGGTCGGGCGGGTGGCCCGCTACCCGAAGGGCAACGGCCAGCCGGTCCAGCCACGCGCCCCCCGGGTGGCCTGAGACCCCCGCCACCGTTGCGCCCGGTGGCCTGAGGCCTCCCACCGTCGCACGGGGCGTCCCCGGGCCTGTCGGCGGCACCCCGCCGCGACACGCGTGCCCTATCCTCCCCGCTTCGTGAGCGACGCGCCGGAACCCGGGTTCCCGGCCGGTCTCGAGCGGGAGCCGCTCGCCCGCTACCTCGCCGACCACCTCCTGGGGAGCCACCCCCGTACCCTCACCGCTCGCCTCATCGCCGGCGGCCGGTCCAACCTCACCTATGAGATCGACGCCGACGGGCGACGGTGGGTCCTGCGCCGTCCTCCGCTCGGCCACGTGCTGCCGACCGCGCACGACATGGCCCGCGAGTACCGCGTGCTCAGGGCGTTGTGCGGCACCGAGGTTCCGGTGCCGCGCCCGCTCGCCCTCTGCGAGGATCCCGACGTCATCGGCGCGCCGTTCTACGTGATGGAGTGGGTCGAGGGCGTGGTCCTGCGCGATCCGGGCGCGCTCGCCGCCCTCGGGACCGACGGTGCCCGGCGATGCTCCGAAGAGCTCGTTCGCGTCCTGGTCGCCATCCACGACGTGAACATCGACGCGGTGGGCCTGTCCGGCTTCGGCCGCCCCGTCGGCTACCTCGAACGCCAACTGCGGCGCTGGAGCGAGCAGTGGGAACGGTCCAAGACCAGGGACCTCCCGGAGATCGACGAATTGGCCCGTCGCCTGCGTGCCGCGCTGCCCACCTCACCGGCCCCGACGGTCGTGCACGGTGACTACCGGCTCGACAACGTGATGGTGGCACCGGAGGATCCGGGCCGGATCGTCGCCGTCCTCGACTGGGAGATGTCCACCCTCGGCGATCCCCTCGCCGACCTCGGGTTGTTCCTCCTCTACTGGGGACAGGCCGACGCCCAGAGGATCGCGACCGGGGCCGCGCTGGCGCCGACCCCCGGTCTGTACAGCCGCGACGAGATCGTGGAGGCCTACGCGCGACGCACCGGGCGCGACGTCTCCCACCTCGACTGGTACCTCGTGTTCGCGGCCTTCAAGCTCGCGATCATCGTGGAGGGCATCCACGCCCGGTTCCGGATGGGCAAGACCGTCGGGGAGGGTTTCGAGGCGATGGGCGCGATGGTCACCGGCCTCGTGACCGGCGCGTTGGCGACGGCGGAGCAGTCGCCGATCCCGGCGCTGCGCGGCCGGTGAGGGTCGGCCGGTGAGCCCCCGGACGGGCACGCTCGCCGCGGTCACCGCCGGCGGTGCCATCGGCACCGCCGGCCGCCACCTGCTCCAGGAATGGTTCACCCCCCGACCCGGGGCGTTGCCCTGGGTCACCCTGGCGACAAACCTGGCCGGCGCGCTGCTGATCGGTCTCGGGGCCGCGGTCCTCGTGGAACGCGCGGTCGGGGGGCGATACGCGCGGCCGTTCGCCCTCGTGGGGATCCTCGGTTCGTTCACCACCTTCTCCACCGTCGCGGTCGGCGCCGACCTGCTGATCCACGACCGTGCCCACCTGGTGGCGGCGACCTACCTCGGGCTCAGCGCGCTCGGGGGCGTGGCGGCCGCCGCCGGGGGGCTCGCACTCGGGCGGCGCCGGCCGACCATCCGAAGGGAGGCGCGATCGTGAAGCTGAGCGGAAGCGGCGAGCGGCTCACGATCTTCATCGGCGAGTCCGACCGCCACCGGCACCGACCGTTGCACACCGAGATCGTGGAGCGGGCCCGGCGGGCCGGGCTCGCCGGCGCCACCGTCGTGCGCGGGATCGAGGGGTTCGGGGCCTCGAGCCACCTGCACACCACCCGGGTCCTGCGGCTCTCGGAGGATCTGCCGGTGATCGTGACCATCATCGACGTCACCGAGCGCATCGACGCGTTCCTCGAGGTCCTGGACGAACTCGTGATCGAAGGCCTGGTGGTTCGCGAACCGGTCGAGATCGTGACCTACCGTGCCCGACCCGCCTGAGGCACCCGGTCCATGCAGGTGGCGGTCGTGGTGCTCGCCGGTGCCCTCGGCGCACCGGCCCGGTACCTTCTCGACGGCTGGGTGCTGCGGCGCACCGGGACCGGATTCCCGTGGGGCACGTTGGTGGTGAACGTCTGCGGCAGCCTGCTGCTGGGCCTGGTGACGGGTCTCGCCCGGGCCGGGCACCTCGGCCCGCTGCCCACCGCCGCGCTCGGCGCGGGGTTCTGCGGTTCGTTCACCACCTTCTCGACCCTCTCGTACGAGACCGTCCGCCTGCTCGACGAGGGGTCCGGAGCCGCCGCCGGCGTCAACGTCGTCGCGAACTTCGTGATCGGGCTGGGCGCCGCGGCCGCGGGGTTGGCGATCGCCGGGGCGTGAGCGCTCAGCCGCCGCGCTGACCGTCCCGGTTGTCACCCCAGGCCCACAGCGTCCCGTCGGCGGCGACGCCGACACCGTGCGCGGTGCCGGCCGCGACCGTCAGCCAGCCGCCGGTGCGCAGGCGGGCCGGGCTGCGCCGCAGGCTGACGGTCAGGTCGCCGGACTGGCCGTACGCGTTGTCACCCCATCCGAACAGCCCGTCGGCCCGGGCCCCGATCGTGTGCGTCGACCGGGCGGCCACGGCCCGCCAGGTCGCGCTGCCCACCCGGGCCGGCCTGTGGCGCAGCACGTTCGTGGTGTTGCCCACCTGGCCCGAGGCGTTGAAACCCCAGGCCCACAGGCCGCCGTCGGCGCGGATGGCGAGCGAGTGGTAATCGCCTGCGGCCACGGTCTGCCAGGCCCCGGTGGCGACCTTCGTCGGCCACCGGGTGGTGCGGGTTCCGTCCCCCACCTGGGCGTGCACGTTGTCGCCCCAGGCCCACAGCGTGCGGTCGCTGCGGACCGCGACGGTGTGGGCGTAGCCGGCGGCGACCGCACGCCAGGTGCCGGTGCCGATGCGTACCGGCCGCAGGCGCCGGGTGCGGGTGCCGTCCCCGAGTTGGTGGAAGTCGTTGGCGCCCCAGGCGAACAGCGCCCCGTCGGCGCGGATGGCCAGGGAGTGCCACTCACCGGCGGCGACAGCCTTCCAGCGCACCGTGCTGATCCGGTGGGGACGGGTGCGTCGTCGGGTGGTGCCGTCACCGAGCTGGCCCCGGCGGTTGTCGCCCCAGGCCCACAGCGTGCCGTCGCTGCGGATGGCCAGGGAGTGCCCCATACCCGCCGCGACCGCCTTCCAGCGGGCCGTGCCGATGCGCGTGGGCTTCGAGACCCGGCGGGTGGTGTCGTTGCCCACCTGCCCCCAACGGTTCAGGCCCCACGCCCACAGGCCACCGTCGCTGCGCAGCGCCAGGTTGTGGGCCATCCCTGCGCTCACCGCCGTCCAGGAGCCCGTGGCGATGCGACGCGGCGCCCCGGTGGCGCCCGCGGGCGTGACGAAGGTCGCGGCCAGGAACACGCCGAGCATGCCGGCGACCGCGGCGTGCACCCACGGGCGCCGCCGCCGGTCGGTGGAGCCGGACCGTCCCGTGGGAGGAGCCAACCGCTCGCCTCCTGCGTCGAATGGTGCGCACCGCCGCTGCGGCCCGATCAGACGGCCCGATCAGACGGCCCGGTCAGGCGGCCCGATCAGGCTCGCTCAGGCCCGCCCGCACCGCCGGACCGCCTGGCGCCGGGTGCAGGGTCCCACGCTAGCGAACCGGCCGACGCCGGCCCGATCCCGCTACGGTGCCCGACCGCGCGCCACTCGGCCTGCGGGACGACACCGAACAGACGGGAGTGTGGGGATGGGCGACATCGGGACCCAAGGACGCGGCCCGCAGGCGGTGCCGGGTGTGGAGCACGCCACCGCACGGCGGTTGCGCGACCTCGTGGAACCGATCGCCGCCGCGGTGTACTTCGCGCCCGAGGCTCAGCGCGAGTACGCCGCATTGGGACTCGACTTCCTCGAAGGCTACTTCTGCAGCCGCAGCGCCTGCCTGGGCGCCGCCCCGGGGTCGGTGGTCACCGCGGTGTTCGCAGCGTTCAACCCGGCGATCGTGGAACCGGCGGTGCGCGCCGGCTGGTCGAAGACCACCCCGGAGCGCGTGCTCGAGGCCCGGGCCGCCGGCGCCACGGCGCAGCTCACCCGGCTCCTGGGCGACGTGGCCTCTGCGTCGGACCTCGAGCGCGCCGCCTCCCTGCTCTTCTCCCTCACCGATGGGCTGGACCGCTCGGGCCGCCCGCTCTTCGCCGGGCTGTCCGCGCTCGACCGACCTGCCGACCCCTTCGGCGCGCTCTGGCGCGCCGCCGATCTCGTGCGCGAACACCGCGGCGACGGGCACATCGGTGCCTGGATCGGCCATCTCGACTCCTGCGAGATGACCGCGCTGACCGAGCTCTACTGGGGCATCCCGCCCCGCAGCTACATCGTGACCCGGGGTTGGGGCCCGCACGAGGTGGACGCGGCCTACGAGCGGCTCCAGGCCCGGGCCCTCGTCGACGGTACGACCCTGACCCCGGCGGGGCGGGAGCTGCGGGAACGGATCGAACAGGACACCGACCGCGCCGCACGCGAACCCGTGCAACGGCTCGCCGATCGGGCCCCGGAGCTCTTCGCGCTGCTGGAGCCATGGGCGGCGGCGATCGTCGAGGGTGGCGGCTACCCGGTCGACCCGGCCAGCCTGCGGGGGTCCCTGCCCATCTGAGCGCGCCGCCCGCCCCGCCCGGCCCGGGCCGTACCATCAGACGATGCCGGTGCACTGGGAGGCTCACCCACGGCTCACCGATCCGTTGTTCGTGGCGGCGTTCACCGGCTGGAACGACGCCGGTGACGCCGCCTCCGGGGCGCTGGCGTGGCTGGGCGAGGCGTTCGGCCGGGACCTGATCGGTGTCGTCGACGGCGACGACCACCTCGACTACCAGGTGTCGCGCCCCACCCTCGAACTCGTCGACGGTTGCATCCGCGGGATCCGGTGGCCGGAGCTGTCCCTCCACCGGGTCTCGCCACCCGGGCGCGACCTGGTGCTGCTCGAAGGCCCCGAACCGAACTACGGATGGCGGGCGTTCTGCGACACCGTCCTGGACGCGGCCCGCGAGCTGGGCTGCGACACCGTCGTCACCTGTGGCGCGCTCCTCGCGGATGTGCCCCACACCCGGGTACCGCGCCTGAGCGGCGTGACCGACGACACCGAGCTCATGGGGCGGCTCGGCCTGCGCCGGAGCCGCTACGAGGGACCGACCGGGATCACCGGGGTGCTCGCCGAGGCGGCGCGCCGCGCCGGGTTGGCCGGCGTGTCGCTGTGGGCACCGGTTCCGCACTACGCCCCTTCCGCGCCGGCGCCGGCCGCGACCCGGGCGTTGCTCGAGGGGATCTCGGGCATCGGCGCGCTGGCGCTCGACCTGTCCGATCTCGACGACGACGTGGCCACCTGGCGGGCGGAGGTCGACGAGGCGATCGCCGCCGAGCACGAGGTCCGCGGCTACGTGGAGGAGCTCGAAGCGCAGGCCGATGCCGAGGCGTCCGCGTCGCTGCCCTCCGCCGAGGACCTCGCTGCCCAGGTCGAGGACTTCCTGCGCCGGCACGACGACGGCTGACCGGCTCGACGCCACCGGACGCGTCGTGTCGGTGGGCCGCGCGAGCCGCTCCGGGCCCGGCGCTCAGCCGAGCAGGTCGCGGGCCAACTCGATCCACAGCTCGGTGGACAGGCGCAGGCTCTCCTGATCGACCCGCTCGTCGTTGCCGTGGAACATCGTCGCGTAGTCCTCGAACCCGAGCCGCTGCGAGAACAGCCCGAACCCGTAGCCCACCGCGCCCGCCCGGCGGAAGAACCGGTTGTCGGTGCCGCCGGTCATGAGCATCGGCACGAGCGCCGAACCCTCGCACAGGCGGCGGCTCACCCGGCTCAGCGAGTCCCACAGCGGGGTGTCGGTCGCGGATGCGGTCGGCGGGTCGTCCCGCGCCGTGATCTCGACCTCGTCGGCGAGGTCGCCCAGCGCGTCGCGCAACATCCCGAGCACCTCGTCGCCGGTTTGACCCGGCAGGGTGCGGACGTCGACCTCCAGTTCCACCCGGTCGGGGATGACGTTCGTCTTGGTCCCACCGTGCACGACGGTGGGGGCGAAGGTGGTGTGGGTGCAGGCGTGCGCGATGCGGGCCAGTCCGAGCGGGAGGTGCTCGAGCCGCTCGACGAACCCGTCGGGCCGGTGCAGCTCTTCGGGAAGGCCCAACCCGTCGACGAGGGCGTGCCACGTGTCGCCCATCCGGGTGGGGGGCCGCCAGGCGGCGAGACGGCGGATCACCTCGGCCGCCTTCACCGTGGCGTTGTCGGTACGGAACGGGGCGGAACCGTGACCGGGGGTGCCGCGCACCACCAGCTTGGACCAGAACGTCCCCTTCTCCTCCACCATCACCGGGAGCCGCACACCGCCGGGCGTCGGGACCTGGAACCCGCCTGCCTCGGTGACGACGTAATCGGCGCGCACGTGATCCCACTCGTGACGCACGAGCCAGTCGGCACCCCAGGTGCCGAGCGCCTCCTCGTCGGCGACGGCGAGGTAGGCGAGCGTGCCCCGGGGGCGGAACCCCGCGTCGGCGAGACGACGGAACGCGACCGCCATCGTGGCGGTGAGGTTCAGCATGTCGATCGCGCCCCGGCCCCACACCATCCCGTCGACGAGCTCCCCGCCGAACGGGTCGCGGCTCCACCCCGCCTCGTTGACCGGCACGACATCGGTGTGCCCCATGAGCAGGAGGGTGGGGGCGTCGGGATCGGAGCCCTCGAGCCGGGCGAGCAGGCTGCGCCGTCCCGGCTGCGGCTCGAACGTGCCGAGATCCGCGCCGCAACCCTCGAGGTACCCGGTGAGCAGCTCCGCGCTGCGGATCTCTTGACCGGAGGCGACCGTCCCGTCGTTCACACAGGCGTTGCGGATGAGATCGACGAGCAGCGCGGTGGCCTCGCCGGTCGGATCCTCGCTGCGCATCGGCGGCTCCTGGTCGGCGCGACGGCCCGAGTCTAGGAACCGGCGCCGGCGCCGGGGCCGGCGGGTGCCGGGGCGACGCGGTACACGAGCCGCTCACCGTCCTGCCACCGTTCGGCCTGCCCGGCCCGCCGGAGGTGCTCGAGGTGGGCGAAGGTCTCGCTCTCGGCCATCACCCCCCAGTGCCAGCGGGGGAACAGCTCCCGGGACAGCGTGCGCACGTCGGCCGGCCCCAACGCCACCGACGCCGCCCGCAGCCGTTCCATCCGTTCCCGATGATGCGCCTGGATCGCCGCCACCCGGCCGGGCACGTCGGTGAACGGGTGTCCATGGGCGGGAAGACCGAGGCGCACCCCCTCCAGCCGGGCAACCAGGTCCAGGGTGGCGAGGTAGGCCGACAGGGAGTCGCCCTGGGCGGAGCCGGCGATGTGCGGGGTGATCGTGGGGAGGACGTGATCGCCCGACAGCAACACGCCGTGCTCCGGGTCCCACAGGCAGAGGTGATCGAGGGTGTGGCCCGGGGTGTGCACGGCGAGCCAGTCCCGCTCGGCCAGGCGCAGCGGGCTGCCGTGGATCACCCGCCGGGTGGGGTCCGGCGGGACGAACAGGAGCCGCAGCGCCCGGATGAGGAGCCGCCGGTGCCACGGCGGGAGCGGGTGACGGCTCCCACCCCAAGGCGTCGCACCGCCCCAGGGCACCGACTGGCGTTGCCGCTCCTGGGTGATCCCCTCGAGCTCCACCACCTCCTCGAGGGACGGGCCGCCGTACCGGGCCGCCGCCTCGATCGCCTCCCGCTCGATGTGTTCGGCCTCGGCCTCGCTCACCGTCGCCGCCCGGCGTTGCAGCGACCAGGTCGTGAAGGCCCGGTGGGTCACGAGCTGCGCACCCGCTTCCCGGCGGATACGTCCCGCCGCGCCGAAGTGGTCAGGGTGCGAGTGGGTGACGATCACGTGGTGCACGTCCCGGAGGCGGAACCCGGCCTGCCGCAGCCGCCGCCGCAACTCGCGCCACGACCGGGGCCCGGGGAGTCCCGGATCGACGAGCGCGACACCCCGCCGGTCGACGAGGGCGTAGGTGTTCACGTGCCCCAGGCCGGGCATCCAGATCGGCAGTTGCAGCCGCAACACCCCCGGTGCCACCTCGGTGACCTCCTCGGAGGCCGGCTCCTGCTCCTGCTTGCGCACCCGGGGGGTCGGGGACGCGATCCCGGTCACGGCGCCGCCATCGGGGCGAGCTTCGGCCACGGGCGGGTCGCCTCCGCCAACGCCCCGGCGGCGAGGCACAGCTCGTCCTCGAGCCGGCGCGCCACCACCTGCAACCCCACCGGCATTCCGTCCACGAGCCCCGCGGGGAGGCTGATCGCCGGCTGGCCGGTCATGTTGAACGGCGCGGTGAACGGCGCCGACAGGTACAGGAGGTCGGTCTCCTCCCCGGCGACGACGCCCCGCAGCACCCCTTCCGCCGCGTAGGCGACGGTGGGCGTGGTGGGGGTGAGCAGGAGGTCGACCTCCTCGAAGAGCGCCGCCGAGGCGACGAGCAGCTCGTGGCGCCGGCGCACCGCCCGCCCCAGGTGCTCGGCCCGCAGGCGGGGCAGCGACTCCACCGAAGCCCGCGCCAGGATGTCGAGGTCCTCGAGGTGCTGCGCGCACCGTTCGTAGCGCCAGGCGGCGAGGTTCGGCGCCGACAGCAGTCCCCAGGCGCGCCCGGGACGGGGCAACACCACGGGCACGTCACGCCACTCCAGGCCGGCGGCGGTCACCAGCGCCTCCGCCGCCTCACGCACGCAGGCCTCGACGGCACCCTCGGTGCGCGCGTAGCCCAGCGTCGCCGACCAGGCCACCCGCCGGCCGGCCAGCAGGTCACGGGCCCGGTCGAGGTCCGCGACGAGCGGTTCGTACGGCGGGGCCTTCGGCAGCGACGTCGGGTCGGTGAGCGACGGGCCTCCGGTCACGTCCAGGTAGCGGGCGGCGTCACGGACACTTCTCACCATGGGCCCGGCCACCGACGTGAGCCCGGTGTCGAACGGGTCGGCGGGCCCGCCCGACGCGATCCGCCCGAAGGTGACCTTCATGCCGGGCAGACCGCTGTAGCTGGAAGGGATGCGGATCGAGCCGCCGCCGTCGCTGCCGGTGCAGACCGGGAACATGCCCGCCGCCACCGCCGCGGCCGACCCCCCCGAGGATCCCCCGGGGGTGCGGCTCGGGTCCCAGGGGTTGCGGGTCACGCCGTGGAGCCGGGAAGCGGTGAACGACGGGATCCCGAACTCCGGGGCGGTGGTGAGACCGGTGAGCACCGCCCCGGCGGCCCGCAGCCGGGCGACCTCGGGGTTGTCGTGCGGGGCCACCTCGGCGGCGAACACCAGCGAGGCGTGCGTGTCGGGCCACCCCTTGACCTGCGCGAGCTCCTTCACCCCCACCGGCACCCCGGCGAACGGGCCCGGATCCTCGCCCCGGACGACCGCGGCGTCGATCTCGGCCGCCCGGGCCGAGGCACCGTCGACATCGAGGTGGCACACCGCGTTCAGCGTGGGGTTCAGGGCCTCGATGCGGGCGAGGCAGTCCGCGAGGATGTCGGTCGCCCGCAGCTCCCCGGCCCGCACCCCGTCCGCGAGCTCCCAGGCGTCCCGGTGGGTGAGGGGCGTCACGGTCGGTCCCGCCCGGCGCCGGCGTCCTCGGACCGGGGGTGCTCCTCGGCCGCCTTGTGCAACTCCCGGAACGACTCCTCGAAGGCGCGCACCAGCACGTCGAGATCCTCGAACGCGTCGCCGTCGGCGAACAACCCGACGTGCAGCACCCCGCAGTACGACAGGATCGCGATCCCCAGGGTGAGGTTCATCCCCAGCGGCACGATCGGGTAGGCCTCCAGCATCCGCGCCCCCATGCAGTAGAGCGGCACCTGGGGGCCGGGCACGTTCGTGACCACGAGGTTCACGAACCGCTGGTGATGCATGACCCTCGCCGCCAGCCCCATGAGGGTGGGCGCGGCGTAGTGGGTGAGGTCGAGGAGGAACGCGGCCCCGACCGCCTGCCGGCGCTCCTTGAGGTCGTGGGTCTCGGCCCGCACCGCCTCCAGCCGGGCGACCGGGTCGGCTTCGGCCACGGGCAGATCGACGATCATCCCCGACACCCGGTTCCCCAGCTGCATGCGCTCCGAGTCGTCGCGCACCGACACCGGGCAGAACACCCGCAGCCCGGCGGCCGGGAGCTCCTCGGCCCGGGCGAGCAGGAGCCGGCGGATCGCGCCGGCGACACCGGCGAGGACGACGTCGTTGACGGTGCCCCCGAAGGCCGCCCGGATCGCCTTGACGTCGGCCAGGGACACCCGCGCCCCTTCGAAGCGCCGACGCCGCCCGATCGGCCCGTTCAGGGAGGTGCGTGGGGCGATGGTGCGCCGGTCGACGAGCGTCGAGAGGGACCGGGTCAGTTCCTCCACCCGCCCCAGCGCCCGGCGCGGGGTGCGCATCGCGGCCCGCACGGTGCGCGCGATCTCGGCCGGCTCGGTGGCCCGCTCGTACCACGTGTCGAGCAGGAGCCGGACCGGGTTCGGCGGCGGCTCCATCACCCATCGGGGCGGTTCCAGGTACGTCGGGGTCGGCGTGAAGTCGAGCAGCACCGTGGCGACATCCACACCGGAGACCCCGTCGACGAGGGCGTGGTGGGTCTTCTGGATGAGCCCCACGTGGCCGCCTTCGAGGCCCTCCACGAACCACAGCTCCCAGAGCGGCCGGGTCCGGTCGAGGAGCTGACTCTGGATCCGGGCGCACAGCGCCATGAGCTGCTGGCGGTCGCCCGGCTGTGGGAGGGCGGTGAGCCGCACGTGGTAGGCGATGTCGAAGCGCCGGTCGTCGACCCAGATCGGGCGCCCCTGCTCGAGCGGAACCGGCATGAGCCGACGGCGGAAGCGGGGGATGAGATGGAGACGGGACGCCACGAGGCGGCGCACCTCGGCGAGGCGGAACCGGCCCGAGGCATCGAAGAAGGGCTCACCCTCGAACACGCTCACCGCGCCCACGTGCATGGGGGTCTCGATCGACTCCATGTGCAGGAACGAGGCGTCGAGCGCGCTGAGCCGGTCGTAGCGGGCCACGACGGGATCGTACCGGTGCCGCCTCCATCCCTGCCCGGGGTACCGTGCCCGGGTGCGGGTGGCGAGCTGCATCTGGACCGTGCGACCCGCACTCCTCGAGGCGCTGGCCAGGCGTCTCGGGCCGCCGCTCGACGCGTACCTCAACGGCAGCCACACCTGGCACACCGACCTGGACGCGTCCCCGGCCCCCGGGGATCCCGGCACCGGCGGGGGGCGAACGCTCGAGTGGCGGCTCCACCCGGCACCCGGGTACCGGGTGCCACGGGGCATCTCGCCGTACGACTGCTGGGACGCGGTCCTCGCACAACTGCGGGCCGGGGCCGACCCCGACCGCCTGCGCCTCGGCGCCGAGACCCGCCCGCTGCGCTCCCTCTGGGAGGGCCTGGAGTGCTTCGTGGTCTTCGGCGACGATCTCGAACCGGCGCAACTCGCCGCTGCGGCCACCGAGCGGCTCGGCATCCCCCCGGACGCCTGTGGTCTCGTCGACCACGAGCGCGTGGCGACGGTGTGGGAACGTCGCCGTGGTGCGACCTCGATCCTCGATCTCCTCCGGGACCAGCTGCGGCCCTGACCCGCGTCCTGGCGCGACCCAGAGGCTCCGCGCGCTCAGCCGGCCGACGGACCGGTCCGCCAGGGAGGGGTGCGGGGCGGGTCGAAGTCGGCCGGGAGCACCTCACCGTCGATGGCCCGGAACGCGACGTCCACCCAACGGTGCGCACCGGCGAGCGGTTGGGGCAGCTCGTCCCGGGCGAAGAACCCGACCGCCCGGGTCTCGAGGGGGTGGCCACGCAGGGTTCCGCCCAGCATCCGGCAGTGGAAGACGAGCGAGTACAGGGGGAGACGGGCGAACCCGAGCCGGAGCCCGTCGAGGACGGCGAGGAGCTGCACCGGCTCGACCTCGATGCCGGTCTCCTCGTACACCTCCTTCACCGCCACCTCCGAGGGGGAGTACCCCACGTCGGCCCACCCCACCGGGTACAGCCAGATCCCCGAGTCGGACCGTTGCGTGAGCAACAGCTCACCCCGCTCGTTGCCGACGACCGCTGCGACCGCCACCTTCGGCGTGACGTAGCCGGCGACGCCCTCGCCCACCGTGTCCAGCCACTCCTCGAAGAGCACGTCGGCTTCGGCTTCCTCGATCGCCGCGGCGCGGATGTCGGCGGCGATGCGGAGCACCTCCTCGAACCGCTCCCGCTCGTAGAGGCTCTGCGTGAACGACAGCCCCGTACGGGCGATGCCCGACAGGGCCTCGGCCCAACGCAACAGCTCGGCGGCGGACACCATGTCCGGGCTCGTCACCCGGCGGAGCCTACGTCGCCGGCGGCGCCGATCCCGCGGCGGCGGCCAGGCGTTCGACAAGCGACGCGACCGCGGCGTCGTCGAGCTCCCGCCCGCCGGTGCCCCCCACGTAGAAGGTGTCGACCACCCGGTCGCCGAACGTCGCCGCCTTGGCCACCCTGACGTCCGCACCGGCAGCGGCCAGGGCGGCGGCGAGACGGGCGAGCAGCCCGGGGGTGTTCGGTGCGTGCACCTCCACCACGGTGGCGGTCGCCGAGGCGCCGGGCACCACCTCGACCGTCACCGCGTCGTCACCCCGCCGCCGCCACTGGGGGCGACGCCGGCGGGCCAGATCGCCGGCGGGGTCGGTGCGCCCGGCGATCGCGTCGAGGATGCGGCCGCTGGCCGCGGTCCGGTCCTCGGGACGGCTGAGCCGGGCACCCGGGTCGAGGCCGGTGAACGTTTCGAGGGCGACGCCGGTGCTCGTCGTGCGGGCGGTGGCGCTGACCACGTCGAGCCCGCTGAGCGACAGCGCCCCGGCCACCGCGGCGAGCAGGCCCGGCCGGTCCGTGGCCACGACCCGGCACCGCAGGTGGCCCGGGTCGAGCACCTCCCAGTCGACGGTGGCGTCCCCGGTGACGGTCACCTCGGCCACCTCCACCCCCGGACGCTCGGCCCCCCCGGCCAGGAGGTCGGCGGTGCGGGCGTAACACTCGGCGAGCAACGCCCCCTTGGCGACGCTCCACGCCGCGGGCCCGGTGGCACGCGAGTCGGCGATCGTCAGGAGGTACAGCAGCACGAGCCGGTCGAGATCCCCCACCCGGGCGGCGAACGCCCGGATCGTGGCCGGATCCTCGAGGTCACGCCGGGTGGCCACCTCCGCCATGCACAGGTGGTCCCGCACGAGCCAGCGCAGCGTGGCCCGGTCGGACCCGTCCAGGCCGATACGGGCGGCGACCGTGTCGGCGACGGACGCCCCGAGCTCGGAATGATCGAGGGTCGAGCCCTTGCCGACGTCGTGGAGCAGCGCCCCCAGCAACAGCAGGTCGGGCCGATGGCAGGAGCGCGCCACGATGGCGTGGGGCCCTCCGGTACCGCCGAGCAGCGCCGCGGCCTCGACGACGGTCTGCAGGAGATGCCGGTCGACGGTCCAGGTGTGGTACGGGTTCCGCTGGGGCAGGGCCCGCACCGAGGCCCACTCGGGGAGCACCAGTTCGAACAGCCCGAGGTGGTCGAGCACCTCGACCGCCTCGCACAGCCCGGGCCCGACCTCGAGCAACGCGAGGAACTCGGCCCGCAGTCGAGCGTCCCATCGCGGTGGCTCGGGACGGACCGTGGCGAGCTGATGCCGGTCGAGGGGCCGGCCGGCGAGCACCGCCAGGCGCGCCGCGCGCAGCACGTCGGCGGCGTCCGCCCGCTCCGGGTGCCGCAGCCGTACCCTCCCGTCACGCACGAGCACCCCGGGCCCGAGGGCCCGGTCGCGCCCGGAGCGTCTCCCGAACGGCCCGCGTTGGGTGGCGCGCAGCCGGTCGAGGCAGTCGCTGGTGATCCAGGCGACCCGGCGGGCACGGCCGGCGAGATCCCGGAGCAGCTCGGTGGCGTCCGGCTCGGCAAGTTGGGCGCTCACGTCGTCCTGCTGCTCCAAGGTGAGCAGGTCGGACGCCCCACCGGTCGCCCGGTGGAGCGCGACCCGCACCTCGAGCAGCCGATCGGCGGCGGCGACGAGCTCGCCGGGATCGTCGGGACCGAGGTACCCGTAGGCCTCGAGCGCAGCCAGACCGCCGGGCTCACCGAGGCACCACCCGATCCACCCCAGGGTCTGGATGTCGCGCAGGCCACCGATCCCGTTCTTCAGGTCGGGCTCGAGGCGTTCGGCCACCGAGCCGGGGCCGACCCGCCGCCGCTCCCGGTCGTCGACGAACGCCCGCAGGAGCACGTCGCGGCGGGCGGGGGCGAGCCGGCGGGCCGCATGGAGGAGCGCCGTGGCCTCCTCGGCCAGCGAGCCGCCCACCACCCGCCCGTCGAGCAGCGCGGTGAGGGCCTGCGGATCGGCGTCGGCGGCCCGGCGCGCCTGCCGGGGCGTCCGGACCGCGTGACCGAGGACCACCCCGGCGTCCCACAGCGGGTACCAGAGCCGCTCGGCGACCTCGCGCAGATCGGGTCCGTCCCGTTCGGTGACCAGGAGCACGTCCACGTCGGAGCCGGGGCAGAGCTCGCGCCGGCCGAAGGACCCGAGCGCCACCACCGCGGCCCGCACCGACCGGTCGTCGAGCTCGCGCAGCAGCTCGCGCAGGGTGCCGTCGAGCTGCTCGCTCCACGCCACCCCGAAGGCCCGACCCCGAAGACCCGGGTCGGCCACGAGGGCGGCCCGGGCTTCGCGCAGGTGCCGGGACGGGTCCACCGCGCGGCCCGTCTCCCGGTTCTGCCCCTCAGATCGCGTCGGCGTCCACCTCACCGGTGCGGACCCGCTGCACGTGCTCGACGGAGGTGACCCACACCTTCCCGTCACCGATCTTGCCGGTACGGGCCGCGTGCACGATCCGGTCGACCACCTGGATCACCTCCGCATCGCCGACGAGCACGTCGATGCGGATCTTGGGGACGAAGTCGATCTCGTACTCGGCGCCCCGGTAGACCTCGGTGTGGCCGCGCTGGCGTCCGTAGCCCTGCACCTCCGACACGGTGAGCCCTTGGACGCCGACCCCCTTGAGGGCCTCCTTCACCTCGTCGAGCTTGAACGGCTTGATGATCCCGGTCACGAGTTTCATCGCGCTCCTCTCCTGCATGGGGTTGTGCCACCTGGGTGTGTGCCGCGCGGTCGCCGTCCCGGCGTGACGGCGACCGATGTCCGCCCCGCCCGGGGGACCGGCGGCCGATCGCTACATCCGTTCCGTGGCATAGGCCACCTCGGAGTGCTGGCTGATGTCGAGGCCGGCCTCCTCGTCCTCCTCGGCGGCCCGGATCCCGCCCGGGAGCACCGTCCGCAGCACCAGGAGGATCACGGCGGTGGCCCCGAACGAGAACACCATGGTGGCGACGGCGGCGAGCGCCTGCTCGCCGAGGAGGCCCCATCCACCACCGAGGAACAGCCCGTCGCGGGCCGCCTCGTTCACCGAGGTGTCGGCGAAGCAGCCGAGCAGCAACGACCCGACCAGCCCGCCGGCCAGGTGGACACCCACGACGTCGAGTGCGTCGTCGTAGCCGAAGCGGAACTTCAGGCTCACCGCCACCTGGCACACCGCACCGGCGGCGAGCCCGATCCAGATCGGTGCCATCCCGCCCACGAACCCTGCGCACGGGGTGATGGCGACGAGTCCGGCGACGGCGCCCGAGGCGGCACCGAGGGTGGTGGCGTGCCCGGAACGCAGCCGCTCCAGCGCCAGCCACCCCAGCATCGCCGCCGCCGCCGCCATCTGGGTGTTCAACAGGGCCTGCACCGCCAGCCCGTCGGCCGCCAGGGCCGAGCCCGCGTTGAACCCGAACCAGCCGAACCACAGGATCCCGGTGCCCAGCAGCGTGAGCGGCAGCGAGTGCGGTGGCATCGCGGTGCCCGGCCAGCCCCGGCGCCGTCCGAGGACCAGCACCGCGGCCAGCGCCGCGATGCCGGCGTTCACGTGCACGACCGTCCCGCCGGCGAAGTCGAGCGCACCCCGCTCGAACAGCCAGCCCGAGGGGGCGAAGACCCAGTGCGCCACCGGGGTGTAGACGACGACCAGCCAGAGCCCACAGAACCAGGCCCACGCCCCGAAGCGCATCCGGTCGGCCACCGCCCCGGTGATGAGGGCGGCGGTGATGATCGCGAACATGAGCTGGTAGGTGGCATACAGACCCGGCGGGACCGAGAGCGTGACGCCCGGTGGCGCCTCGGCGGTGAGGTTCCGCATCCACGCGAAGTCGAGGTTGCCGATGATGCCGCCGGTACCGCCGAAGGCCAGCGAGTAGGCGACCACCGCCCACAGGACGCTCACGAGACCGATCGAGAAGAAGTTCTGCATGAGCATCGCCAGCACGTGCTTGGCCCGCACCATGCCGCCGTAGAACAGCGCGAGCCCCGGCGTCATGAACAGCACGAGCGCCGCCGAGACGAGCACCCATGCGGTGTTGCCCGAGTCGATGTCCACCTGGACCCCCTCCCGTCAAGGTGACGGCAGGATGACGCAGGGCTGTTTCGGTGGGGTGCCCCCGACGTTACGGGCGGGTTACGGGGTCGCCGCCGGCGCCGGGAGGTCGCCGCGGCGGAGGAACCGCCGTTCGAGCTCGGCCGCCTCCAGGGCCGGAGCGAAGAGGAATCCCTGCACCAGGTCGCAACCCAGCTCGACGAGCCGCTCGAGCTGGGCGGGCGTTTCCACCCCTTCGGCGACCACGGTGAGCCCGAGCGCGTGACCGAGCTCCACCACCGACCCGGCGATGGCCGCCGCGCGCGGGTCGGCCATGAGCGGGACGACGAAGTCCCGGTCGATCTTGAGCACGTCGACCGGAAGCCGCTGCAGGTAGCTCAGCGACGAGTAGCCGGTGCCGAAGTCGTCGATCGCGAACCGCACCCCGAGGTCGTGCAGCGCCTCGAGGTGCCGGCGCGCCTCCTCGATCACCAGGACGCTCTCGGTGATCTCGAGGCACAACGCGCCCGCCGGTACGTCATGACGGCGGAGGGCGGAGGCGACCGCCTCCACGATGCCGGGGTGTCGCAACTGCGCCGCCGCGAGGTTCACCCCGACCGTGAGACCGAGGTGGTCGCGTCCCGACACCCGCCGCCAGGCCGCCAGCTGACCGAGCGCGGTGTCGAGGACCACGTCGCCGATCGGGTGGATGAGACCCGTTTCCTCCGCCAGGGCGATGTCGGGACAGCGGAAGGCGCCGTCGGGTGAGGGCCACCGCAACAACGCCTCCACCCCCACGCATCGCCGGGTACGGGGATCGAGGATCGGCTGGTAGTGCACGCGCAGTGTGCCCTCGTCGAGCGCGGCGCGCAACGCACGTTCCCCTTCGAACCGGTCGCACGCGGCGCGGCGGGTCTCGGCGTCGAACACCCACCAGCAGGCGCGGCCGGCCTCCTTGGCGCGGAACATCGCCGCGTCGGCGTCGCGCAGCAACCCCACCGCATCGGTGCCGGAGCCGCCGATCGCGATGCCGACGCTGGCGGTGACCCGGACCTCGGTGCCGTCCACGTCGACGGGGTCGTCGACGGCGTGCAGGATGCGCTCTGCGACCTCCATCGCACGGGCGGCCGCCCCGCCCGGGGCGAGGTTCTCACACAGGACCGCGAACTCGTCCCCGCCGAGGCGGGCGACCACGTCACCGGCCCGCACGGCCGACTGCAACCGCCGGCCGAGCTCCACGAGCATGCGGTCACCGGCGGTGTGCCCGAGGCTGTCGTTCACCACCTTGAACCGGTCGAGGTCGAAGTACAGGAGCGCAACCGTCTCGCCGGTGCGCGCCCCCCGGGCCAGCGCCCGGTCGAGGAACTCCTGGAACAACGCCCGGTTCGGCAGCCCCGTGAGCGCGTCGTGATGGGCCTGATGCACGAGTCGCTCCTCGGTGGCGTCGCGTTCCAGCACGATCGCGGCGAGGTCGGCGAGGGTCTCCACCGTGCGCCGCACCTCGGCATCGGGGCTGCCGGTCGCCGAGCCGTAGACGGCGAGGGTGGCGACCACCCGCCGGCGGGCCGCGTCGAAGACCGGCACCGACCAGCACGACCGGATCCCGACTCGGCCCGCGAGGTCCCGCCACGGGGTCCAGGCCGGGTCGTCGGCGACGTCCGGGGTCACCACCACCTCGCCCCGGGCGGCCGCGGTGCCGCAGGTGCCGACACCCTCACCGACCCGGATCCCGCCCTCGAGCACGTCGAGGAGGGGCTCGGGCAGGCTCGGCGCCGCGCAGCAACGCAACCATGCGCCGGCCGGATCGGCCACCATCACCGAGCACCGCCACCCGTCGTCGTAGCGTTCGACGGCCCGGCACAACCCGGCGAGCACCTCGGCTGCCGGATCCCCCCGGGCGATCCGGGCGAGGATCGCGGCCTGATCGGCGAGGAGCTGCTCGGCCCGGGCCCGGGCGGTCACGTCACGGGTCGTGACGAGCACCCCAGCGAGCTGCGGGTCGTCGCGATGGTCGACGGCGGTGCACTCCACGTGCCGCCACCGCCCCGCTGCGTCCCGCAGCCGGAACGCGATCGGGGGGTCGCGCCGCCCGGCGAGCACCTCGGTGAACTCGGCCCGCACCCGTTCCACGTCGTCGGGGTGGACCTGCCCCAGGGGATCCTGCTCGGACGGGTCGCCGTCGGTGAAGCCGAACACCCGTGCCGCGGCCGGGCTCGTGTAGCGCACGGTCCCGTCGGGCCCGATGAGCGTGACGACCTCGGAGATGCCCTGCACGAGCGCCCGCCAACGGGCTTCGCTCGCCGCCCGCGCGTCGGTGGCGGCCCGGGCGTCGGTCACGTCGTGCCCGTTGATGAGGATGCCCTCCACCGCCGGGTCGCCGAGCAGGTTCGTGGCCACCATCTCGATCCAGCGGTACGCCCCGTCGGCCCGGCGCACCCGGACCGCGAACCGGCCGGTGACGGCACCGGGCCCGTCGGCCACCAGCCGCCGGAACCGCTCCAGCACCTCGACGTGATCGTCGGGATGGATGTGGTGGGGCCGGTCACCGACGGCGAAGCCTTCGGCCTGCCCAAGGAAGCGCTGGGCCGACGGGCTCAGGTAGGTGACGACCCCGTCGGCGCCGTACACGAGCACCAGGTCCGACGCGTGCTCGGCGAGCAGGCGCAACCGCTGCTCCCGACGCTCGCTGAGCAGGAGCGCGTCGTGCCGTTCGAGCGCGGAGGTGAACACGTCGGCGAGCACCCCGAACGGTTCGAGGTCGCCCTCCTCGAGGCGCGCCGGGTTGCGACGCCACCCGAAGCCGAGCAGCCCGCCGAGCCGGTCACCCAACCGCACCGTGAGGTAGGCGCCGGCCTCGAACCCCCGCCGCGCCAGCGCCGCCCGGGTGGCCGCGGTCGCCGGATCGGCGTCGGTGCCGCGCACGATCCGGCGGGGTTCGGCGAGGAGCTCCGCCGACAGCGCCCCCAGGAGCGCCGCCGCCCCGTGGCCGGTGTCGCGACGCGGCGGCGGGTCGGTCTGGCACCAGCGATGCGTGGGCACCACGCGGTCGCCGCCGGGCGGTACCCGCCCCAGCACCACTTCGTCAGCCCCGACGAACGCCGCCGTGCAGCGGAGCGCGCCGGTCATGATCCCGTCGAAGTCGGCGGGTTCGGCCTCCAGCAGGGCACGGGACAGCTCGCTCACGAGCGCGTCGGCCGCGGCGCGGCGCCGAAGTTTCGTCTCGGACCCCACCCGTTCGGTCACGTCGCGGGTCACCATCACCGCCATCGGCTCCGGCCCCGAGCCGAGCGGGGTGAGCACCGTCTCGAACACGCCGGTGGTGCCGTCGACCCGGCCGGCCCGGTACTGGACCACCGCACGGCCGGTAGCCCCGTCGAGCACGTCGGTGCAGGCGCGAACCAGCCGGGCACGGTCGGCCGGCAGCACGTTCGAGGTGATCCGCCGGCCCAGCATCACCTCCATCGGGAAACCGAGCGCCTCGGTGTTGCTCGGCGAGAGGTACCGGACCCGCAGCTCGGCGTCGGCCACCGCGACGAGATCGCCGCACGCGTCCAGCACCGCCCCGGCGTGTTCCGGTGGCCAGGCCCGTGCCTCCTCGGCACCGGAGCCGTCAGCCGGGCCCACCGCTGCCGGCCCGGTGGTCGTCGGGCCCCCGGTCGCATGCCTGCGCACGTCGCAGGTATCGGGTGGTGAGCCGCGTCCCTGAAGCACGACGGGGACGGCCGGGGCGGGTCAGGAGCCCGGCTCCGCCCGCCGCCGGACCATCACCCGCGCCTTGGCGGCACCCCAGGTGACGGCGAGGGTGGTCAGCCGGGGGTCGCCGAGGTCGGCGAAGCTCCTGGGGGCCAGGTCGTAGCGATCTGCGGGCCGGACCCGCTCGTCGAACGGGTCGCGCACCACCGGCGGCACCCCGGCCTGCTGCAGGATCGCGGTGGGCAGCTCCAGGGCGGCCTCGAGGACCTGCAGGGGGGTGCGTCGCTGCAGGGCGGGATCGGTGGTGCACAGCTCCCGCAGGTCCGCCGCGATCCGGCGGGCCAGGGCGGGGGCGGCAGCGCGGGCCGCGGCCTGCGCCGCCTCCACCCGATCGGGCGGGAGGCGACCCCAGGCCTCCAGGATGCGCCCGACCGACGAGGTCACCCAGCCGGGCAGGGTCGCTTCCACCGCAACGGCGAGCGCGTCACCGGCGGCGCGCATCCGGGCGAGATCGTCGGCCATCCCGGAGGGAGCGTCCACGGGTGCATCATGGCGCGGTGCGGATCCTGGCGATGTCCGTCTTCGAAGGGATCGTGTACCACTGCGCCTGCCTCGATGCCTCCGACCCGGGCCGGCCCCGGCTGGAGGTCGACGCGCTGCTGCGACCGGGCGACGCGGACGGGCCTCTGCTCGTGCCCGTCGCCGACTACAAGCGGATGGTGGGGTTCGACGTCGCCGAGCTGCACCTTCCCGCGCTCGCCTCGGCCGGACGGGTGGTGCAGCGCGACGGGGTGGCCTACCTACGGTTCCCGGTGTGGGAGCGCGTCCCGGCTGCGGACTGACCGTCAGCCCTCGAGCAGGTCGCCCTCCATACGGTTCACGCTGCAACCGAGCGACACCAGGTATTCGACCGCTCCGTCGAGGTGGTCGGAGCTCCCCGACAACTCGAGGATCACCCACCCGGCGTGCGCCTCCACGTTCGCCCGACGGATGTTGGGCACGACGTCGAACCGCTTCACGAGCTCGTAGAGCATCGGTCGGTCCACGAGCTCCTCGGGAAACGACACGAAGAGGCGGGTCCGCTCCATGCCCTCACGCTACCGATGCACGCGGCCGAGGCGGGTTGACCCGCCTCAGGCCTGCAGGCCGACGCGGTCCAGCACGTCGGCCACCGTGCCGGTGAGGCCGACGAGGAACGGACCGAACTCGGCGTAGCGGGCCGAGACCTCGTCGAAGCGCATCTCGGCCACGATGTCCTTGATCGCCACCGGGTCGTCGGCGAGCAAGGTGACGCCCCACTCATGGTCGTCGAGACCCGTTGATCCGGTGATGAGCTGCAGCACGCGCCCGGCGTAGCGGCGCCCGACGCGGGCGTGTCCGGCCATGAGGGCCTTGCGCTGCGCGAACGGGAGCCGGTACCAGTTGTCGTCACCGGTCCGCCGCTTCGACATGGGATAGAAGCACAGCACCCGGCGCGGGGGAAGCCGGGGGTGCAACCGGTGCTCCCGGTACTCGGCCATGCGCTGCCGCCACGGAGCCAGCCGGGCCTCCACCTCGGCCGGGTCCGCGATGCCCTCCTCCTCCCGGAGCCGGACCCGCTCGTCCTCCTCGGTGCTGGTGTACGGGGACAGCTCGGTGAGGGACACGAACGAGTACACCGGCTCCAGGGGCGTCCGGCGCAGCTCACGTTGGAAGCGTTCGAGCCGGGTGAGGTCGGGTCCGAGCGCCATGAACCCGACGTCGGCCTTGTGGCCGAGCACACTGCACGCCAGCAGGTCGTGACCCTGGTCGGTGAGGGAACGGGCCGCCTCGGCGATCCGCGTCCCGGCGGCGGGCTCGGCGTCGGGCACCACCCGGTAGTAGAGGTGCAGCACCGCCCAGCCCAGCGACGGCACGAGCGGCCCCGACGCCGGGCCCGGTGCCGGTGCGGGCCCGTCGGCGCCCCGGGCGGTGCCGCTGGCGGAACCCATCGAGCTGGTCATGCCCTCATTCTGCCCGCAGGCCCCTCCGGCTCCCGCACGAGCGGGCGCCGGAGGGGATGCCCGGACGGGCCCCGGACGCGGGAAGGGCGCCCCGTCGGGCGCCCTTCCCGGGTGGGTGTGGTCGCGCCAGGTGGTGAGCCCGGCGCGTGTTGGTGGTTGCCGTCAGTATGGCAGGTCGCCGGCGCCGGCGCCAGCGGGTGCCGGCCCGGGGGGCGACTCCTCAGGACCGGCTCAGAAGTCCTCCATGCCGCCCATGCCACCACCCGGCACGTTGCCACCGCCCTGCTTCTCCTCGGGCTTGTCGGCGACGACGGCCTCGGTGGTGAGGAAGAGCCCGGCGATCGACGCCGCGTTCTGCAACGCGGAGCGGGTCACCTTGGCGGCGTCGATGACGCCGGCCTTCACCAGGTCCTCGTACTCCCCGGTGGCCGCGTTCAGGCCGTTGGCGCCCTTGAGCGACCGGACCTTCTCCACCGTCACGCCACCCTCGAACCCGGCGTTCACGGCGATCTGCTTGATCGGCTCCTCGAGCGCCCGGGCCACGATGCGCGCTCCGGTGGCCTCGTCGCCCTCGAGGGTGTCCATGAGGTCCAGCACCTTGGCCTGGGCCCGCAGGAGGGCCACCCCGCCGCCGGGCACGACACCTTCCTCCACCGCGGCCTTGGTGGTGCTCACCGCGTCCTCGATCCGGTGCTTCTTCTCCTTGAGCTCCACCTCGGTGGCCGCACCGACCTTGATGATCGCGACGCCGCCGGCGAGCTTCGCCAGCCGCTCCTGGAGCTTCTCCCGGTCGTAGTCGGAGTCGGTGTTCTCGATCTCCTGGCGGATCTGGTTGATCCGGCCCTGGACGTCGGCCTTGGAACCGGCGCCCTCCACGATGGTGGTCTCGTCCTTGGTGACCACGACCTTGCGGGCCTTGCCCAGCAGGTCGAGCCCGACGTTCTCGAGCTTGAGGCCGACCTCCTCGGAGATGACCTGGCCGCCGGTGAGGATGGCCATGTCCTGGAGCATCGCCTTGCGGCGCTCGCCGAAGCCGGGGGCCTTGACCGCCACCGACTTGAACGTGCCGCGGATCTTGTTCACCACGAGGGTGGCCAGCGCCTCCCCTTCCACGTCCTCGGCGATCACGACGAGCGGCCGGCCGGTCTGCATGACCTTCTCGAGCACCGGCAGCAGGTCCTTCACCGCGGAGATCTTCGACGACACCAGCAGGATGTAGGGATCGTCGAGGACGGCCTCCATCCGCTCGGGGTCGGTCACGAAGTAGGGCGAGATGAAGCCCTTGTCGAACCGCATGCCCTCGACCAGGTCGAGCTCCATCCCGAACGTCTGGCTCTCCTCGACGGTGATGACCCCGTCCTTGCCGACCTTGGCCAGCGCATCGGCGATGATCTGGCCGATCTCCTTGTCGGCGGCGGAGATCGCGGCGACGTTGGCGACCTGCTCGCCCGACTCCTTCACCTGGGTGGCCTGCGACTTGATCGAGGCGACCGCCACGTCGACGGCCCCTTCGATCCCCTTCTTCAGGGACATCGGGTTCGCCCCCGCGGCCACGTTGCGCAGGCCCTCGCGCACCATCGCCCAGGCGAGCACCGTCGCGGTGGTGGTGCCGTCACCGGCGACGTCGTCGGTCTTCTTGGCGACCTCCTTCACCAGCTCGGCCCCGATCTTCTCGTAGGGGTCCTCGAGCTCGATCTCCTTGGCGATGGAGACACCGTCGTTGGTGATGGTGGGCGCACCCCACTTCTTCTCCAGGACGACGTTGCGTCCCTTGGGGCCGAGGGTCACCCGCACGGCGTCGGCGAGCTTGTTCATGCCCGCCTCCAGCGACCGGCGGGCCGACTCGGCGTAGGCGATCTGCTTCGGCATCTGTCATACCCCCTGGGGGATGGTGGGTTCGTCGGTTCGCCGGCCGGGCGGCCGGTGGCCGGGCGGGTCGACCCCACGGGTCGCACCCACCCCGGCGGTTAGCACTCTAGCAGGGAGAGTGCAAAGCCATGTTGGCACTCGCGCGCTGCGAGTGCAAGTCCGCCGGCGGCGGGATGCTCCGGGCGCACCGAGCCACGACCCCACGCAGGTCACACGCCGGGACCGGGCCGAGCAGCCGGGCGAGCCGCCCGGTGTGGGCCCGGGTGGCCGGGGGATCCGCCGCAGGGGCGGGACGGCGGCGCAGCGCCGGGACCACACCCAGCTCCGCGGCCACGGCGGCGAGCAGCGCCTCGAGGGACACCACCCGCCCCGTCCCCACGTTCACCGGGCCGGGAGGCAGGTGCTCGGCGAGCGCGAGGAGCGCCCGGACCACGAGGCGCACGTCGGTGAGGTCACGACCCCGCCGCAGGGAGCCGAGCACGGTGACCGGCTCCCCCGCCCGCAGCGCCCGGATCCACCGGGCGAGGGCCATGTCGGGGCGCTGCCGCTCACCGACCACCGTGAAGGGACGCGCCACCGCGACGAGCCCACCCCGCGCCGCCCGGGCGGCGCAGATCCGTTCGGTGAGCACCTTGGTGCGGGCGTAGCCACCCCGGGGTTGCAGCGGGTCGGTCTCGTGGCTGGGCCGGACCCGGCCGGCGACGACACGGGCCCCGCCGTACACCGACGACGACGACGCGACCACCAGCGGCAACCCGAGGGGGGTGGCACCGCACACGGCGAGGGTGGCGGTCACGTTGTCCCGGCGCCGGTACCGGGTGGCGTCGGGGTCGGCGTCCCGCACGCCCGGGCGCGCCGCGAGGTGGAACACCACCTCCGCCTCCCGGCAGACCGGCGCCAGCCGGGCCGGCGCGTCGTGGGCAGCGAGGTCGAGGGCGAGGTGCTCCCAGCCTGCGCCCGGTTCCGGGTTGCGACGATCCACGCCGAGCACGCGGGCGCCCAGCCGGCACAGCTCGTGCACGAGATGACCGCCGATGAACCCGGAGGACCCGGTGACCACCACCCGGACCCCGGCCCACCCGCTCACGGGCATGTCCGCCACCCGATCCCGTCGGGCAACCTTCGGGGCACCGGGACGCGCCGGTCGCAGCTCGACCGGCGCGCCGCACCGAGGGCACCGGCGAGCGCGACGACCCCGAGCAGCAGCGACCAGGCGGCGAGGAGGAGCTGGTCGCCGGGGGCCCAGCGCGCCAGGTCGGGCATCGACGCCCGTAGCAGGCCGAGGGCCGGACCGGGGACCCGCTCGACGTCGACGACGAGCGCGAGCCGCCCCGCAAGCCCCTGGAGCGCCAGCCAGGCGGTGACCGCCCAGCCCGCCAGCGCGCCGAGGGCCAACCCGGCCCGCGCCCGGGCACCGGCCACCGCGTCGGCCCACCAGAGGACCACGAGCGCCGCGAGCGGCAGCACCACCACGACCTGGCGGCCCGGCCACCACCAGCCGTGCATGGTGAGGGCCAACCAGGTGGCGTTGCCCCACCCCACCGCCAACGGCACCACCAAGGCCGCAGCACCGCGGGGGCGGCGGACGGCGAGCGCCCCGAGCGCGGCGGGGAGGCACAGGAAGACCGGGGCCCAGGCCACCAGGCCGAAGGTCCGGTCGACGAGGAGTCCCACCAGCCGGACGCTGCGCCCGACGAAGTCGGGTGACCGGCCGATCACGGTGAGCTCCCCGGCGCCGAAGTGCGCCCCGGCGGCGTAGGGGGTGGGCCCCCCGTAGATCACGACGTGCACCACGACGTGGAGCACCCCCGCGACCACCCAGGCGGCGCAGCATGCGCCCAATGCCCGCCACCGACGGTCCCCCACGAGTCGGAGGGCCGCGAGCGCCGCCAGCGTCCCGGCCACCGGGAGGTACTTCACCGACAGCCACGGCAGCGCCACGACCGCAACCCCGACCGTGACCGGACCGGCCCGGCGCATCGGCCCGGTAAGGGCGGCGACGCCCGCGATGACGGCCAGCGCGGCGGGGATCTCCGGATAGACCTGGGTGGCGTAGACGACCAGGGGCGGTGCACCCGCGAACGCCGCCGTGCCGCCGATCGCCAGCGGCACGCTCACGCCGAGCCGGCGGTGCGCAACCCAGGCGACGAGCGCCGCGAGCACCCCGGCCAGCACCGCCACGCTCGCCTTGGCGGCGCGCCATCCGCCGAAGCGCATCGGCAGCGCGAGCAGCACCGGCAAGCCGGGGTCGTGCGGGCTGATCCGCCGGCCGTCGGGACGGACGGCCTCCTGGATCGGCAGCGGGGCCTCGTGGAACGCCCGGTAGCGCCCGGCGGCCCGCTCGTCGGCGACGTCGAGGGAACCCTGGGTGCCGAGGCTCAGCGCGCTGAGGAGGTACTGCGGTTCGTCGCCGGTGGTGTGGGCACCCCGGGTGGCTCGGACCCCGAGGAACGGAAGCGACCACGCGCTGACCGCCACCGCCAGCAGGGTCAGGGCGAGCATGAGGCGGACCCGGGGTGAACGAGGGGGACGCACCGTGGTGAGCATGCCACGGCACGGGCATGGTGATGAAGTTGGGTTTACCTAAGTTCGCCGAGTCCGTTCCTCGGGGTCACGGGGAAGCGGCCATCCCCGGCCGCCGGTTGCACTTGCTCGATGATCTGAATAGTGTTTCTGCACTATGGAGTTGTTGCTGGTCGCCATGGCCGGGTTCTGTGCGTCGGTGGTCGACGGGGCGCTGGGCATGGGGTTCGGCCCCACCTCGTCGAGCATCCTGCTGTCCGCCGGGCTCACCCCCAGCGCCACCTCGAGCGCGGTGAACCTGGCCAAGGTCGTCACCGGGGTCGCCTCCGCCCTCTCGCACTGGCGGTTCCGCAACATCGACCGGCGGCTCGTCGTCCGCCTCGCCCTCCCCGGATGCGCCGGAGCGCTCGTGGGCGTCACGATCCTCTCCCGGGTGGACGGCGACCGGATCCGGCCGGTGCTGGCCCTGCTCCTCGTCCTCGTGGGGCTGCGCATCCTCGTACGGTTCAGCCGCCCGCTGCCCGTCACCGACACGGCCGGGCAGACCGAGGTGCGCACGGCCGGGGACATGCCGCCCTTCCACGATCGGGGCACCGAGGTCGCCGGCGCGCTCGGGGGGGTGACGAACGGGATGATCGGCGCCTGGGGACCGGTGGTGACCCCGTTCCTCCTCCACCGGGGTTGCGTGCCGCGCTGGGCGGTGGGATCGGTGAACACCGCGGAGGTCGCGGTCGCGTTCGTGTCGGCCACCGGCCTGGTCGTGTCGCTGGGTGGCGGGGGGATCGACCCGGCGGTGGTGGCGGCCATGCTCGCCGGTGGGGTGGTGGGCGCGCCGCTCGCCGCGATCGTCGTGCGGGTCATCCCGGCCCGGGCCCTGGGCCTGGCCGTGGCGGCCCTGCTGCTGGCCACGAACGCCGGGCCGCTCGCCGCGTGGATGAATCTCGGCGGCACCCGCTTCGCCCTCTACCTCCCGTTGGCGGCCGGGGTGGCCGCCGCCGCGGCCCGCCCGTACCTCCCGCTCCGAGCGGGACGCCGTCACCCGTCGCGTGCCTGAGACCGGCCCGGCGGCGCCGAAACCGGCACCCGGCCGGGTCCTGTGCTTCTTCCCCGCCCGCAACGAGGAGGCCACGGTCGCCGACGTGGTGCGGCGCGTCCCGTCGCAGGTGTGCGGCCTGCCCGTGGACGTGGTGGTGGTCGACGACGGCTCCACCGACGGGACCGCCGGACGGGCCCGGGCGGCGGGCGCGGAGGTGGTCCCGACCACCATGGGCGCCGGCCTCGGCGCCGCGGTGCGCACCGGGCTGGCGCTCGGTGGGACCCGCGGCGCACGGGTCGTCGCGTTCGCCGACGCCGACGGCGAGTACGCCCCCGAAGAGCTCGAGCTGCTCGTGCGCCCGATCCTGGAGCACCGGGCGGACGTGGTCACCGGCGACCGTTTCGCCGGTGCCCGCCTCGCCATGCGGACCCACCGCGCCGTCGGGAACCGGGTCCTGAGTGCCGTGCTGTCGCTCCTCGCCGGCCGACGCATCCGCGACGCCCAGAGCGGGTACCGGGCCTTGTCGGCCCGGGCGGCGGCGGTGGCGGAGATCGTCCACGACTACAACTACGCCCAGGTCCTCACCCTCGACCTGCTCCGCAAGGGGTTCCGCCTCCTCGAGGTCCCGATCACCTACCGGGCACGCCGCCACGGCCGGTCGTTCGTGCGGTTGCCCACCTACCTGCGCCGGGTCGCCCCGGCGGTCTGGACCGAGCTGCGCCGCCCCTGAGGGGCGTCGGCCCGGCCCGGGCCGGTGACCGGCCGGTGACGGGGGTCGCCGGTCCCGTGCACCGACCGGCATCGAGGCGGTCAGCCCAGCGCGGTGGCGAGCACGTACCCGGCCGCCAGCAGCGACCCGGTCACGAGGTGCAAGGCGATGTTCGTCTGCATCGCCCCCATGAGGGCGTACGGCTCGTCGTAGTGCCGGCGCAGGCCGCGGCGAACCGGACCGGCGAACGGCACCCCCGCCAGGGCGAGCCAGGTGGCCGGCGGGGTGATCCCAAGCAACGGCCCGACCAGCACGAGGAGGAACGCCGTCGCCACCGCGACGTCGTAGGCGGCGATCACCCGCCGGGCCGGCCAGCGCACCACCAGGGTGCGCTTGCCCACCCGGGCGTCGGCGTGGCGGTCGGGCACCTCGTTCACGAAGAGGACGAGCGCCACGAGGATCGCCACCGGCAGCGAGGCGTACACCGCCTCCCAGCTCCACCGCCCCGCGCACGCCAGGTAGCTGCCGGCCACCATCACCGGACCGAACCCCAGCGCGGTGACCGGCTCACCCAGCCCCCGGTGCACCAGCTGGAACGGCGGCATCGAGTAGACGAACGAGAGGAGGATCCCCGACGCACCCACGGCCAGCAGCCAGGGGCTGCGGGCCCAGGCCAGCCAGAGGCCCAGACCGACCGCCACCGTGTAGGCGCCGGCGGCCAGGGCGAGCATCTGGGACCGGGTCACCAGGCCGTACTGCAACACGCGGGACCCGCCGCTGAAGGGGGTCGGCGTGGTGTTCGCCGCATCGGCCCCGTTGCGGTCGTCGAACAGATCGTTGGCGACGTTCAACCCCACGTGCACCGCCAGGCCGGCGACGAGTGCCACGAGGAACCACCCCCAGTGGAAGCGACCGTCGTGGGCGGCCACGGCACCGCCGAGGCCCACCGGCACGGCGGTGGCGGTGAGGAACGGCAGCCGGGCGGCGAGGAAGATCGTCCAGCCCAGCGGCAGGCGCGGGCGCTGCCCTCGGCGCTCGAACTCGGCGCGGGCCTGGGCCACGTTGCGCTCGGCGTACTCGAAGAACGGGGTCTCGGCCTCGTCCCAGCCGGCCGCGCGCCTCACCTGCACCGTGACCGGCCTCGCGACCTCCGGGTCCGCCGCCCCCGCCGCCGGGCCCTCGACCCGCCCCCAGCACGTCACGTAGCGGCGCTCGTCGTAGCCTTCGCCGGGACGCGGGCGGATGTGGCTGCACGTCACGCACACCTCACCGCCCTCGGGCAGCGGCACCGGGAGCACGACCGGCCCGATCTCCAGGCGCCCGGCGTCCGGTTCGGCCCGCACCGCCCCGGCCACGGCGACCGGGTACCCGTCGGTGCCGACCCAGGACAGCACCGCGTGCGGGTACCCGGCGGCACGACGGAGCGCCTCGGCGACGCCGAGCGCGCTCACCGGCGGCGCCCGGCCGCGGTCCCCGGCGCCGCGGGAGGAGC
>Ga0308410_1000118_pt1 | contig 33873 bp, 32 predicted proteins | sample HotsprOSTMatCore_FD_203467 | JGI IMG/M metagenome (GOLD analysis project Ga0308410, IMG submission 203467) | Hot spring phototrophic mat microbial communities from Octopus Spring, Yellowstone National Park, Wyoming, United States -... | ecosystem: Environmental > Aquatic > Thermal springs > Hot...
GCGGCGTGGGGAGGGGGCAAGGGGGTGGGGCTTGACGCCATAGACAGCACGGCTGAGTAATTAAAATGAAAGTTTGTGCCCGTTCCAGGTATCTATCGGCTTGAAAGTGAGGGGTGACGTAATAGTACACACAATTGAGCAAATATGCAACTATACCACGCGGCTTTGCTCGCCATCTCACCCTCCTCGCAGATAGGTCTGGCGTTGTTGCCGCGTAACCGTTCAGGGGTCATTGCGAGGAGCGTTTTTTGCGACGAAGCAATCCCCGCGTTACGGTCTTCTGGAGGCAACAGTGGGGATTGCTTTGCAAAAATCGCTCGCAATGACAGATAGGGCTGAACGGTTACGTTGCCGCAAAGGCATGCGCCTGGCAAAACTTGCCCGATTGTGACCTGAGGATGTTTGGAGAAACAAAAAGAACGGATACGACATCCGTTCTTCATCCCTTGAGTGCGTGCGCGGCGGCGTACAACAGTTTGTTCGTTAGTGAAGTTGCCAGCGCATCAATCATCTGTTGTTGTTCAGGCGACAAATTCCAGCGCTCCAAAATCTTTTTCACCTCGCGCTGCCGAATTTCCTCCGCCTGCGCGCGCAGCGAAACGAGGCGCGGCGCGATTTCGCGTTCGCGCTGCCACTCTAGAAACGCCGCCACCTCTTGCGCCACAATCGCCTCCGCCGCCGCGATGGCCGACGCAGCGACCGGGTGATGCGTCGCTACCACCGCGCTCAAATCGTCCATATCGTACAACCGCACATTTTCGATTTCACGCGCGGCGGGGTCCACATTGCGCGGCACCGCGAGATCAATGACCACGAGCGGGCGCGCTGCGCGCTGTGTCATCGCCGCGCGCACATCACTGGCGTGCAAGACGATGTGCGGCGCGCCGGTCGCCACGATCACCACATCGGCATCCGCCAGCCCTTGCGCGAGCGCGTCGAAATGCACCGCGCGTCCACCCAGCGACTCGGCAACAGCGACCGCGCGTTCGAACGTACGATTGGCGATGAGGAGCCACCGCAAACCGCTTTCCACAAGCGCGCGCCCGGCAATCTTGTTGATCTTGCCCACCCCAATCAGCAGCGCGGTGTGATCTTTCAAATCGCCCAGCGTTTCGCGCGCCAGCGAGACCGCAACCTGCCCCAGCGACCGCGCCCCCTGTCCGATATCCGTTTCATTGCGCGCGCGCTTGCCCGCTGCGATCGCGCGCTGGAACAGCCCACACAGCAAATCGCCCAGCGTTCCCGCATCCTGCGCCACGTGGAACGCGTCTTTCACCTGCCCTAGAATCTGCGCCTCGCCAACGAGCAGCGAATCGAGTCCCGCCGCCACGCGACACAAATGACGCGCCGCGTCCGCGCCCACGCGCGTCGTCAAGTGGCAGGAAAAATCGCACGCGTTCAAACCGCGCGCGCGCGCCAGCGCTTCGACGAGCGCTGCCTGCTGCGCGGCAATATCGTCCACGCCGGCATACACATCAAAACGGTTGCACGTCGAAACGATCGCCACTTGATTGACGCCAGGCACTGCGCGCAGCGCGCGCAGCATTTCCGGCAAGTGCGTCGGCGTCACTGCCAGACGTTCGCGCAACTGCACTGGCGCGGTGTGATGGTTGAGACCAAGCAGGAGGAGGTTCACAGTAGCAATTTAGTGTGTAGTGGATAGTGAATAGTGGATAGTGGATAGTGATCAGAAAATCTGACCACTGACCACTAACCACCAACCGCTATTTCCTTTCCGGTATCACCGTCCACCCGTTCGTAATCACCAACACGCTGGGTTCACGGCCGAGTTCATTTGTGATTTGTTGCAGCGCGTCTTCTACCGTCGTCGCGTGACGTAGCCCCAGTTCTTGAAAAACTTCGGGGCGCACACACGAGACCACCATCGTTTTGGTGGTTTTCAAGACGTGCGCGGCAATGACGTGCTCGGGTTCTTCTTTCAACGTCTCTTCGAACATCACCGGCATCGCGCGCATCACTTGAGCAAACCGCGCGGGACCCGTCTCCTCCGCGCACCCTGCGATCAAAACGATGTACCCGCCGCGCCGAATCACCAGATTCGCCGTTTTGACCGCGCGCACGGCAAGATACAAATTCGCGTCGCGCGGGTGCCCTCCGCACGAAACGATCGCTACGTCGCTTTTGGCTGGATAGGGAGCGCGATAAATTTCGCGCGCGCGCTCAAAGCCGACCTCGGTCACTCTGAATGGATTGCCCGCCAGAACATCCACCACCTGATTTGCGCCGCTCATCACCGCGTTGACGACGAACGCCAACCTGGCGGCGCGTCCCGCGTGCGCGATATCCTCTTGCACCGGGTTGCCTACCACTTTGCCGGGACCCGTCGAAGGAAAGACATTGAGGATGTGATTGGCGACGATGGCTTCCAGACTTGCGGCGCCCGGCGAAACACTCTTGGCGCCGCCGGTGAATCCCGCGTACGGATGCGGCGCGATCATCCCAATCGAAACGACCACGCCGGCTTCGGCAACGGCGCGATGAATCTTGAGCGGCACGCCACTGCGCGCGCGTCCAATCTCGACGAGCGCGGCATCGTCTTTGCAATTGTGAACGACCACGCGAATATGCGCGGCGATTTCCGGCGGCACAATGCGCGCCAACTCGTCCGCCGTCGGCGCGCGATGCATTCCGGTTGCCACGAGAATCGTAATCGCCGATTCGGGGACGCGCGCGCGAAAGAGTTCCGCCAGCACTTCGGGCAACAGGCGCGCGGTCGGCGTGGGGCGCGTGTGATCGTCCACGATAATCGTCGCGCTGGCTGCACCCGCCGCGAGTTCGGACAAGCGCTTTTCGCCGAGCGGCTGGGCGAGCGCGGCGCGCGTCGCTTCGATCAAACTCGGCACAGCCGCCACCTCGCGCGGCGACAAGATTCCCAACAAGTGCCCGCGCGGGCGAAACGTGATTTCGTCGTGCCCTGAACGCACCGTCACATCGGTCAGCGGAATCCCCGCCGGCAGTTCCTCTGCCTCCAAATGCTCCGCCAGTTTACGCACCTCATCAGGCAATTGCTCCCACGCGCCGAGGCTCTGCAAAAATTCCATATTCGCGCCGATCTGCGCGCGCGTTTCTTTATCGAACAAGAGCGCGACGCCACGCCCCAAAAAGAATCGGTAGCGTTCGATGAGCGCGCCGATCAAATCGGTGAGCGCAGCAACGACCTGCGCGCGCGCTGCGTCCGCATCGCGCCCATCGAGATTTTGCAAAATCTTGTAGATGTTCAGGTCAAGCCACTCGATGCGGAAACCGCGCAGAACGTCGTTATGCTTTGCCAGCACCGGTTCGATTGCCGCGCGACCTTCTTTGGTCACGACTGGCAATCCCGCCAGTCCAACAAAATTCGCGTACGCTGAATTGAAAATTTCCAGCAACGCGCGGATGGTTTGCTCAAGTTGTTTTTGGTGATTTTCCATTCTATAGACTTTGAAAAAGATTTAGAAACCGCGTCAACAAACAAACGATTAAACGAACAAACGCTCAAACGAACCGACTCGCGCCCGATGAACAAACGCGATCGCCCATTCGGGCGTACTCAAGGCGTGAAGATGAGTATAACTCGCCAAGACATTTTTGTAAAGAATACCGTCGCGCGCACCATCAATGCCATGACCGCGCGTGACGCGATATGCGCACGTCAGGTCTGACAGATTTTGAAAGCCTGGCAGGTCTATTTTTGAATTATGAAACTCGTGTCCGCGCAGCAGCGTTCCGCGCGCGAACAGTGGATTTTCCGCGATAACGCGCAGTTCGACGTAACCGTGTCCCTGCGGCTTGTCCGTCATCACCACATCGAACGGCAACGCGCCGACCATCTCACCGCGCTGCTCGCGCCACGTGATTGATCGTGCCAGATACATCAAGCCACCACACTCGGCATAGACCGGCAAACCTGCTTCGATTGCCGCGCGAATCTCGGCGCGCAACGACGCGTTCGCTTCCAGTTCGCGCAAGAACACTTCGGGGAATCCGCCACCGATGTATAGCGCGTCGAGCGCGGGCAGATGCGCGTCGCGCAAACTGTCAACGAACACCAGTTCCGCGCCCGCGTCCTGCAACGCCTCCAGGTTTTCGGGGTAGTAGAAACTGAAGGCGCGGTCGCGGACAACGCCAATTGTCAATGGCGAATGGCGAATGGCGAATGGCGGTTCGAGGTTCGAGGTTCGAGGTCGGTCGCCTTGTCCCTTTGTCTCTCCCTCTTCCCCTCTCCCGCGCTCCCCTGCAATCTTCAAAATCGCGTCAAGGTCAAAATTCGCCAGCACCGCGTCGCGCGCGGCGGCAATCATTGGAACGAGCGCATCGTCTTCGCCACGCGGAATCAAGCCCAGATGCCGATCGGGGATTGCGAGCGCGGGATCGCGCGGCAAAACGCCGACGACTGGGATGCCGCAGTACTTTTCGATGGCTTGCGTCATCAGCGTCTGCTGGCGCGCGCGCGCGACGTTGTTGAGAATCACGCCGGCGATGCGCGTGTTCGGCTCAAAACGTTGGTACCCCTGCACCAGCGCGGCAATCGAACGCGTGACGCGCTGCGCGTTGACGATGAGCAGAATCGGCGCAGCGAGCCAGCGCGCGAGCGCGGCGGTGCTGCCGGCGCCTTCGAGATCAGCGCCGTCGTACAAGCCCATCGCGCCTTCGATGAGCGCGAGGTCGGCATCGCGGCTTGCACGCGCAAACGCCGCTACCACCACGTCCTCACCCATCAAAAACGGATCGAGGTTGCGGCAGGGACGGCGCGCGGCTTCGGTGAGCCAGGAAGGATCAATGTAATCGGGACCTTTTTTGAAGGGCTGGACGTTCAGCCCACGCGCAACGAACGCGGCGCACAAACCGACCGTGACCGTCGTCTTGCCGGAACGACCGTGTGGCGCGGCAATGACGACGCGCGGAATCGCGCAATGAGCCAATGAGCCAATACTCCCATGAGCCAAAGGTCGGGATTGGTTCATTGGCTCATTGGTGAATTGGTTCATTCGTCTTGCGTCCTTCGTCTCACAACTCGGTCACTTTGATCGCGCCTTCAGGACAACCCTCTTGACACGCCAGACAGCCCAAGCAATCATCGGGGCTGCCATCGAACAGAGCATATTTTTTGCCATCTTTCTCAACCAGCGCGAGCATCTGGCTGGGACAGGCATTGACGCAATCTCCGCAGGCGTTGCATTTTTCTATATCCACTGTGACGATGTACATTTTTTTGACCTCACTGTTCAGATTCGTCCGCGCCGCCATCCGCCGGGACAGCCATGTGGGTTGCCTTCTTTTGAGGGAAGATAATTGACATTAGAATCGCGAGCGTCAACAAAACGAATACCACACCCAGAGAGATTTCGATGGGGATTTTGTAGAAATCGTGCACCAACATCTTGATACCGATAAAGCCCAGAATAATCGCCAGAGCATACTTGAGATAGTGGAACAGTTGCATCACGCCGGCGAGAGCAAAGTACAGCGCGCGCAAGCCCAGAATCGCAAAGATGTTGGAAGTGTACACGATAAAGAGATCGTGCGAGATACCCAGCACAGCGGGAATCGAGTCGAGCGCAAACATTAGGTCGGTGCTTTCGATGACGACGAGGGTGGCAAACAGCGGTGTGGCATGCAGGACCCCCTTGAGCCGCACAAAGAATTTTTCTTCGTGAAACTGTGGCGTCACCGGGATATACCGCGAGACAAAACGCAGTGCCTTGTTCTGCCCCGGATCCATATTTTCCGCGCCACCCTGTACCAACTTGACCGCGGTGATGAGCAAGATGATGCCAAAGATGTACAACATCCAGTTGAACGCATGCACCAACTCGACACCGATGACAATCAAGATGGCGCGCATCACGATCGCCCCAAGGATACCCCAGCGCAGGACACGGGGCTGGTACATTGGTGGAATTCCGAAATACGAGAATACCACTAAAAAGACAAAGAGATTATCCACGCTCAGGGATTTTTCGATGATGTAGGCTGTCAAATACTCTAACGCCTTGACTGTACCGAGTTCAATGTACACAAAGACGTTAAAGAGTAAAGCCACGCCGATCCAGATCGCGCTCCAGATCAAGGCAGGTTTGATGTGAATCACCCGTGCCTTACGATTAACCAGAAACAGGTCCACATAGAGCATTAGACCGACGACGATCGTAAATCCCAAAAACATCCACAATTCACGTTCGGTCAATTCTGCTGCACTCATTAAAACTTTTCCTCCGTTTATGATCTTTTCAAGGTATGCTCAACGTTGCACCAGGGCTTGTGCAAAGTCAGCCCCCATGTCATTGCGAGAACCCCATGTCCGTTGACAGGCATGTTTAATGACAGAAACGCGCGCTGTCATCGTCATTGCGAGAATTCCATACCGCGCGGCGGTATGCGCGTTGACAGAAACTTGCAAGCGACCCAAGCGTGTCTTTATGTCAAGGTCTGGCAAGTTTCTGAGTAGCCGCGCAGTCTGCGCGCGTAATTACTTAGCCATGTCATCCATCGCGACAAGCCCCACCCTCTCGCCCCCTTCTCTCCCCGCAAAGCGAGGAGAGAAGGGGATAGGGGAGTGAGTGGGGTTATTCCCTGGGAACGACGACGCAATTCAGGCTCAGCCATCCGCTTGCGTTAGCCGTCGGTTTCTAAACGACAGCGCGCGATGCCCGGGGCTGAGTAGTTACCTGCGCGCTATCCTTCTTTGCGCCAATCAATGTACGGCTGTGGCAAATCCGCCATCGCATTCACTACTAATTCGATCAGACCACCGTAGGTGATACGGTATTTTTTCCACAGCCCATAGTGATCAATCCCATCGCGCATCGCGCCTTTACAGTTGGAACACGCGGCAATGACGTACTTGGGAATGCTCGGATCGAGCACATCATTGAACGCGTCCAGTACCTGCTTGATTTTCATTCGCTCCGAGACATTCTTGCGCCACTGATCAAAGTTGAGTGAGTTCATAATCGCGAAACCGCTGCCACCGCCGCAACAATAGTTCCACACTCCATTCGGCGTCATCTCGCGCAGCGGTTGCTTACAAATCGCTTTGACGATTTCGCGTTGCGGTTGCACGATGCCCATCAAGCGCACCACGTTGCACGAATCGTGCAGCGTGACGGGAAAATCGTTCCTGTTCGGATCGAATTTGACCGCGCCGCTTTTGACGATTTCCCACAACAACGGCAAATAACTTTCGCGCGGGATGGCATCAAGTGACAAATCGCCGGGCAGAACGCGATCCGCTAGCACACACAACGCCTTGTGCGCGTGTCCACACTCGCCGACAACGATTTTCTTCACGCCCAGTTCCTTTGCCGCCGAGACCTGGCGCAAGGCAATCCGCGCCAGTTCCACATCATCGAACCACGCGCCATAGTTCACGCCATCGTACGCCTGCGCTTGACTGCTCAGCGTCCAGTGGATTCCCGCCGCATCGAACAGAATCGCAAACGCGGCAGGATTTTCAGGCCAACTGATGAACTCGCCAGCATTGTGAATGAGCAAAATGTCCGCGCCTTTTTGATCCACTGGTATTTTAATCTTTTTACCCGTTTTGGCAAAAATGTCATCTTCGATAAATTCGATAGTGTCTTTGAACGCGGCAGGATTCATTCCAGTTGAAGATCCTGCCTTGAGATGCTGGCGCGTGCCTTTCTTTAACAACTCGGCAGGCGCAATGCCCAACTCCTGACTGAATAACTTGCGAATCTCGCGCGCAATCAGCGCATTGTCCACGCCCACAGGACACACCTGCGCGCAACGCCGACACAGATTGCAGCGATACGCCAGTTCGAGCAAACGCCACACGGTTTTCGCGTTCAACTCTACATCCGCGCCGACGAACGCCCCAAGCAGTTTGCCCGACGGTGTAAAATATTTCTGGTAGAGTCGCCGCAACACTTCGGAGCGATACGTGGGGCGATAGATTTCTTGTCGCCCGCTACCGATGTAGGTGTGGCACGCTTCCGAGCACGTTTGACACCGCACGCAATAGTCCATCGAGAGCCGAAAGATTTTGACAAAGGGCCAGTTGCTCTGCGGGTCGAACAATTTTTCCAAGCCGCGCATAAAACCATTGACGAGGCGCTCTTCCTCTTCCTTCGTCTTGGGTTTCAACATTTCGAACGCGCTGAAACCATCCAGCGAAAAATCATAGCGCTCTAGCCAGCGCGCTTGCGGCGGTTGTACCTGGGGCGTCTCATCGAGTTGCGGCAACGCCAGCAGGTCTTCGCGCGTGAGCGTGACGAGCGGTTCGTCGCCCGCGCGCGCCATATCTTTGAATCGTATGATCTTTGGTTCGCTCATTTCTTTTCACCTTCGACGTTCGGGTTCTGCGCCTGCTCCAGCCACGATTTACCTGCAACGATGTGCGGCGCAGACCACGCCACGGGGTATGCCAATTGCTCCACCACCTTTTTATCGGTCGGCGAGCCACTGGTCTTGAACGCATCGTCCCACAATTGACTGTGGTACGTAAAATATTTCGCGAAATAATGGATGAGTTTGGAGAACGGCATATAAATCACAAACAACTCGAACACAAAGAACGTCAACACGACGAGCGGCGGCAGCGGCGCGGGCTGGAACGTCAACACGCTGCCGATGTACGCGCGATGCGCGGCGAACGAGCCAGTCAGCGCAAAGGACACGAGTCCCAAAACGAAAATCGCCGCGAGCCACAGCAGATTGAAATAGTCAATCGGCGCGGTGTAGAGATTGAGGTTGCGGTCCGTCGCGCGCTTGACGACCAGCCCCAGCGCGCCAATCGTCCCCAGCGCGAACGCCACCGCGCCAACAATCGTCGTGAGTGGCGCGAGCGCAGGCAGCGCGAGCACATTCTCGATGATGAGGAGCGCGAGCAAACCCGCGCCCAGATACAACCCCCAGTGCATCGCCAGCGAAAGCAACCAGATGCCGTACGGGTTGTACTTGCGAACGCGCTGCAACAGGAAAATTTCCTGCGCCATCTCGACGAATTCCGCGACGAGTGAACCCGCGCGCGGTTTGCGCGCCCAGTCCACCTCTTCCATATACGACCCGCCATAGTGACGGCGCGCGCCCTCTTCGTGCGGCACGGGGTACACTTCCCAACGCACGTTCAGTGGCGCCGTCGCCACGCGGTACATTTTATACGCCGATACCGCGACGAACAGCGCGGCGGCAAACCAACCGAACAAAATCAAAAACCACTCACTCATTGCGGCTCTCCTGTGGAGATCAAGTTTCAGGTTTCGGGTTTCAAGTTTCAGATGTAAGGTCTCAGGTTCATAAATCAGGAATCATGAGGTGGGTATCGTTGACCACCTCCTGCCTCCTGCCTACTGCTCACTGCCTACCGCCTACCGCTCTCCTCCAACGCCTCGAACACTTCGGAACGTTCACTCGCTTGTTCCGCCAACACCTCGCGCATCAGGTCGCACACGCGCACCAATTTGGCATTGGCGATGCGATAAATCACTTCTCTGCCCTCGCGCTTGGTTGCGACGACGCCGTACGCGCGCAGAACCGCCAGATGTTGCGATACTTTGGCTTGCGCGAGGCCTGTCTCTTCGACAATTTCGGTAACACGCTTGGGTCCCTCCCGTAACGAATGCACGATACGCAAGCGCGCGGCATTGCCCATCGTCCTGCACAACTCGGCTTGCAAATCGAAAATTGAACGTGACGACATCCTCTACTCCCCGTCTCACACACCGTACATCTTGTAACAAAAGCGACACGGTGGCGGTGGTGCAGGCAATTCGGCGGGTTGGCTCGCACCACTGGCAGCCGAGAGTGCCAGCGCAGAATAAGCAAACGTTTTACGGGCACGAAACGCACCAATGAACTTGGCGCGCTCTGCTCCTTGCATCGCCGCGACCAACCCCAAACACACATTACCAAAATTCACCACCGTCACGGGATGTTCCTGTTCTTCAAAAATGCGTGATGCCTTTTCGCGCACCGGCAGACCCAGATACACGCACGGTGCCACTTGTCCCAGATGATTGATATACACGGCTTCGGTGGGACGTGCATCACACTCTAATATGTTGTAATCCATTGTCAGCGGATATACACGCAAGGTAATGCCCAGACGTCTGGCTTCACGCTCTGCTTGATCAACCAGTGCACGGTGGTGTGGATCAGGTGACGTACCAAAGACACGTTGTGCCGCGATTGCGCGCGTCGGTGTATAGACAACGTTCGTGGCTACGGCTTCGTCCGCGCCCAGCGCCGCCGCCAGGCGCACAAATTCGGGCAATTCGTGAATGTTGGCGCGCAACATCAAAAAATGCACTTCGACCAACAGTGTCTTTAGCGCGCGCTCTTTTTTCAAACGCGTGATGCGTTCCACATTTGCCACCAATTGGCGAAAATTGGAACCCACCCGCAACGCCTCGTGCGTTTCAGCCGTTGCACCAGAAAACGAAATTGAAAGAATATCCAAACCCGCCTCGAGCAAGCGGAGGCTATTCGCCTCGTCCAGCGCGCTCCCACAGGTGGTAAAGCCAACCTGACAACCGGCGGCTTTGGTGACGCGCAGCATCTCGAACAACTGTGGATGCAGCAGCGGCTCACCCCAGCCCTGCAAGTACACCAGATCGAAACGCGACAAGTGCGGCGCGATGCACTCGGAAAAAACCGACCAGGGCAGGTCGCCGTAAATCCAATGGCTATCCAGCACGTTTTTGGGACAAAACGTACAGTGCAAGAGACAACGGCTGGTCACTTCGAGTTGCAGGACGCGCCAGCGCTCGGTTGCTGCAGGGTCACGTTTGAATAACTGGCGGAGCCAAGTCATTGGGCTCCTTTACGACGAATGACGTATCTACTCAGCCACCCTGTCATTGCGAGCGTTTTTTGCGAAGCAATCCCCAAATTCGCAGTGTGGAGATTGCTTCGTCGGCACAAAACGCCTCCTCGCAATGACCCAGGGTGAGTAGTTACCGAATGACAAAGGACGAAGGACGAACGACGAAGGTGGCGGTTCGTCTGTTGTCTGCCGTCAGCAAGACACGATTTGTTACTGTAAACAGTATATCAACAACAGGTACGAATCGGGTAGAAATCCAGTCGTAAACGCGTTTCAGAACGTCAACACCAGATCGGCTTTCAATCCCTCGGTGATGAGATACGCTGTGCCGACCAGATGCTCCGCCTCGTCAATCAAATCCTCTTCGGACATATCGTTCAACGTACGATGGACAGAGTAATGCGGGATGAGCGCGCTCGTCAATCAAATCCTCTTCGGACATATCGTTCAACGGGAGCGATGGCGCGCATACCACCAGCCGCACTCCCCTGGCGACCGTCTCTTCGATGAATTGTTTGATAGACCTGCCGCCTGCTTTGGGGAACACCGTTTCGGCAACACCTTTTTTCAGCAACGCGGTGCCGCGCGTCGTAAAGAACATTTCGGTTTGATGTCCTTGCGCCGCCGCGTCTTGCGCGTACAAAAATGGCGCGCCGCACTGCGCGGGCGCTTCAGGTCCCTGCGTATGAACAATGATGACCTTACCCATTCGACTCCCTGATGTGTCATTGCGAGGAGGCGACTTGTGCTGACGAAGCAATCTCCAAACTCGAATTGGAGATTGCTTCGCCACTTTGGCTCGCAACGACACACGCGGCTAGTATTTCACATTCACGCGCTTTGCCGATTCGAGCGCAGCGGTGAACGCCTGGTTCGCTCTCGTCGCATCAATCGTCGCGTAGGACGATGCCAGCGCGGCGAGCGCACGCGCAGCCGCGAAGGGTTCCCCGCGCACACGCACCGCTTTGGCGAGATTCACCGCGCGGTCGAACACTTGTGCCGATTGTTGCTTGTCTGTCTTGGCAAGCTCCAGCGCGATCGCTTGCAGCGCGGCAACCTTTTCCGCCGCATCTTCCAGTTTGTCCACGATTGCAAGCGCGGCGCGCGCATCGAGCGCCGCCCACGCGATTGCCAGATCGCGCAACACACTCACGTCTTCCACTTTGTCCGCGAGCGCGAACGCGTCCTGGAAATATTTTGCGGCTTGCGCCTTGTCATTTGCTTTCGCGCCGAGCGCGGTCAACGCCTGCACGCGAAAAGTCGGCGTCGTGATTTTCGCGGCGACATCGGGCGAGTTCGTGACGATGGCAATGTCGCGGTACGCCTGATCGCGCAAAACCGCGTCCGTCAATTTCGACGCGACATCCAGCGCGCCTGCCGCGTCCACGCGTGCGAGGTCAGCGGCGAGCGCGGCGGTGAATTTAGCCGTTGTGTAGGCATCGCCAATCTTCTGCGCCTCGGCGAGCGCGCGGGTGAAAAATTCTTTCGCACGATTTGCATCGGTCGTCGCTTTGCCTGCGCCGTGCAGCGCCATCACGCGCGCTTTAGGGTATGCAGGGGAAATGCCGTCAATGACTTGCATCGCCTTGACCACATCGTTGCCCGTTATCTTGTCTGCCCACACAATCGCAATGTCCGCGAGCGCGTATGCCTGCGCTTCTTTATCCTCTATGTTGAGCGCGAGGCGCGCTGCCTCAAACAGCAATCCTGTCGCTTGCGCCGACGGCAATTCGCGCGCAATTTCGCGCAGCGCCCACGCGCGTTCATACGACGACTGAATCTGATTCGCGGACTCGACCGCTTTCTCGTACTGCGCCATCTCGCGCCAGCCCCACGCGCGAATCATCGGGTCTTGCACTTGCGCGATGAGTTCGTTCGCTTTGGCGGCGTCGAGTTTTGACCACGTGACGGCGAGGGCGCGCACCTCTAAATCATCCAGCGTGGTGCGTGATGCGTGATGCGTGATGCGTGACCGCGCGAGTTGCAACGCTTCCAGCGCCTTCGCTTTGTCCACCGCAAGCCACTCGTTGGCGATAGCGCGATAGTGCCACGTTTGCAACGCGGCGGTCTCGATTTTGTCGGCGCGGAAAACGGCGAGGTCTTGCGTCGCGGCGTTCCACGTCACTGCGCTTTCGCGCAGTGCTTGCAGTTGTCCCCAGTATGCCGCAAGACTGGCACGCTTGTCGTGAGCAACAGTCAGCGCGTCGGTGTATGCAGCGTTCGCCTGTGTCTTGTCGAGCGCGTGCCACTGCGCGCCGATGCGTCCCAGCACCCAGGACTGCACTGACGCGCGGGCAATCGCATCGCTCACGCGCGTGGCTTGGTCCACCGCCGCCTGGCGCGCGGTCTCTTCTTCGGTCGGCGTGGGCAAGGGGGGCGCGAACGCGAACAGGGGACTGGCGAACAGAACAAAGACGACAATCATCCCGGCCGCCGCGAGCGCCCATGCCGCGCGCGGATGAACGGCTTGCCCCTTGCCCTTGAAGGTGTTACGCCAGCCAACGAAAATACCGCTGAGGACGAACAGCGTCGCGAGCGCGACCGCAATCAGGATGAACGTGCGATCGCGTTCGGCGCGCGCATCGTTCAGTGCCGCGTACGCCTTGTTCATTTGAAAGCGCGCGGCTTGATAGCGATTCGTTATCGTCGCGAGCGAAATGCTTTCGTCGCGCGGGAAGCGTTCAGCGATGACGCGCTGCGCGTTGAGGCGTTTTGCCGGCGCGCTCGTATCCATTCCGACCGCGCGCACATCGTTCTGCGCGTTCTGAAATGCCGCGACGAGCGTATCGGTTTGCCAGACGCCTTCGTATGCTTTGCGGAGTGTGTCACACGGAATATCGCGCGCCCATTCGACCGGACGAAGCACGTCGAGTGCGCGCGCAGGCGTGGTGGTGTGGCATTCCAGGCAATAGTTGCCGATGTTGTAGTGCGTCGTCGGCACGGTGTCGGAAATGCCGCCGGGGGATGGAGTCGGCATGGTGAGAATCAATGCCAGGGCAATGATGAGAATGCCGCCAAAGAGGACGCTGAGTGGCAGGATTTTATTTTCCATCGTTGCGGATTTCTCCAGAAAATCATTCGCCTGTGGATGGATGGCTGTCGTGGGAGACTTGCGCCCCCGCAAGAATCCAGCGCACCATCACCACGTAGAGAGTGAGGACAAAGCCAAAGACCGCGAGCACAAACAGCCCGCCCAGAGTTTGAGTGTTGATGAGCCAGTAGAGTATTTCCATAGCGAATTCCAGAAAACCTGTGAAACGCGATGCGTGAAATTAAGTCACGTTTGACGCATCACGTTTCACGCATCACGCTTTCTCCATTGCACGCAATTTTTCCAGCGACAGTTTCTCGGTGAGGCGTTTGCGTTCTTCGATTTCGATGCCTTCTTCCACTTCCCAGATTGCCATACTGGGAAAGAGTTTGAAGAAGATGACAAAGAGCAGGGCAAAGAGCGCGAACGAACCAAGGGTGATTGAAAATTCGACCCACGTGGGCTGGTAGATGGCATGTTCAAATGCCAGACTGGGACGCGTGAGGGTGGGCGCAACGATGCTAAAGCGCTCCAACCACATTCCAATATCCACAAAGATTGCCGCAATGACGGTGCCTTTGACCGTGCGTCCCGCGCGGCGTGTGAGAATCGCAAAGGGCACTACGCCGTTGCAAAAGACCATCAACCAGAACGCCCAGTTGTACTCGCCGTACAGTTTGGCGTTGGCAACATGCATCTCGTGCGTGATGGCACCGTACACGGTCGTGAGATACTCTGCCAGAGTGAAATAGCACCAGAACGCGCTCATCACCAGGAGCAAGATACCCAGATAGTTGAATTGCTTGTCGGTGAGCCACGGTTCGAGGTGCAACACCTTGCGCATAATCGCCATCGCGATAAACAATGTGGCGATGCCGCTAAAAATCGCGCCAACGACAAAGTAGGGTCCAAAGATCGTGCTATGCCACATCGGTTGCACGGTCATTCCAAAAATCCACGAGACGACCGTATGCACCGAGACTGCAATCGGGATGATGGCAATCGCCATAATTGTAATCGCGATTTCCAGGCGGCGATGCTGTTCGTGCGTCCCCTGCCAGCCCAGCGCCGCTGTCCGATAGAGCCACTTGCGCCAGCCCGCCACGTCGGTCAGTTTGTCGCGCATCCGCGCAAAGTCGGGAATCATCGGCAGGTAAAGGTACGTGACACTACTCAGCAGGTAGATGCTGATGCAGGTCAAGTCCCACAGGAACGGACTCTGGAATCGTCCAAAGAAAAGCATGTTGAAGATGCGATCGGGGCGCCCCATATCAATCAGGATTTGCAACGCACCGACGCAGAGGGCGAACACCGTCACGGCTTCGGCGATGCGCGTGATGGGACGACGCCAATTGGCAAAGGTGACGCGCAGAATCGCGGAGATGAGCGTGCCGGCGTGACTGATGCCGATGAAGAAGACAAAGTTGGTGAGATAGATTCCCCAGTAGACGGGGCGGCTCAAGCCCGTCACGCCCAAGCCCTCGATTAACTGGTAGATGTACGCGAACGTGCCCCAGGCAACGAGCGCGGCAAGCGCGACGAACAGAACGTAAAAGCCGATGCCACTTTTACGCAGCGGCGCGAAAACGGTTTGCTCAAGATGGGACATTACGTTTTATCTCCAAAGACGATTTCAGATTTTTGAACGACGAGTGATTGTCATTCGAGCGAAGCGAGAAATCTCGTTGTGGCTACAATGAGATTTCTCGGCGCATTACCCCTCGCGCAAGTAAAACACCTTGGGATGTGTGCCCAGTTCTTCGAGCAAGTGAAACGCGCGCGGACTTTTGAGGAGTTGGGAAACCAAACTGTTCGGATCGTCGAGGTCGCCAAAGTAGCGCGCGCGGCCCGTACACGTCTGCACGCACGCGGGGACGTAATCGCTTGCCTGAAAGACGCGTCCCTCCGCTTCCGCTTTGGCGCGCGCGCGCTGCAAGCGGTGGATGCAAAAGGTGCATTTTTCGACGACACCTTTCGGACGAATCGGCACGTCGGGGTTGAGGCGCGCTTTGAGCGCTTCGGGATAGTACGGCTCGTGCCAGTTGAAATAGCGCACGGTGTAGGGACAACCCACTGTGCAAAAGCGGCAACCGATGCAGCGGTCGTAATCCACGAGCACGGTGCCTTCGGCGTTTTTGTACGTCGCTTTGACGGGACAGACCTTGACGCACAACGGATCGTCGCAATGCATACACGGGCGCGGGATATAGCGCGCTTTGACGTTCGGGTATTCCCCTTCGACGAAGGGAATCACCTCGTTCCACAGAATCGCACGCCCGCGTTCCGCTTGCTCCGGTCCTGCAATCGGTGTGTTATTTTCCATTCGGCACGCAATTGTGCATGCCTGACAACCCAGACATTTATCCAAGTCAATTGCCATTGTCCAACGGGGCATACATTTTCCTCGTTTATTCGTTAGTTCGTTGGTTCGTTGGTTCGTTATGTCGTTACATCGTTGGTTCGTTGTATCGTTGGTTCGTTGTATCGTTGGTTTGTTGTATCGTTGGTTCGTTGGTTCGTTACGTCGTTACATCGTTGGTTCGTTGTATCGTTGGTTCGTTGTATCGTTGATTCGTTACCTGGCTTTAGCAATGCAACGATGTAACAATACAACAATTCAACGACGTAACGATTCAACGATTCAACGATGTAACGATTCAACAAACAAACTACTTGTAAACCTTCACTCTGGTAGGAAGCATCATCGGCAAACCGGAAATTTTTTCGGTGGCGGTTGAAACCAACTGCAAGGGATTTGCGCCGATGACACGTTGGGTGTGATGGGCTTCGCGTCCCCACTGTGCAGTGGTAACCACTCCTTGACCGTATGGAATGTTGACGGCATTCTGCCAGATGCCTTCGACGAGTTTGGCGCGCACGCGAATCTTGCCGTACGCCGATTCGATCCATACCCAGTCGTCTTTCTTGATGCCGAGCGCTTTGGCGGCTTTGGGGTGAATCTCCACCCAACTGTCCCAGCGCGCGTTGACTTGCAATCCGTAAATTTCTTGCAGCGATGGGAGCACCCCTACGGCGCCGCGTGGTTGTGTCATCGTCTCCTGGCACATCAACAAGAACGGATACTCGGCGTTGGCAGGTTCAGCCGGCAGTTCAAAGTGCGGCAGGCACGCGACATCGTCCGATGGATTGAGCGCGGCAAAGAGTTCGCGCGAGAAGAAATCGAATCGTCCATCTTTCGGCGCGTTGACGCGATCGCGTCCAACGACCTTGTGCCACGCTTTGCTTCCCGGCGGCGCGAAATTGTAGATGAGCGTAGACCACGCGCCTTTTTCGACAAGATCGTTCCAATCAATCCCAATTCCACCGAGGCGGAATTTCACCACTTCGAGAAAATCTTTCCACGGCAACGCCTGACTGACCGCGCCGCCGATTTGTTTCGCCATCTGCAAAATCACATCGCCGGGGTTGCGCCCATCGCGCACCGGCGCGACGACGGGTTGACGCATCGCCACGCCGGCATAGCCCGTGCCCTCAATCACATCGTCCTGCCACATCTCGAAGAAGGTGAGCGACGGCAAAATCACATCGGCGTACGCCGTGCTTTCGTCGAGCGTCGGATTGAAACTGACGACAAAGGTTTTCTTCAGCGCGTCAACGAATCGCTGACCTTGCGGCGCATCGTGAACGGGATTCACGTTCAACAAGAAAAGCGCGTTGACCGCGTACGGCTTGCCTTTCAAGAGATTCTCGGCAAGCGTTTGATAGGTGGAGAAGGCAACAGGGTAATCGGTGCCAGCGCCATCCACGCGCGGTCTCTCGCGCCCCAATGCCGCAGCCTTGTCATCAGGCAGGGGGGGCCACGCAGTGTACGGTGCATAGTGTTGCACCTGCACGCCGCCCGGCACTTCAATCGAGCCGACGAGCGCGTTGAGCGCGTGCACCGCCAGCGCGGTGTACAACCCATTGCCGCTCAACAAATCGCCGCGACCTGTCGGCAAAATTGCCAGCGCAGGTTTGTTCGACCCGAATTCGCCGGCGAGTCTTGCAATCGTGCCGCCCGGAATGCCGGTGATGTCCGCGACGCGTTCGAGCGTGTACTGCTCCAGCACCAATCGTTTAAAGCCGAGATGCGTTTTGCCCTGGTCGTCTTTGAAATCGTCGTAACCGAATGTCCAGTTCTTGACAAATGATTCGTTGATCGCGCCACTCTTGATGAGAACATGCGCGATGCCGAGCGCGAGCGCGCCAAGTGTACCGGGACGAATCGGCACCCACTCGTCGCATTTCGCTGCCGTCACGTTCAAACGACTGTCCACCACAACGAGCTTCGCGCGATTCGATTGGCCGCGATGCATAAAGCCGTAGCCGGACAGGTATTTTTGCAGATGCTGCGACGCTTCGAGCAAACTACCGCCGAAACACAGCACATAGCGCGCGTTGTCAATGTCGTAGATGGGATAGCCGTTGACGCCTTGCGACAGAAACATCGCCAGACGCGCCGCGTCGCCGCTCAGATTATCCGCTGAGATGAAATTCGGCGAACCGTACGCGTTGAAAAAGCGTTGCGCGAGTGGGCGCAGTTGGCCGCGCAAACCGCTGTAGAGCATCGCGACCGTGTGCGCCTGACCCTGCTCGCGCAGCGCGCGCAGTTTGTCCGCGACGATTTTGAGCGCCTCGTCCCACGAAATTTTTTCCCACTGCGCGACATCGTAAGCAGCGACATCTTTGCTGACCTTGCGGCGCAGTGGCGCGGGCAATCGTTCGGGACTGTACAGCATTTCGAGCGACGCTTGCCCTTTGGGGCAACACACCCCTTGATTGAGCGGGTGCAGCGCGTTCCCTTCGACTTTGACCGCGCGTCCATCCACCACGCGCACCTCCAGGCCACAGCCTGAAGGACAGAGCGAGCAAACGGTATGCAAATATTTTTCTTCGTACGTCGCGCCTGCACGCGCGGAGCGGAGCACCGCTGGGGCAGGGGGCACATCGCTCGCGGCAACCGTTTGTACCGATCGAATCACAGGCAGCGCCGCACTGGTGGCGGCAAGCCCTGCACTGATTTTGAGAAAATCGCGACGAGAAAGTTTCATTGGCAACACCTAGTCTCGTAGTCAGATAGTCAATTAGTCAGGTAGTCTGATAGTCTTGCAGTCTGATAGTCACTACTTTGACTCACAGCGCGACTAAATGACTATTTGACTATGCGACTATCCGACTACACGACTAATTTCCATCGTACTCTAACAATTTGATCAACAACAGCATCCTGCGTTCATAGCGCGTGGCCAGCGGCGCGGGTGGCGCAGGCGGCTGAGTCGGTGCGACAAAATCAGCGGGATCGCTCGTCACTTTGACGCCGAGAATTTTCAGCGCTTCGTCTATCGTGGGTATGGTGTTGCCTTTACCCTGCGCGACCCACGCTTGACCGCGCGCGTTGCGCAGCCCCCCGCCTGCCGCGCTCGTGTGGCACGAACCGCACGGCTCGCCCACGCGCGTCGAGTATTCGGGCATTGCACTCGTCTGCGTTGCGGGGAGAAACGGAATGCTGATGGCAAGAAGAAGCAGTATCGCAAAGAGTTTTTTCATTTAAAGCACCTCTGTTATCAGTGGGGCAGTGAGACAGTTGAACAGTGAGACAGTGGGACAGTGGGACAGCGAGATAGTCAACTTACGCTTCCCCAATCACCACCTCATCCCCCACAATCCTTGCCTGGAATTGTTCCAGTGGCATCGGTGGCGGTCCTGCAACGACATCGCCGTTGCGATCAAAGTAGCCATCGTGACAGGGACAGTAAAAATCTTGCTTGCTTTCACGCCATTGCACGATGCACCCCTGGTGCGTGCAAACGAGCGAAAAAGCCGTGACGCCTTCTCTGTCGCGCAGGACGATTGCAGGCTTGCCTTCGTAAAGGATTTTCTTGTTCGCGCCAATGGGTAGTTCAGCAACAGGAAATTTCACTTGCCCCGTTTGCGCGCGCGGCGCGGGGAACAAAAATCCCTGGGTGATCCATCCTGCCCACCCTGCGGCGACAAGCCCGAGTAAGGTTTGTAGAAACGCGCGACGCGTTTGGAGGGTAGAAGAGGTTGTGAGTCGAGTGGTTGCGTCTGTCATCTTGTCACCAAGTATTCAGTATCCAGTTTTCAGTATTCAGTTTTCAGTATTCAGTATTCAGTTTTCAGTATCAGTTACACTCGAACACTGAACACTGAAAACTGAATACTGTTAACTGAATAGTTACCTGATCTTCCGAACTCCGACGTAGCCGTGACAATTGTTACAGGAACGTTCAGCGTTATGGCAATAGAGACAATCTTTTTCCTTGATGTCGCCGGAATTAACAACGTTGGGATGGTGCGTTTGCCACCAGTCAATTGGGCTGTGCGTGACCGGCGAGGTGAATTCACGGCTAATCGTCACTGCCAGTTCACCCGAACCATCCTTGACCGGTTTTTCCGGCACACAGGCAATCGTCAGCGCGCTGGCAAGCGCAATCAAAAGTATGAGCAAGAGAAATCTGTTCATCGTCGTTAATCCAAGTATGAAGTATGAAGGCGATTTCATACTTTATCCTTCATCCTTCATACTTTTGATTTACAGTATCAACGCGCGCGAGAGCAAATCGTGCACACCGCCGACTTTGACATTCACCTTCCAGTGCTTCATCACTTCGGGGAGTTGCGCTTTGCAGATGGCGCACGGTGTTGCGAGATAGGTGGCGCCGGTCGAACGGCACGCTTCGGCGCGCGGTTTGCCGCCTGCCATTCGCACCGGCATCAGTTCATCGGTGAGCAAGCCGCCGCCGGCACCGCAGCAAAACGTCTTTTCGCGAATCGTGTTTGCAGGCATCTCGACGAACTTGTTGCACGTGGCGCGAATCATCTCGCGCGGCTCTTCGAGGAGCGAACCGGCGCGCGCGGCATTGCACGGATCGTGATAGGTGACGATGTGGTCATCGTTGGCGGTCTTGTCAATCTTGAGCGCGCCGCGCTTGATCATCTCGGCGGTGAACTGGCAGATGTGCACAGGATGCGGTGGATCGAGGAAATCCATTGGGCCATTGAGGGTATTGGTATAGATGCCAGCACGCCACGCGTGACCGCATTCACCCCAGATGACGCGCTTGACTTTGAGGGCGCGCGCCGCGTCGAGGATGCGCTTGTTCACTTTTTTCAGATTGCGATAGTTGAGGAACAAGCCAAAGTTACCCCCTTCGTTACAGTAGGTGCTTGTGGTCCACGAAATGCCGAGCGCGTAGAACAGTTTGGCGTACGCCATCATCGTATCGGTGTTAGCAAAATTGTCCGCCGAGGGCATCACCAGCAAGACCTCCGCGCCCACCTCATCCACCGGCAGGCGAATGTCCTTGCCGGTTTCATTCTTCAACTCCTCTTCAAGAAACTGACAGTTGTCAATCCACGCGGGACCGGGAATGCCCAGATTGTTGCCGCGCTCGTACACTTTGGCGACGACTTCGGTGACGTACTTGGTCGCGACGCCAATCTCCGCCATAATTTCGCGCGCCGCCATCGTGATTTCGGCGGTGTCAATCCCGTACGGGCAAAAGACGGAGCACCGCCGACACTCGGAGCACTGGTAAAAGTAGGTGTACCACTCGTGCAGCACGCGTTCGTTGAACGCTTCGGCTTCACCTCCCAGAATCTTCTCCAGCGGGCGATGGTAATAGCGATACACCTTGCGTAACAAGTTGGCGCGCGCGACCGGCATATTGTTGGGATCGCCGGTGCCGAGATAGAATTGACACTTGTCGCTGCATGCGCCGCACTGCACGCAAATATCAAGGTACACGCGCAAGGCGCGATAGCGTTCCAGGAGTTGTTGTAGTTTCCGAATGGCTCTGTGTTGCCAATCCGGCACGCGCTCGGTCGGCAAGGCAATTGCCTGCATATCTTTGGCTTTGCTCGGATAGCAGGTCACTGCCGCCGCGATGCCCTCGTCGAGTTCGGGCACCGGGATACGCAGCGTGTCGTTACGTTTTTCCCACGTGAGCGCGGTGGCGGGAAAATCGGTCCATTTCTCAGTCAACTTGCACCTCGTCGTTCCAAGGGTTCACATAGCGCGGATAGAGCACGTTATCCACTTGAGCGCGTGTGGGCGAGAAGAAGATGCCGCCGGCGTGCATCAGTTTGCTGGTGGGGAACCAAATCAACAGCGCGCACACCAGGAGAAAATGCGCGAGAAAAATCGGGTGTTGCGGCGGCGCGACCGGCGCCAAAGTAATCAAGCCCAGCGTGAACGCCTTGACATCCACCAGATAGACGCGCGCATAGTAATGCATCAACATTCCGGTTGCCGCAATCGCGATGAGCAAAATCAGGGTGAGGTAATCAGGCAACCCCGAAATGTAGAGTACGCGGGACATGGCGAGACGTCGCCACAAGAGATACAGCGCAGGCACGGCGAAGAAAAAGCCGGCATAGACGCTCAGCGTTTGCCAATCAATCACTAAACCCGGTACGGGATAGAGAAAATAGCGCGTGTGGCGCAGCAGAATAAAGAACAGACAGACGTGAAAAATCCACGCACCCAGCCACAGAGCCTTATCGGCTTTAAAGAGACTGGGAAAAATCACCACATCGCCCACGAGGCGCGCGAATACGCCCGGGACATTCTTGGGACCCGGCGTCTGGACGATTTTTAGTGGCACCGGCGTCTTGAGATAGAGCGCAAGACGCAAGAGTAATCCACCGACGAAAACAAACGCCGACACGTATGCCAGTCCAATGATGAACGCGGCGATGACATTCCACAGCATAGCAGCATCGTTCATAGAATCTCCTGATCACCTCTTCGCAATCAACAAATCGCGTAGTAGCGTGGCATTCGAGAGTGCTGGGCAAGGTTGGCCACACGACTACGCGACGCGCCGGCTGTTCGAGGCTGTGACGAACGGACTAGACGCACCCGGTCGGCTTGGGCAAGCCGGCGATTTTGCACGCGCCTTTGGCGGGCCCGCTGGGGAACAATTCATAAATCCGCTGGAGATCATAGCCCGTATCTTTACACAACTTGCGAATCATTGGCGCGATACCAAAGTCCTTGTAGTACTTGTTCAAATAGTGAATGACCTTCCAGTGATCTTCGGTGAGTTCCGTGATTCCTTCTTGCGTTTCTGCCAAAAAACGCGCCAGGTCTTCATTCCACAGAGACGGATCCGCAATGAACCCATCCTCGTCCACTTCGATTTGTTGACCCTTGTATTCGATGAATGGCATAGGTTGTCCTCCTTGGTGGGGATTAGTCGAAAAGCGTATTGGGTGTGATGTTACCCATCACGTTTGGGTTGGGTTATCCGGCAACTTGATGAAGGTAGCGCCGCCATAGGACGTGAATTCGAGGCGACCATCATTCACCAACACCGTGAGGGCTTTTTTGGCCAGCGCATTCTCAATCCCCAGACCGGCGGCTACATCGCGGCTGGTCATCATCTTGTTTTTCTTTTTAAAGAACTCGAGAATTTTGTTCAAGAGTTCTTCCGTGACTTCATCAGCCATCCTTACCTCACTTTAGATTTCAGATTTCAGATTTTCGATTTCAGATGCTTTAGCCTGCCATCTCCAATCTGAAATCTGAAATTCTGCGCTACCACTTGAACGCGACCGTCGTGCGATAGGTTTCGGGCGCCATCGTAAAGTCGTCAATCACCTGTTCGGTGAACGGGATGTTGGCGATTTCGAAAAAGCGTTCCCAGCCGATACGTTCGATCCACTCGCCCATTCGTTCGTGCTTGCGCGCGTGCTTTGCCCACACTTCGACCAGATTCTTGACGGCGGCAACTGTCTCGGGCCAGCGGGGTGGATTGTTCGGCAAATAGGGGATGACGAGGCGCGAGAACGCGGGTCCACTGCGCGTGTTCGATACTTTGCCGCCGACCCAGATGGAAACGCCATCACCTTGCGGATCTGCCACCGGCATCCCGGGGCACATCGTGTAACAGTTACCGCAGTACATACAACGATCTTCGTTCACGATGACGCTCTTGTTAGCGGGATCGGGGCGAATCGCGCCGGTGGGACACGCCGCAATCACGTTGGGGATTTCGCATTTGGTGCGAATGATTTCGTGATTCAGTTTGGGCACGGTGCGATGGATGCCCAGAATCGCAATGTCGGAGCAGTGGACGGCGCCGCACATATTCAAACAGCACGCCAGCGAAATGCGGCAGTACGCAGGCAAATCCATCCGCCCGAAATAGTCATACAGTTCATCCATCACTGCTTTGACGATGCCGGACGCATCGGTTGCCGGCGTATGGCAGTGAATCCAGCCCTGCGTGTGCACGATGTTCGTGATGGAATGCCCCGTGCCACCGACGGGCCAACCGCGTTTTTTAACATCCGCGATGAGCGGCTCGACTTTGCTCTTGTCCGAGACGAGGAACTCGATGTTGTGGCGGCTGGTAAAGCGAACGTACCCGTCGCAATACTTGTCCGCCACCTCACAAATCTCGCGCACCTTGTCGGTCGAGAGGAGACGCTCGGACCCTACGCGCACGGTATATAACTCGTCGCCCGATTCGGCAACATGCTTGAGCACGCCGGGTTTGACGCGTTCGTGATATTTCCACTTGCCATAGTTCCGAGCGATAATCGGTGGCAGCATCGTCCGATAATCGGGCGGTCCAAAGTCTGTTCGAGTAGCCATTACTGCACCCCCTCACGCCAAAAGTAGTACGGATTCGCGCGCGGTCGCTTGACCATTTGTGGGAGCGGTTTCAAGCCCATCGCTTTCAAGTATTTGCCCATTCCCACGCGATTGATCAATTCACCGAGACGCTCGCGCATCTTGCCATGCTCGTCCCACCACTCAAAGGTCTTGTTGATGAACTCGATTAACTCGGTGTAGGGTGGTTCGAGTTTCATAAATGGAACGACGACCCAACTCAACAGCGCGCCGTGCACAATCGGCGCCTTGCCACCGACCAGGATGGCAGCGCCGCGTTCCTTGCCCTGGCGCAAGGCTTTGGTCATCAGGTTGATACAGTGCATACAGCGGTTGCATTCGCGGTCGTCAATCTTGAGTGTCTTGCCATCCCAACTCATACATTTGGTTGGGCAGAGGTCCACCACCTCGGTCTGAATGTTCATTGTCCTGGCGTACTCTTGCACCTGGGCTTGATCAATTTCGATGTTCCCTTTCCAGGTCCCAATCACCGACAGGTCTGCGCGTGCAATCGCCGCGACGCAATCGTTGGGACACGCGCTGATTTTGATTTTGAACTTGTACGGAAACATCGGACGATGCAATTGACTCTGGAACGTGCGCGTCACCGTTTGCAACACATCGAGCGAATCAAAGCATGCCCATTCGCAGCGTGCTGGTCCCACGCATGCGCTGGGGGTACGCATCGCCGAGCCCGAGCCGCCCAGATCAAAGCCAATCTCCGCCAGATCGTCAAAGCAAGGTTGCAGATGCTCGGTGGATGTCCCCAGCAGGATAATGTCGCCGGTGGCACCGTGAAAGTTGGTCAAGCCGCTGCCATGCTTGTCCCACACGTCGCAGAGTTGCCGCAGTGCTTTGGTGGTATAGAACCACCCCGCGGGCATATTCACGCGCATGGTGTGAAAATGCTCGACGCCGGGGAATTTATCGGGCATATCCGAGTAGCGACCAATCACGCCACCGCCGTAGCCCTTGACGCCGACAATGCCACCGTGTTTCCAGTGTCCGATTTTGTCCACAAAGGACTGTTCCAATTGTCTCAACAAATCCCGTGCACTTTGTTTCTTTTGCGCCGCTTGCTTCATATCGGTGACGAAGGAGGGCCAGGGACCCTTTTCCAGTTCGTCCAACAAAGGCGTTTTCATTTCATCCGCCATCAATACCTCCTTTTGCAACGTGGAGATTAGAGATTAGAGAATTAGAGATTCTTGGTCTCATCCCTAATCTCCAATCCCTAATCTCCAATCTCTACCTACACGCGCCTAGACTGGGAAGAGCATCCCAAAGATGATCTGCGCTACAATCAACGCCAGCACCGTGTTGAACACGGTGACGATCATATAGCACCAGAACGGCGCGCCGCCAACTGCCTTGAGTTGACTCACGTCCAACTCAAAACCGATGCAGACAAAGGCGAGAGCAAAGAACCAGTTCCGCAGATTGCTCATCGCGCCGAGCGCATCGGAGGTGAAGAGTAGGCTCGCGCCTTTGGCATCGACGATCGAGACCAGGATGGAGGCAACGATAAAGCCCAACACGAACTTGGGGAAGCGATCCCAGATCACCTTCGGACTCGGTCTCTCCTTACCTTTCTCGATGACAGTCACAAAGTACACGGCGAGCAGGAAGGCGACCAGGCCCATCAACGCATTCTGCGACATCTTGACGATACTCGCGATCTCCTGGGCTTTTTTGCTGTGGATGGTGCCAGCGCCCACTACCGCCGCCGTCGTGTCAATGTTGCCACCGAACCACGCGCCTGCCACCGTGGGGGACAAGTTCATCGCCTGCGCGAGGTACGGCATAATGACCATCAACGGCAGCGCGGTGACAATCACGAGCGCGGTGATGTACGCCAGTTCTTCCTTCTTTGCGAGGACCGAGCCAGCGGCAGCAATCGCCGCGGACACACCGCAGATTGCAATGGCGGTGGACATCACGGCGCGCATCGTATCCGACAGTTTGAACACGCCGCCCAGCCACCACGAGAAGAGGAAGACGGCAGTCACCATAAAGACACCCTGGACCACACCACCGCCGCCGGCGCGCAACACCGTGTTAATGTTGATCGTTGTCCCCAAAAGCACCAGACCGATTTTGATGAACAATTCGGTGCGCAGGCCCGGTTTTAACCAATCCTTGATTTTGAGAGCACCCGTCACAGCATTTGCAACCAGGCCAAGAATCGCTGCCCACAACGGATACTCTAGTGCCTTACCGAAATCACCCAGACTCGTCGTCGCCCACAGCGACAGTTGCCAAGCACACCAAGCCAGAACAAGCACAATGACAAGGGCTACAAGAATGCCCAACCACTTGTTGTTCATAACCATCTCCTCTTTGATGAAATGTACGCCGCGTCAATGCCAGCGTACTGAATCACAGACTTACACCGATGAGCGCGTGAGGTTTACCAGGGAATGTTAATCAGTCCCTTGGCTTTGCCCAGCACGCCGGCCCATGCCAGTAGCATCAGTACCGCTGCGCAAATAACTGCCCACCAATCTTCACTGATTTTCATACCATCCTCCTTTGAATCGTTCAACTTACTCTCCGATGAGCCGTTGACGCACTGCCATTAGACTTTTGCCGCTGTTCCTCCTTTCTCTGAGTGTTGCATACACAGGCAGTTACCTAGCCCTGCCTCTGGAATGCTATAGACACAAACCACCCCCCACCACAGCAGCGTGTTTTTGGGGGAAACCCGCAGTTCAGGAGGTTACGCGCTGCAATGCCACCTGCCCGGCGAGGCATAGCCGCATTGCACGACGAAATTATACACGACCTCAGGTCCCCCGCCATTAGGCAAGTGCCTTATTTTTTCTAGGGTGTTTACCGTATTTTTACCTCTCGCCGGAAAGAAAAAATGGCGAATAGCCGAGAGGACTATTCGCCATACCTACGCTACGCTCAAAACGGCAATGGAATGAACCGACGACTTGGACAAATGGCCTCACGCATCTCACGCGCGGACTGAAAACGCTCCTCCGGTTCAAGTTCCATTGCCTTGAAGATAATCGCTTCAATACGCGGTGTGACCGTTGGATTGATACGTGTGAGCGTGCCTCGTTTGAGCGGCACACTCATTGACATCGGCAACATCCGATCTACTGCGCGCGGGGGCAAGTGCCCGGCGAGCAAATAGTACATCGAGGCGCCCAGACTGTAAATATCGCTCCGATGATCCGTGTGGGCTCCACTTTCGGCATACTGTTCCGGCGGGGCAAATTCAATCGTGCCGACCGCGTGAATCAGTGGACCACTTTCCAGTTGACGTTCCACCTGCTTCATCAAACCAAAATCTACCAGCACCACGCGTCCATCAATCGAAAGAATCAGATTTTCGGGCTTGATGTCACGGTGAATGATCGGCTTGGGTTGTCCATGCAAGTACGCCAGTGCATCCAGCACTTGAATTGCCCAGCCCAGCACGCGTGCCTCCTCCAGGCGTTGGCGTGCCGCAACCGTCTGCTCCTGAATTTTCTGCAGCGTTTGCCCCTCGATAAACTCCATCACCAGATAGGCATTCTCATAGCGCGTAAACTGTTCGTACACTTTGGGGATATTGGGATGATCGAGTGGCATCAGCGCGCGCATCTCAAAGATCAAGCGCTCGCGAATCTGCTTGAGATTGCCTCCGCAGGCAGGATCAAGACAGGCTTCTTTGATTGCCACAATCCGCCGATGGACGCGATCCTCGGCGCGATAAATCGCCCCCATCCCACCGCGTGCCACCTCGCGCACAATTTTATATTCGACCTCATTGCCCCATAACGACGCACCCGCGAAGAGGTACATTGCTCACCCTACCCATTACTGCATACTGCTTACTGAATACTGATGATACCCTGCCGTATCGCGTACTTGACCAACTCGGTACGGCTGTGAATATCCAATTTGTCCATCATGTTCGTACAATGCACCATCACTGTTTTGACACTCAGGCACAGGGCTTCGGCGATCTCTTTGTTGGTCTTGCCTTCAGCGATCAAACGCAAGACTTCTTTCTCGCGCTCGGTGAGACGCGGTCGTCCGGCTTCGGGAGAACGCTGGATGAAACGCTCCATCACTTCACGCGCAACACTGGGGGGCAGGAACGCGCCTTCGGTATAGGCACTCCGAATTGCGTTGATGACCTCCGCTCCGCCCGATTTTTTCAGAATATACCCAACCGCGCCGGCTTGCAAGAGCGAAAAGACATACTCGCGATTATCGTGTTGCGTCAGAATGACCACACGCGTTTCGGGGAGGTCTTTTTTGATGCGCCGCGTGGCTTCCAGGCCGTCCATCCCCGGCATAGCAATATCCATCAGCACGACGTCCGGCTTGACGCGCTCGATTAATTCCAGCGCGCTGGCGCCATCGCTGGCTTCACCAACCACCTCGATATCTTCTTGCAAGTTCAAAAGCGAACGCAAACCTTCGCGCAAAATAGCATGATCATCTACCAGGACCACCCGAATCTTTGACATCACTCCTCCAGAGGCACGCGAATCGCGACATGCGTACCGTGGCCGGGGTAAGTGATAAACGAAATCTTACCGCCGAGCAAGCCCACGCGTTCCTGCATCCCTGCCAATCCCAGCCCACGCCGCCGATCGGCAGAGTGCGCCACCTCGTTCAGATCAAAGCCGATGCCATCATCTACGATGTCAATCGCAACGACACCGTTCGAGCAATCGAAATTCAAATGGACGTTGCGCGCGCCGGCATGTTTCACAATGTTGTTGATGGCTTCTTGCACCACGCGAAAGAGCGCGGTCTCCATCCGCGACGGCAGACGGCGCAGCGTACCCCGTTCCTCCAGATGCACGCGTATCCCTAGCGGTTGCAAGTGTGTTTCGGCATACCAGCGTAACGCGACGAACAACCCCAGATGGTCGAGCATACTGGGACGCAAATCGAAAATCAATTTGTGGATACCATCGAGAATCTGCGTGACGCGCTGACGCATCGTGACTAATGCCTCACGCATCGGTGAATTGGGACACTGCGCCTCCAGCGCCTCCAACGAGTAGATCAACGCTGAAAGCGACTGGCTGGTATCATCGTGCAGATCGCGCGCGATACGTTTCCGTTCGTCTTCTTGTGCCGTGATGACCTTTTCCAGCAGTTCGCCGCGCAACTGTTCACGTCGCTCCAACTCTTCGTACAGCCGCGCATTTTCGATACCCACAGCGATTTGACTGCCAAGTGCCATCAGTAACTCTAACTCGGTCGGTTGATAATCGCGCGGGTGTATCGAAGCGATGCATAGTGTACCCAATGCCACACCCCGACTGACCAGCGGGATGTGCACCAGTGCACGCAGTCCGGCGGCTTGTAAGGCGCGGCCTGCGTTCGACCCATAGTATCCCAGATCGGGCACGACCACCGGGTGTCCTTTTTCCATCACGCCACCACACGCGCTATCGTCCAGATGCAACTCGCGCATCGCGTGGGCCGCCTGTTCCGAGGTGCCGCATTGTGCCGACAGGACGAGGGTGCGCGTCTGCTCATCGAGCAGGAAAATCGCGCCGGCGCGTGCCTCCGTGACGCGCAAGACCTGAATCAACGCCTGGTGTAAGAGTTCACGCAAATGTAATGGCTGTGCCACGACCAGCGCGACCGCATTCAGCGCCGCCAGTTCGCGCGTCCGCTCTTGTACTTGTGCATCCAACTGACGGTTCAATGCCTGAATCTGGGCGATACTCTGCCACAAGCGCGCGCGCATATCATCCAGCGAAGAGGCAAGGGTACCGATTTCGTCGCCTCGCGCCACACGAATCGGCGTCTCCAGATCGCCATGCGCGATCCGCTTTGCTGCGTGTGTCAAATCCTGCACCGGGGTAATGACGCTGCGCGTTGTCAACCACACCAGCACCATCGCGCCGATGACTACCAGTGAACCGATGAGCAGGATCTGTCCCAGCAACTGGCGCGAGGTCGCAAACGCCTCCGCTTCGGACTGGCGAATTACCACACCCCAGGGTACGCGTTTCATCGGAGCAAAGACGATCACTTCAGGTTCGCGCTCAAACCCAAACGTCGTGGTATGACAACTGTGACACTGCAAGATGACACTCTTGCCCTCGCGAATCATCGTTATCAAACTCTGGCTGTGATCCGCCGGGCTAAGCACATTGTGCGCGCGCGTACTGAGAACAACAATCCCTTTAGCATCAACAATCTCCAGATACCCGGTGTGTCCGAGCGTCGCAGTTTGAATCGGCATACCGATTTCCAAACCCGACACATCCAAAAGCGCCACCAACCATCCCGCGCCGGCAGCGGTACGCACGGGCACTGCCGCCAGAATCACCACGTCCCCAGCGGACAACGGCGCGCTCGTAACGACAAAGGGCGCGCTCTCCAGTTCGGCGAGGAGTGGGGCAAAAGATAGCGGCGCGTTCCAGACCGGTGCTGCCGCGCGCACGTTGCCCGCGTTATCCACCCATAGCATATACCGCACCAACTCGCCAGAACGCAGGCGCGTCTCGTGCAACACGCCGAGCACGTCGGCAGGAGAAGCAGAAGCGAGGCGCGGTTGTTGGGCAGCCGTGTGCAACAACGTCTCGACATTCTCCAGCACGTAATCGGTATGTGCGGCGACCAGTTGCGCCAGAATGATGCGCTCTTGTAACGCGCGCGCCGTCGTCTGCTGCGTCGCGCTCACTCCCAGAAAACCAAAAAAAACCACCAGCGCGGTCAACCCGATGACGACCATCAACATCATCTTGGTCGTCAATCCCAGATTCAGCCAGAACGCCAGAGTCAACACCTGGCGCATCGCCGCGCCAAAGCGCAACCATAGTCCTGACATCTCGTTTACCTCTGTATCTAGTGTATAGATTTTTCACCGATTCGTCAAACGATGCGGTGCGCCTCCCACCCTGTTATTTGCCCTTTCGCGCACTCTGGTATATAATGTGCTTTGTTCAACAATCACACTCCTCGATTCGACAACGGGTGCCCTGCTGATGGTCGTTGTCGAAAAGGACAGGAGTGGTCGTCACCGTCTAGTCGCCACGCGCGACTAAATCCAAAACGGTGAACCAAAAACACAAAGGAGAACACGTGGCTGTTTTACCAATGAAATCGCTTCTGGAGGCAGGCGTCCACTTTGGACATCGGACGCGACGCTGGAATCCCAAGATGCGCCCGTTCATCTTTGCCGAACGCAACGGGATTCACATCATTGACCTCCAGCAAACAATGGTCAAACTCGAAGAGGCGTACGCTTTTGCGCGCGACACGGTCGCGGCGGGCGGCACTATCCTCTTCGTCGGCACCAAGCGGCAAGCGCAAGACACCCTACAGGCGGAGGCACTCCGCTGCGGAATGCCCTATGTGACGCAACGGTGGCTGGGAGGTACGCTCACCAACTTTCGTACGATTCGCTCGCGCATTGACTATATGATCAAACTCGAAGAGCGACAGGCGAGCGGCGAACTGGATAAACTGCCCAAAAAGGAAGCCCTGAGTCTCTCACGCGAATTGCTCAAACTCCAAACGCGTCTGGGCGGCTTGCGCGAAATGCGCCGCTTGCCCAAAGCCCTCTTCGTCGTGGATACCCATCACGAAACCAATGCGATTCGCGAAGCCACCATCTTGCAAATCCCCGTGATTGCAATGTGTGACACCAACTCCGATCCTGACCCGATCGCTTATCCCATTCCTGCCAACGACGATGCTATTCGCGCGATCAAACTCATCACGGCCAAAATCGCCGATGCGGTGATCGAGGGTAAGAACATTCGCGGGGTACTCGTCGCCGAAGCCGAAGAAGAGGGTGCCGTCGTCGCTCCCGAAGCCGAACTCCCTGCCGATCTACCTGCTGTGGATATTACGGCGGAAGAATTTGAAACCGCCGAGATGGTCGAAGAAACCGAAGCAGACAAGGAAGCAGAAGAATGACAGCGACCACTGAACAAATCAAGAAACTGCGCGAACTCACTGGCGCAGGCATTCTCGATGCCAAGCGCACACTCGAACAGTACCACGGCGATTTCGACAAAGCCCTCGCCGTGTTGAAAGAAAAGGGGTTGCAAGCCGCCGAGAAAAAAGCCACGCGCGTGGCACGTCAGGGCATTATCGAAGCGTACGTGCACGCGGGAGGTAAAATCGGCGTGCTTGTCGAAGTGAACTGCGAAACCGATTTCGTCGCGGCAACACACGAATTCAAACAACTCGCCCATGACCTGGCATTGCAGGTAGCCGCCTTCCAACCGCGCTATGTGTCGGTCAACGACATTCCTGACGAAGAACTACAAGCACACAAAAAGATTTACGCCGATGCCGCGCGCGCGGAAGGCAAGCCGGAAGACCTTGTCGAGACCATCGCGCAAGGCAAGTTAGACGCCGCGCTGAACGAAACGGTGTTGCTCCGCCAGCGCTTTATCCGCGACGAGTCGCTCACCGTTCACGATGCCATCCAATCCGTCATTGCCAAAGTCGGTGAGAACATCATTGTCAGGCGATTCGTGCGCTTTGAACTGGGAGAATGATTCCGCACAGGCAATCGGGCAATCAGTCAACTGATTGCCTGATTGCCTATGAGTGGGACGCGCGCGAGGAGACTATGGCACATCCCAGATACAAACGCATTCTACTCAAACTGGGCGGCGAATCCTTGTGTGGCAAAGGTCAGGTCGGGATTGACCCCAATGCCGTCGCTTATCTGGCAGGCGAAATCCGCGCCGTCAAATCCCACAACATCGAAATTGCCATCGTGATTGGCGGCGGCAATTTCTGGCGCGGCAACGATCCCTACGCGCAAACGATCGAGCGCGCGACTGCCGATTATATGGGGATGCTCGCCACGGTCATCAACGCACTGGCATTGCAAGACGCGCTGGAAAAGTGTGGGATGTACACGCGCGTCCAGACCGCCATCGAAATGCGCGCGGTGGCTGAGCCGTACATTCGACGCCGCGCCATCCGCCATCTCGAAAAAGGGCGCATCGTCATCTTTGCTGCTGGCACCGGCAATCCCTTTTTCACGACCGATACCGCCGCAGCGTTGCGCGCGCAAGAAATTGATGCCGATGTACTCCTCAAAGCCACCAAAGTAGATGGCGTCTATGACAAAGACCCGCTCAAATATCCCGACGCCATCAAGTTCGAACGGCTGTCGTACAACGATGCCATTCTGATGGAACAAGTGCGGGTGATGGATAACACCGCCCTGTCATTGTGTATGGACCACAACTTGCCCATCATCGTCTTTGATCTGGCGCAACCCCGTTCGATTGAACGAGCCGTGTTAGGAGAAACCGTCGGAACCATCATTACAAAGTAAACGGATGCATCTCCTTTTCTTCTCTCCCTGTAAAGTGAGGAGAAAAGAGAGCGGGGGGAATTACTCAGCCCTGCTATCCCTCGCGACAAACCCCACCCCTTGCCCCCTCCCCACGCCGCGCGGCGGCGGGGGGA
>Ga0308410_1000119_pt1 | contig 33821 bp, 23 predicted proteins | sample HotsprOSTMatCore_FD_203467 | JGI IMG/M metagenome (GOLD analysis project Ga0308410, IMG submission 203467) | Hot spring phototrophic mat microbial communities from Octopus Spring, Yellowstone National Park, Wyoming, United States -... | ecosystem: Environmental > Aquatic > Thermal springs > Hot...
CGCCCGCCCACCTCCCCCTCTTCACCCTCTTCACTCCCCGCCACGCGGGGAGTGAAGGGGCAGGGGGATGAGTGGGGTCAAGCCGTACTGTGCAAACCAAAATGAAAGTTTGCGCCCGTTGGACGTATACGAAATGGGGACGCTGCGCGTTAGGCGCAGGTCCCCCGGAGACAGATGCAGCGCAACATCATCACGAGGAGCATCCTACTTTTTATCCTCTGCGGGTGTCGCAAAAATCATTCGCCCTTGATTCGTCTGGAGCATTCGCGTCACCGTTACATCAATCGTGCTGCCGATGAATCTTTTGCCATTGTCAATCACTACCATCGTGCCATCGTCCAGATAGCCGACGCCCTGCCCCAACTCTTTACCTTCCTGTACGACGCGTACACGCATTCCTTCACCGGGCAAGACGACAGCGCGCACCGCATTCGCCAGTTCGTTGATGTTGAGCACCCGCACACCTTGCAGTTCGGCGACGCGGTTCAGATTGTAATCGTTGGTGACAATCGGGCAATGCAGATTTTTGGCGAGTCGCACTAACTTGTCATCAACGCTGTGGACATCTTCCACATCCAGATCGGTGATGCGAATCGGCACGATGGATTCTTTCTGCAACTTGTTCAACATTTCCAGACCGCGTCGTCCGCGATTGCGCCGCAACGGATCTGGGGAATCGGCAATGTGTTGCAATTCCTGCAAGACAAAGCGGGGAATCATCATCGTACCGTCAATGAACCCTGTGCGCGAAATATCGGCGATGCGTCCATCAATGATGACGCTCGTATCGAGTAACACGGTTCGTTCGCTGCTGGCGCGCGCCAGCCCTTCGCGGCTCAGGCGGCTTCCGAACAGCGCAAAGAAATCGCGTTCGCGCATCATCATCACCCACGCGCCGAGATAACCAAACACAATCAGCGAGACGAAGGGGAGAATCGCACCAAAGGGTGAGGGCAAGAATGACAGCGGAAACGCCGAGAGCGCGGCGATGATGAGACCAATCATCAGACCCAGCGTGGCGGCCACGAGTTGTTGTGCCGGCACCTGGCGAATTGTCCGCCGCGCCCAGCGATACGGGCGGAGGGTAATCCACGGGGTAATGATTAAACCGAGCGCGGCGCCTGCCAGCGCGAGGACGATGATGTAGCGAATGGCATCACCGCTACCCTCCGACAGCGCATCGCCAACGCGCCAGCCGATAAAGGCAAAGACAAACATTCCGACGAGGCGGAGGAGAAATTCACCACTCATCTTAAACCTCCTCCTGGTCACCGCAAAAAATACGGGTGTGCCGTGGAGACGCACCCGATCGAGGAAGAAAAGAAAACAAGATTACAATTGCAAAACAAGCGTGAGAATCAAACGCCTGAATAAACTCGACCTGTTGTGTGCTACTCCACAAACACAGGGTTATCCCGCGGGGCAACCAGAACTAGATTCACTGCTTACAGGGTTATCTTAACACAGGACAGGTCAAATGTCAACGCGGTTGCTTTTTCGCACGCGTTGCATATACTTGGGTTATGCATCACGTTGATCCGAATCGAGTGGAAACGGAACACAAAGCCGGCTTTGTCGCGGTCGTTGGTAAACCCAACGTGGGCAAATCTACGCTGGTTAACGCGCTGGTTGGCGCCAAGATTGCGATTGTCTCACCTAAACCGCAAACGACGCGCCGCGTCATTCGCGGCATCTTGACGCGCGCCGACGCGCAAATCGTGTTCGTGGATACGCCGGGGATTCATCAGCCCAAACACAAACTCGGTGCTGCGATGGTTCAGGCGGCGCGCCAGACGGTCAATGATGTGGACGTGGTTGTTTTTATGACAGATGGCTCGTGTCTGCCAACCGACGAAGACAAGCGGATTGGCAAATGGTTGAACGAGCAGTGCAGTGTGCCGGTGCTTTTGGTGCTGAACAAGATGGACTTGCTCAAGCCTGCGGATGTGCAAGAGGTGACCGAAGCGCACTGGGCGCTGGTGAACTATGCCGATTGGATGCGGGTCTCGGCAACGCGTGGCACCAACCTCGATAAACTGCTCACGCAAATTCTCGAACGACTGCCCGCAGGTCCAGAACTGTATCCTGCCGATCAAGTCACCGACCAAACGCTGCAAGCCATCGCGGCGGAACTGATCCGTGAGCAGGTGTTGCACCTGACGCGTCAGGAAATTCCACACGCCGTCGCGGTCGCGATTGAGGAATGGGAAGAACGTCGCGCCGATTTGACGTACATTGGCGCGACCATCTATGTGGAGCGCGATTCGCAAAAAGGGATTGTGATTGGCGCGCACGGCGCGATGCTCAAACAGATTGGTCAGCGCGCCCGCGCCGAGATCGAAGCCTGGGTGGGGCATCAAGTATATCTGGAATTGTGGGTCAAGGTGTGGGAAAAATGGCGTGAACGCGAAAGCAGTTTGCGGCAGTTGGGCCTGGCGGTTTAACCTGTAACTTTTAACCCGTGACCTGTCCTACCAGATCATACTCTGTCGCTTGTGTAATCTTGACGCGCGCGAATGTGCCGACGGGTAATTCTTTTTGCACAAGGACGACGCCATCCACCTCCGGCGCGTCCCGATACGAGCGGGCGATGCTGATGCCATCGCCAGCGCCCTCGACCAGCACCTCGAGTTCTTTACCGATCCACGCGCGATTTTTGGCGTGCGAAATTTTTTGTTGCAGTGCCATCGCGCGTTCGCGCCGATACTTTTTGGTTTTTCCAGAAACTTGATGTGGCATTGTGGCAGCGGGTGTGCCTTGCTCGCGCGAAAACTCAAAGATGCCCACGCGGTCGAATTGTTGTTCCTCTAGAAACTCGAGCAGCGCGCGAAACTCGTCTTCGGTTTCGCCGGGAAAGCCCACGATGAAGGTTGTGCGAATCGCTAAATCGGGGAGCGCTGCGCGCAACGCATCGAGCATCGCGCGCGTGACGGTGATGTTCGGACGCTTCATCCGCGCGAGCGTATCGGGATGCGCGTGTTGCAGGGGGATGTCAAGGTAATGCACCACTTGCGGATGGCGCGCGAGCGTTTCGATGAGGCGCGGGGTGATGTGACCGGGAAAGGTGTACATCAAACGCAACCACGTCAATCCTTCGACCTCGCGGCACAGTCGTTCGATGAGCGTTGCGAGCGCGTCGCGTTCACCAAAATCCCAACCGTACGCGGTGGTGTCTTGCGCGACGAGGATGATTTCGCGCGCGCCTTGTGTCACCAACTCGCGCGCTTCGGCGATTACATCGTCGGGATGTTTGGAACGTTGCGCGCCTTTGATGGCGGGGATGATGCAGAACGCGCACGGACGATCACACCCATCGGCGATTTTGAGGTACGCGCTGGGACCTTGCGCCTGGCGCGGCAAGCGCGCGATAATCGAACGCGCGGTTGGCAAATCGCTGTACGCGTCGGTACGCCAATCGCCGGTCGCGCGTGCAAGTAGGCGCGGCAACGCCAGCCACTGCCCCGCGTCGAGTACTGCGTCCACCTGCGGCACCTCGTGTTGAATCGTGGCGCCGTAGCGCGACACTAGACAGCCAACCGCGATGAGGCGTTGCCCATCGCGTTTGTGTTTGCCCAGCGCGCGCAATGCATCGAGCGCTTCGCGCCGCGCCGCCTGGAGAAAACCGCAGGTGTTGACGATCAACACGTCCGCGTCTTTGGCGTGCTCGACGCGCGTCCACGCGTTTTGTGCAAAGAGCGCGTGCATACCATCGGAATCAGCGGTGTTCTTGGCGCAACCGAGGGAGAGGAGATAGTAGCGCATTTCAAAAGTTTGGTGTGGCGCGTGGAGTGGCAAGCGGCACAGGGGTGAGTGGAACCATCGGCACAGGCGTGCCGCGTTCGTTGATGTTCCAGTAGCGTTCCAGCGCGCGTGTTTCCGAAAAATTGCGTGGTGCAAACCAGCGGCTACTGCCGTTCAATTCGAGTGTTGCCCCGCGCGGATTTTCAATGAACACGTACAGCGAATCCTTCGCGCTCCACGATCGCGTGGCGCCCGGCGCGAGGACGGCATCGAAAACCAGAACGCCATCTATGCCGATGCGCAACGTGATCGGTTGAGTAACCTGAATAACATCCAGATTCAGCGTGTTGACGGTTTCGACTGTGGCGCGTGGCGTTGTGGTGATGGTTGGTGTGAGTGCACTCGGCGCGGGCGGCGCAGTCGCTTCGAGGGTCGGGATGGGGGTGGGGAGCATATCGGGATGCAAGGTGGGTGTGCGCGTCGGCGCAAGGCGCGTCGGGGTGGCAGTGGATGCCGCAAGAAAAGCGGGCACGTAAGATGCCAGTTGATTGATGATCACGAGTCCCAGCACCACACAGAACAACAGCAAGCCTCCACCCAGAGCCAGCCCCATCGGCAAAGGCGCAGAACGACGCGCGAGACGTGCGCGTGTGGCGGTGGCTGCCGCCGCGTTCGGTGGGGTGAGTGATTCGGGTGGCGTGGGCGGTTCCGGTAAATTCGGTTTGCGCTGCGGTGGGCGCGGCAAAGGAGGACGTAGCGAGGGCACGCGAATCGGCACCGGCTTGCGCACCGCGCTGGCGGGTGGCGGGGGCGTCTCGGCGGCTGTGTACGTTTCGGGAGGTGAGGGCGGTGCTGGTGTTGCGGTGAGTGGCGCAGAGGGAGGTGTGCGCTCCACAAGGTAGAGTGCAAGCACCTGCTCTGTATCAAGCCCCAGGTAGGTGGCGTAGGTGCGAAGCAACCCGCGCAAAAAAGGTTCAGGCGGCAAGTTGGCATAGTCGCCGGTTTCGAGCGCGTTAATCGTTGCCGCGCGGATACGCGTCTCCATTTCGGCTTGCAAGATTGTAATGCCACGCTGTTCGCGCGCGTGGCGCAAGTGTTCACCCAGGAGCGACATCGTGGAGTACAGTTTACCACAAAAGCAGAGAAATTCCAAAGATGTCCGCCCACACGATTTTGTGTGGATGGGTGGGTTGTGCTATAATTCGCCTCAGGAATGTACGCGAATAGATTATCCGAGCGTCGGCACGCGCGACGCTCAACCCGAATGCTAATCGAGTTCATCGCGATTGTTTTCGTCACGATTTTTACGGCGGGCGCGCTGTTCTTTGCGTATCAATTTTACGATACGGTGCGCCAGGCGGTCATCGTACTGGGGACGCCGGACATCAACGGTATGTCGCCAGTGATCAGCGTGGTGAATCAGCCGACGCGTGCACCGCTGCCGAACATCTCGGCAGGAGAGCGGGTGAATATTCTGGTGATGGGCACCGATTGTCGTCCGATTGATCGCGGCGCGTGTCGTACCGATACGATGATGATCGTGACCCTTGATCCCAAGACGCTGACCGCTGGTGTGGTGACGATTCCGCGCGATCTGTGGGTGCCGATTCCCGGCGTGGGCGAAAATCGCATCAACACCGCCAATTGGTACGGCGTGATTCACAAATACCCCGGCGGTGGACCGGCACTGGCCAAACGCACCGTCGAGTACAACTTTGGACGACGCATCCACTATTACGTCCTCGTGGATTTCAATGGTTTTCGTCGCATCGTGGATAAACTGGGCGGTATTGATATTGATGTCCCCAAACCGATCAACGACCTCACCTATCCTGATGACAACTATGGTTACAGTCCGCTCTACATCCCTGCAGGGCGGATTCATATGAACGGCGACCTTGCGCTCAAGTACGCGCGTACACGTCATCAGGACGGTGACTTTGGTCGTTCCAAACGTCAGATTCAAGTGCTGCTCGCGATTCGCGACAAGGCGTTGCGTCTGGACGTACTCCCAAGGTTGCCCGGTCTGCTGCAAGAAATGTGGGGCGTGGTCGATACCGATCTCAAACCGCAAGAAGTGCTGGCGTTGGCACAGGTGGCTGTGCGCGTCAAGACCGAAGACATTCGCTACGGTTCGATTGATCACACGATGACCGTCGAGTATCGCGAGCGCACCGGCGCCGATGTGCTGTGGTTCGATCGAATCAAGGTGGGGCAATTGATAGATCGAATCATTCCGCTGGATTCGGCGGCGAGTGTACAATCGGCAAAGGTGAAGCAAGAGGCAGCCAGCATCATCGTGTTGAACGGTACGCCCAACCCTCAACTGGCTGAGCAGACGACGCAGTTTTTGCAAAAGCAGGGCTTTCAAATTTTTTCGTACGGCAATGCCGATCGCTTTGACTATGCCCATACCGTGCTGATTGATTACACCGGCGCCAAGACAGCGACCATCAACGAACTGGCACGCATTTTTCACGTTGAACCAACCAACATTCGACGCGTGACAACCATCAAAAGCGATGTGGATATTCGTGTGATTATTGGCGCGGATTGGACGGTGCCAAAGTAGGTGATGGGGTGATTCGGTGATGAGGTGAGTTATGAAGGAAGAAAAAGTCTGGCGCGAATACACCGCTTTGCCGCCTGAGCTACAGAAACAGGTTGCTGACTTTATTACCTTTTTGCGAACGCGCTATGCGCCACTACGCGCTAGCAAGATCACCAAGCGTACCAAGTTGGCAGACGAACCTTTTATTGGTATGTGGCGCAATCGTGAGGATATGCGGGACAGTAGCACCGGGGTACGCCGTATTCGCCAAAGCGAATGGACGAGTCGCCATGTCTGATTTGGTGATTGTAGATACGGATGTGCTGATTGACGCAGGGCGCAACATTGCCGACGCGGTTACTTGCCTCGAACAGATTGAACGCCAAGCATCTCTGGCAATCAGCGTTGTCAGTGAAATGGAACTCGTTGTCGGTTGTCGCAACAAAGCAGAACTACGCGCGCTCGATAAATTTCTGACGCGCTTTCAGGTGGTACAGTTGAACGAATCAACCTCTGACCTTGCTGTTGACTTGTTGCGGCGCTATCGGTTGAGTCACGGTTTGTTGGTTGCTGACGTGCTGATCGCCGCGACTGCCCTTTCGCTGGGCGTCCCAGTGGTGACGAAGACTGAGCGTGACTATCGCTTCATCGCGGAGTTATGCCTGCTTCCATATCCACACCCGTTCATCACTTGAAAGTGTGTTCTCCAAAATGAATGAAAACCTGATGTTGGAGAATTGTGGTGACTCAAGCCCTGTATCTGAAATATCGCCCGCGCACGTTTGACGAAATCGAAGGGCAAGTGCATATTCGGACGACGCTCAAGAACGCGATTGCTCTGGGGCGTATCGCGCACGCCTACCTTTTTGCGGGTCCGCGCGGCACCGGCAAGACGACGACCGCGCGCGTGCTTGCTAAAGCCGTCAATTGCCTCTCCGAAGATACCGCCAGGCCGTGTAACGCGTGCGCGGTGTGTGTGGCGATTAACGAAGATCGAATGCTCGATCTCATCGAAATTGATGCCGCGTCGAACACGAGTGTGGAAGATGTGCGCGATTTGCGTGACAAGGTGGATTTTCGCCCCGGCGAAGCGCGTTACAAGGTGTACGTGATTGATGAAGTGCATATGCTATCGAACGCGGCGTTCAACGCGTTGCTCAAGACACTGGAAGAGCCACCACCACACGTCATCTTTGTCCTCGCCACCACTGATCCGCAAAAAATTCCCGCCACCGTCCTCTCGCGCGTGCAACGTTTCGATTTTCGCCGGCTGACGTTGCCCGAAATTATCGCGCGCCTCTCTGAGATTGCGCGCAAAGAAAACCTCAAGGTTGAACCCGCCGCGCTCGAATTGATCGCGCGGCACGCCACCGGCGCGATGCGCGACGCCATCAGTCTACTCGACCAGTTGATGTCGTACGGCAGTGACGAAATTACCCTCGTACAAGTGCAGGGCTTGCTCGGTGCGGCTTCGTCCCAGGTGGTCAGCGAGTTGGTGGCGCATCTGGCGGAACGTCGTCACGCCCAGGGGCTAACGCTGATTGCACAAGCGGTGGACAATGGCGCCGATGCGCGTCAACTGGCGCGCGATCTCGTCGAGTATCTGCGGGGTGTGCTCCTTGTGCAAGCGGGGTGCGGGGATGCGCTGACGGTGACAGCGGAGATGCTGGACGAGATGCGCCAGCGCGCCGCGCAAATGTCCTCTCCGCAACTTGTGCGCGCGATTCGTTTGTTCAATCAAGCCGCGTTCGAATTGCGCACTAGCGCGCACCCCACTTTGCCACTCGAAATCGCGTGGGTGGAAGCGCTGATGGAGGAAACCACGGCGCCGTCTCCACCAGCGTCGGCGAGCACGCCGAGTGTCGCACGTCCCACTCCTGCGACATCGGCGCGCGTCGCGCCACCGCCGCGCGCGTCCCCGGTCGCGCCAGCAGCGCCGCGCGCGCCCACCATCGCGCCGCCTGCGGATACTGCAATAGTGCCGCTGAGCACGACGAGCGCGTTGACCTTACAAGTTGTGCAAAGTCAGTGGACCAACATCCTCGCGCGCGTCAAACAAGCGAATCGAAATGCTGAGGCGTTACTGCGTAGCGCAGCCGAGCCTATCGGCGTGGAGGGGGATGTCATCGTTCTCGGTTTTCAGTATCAGGTGCATGCGGAAAAGTTCGAGAAGGAAAAAAAGTGGAAAGAGACCGTCGAGCGCGCGCTGGGACACATTTTCCAACGCCAGTGCTATGTGCGTTGTATGCTCACTCCCGAACGCGCGAAACGTAAAGCGGTCGAACAAGACCCGTTGATTCGCACGGCAGTCAATCAACTGGGAGCAGAGATTACAGGAATTCACGGGGAGAGTCTATGAGCCGACGAGGTGATCCGCGACGTATGGCAGCCGTCCCGCGCGCCCAACCATCGAATCCGCAGGATATGTTGCAAGTGTTTCAGCAAAAGATGCGGGAAACGCAAGCCGCGCTGGAAAACGAAACGCTGCAAGTGACTGCAGGAGGCGGTGCGGTGACCGTCGTGATTTCGGGACAGCAAAAGATTCACTCCATCACCATCTCGCCCGAAGTGTTCAACGCGGGGGATGTGGAGATGTTGCAAGATTTGATTGTCGCCGCGGTAAACGAAGCCATCGAAAGATCACAGCACCTAGCCGCCAGTCGGATGAGTGAGTTGACCGGCGGGTTGGGCTTGCCGAATATGCTGGGTTTGTGATGGACACTACGCCGCGTGCGGTAACGCGTTTGATTGAAGAATTCCATCGCTTGCCGGGGATTGGGCCCAAGACGGCGCAACGGTTGACGTTCTATTTGTTGCGCGCGCCCAGGGAGCAAGCGCAGGCGCTGGCAGAAGCGTTAATGCAACTCAAAGAACGCATCGTCACCTGCGCGATTTGCCAGAACATCGCGGAAGAAAACCCCTGCGCGATCTGTCGCGATGCTACGCGCGATCGTTCGATTGTGTGCGTCGTCGAAGAGCCGCTCGATGTGCTGGCGATTGAGCGGACGCGCGAGTATCGCGGCTTGTACCACGTCTTACACGGCGCGATCTCGCCGGTGGAAGGCATCGGACCAGAGGATTTGCGCGTGCAAGAATTGCTGGCGCGCCTGCGCAGTGATGCGGGTATCCGTGAGGTGGTGCTGGCGACCAATCCCAATCTGGAAGGCGAGGCGACGGCGATGTATCTGGAACGGCTCATCAAGCCACTGGGCATCCGCCTGACGCGCCTCGCGCGCGGCTTGCCGGTCGGCGGGGATCTGGAATATGCCGACGAGGTGACCCTTACCCGCGCGCTGGAGGGACGGCGCGAGGTGTGATTCAAAAATTTAAGGATACCGCGCTTGACAAAGCGACAAAATCGTGTATAATAGTTGACGCACAAGAGTACGAGTGCGTTAAAAATCATCTTCTTTGAGGAGGCAAACCGAGACCCAGAGAAATTCCATCGGACGCGCAAGGTTCGTTGAATGGTCTCGTGTTGTCTCCGCCGACTGAGTCGGCGGATTTTGTTCTCCGCGGGCGCGATTTGACACGGATGACGATGTGTGGTATAAATCCGCCCGTTCGGATGGCAAGGCACCTTAACAACTGAAGAGTGATAGGAAAGAGCGTTTGTAGAATCGCAGAGATCCTGGATTGAAACTAAGTTGAAAATAGAACGGAGAGTTTGATCCTGGCTCAGGATGAACGCTGGCGGCGTGCCTAACACATGCAAGTCGAACGGACGCCTTGGGAAACTGGGGCGTTAGTGGCAAACGGGTGAGTAACGCGTGGGTGACCTGCCCCGGAGTGGGGGATAACGGTCCGAAAGGATCGCTAATACCGCATAGGCTCGGCGGTTCGCTCCGTCGAGTAAAGACGCAAGTCGCTTCGGGAGGGGCCCGCGTCCCATCAGGTAGTTGGTGAGGTAATGGCTCACCAAGCCGATGACGGGTAGCTGGTCTGAGAGGACGATCAGCCACAATGGAACTGAGACACGGTCCATACTCCTACGGGAGGCAGCAGTGAGGAATATTGGGCAATGGGCGCAAGCCTGACCCAGCGACGCCGCGTGGGCGAAGAAGGCCTTCGGGTCGTAAAGCCCTTTGGACAGGGACGAGTGAGGACGGTACCTGTCGAACAAGTCTCGGCTAACTACGTACGTTGGTGCGTAGATTCGGTGGAAACACCGAATGAGAAAACTCGACTATGTGCTGGGAAGCTTGGTTATGCGCTGGCTACTCCTCCTCAAATACAGCGAGGAGAGTGAAAATGTCAGCGCTAATCCCGAAAAGCCACCGCGGCTATGTATGGGTACCAAGCGATCAGCAGGGAAGTCCACGAGTCTCAGATTACTAACATCTGAAACTTGTGTGACCCCTCAGAGACTATACGTCGAGCCCCTCCTTTCAGGTGCACTGAGAGAGGGTGGTGATATAGTCCACACAGTCGAAGGAGAACGGTGGATGAGGTTCTAGCGATTCTTGTCGGTTCGATCCTTGGCGATGGTTCTTTGACGCCTCCAAGTGTCAAGCGCCAGGAATCGCAACTGCACGTGGGGTATCACGAGAAATATCTGCCCTACCTCGAGTGGTTGCATCAGAAACTTGCACCGATTGGAGTAAATCCAATTCAGGTCAAGCGAGGTTTTCGGCAGTGCCACTTTTACACAATGCCGTCTGGCTTACTCGGGCGGCTGTATCGGATATTCTATCCGAATGGAGTAAAGGTGGTCCCAGAAGAGATCGCAGGATTACTTGTTCATCCGTTGAGTCTGGCGGTTTGGTATATGGATGATGGCTCACTCGATTTCCGAGTGAGGTATCATGCCAATGCCACGCTTGCAACGTTTAGTTTCTCCGAAAACGACTGTTTGCGTCTGAGTAACGTGTTGGAGCGGAATTTTCGTCTAACGACGAAGGTTCACCGCAGCACGATGAGGGGGAAGGTGTACTTTCGGTTATACTTTCCCTCAGAAAGTATGGCGAGTTTTATGGCTCTCATTGAGCCATATGTGCTGCCATGCTTTTCACACAAAATACTCAGAGTGGCCAGCAGCCGCGGTAAAACGTAGGAGGCGAGCGTTATCCGGATTCACTGGGCGTAAAGCGCGCGTAGGCGGTCGGGTAAGTCGGATGTGAAAGCCCCTGGCTCAACTGGGGGAGGTCATTCGATACTGCCCGGCTTGAGGGTGAGAGAGGAGAGTGGAATTCCCGGTGTAGCGGTGGAATGCGTAGAGATCGGGAGGAACACCAGTGGCGAAGGCGGCTCTCTGGCTCACTCCTGACGCTGAGTGTGCGAAAGCGTGGGGAGCAAACGGGATTAGATACCCCGGTAGTCCACGCCCTAAACGATGAGGGCTGGGTGTTGGCAGGGTTTCCTGTCAGTGCCGAAGCTAACGCGTTAAGCCCTCCGCCTGGGGACTACGAACGCAAGTTTAAAACTCAAAGGAATAGACGGGGGCCCGCACAAGCAGCGGAGCGTGTGGTTCAATTCGATGCAACACGAAGAACCTTACCAGGGCTTGACATGCACGTGGTAGGGAAGGGAAACCGGACCGACCCGCAAGGGAGCGTGCACAGGTGCTGCATGGCTGTCGTCAGCTCGTGCCGTGAGGTGTTGGGTTAAGTCCCGCAACGAGCGCAACCCCTGTCGCTAGTTACACGTGTCTAGCGAGACTGCCGGATTAACTCCGGAGGAAGGCGGGGATGACGTCAAGTCAGCATGGCCTTTATGTCCTGGGCTACACACACGCTACAATGGGTGCTACAGAGCGTTGCCAAGCCGTGAGGCGGAGCTAATCGCACAAAAGCACCCTCAGTTCAGATTGCAGGCTGCAACCCGCCTGCATGAAGCCGGAGTTGCTAGTAAACGCGCGTCAGCCATAGTGCGTTGAATACGTTCCCGGGCCTTGTACTCACCGCCCGTCACGTCATGGGAGCCGGTAACACCTGAAGTCGGTGACCGAACCGCAAGGACGGAGCCGCCGAGGGTGGGACTGGTGACTGGGACGAAGTCGTAACAAGGTAGCTGTACCGGAAGGTGCGGCTGGATCACCTCCTTTCTAGGGAGTCAATACTCACGATTGACCCCAACCTCTCGATTCGCAAACCCCCTCTTTCCTATCACTCCTCAGTTGTTAAGGTCAAGCAGTTGAGTTGTTAGATTGTTGCATCGTTGTATAGTTGGGGCGTTGATGAGTTTAGTAACGCTCTAACGATGCAATCAACAAACGATCAAACCAGACGGGCCTTTAGCTCAGCTGGTTAGAGCGTGCCTCTGATAAGGGCAAGGTCTGTGGTTCAAGTCCACAAAGGCCCATAGAGAATTTTGGCTTTATGATTTCAGATTTCAGATTTCAGATTGAACGCCTCGGACAAATCTGAAATCGAAAATCTGAAATTTCGTCCGGGGCCATAGTTTAGTGGGAGAACGCCTCCTTTGCAAGGAGGAGGTCAGGGGTTCGAGTCCCCTTGGCTCCACTAACTTGACAAAGTGCGCGTTCTCGTTATAATGGCACGCAAGAGGTGTGACTAAAAGTATGTTAAATTATCTGATGGCTCGAATCGAATAGGGAGAGGTTCTGACACTTTCGTCGCGTCTTTTAACGACCTGGCGAACGTGCCAGGTCGTTTTGCGTCTCAGTGTCTGGCGGAGTGATCTCTGACGACTGTTGATCAAGGTCAGCAGTCGCTAGCGATCAAAACGCTAGAGCAGTTTCAGATTGACGAGGGTAGACATTCAGCCTTTCGTCGTGTTCAATCCAAAATCTGCACTCGTAAATCTGAAATGAGAAAGCACCGCACCTTACCAACTGAATAGAAGGTACTCGCAAAATTTTGCGAGTGTGTGTATCCTAAAACACACAATGGCAACGATCACATCATTGGTGTGATCGTAACCGAGGTTCAATTCGCCAATATCCCGAGAGCAAAGCTACTAAGAGCACATGGTGGATGCCTTGGCGCCAAAGGCCGAAGAAGGACGTGGTTGGCTGCGATAAGCCGCGGGGAGCCGTCAACAGGCGCTATATCCGCGGATTTCCGAATGGGGTAACCCGCCTGGAGTCATGTCCAGGCACTCTGGTATTGAACCCATAGATACCAGAGAGGGCACCGAGGGAACTGAAACATCTCAGTACCTCGAGGAAAAGAGATCATTCCCCTAGTAGTGGCGAGCGAACGGGGAAAAGCCCAAACCGCTGTACCGTAAGGTGCAGCGGGGTTGTAGGACTCGGCAGATGAGAGTTACCAAACTGATTTCTAGCAGAAGGATTCTGGAAAGATCCGCCAGAGAGGGTGATAGCCCCGTACGCGAAAGAGATCAGTCTCTCGTCGAGTTCCTGAGTACCACGGGGCACGCTAATCCTGTGGGAAGCTGGGGAGTCCACTCTCCAAGGCTAAATACCTTTGGCGACCGATAGTGAACCAGTACCGTGAGGGAAAGGTGAAAAGTACGGCTGTGAGCCGAGTGAAATAGAACCTGAAACCGTGTGCTTACAAGCAGTGGAAGGACTATGCCAGAGGTGCGCTGGCGCAAGCCGGTGCTGCTGGAAGGTCTGACCGCGTGCCTCTTGAAGAATGAGCGAGCGAGTTACTTCTCTGTGGCGCAGGATAAGGGAGTGACACCCGCATCCGTAGCGAAAGCGAGTCCGAACAGGGCGTCTAGTCGCAGGGAGTAGACCCGAAACCCGGTGAGCTACTCATGGGCAGGGTGAAGCGTGGGTAACACCACGTGGAGGCCCGAACTCACTAGTGTTGCAAAACTAGGGGATGACCTGTGAGTAGGTGGTGAAATGCCTAACGAACCGGGAGATAGCTGGTTCTCCCCGAAATGGCTCTAGGGCCAGCCTCGCGTGTTTAGTCGCGGAGGTAGAGCACTGGATTGGCTAGGGGGCGTCAAGCTTACCAACCCAAACCAAACTCCGAATGCCGCGACTCCACAACGCGGGAGTTGGACTACGTGGGATGAGCTTCGTAGTCGAAAGGGAAACAGCCCAGCTCGCCGACTAAGGTCCTCAAATCTATGCTAAGTGGGAAACGATGTGAGACTGTTCAGACAGCCAGGAGGTTGGCTTAGAAGCAGCCATCCTTTAAAGAGTGCGTAATAGCTCACTGGTCAAACGGTCTCGCGCGGAAAATGTAACGGGGCTCAAGCATAGTACCGATGTCGCGAACTCGGCCACGAGTGGTAGGGGAGCGTTCTGGGAGCAGTGAAGCACGACGGCGACGACGTGTGGAGCGACCAGAAGTGCGAATGCTCGCATGAGTAGCGCAAGTGGCGTGAGAAACGCCACCGCCGGAAGCCTGAGGGTTCAGACGCAAGGGTAATCCGCGTCTGGTTAGTCGGCCCTAAGCCGAGGACGAGAGTCGTAGGCGATGGACATCCGGTCAACATTCCGGAACCACCCGAATGGAGCGACGGGGTGACGCAGAAGGATAGCCCAGCCTACCCATCGGACATGGTAGGTGCCAAGCCGTGAGGAGTTGAGGGGAGCAGGCAAATCCACTCCCTGATCTGAGCGGTGGGCGGGACCGTAAACCGGGACACAAGTGGGTGAGTCCAGACTGCCAAGAAAAGCCTCTACGCGTTGAAATTCGGGTGCCCGTACCGCAAACCGACACAGGTAGGCGGCATGAGCAATGCAAGGCGATCGGGAGAACCTCCGTTAAGGAACTCGGCAAAATGCACCCGTAACTTCGGGAGAAGGGTGGCTGGCTGACGTGCGTGATTCCACAAAGCGTCGGCCAGTCGCAGAGAAGCGGCTCTACTGACTGTTTAACAAAAACACAGGTCTCTGCAAACGCGCAAGCGGATGTATAGGGGCTGACTCCTGCCCAGTGCCGGAAGGTTAAAGGGAGGGCTTAGCGCAAGCGAAGGTCCGAACTGAAGCCCCGGTGAACGGCGGCCGTAACTATAAACTTGACCGTTGTAGTTACGTTAATAAACTTGGCTATATGCTGGAAACCCTGAGTATCTGGCACTACTCGCTGCGAAAGCAGCAGTGACAATGTGTCCAGTGCAGGCAATCAGCAGGAAAGGCTCAGCCAGATGAGTGCAAGAAATCCTTAGATTCCACTCACGGGTTGAGAATCCTCAGAGACCATACGCCAGGTATCGCAAGGATGAACTGGTACGCCGCGATCCTTCGCGAGAATGATATGGTCCGATCTCCGTAGCGATACGGAGGGCTGGAAAAGCCGCACGCGCAAGCGTGTAACAGTACGAACGGTCCTAAGGTTCATTCGCGAGCCTTAGTAAAACCAAACTATATGCGGGAAACTCCTCGCACAGCCAAAAAGTACTCGACTGGAACTCTCCAGTCAGTAAAAATCTTTTTGGACAAGGGGACAATCCGCAGGGAAGACTCTCATAAAGAGTCGTTGGCGGACGCACGCGCCCGCCAACGACGGATGAAAATGAAGGACGTAGGGCAGATTTTTAAATTTGCCCCACATTTTCGAAGGAGAAACTATGAGAGAACCCTCAGAGACTACACGTTTGGTCTCGTCTTCAAGACTCGCAGCCCAATGGGTAACTGGATTTGTGGATGGTGAGGGCTGTTTCTTCGTCGGAATCAATCCACATCCAGAGATGGCCACGGGCTATCAAGTCCTCCCGGAATTTACAGTAGTTCAACACGAGCGTGATATACAATTGCTGTATGCGCTGAAAAAGTTTTTTGGATGTGGGGTCGTGCGTCGTAATCACGGTGCGCGGATGTGTTATCGTGTTCGCAATGTCAAGCATCTGCGCGAACGCATCATACCCTTCTTTGAAAAATATCCGCTCAAATCCAAGAAACGGTTGGATTACTATAAATTCAGGCAAGTGCTAACGCTAATGGAACGGGGTGAACATCTCACCCCGGAAGGAATCGAGAAGATCCGAACCATTGCGGCGGCGATGAATACAGGACGAGAAAGATATAGTCCGGCTCCTCTGGAAACAGAGTGAGATCTACCGAGCGAAATTCCTTGTCGGGTAAGTTCCGACCCGCACGAAAGGAGTAACAAGTGGAGCGCTGTCTCAACGGGGGACCCGGCGAAATTGAACTAGTGGTGAAGATGCCATTTACCCGCACTAGGACAAAAAGACCCCGTGGAGCTTTACTGTACCCTGGCATTGAGTTGAGGTTTGTTGTGCGTAGGATAGCTGGGAGGCGATGAAACTGGGCTTGCGGGCTCGGTGGAGCCGTCGTTGAAATACCAGCCTCAATAAATTTCGACCCTAACGTCCAGCCGTGATCCGGCGGACGGACCGTGCCAGGCGGGCAGTTTGACTGGGGCGGTCGCCTCAATTGAGGGGCGAATCATGGGTAACCATGTAATATAAAATCCTCGGCATATGCTGGGACGTCCGGTGTATCCGACACTACTCGCCCATTCCGGCAGTGAAAAAGTGCTCGGTGCGGACTATCAGCAGGTTGGACTGGCTGACCAGTCTACCCCAACGACCACAACGAGGACTCCGGCAGCAAACGCTACCGGATGATGGTATGGTCTGAACTGCATGGCGACATGCAGATTGGAGCAGAAATGACTCCAAGACGGTAACTTGTCCCATGAACTCAAAAGCGATAGCAGAGTATAAAGCACGGTTACATTTGACTCCTCGCCAGTGCGAACTGCTGGTTGGGATGTTGCTTGGTGATGCTCACCTAGAACGTCAAAGCGCCCAATCTGTGGCGCGACTAAAGGTGGAGCATGCTGTTAGCCAAATGGAATATGTGCGGTGGAAGTACTCCGAGTGGCAAGAGTGGATACTGACTCCTCCACAGGTGAAGAAAAAGTGGAATCGGCTAGGTACGGTATCAAGCAATGTCTGGTTCACAACAGTGTCCCATCCAGAGCTTGAAGCCTACCGAGCGTGGTTCTATGACGGTCGCCGCAAAAAGGTGCCGTCTGACTTGACGCTTTCGCCGCTGACGCTGGCAGTTTGGTTCATGGATGACGGTTCTCGCAAGTCGTACGAGTGTCGCGGGTTGTATCTGAATACGCAGGCTTACAGGTCCGAGGAGATCGGGCTGCTTCAGATGATTCTGGAACGAGACCTGCGTATCCATACAACCGTGCGGCAACAATCGGATAGGCTGCAAATCTACATTCCCTCTAGCGAAATATCTCACTTTGTGCAGATTGTGCAGCCGTATGTGATTGAAACGATGCGGTACAAGTTACCGGGCTAACAGAGTGCCTAAAAGGTAACGGAGGCGCCCAAAGGTCCGCTCAGGCTGAATGGAAACCAGCCGTTGAGTGCAAAGGCACAAGCGGGCTTGACTGTGAGACCTACAAGTCGAACAGAGACGAAAGTCGGGCTTAGTGATCCCACGGTTCGGTGTGGAACGGCCGTGGCTTATCGGACAAAAGCTACCCCGGGGATAACAGGCTGGTGAGGCCCAAGCGTTCACAGCGACGGCCTCGCTCGGCACCTCGATGTCGGCTCAAAGGAGGGCCGCGTTGGGAGTAATCTCAACGATCTTAAATTCGGCTAATAACGGCGAAACCCTCTTCCAAGGAGAACCCAGATGGAATGGGCAACGCCGTGGGAAGTCGAGCAACCTGTGGAACTGTCAACATACCAGAAGAGTGTGCTGATTGGTACACTTTTAGGGGACGGCCATTTGGAACGTGATGGACGTCACGTGCGATTGAAAATAGACCACGCTTGGACGCAAGCGGCATACGTCTGGTGCAAGTTTCGAGTCTTCCAAGACTGGACGTTGCGTGAACCGCAGCGACGATTGGTCTATGACAAACGAAATGGTGGTTTATCTATCCATTGTCGTTTTGTAACACGCACACTCCCCGAACTCGAAGAATACTATCAACTGTTCTATGTGAACAAGCGTAAGGTTGTCCCTCAAGGCATCCAGCGCTTGTTACACTCTTCGCTGGCGTTGGCAGTCTGGTATATGGATGATGGAGCACGTCGCACCGATTGTCAAGCGTTAAGAGTTCATACGAATGCCTATACGCTGGAAGAACAATATCTTCTTTGCGAAACGCTTGTGAACAACTTTGGTGTAAGTGCAAGAGTGCATCGCGTGCGAGCCAACGAATATGTTTTGTATATTCCGGCTTGTCAAGCAAAGACTTTCTGTGATTTGATTCGTCCATATGTACTGCCAGAGTTATACCACAAGTTGCTTTGACCCCGTAACGACTGAAGGCATTCTGCCTGAGACGGCGACTCTAGTCTATGACAGGGACTAAATTCGCGCCGCCGTCATACGCCGAACCCCAACACCCGTTGGGTGAAGACATAGTCTACACTTTCGGAAACGAAAGAGCAATGTGCGTCGCATCCTGGGGCTGAATTAGGTCCCAAGGGTCAACTAGTGGCCCGTACTGGCTTATATCGGTGAACCCCTAATTATGTGGACCGCACTAGGTTAGGGCAATACCGAGGGAAGCTGGGGAGTTTCAAACTCCCCTAGCCCCGTAACGACTGATGGTTTTAAACCTGAGATAGTGATTCTGCTAAAGGCAAATCTATATCACTATCATACGCCAGCAACCCAATGAATGTGGGTTGAAGATATAGTCTACGCCTCTGGTAACAGAGGAAGAACGTGTGGGCTGTTCGCCCATTAAAGCGGTACGCGAGCTGGGTTCAGAACGTGAATCCCAAAATGGGATTGGCGTCGCTTGAGAGTAATCTCAAGATGTCCTGCGGCTTATATCGGTGGAACCCTCGATGAGTCACCGAACGATCATCAGGGCAATACCGAGGGAAGACACGGAAGTAATGATGGAAGAGACTTTGCTGGGAACAATTCTTGGAGATGCGCGCCTCGAGTGGCACGGGCGTGGGGTACGATTGACGCTAAATCACTCGCTGAGGCAGAAGAGCTATATTGCGTGGAAACGCGAAGAACTTGCTCCGCTTCAGCCATCTCCACTGTTTCTCCACGCAAAGGGGGCGTATCCATTCTGGCGTTTTGTGACGAAGATACATCCGCGACTGCAATAGCTGGAGAGTATCTTTTACGCAAACGGTATCAAGCAGATACCTGAAAACATCGCCGACTTGCTCACGACACCCAAGTCGTTAGCAGTATGGCTGATGGACGATGGTACTCTGGATCGAAGACAGGGATCCATACTATTCGAGACTCAATCTTATCCACGCTCACAGATAGAACGTTTGCAACACTGTCTGCAACGTAATTTCGGAATCACGACAAACATTCATCAGAGCGGAGTCGGAAGAGGGTTGAGATTGTATGTCCCTGTTTCGGAAGCAAGACGATTGGCTCAAATCGTTCAACCTTTCGTTTTGCCAGAAATGCGATACAAACTTCCGTTGTCCCCGTAACGACTGAAGACCTTTTGGTCTGAGATAGCGATTGGTGTCGTTCAGACAAATCTATAATCGCTATCAGACGCCGCCGCCTTCTACTCTTCCAGAAGGATGGAGATATAGTCTATACCATTGGAAACAATGGGACAATATGCGTGAGACAGTTCGGTCTCTATCCAGTGTGGGCGTAGGGGATTTGAGGGGAGCTGCCCTTAGTACGAGAGGACCAGGGTGGACGGACCTCTGGTGTGCCAGTTGTCCCGCCAGGGGCATCGCTGGGTAGCCAAGTTCGGCAAGGATAACCGCTGAAAGCATCTAAGTGGGAAGCCTGCCCCAAGATGAGATCCCCCACCGCGTCAAGCGGGTAAGCGCGGTCGTAGACTACGACCTTGATAGGCCGCAAGTGTAAGCGTGGTGACACGTTCAGCTAAGCGGTACTAATGCGCGAGGGCTTGCTCTCGGGATATTGATGAATTGAACCACGTGCCATTGCCTTCTATTCAGTGTTCGAACAATCAAATCGCTAACCAAAACAGATTCCTCTGGTGATTGGAGCGACGGGGAAACACCCGGTCCCATGCCGAACCCGGAAGTTAAGCCCGTCAGCGCCGATGGTACTGGCGGCGCGAGCCGCTGGGAGAGTAGGTCATTGCCAGGCGGGAATCTGTTTTTGGTTTCACCCCCATCTGAGCAATGCGCTGTTTTGGTTTGACCTCCGACCGCCACCGCTGCGCGACTGAAGCGCAAGCCACAACCCAATTTTGCGCTGAGCATCAAGCACTCGCGCAAGACCAACCGACAGATACCACGGTTGCCGATACGCGCCCCCTCGCGCGCCTGCTCCAGCGCGTTCGCCCAGCCGATGCGTGCCGACGCGTGCCAGACGACGCGCGCTTTGCTGTGCCGCGCTGGCTGGCGACAAGTTCTACGCCCCAAGTGATTGAGCATTTGCTCAACCATCCCAGTTGTATGATTCGCTGGTCGGCGGCATTTGTGCTGCGCCGACGCCGCGAGGCGGCGGCCATCGAACCGCTGTGGCAGGTTCTGCAAAACGATCCGGTCGGTTTCGTGCGCCAGCAAGCCGCCGTCGCACTCGGCAAGATTGGCACGCCTGCCGCGCTGGGACCGCTCATCGAAGCGTTGTGGCACGATCGCGATGCCGGTGTGCGTCAGGCGTGTGCCATCGCGCTGGGCAACCTGGGGTATCGGGTTGCTGCACAGGATTTAGCCGAGGTTCTGGAACGCGAGAGCACGGTCTGGGTGCGATGGGATTGTGCGCTGGCGCTGGGACAAATCGGCGATGGTGCGGTGGAGCGATTGCTCGCGGCGCGCGCAGAGACGGATCCGAGCGAGGTGGTTCGCGCTGCCTGTCGCGAAGCGCTTGCAGAGATGCAGAAACGCCAATAGCGAGAGAAACATTGCGGCGAGGAGAAATCCTCGCCGCAATAGTTTTTGTTATGTACTGAATCGCAGAAAAGCCTCCACCAGTTTGGGATCAAAGGATTTGCCAGCCTGAGCACGCAGGTACTCGCGCGCTTGCTGGTTGCTCCAGGTGGTGCAGTACGGTGGCATTGAGCGCAGAATATCCCACGTATCCACAATCGCAAAGAGGCGCGCCGCGAGTGGAATCGCTTCACCTTTCAAACCGCGTGGATAGCCGCTCCCGTCCCACTTTTCGTGATGGCAGTAGGGTATCTCGAGCGCGGGCTGAAGGTATGGAATCGGCTGGAGTAACTGGTATGCCAATTCCGGATGGCGACGCATTGCAGCGTCCTCGTTCAAGGGGTCGGTGGAAGCGGAGACTGCGAGGGCGAGTTTGCCAATGTCATGCAACATCGCGCCATAGCGAATGTAAAGCAGTTGTGCTTCGGGGATGTTCAAAGCGCGCGCGAACTGTTCGGTTAACTCGGTGACGCGTTGAATGTGCCCCGCGCTCTCCTGCGCGCATAGTTCGAGCGCGCGCGCCAGACTCTCGATGGTGGCTTCGTAGGACAATGCCAATTGCAAGTTGGTGCGCTGTACTTCCTCGTACAAGCGCGCGTTGTTGATGGCGAGTGCTGCCTGGAGTGCCAGCGTCTCGAGCAAGTTGATCCACTCGGCATCGGGAGAAAAGGGCGCGCGCCGAAAGACCTCGAGGACGCCGGTGAGTTGCCCTTTGGCAATGAGCGGTACACCACTGTAGGTGACGAATCCTTCGTTGGCGAAATGGGAGGTGTTGTCCGTCGTGACGTACGGCGTGAGGGTCAGCGTGCGGCGTTCCAGCGCGACGCGCCCCGCGTATCCTTCGCCGAGACGTAGCGTGAGATGTTCGATGGGTCGGCGGAAACCCCTCCCGACCGTGTAAACGAGGGCGGGGATAGCGGGGTTGTACAAGAGCACATCCGCCGCGTCGGCGTGCAGTTGGCTCATCACTTGATCAATCAAAATGTCGAGCGTGACGCGCAAATCGAGACTGGCATTGATTGCCTGGCTCACGGCTTGCAAAGCCAGAAGATGGTTCAGCCGTTGCTCGGTTTGTTCGTGTAGGGTCGCGCGATGCAGCGCGCTGGCGGCGATGTCGGCAATCGCGACCAGAACGCGCACCTCGTCAGGGGTGATTGGAGTAGTGCGTCCAATACTCAGTATGCCGATGACCTGATCTTGTGCTGTGATGAGTGGAACGCTGGCAAGCACGCGGACCTCTTCGCCCCAGTCTTTCCAAAAGAGGTTCGGATCATTGGCAATGTCGTCGGTGACGTACGGTTGTTTGGTTTCGAAGAGCAGCGCGCTCAAGCCCTTGCCCGGTGGCGTGCGGCGTCCCACTCCTTTGGCCCATACCCCGCGCGCACCTTCGATTACTGCTTCCTCTGTGGTCGTGTGGCGCGTAATGAGCGCGGCGGCTTGTGCGTTCATCAGTTGCATTGTGTTGTCAAGGATGATGGGCAACATTTCGTCGCGCGTGGTGGCGGCGCGCAACGCTGCACTGATGGCGGCGACGGCTTGTATCTCGCGCTCGCGCTGGTAGTGTTCGGTCAAATCGGTGATGACCGCAATGCTGCCAACGATTTGCCCGTTTGTCCAGCGGGGTACGCCGGTAATCGTCACGGGAACGAGATGTCCGTCCGCGTGAATAAGGCGCGTTTCGTAGGTGGAACTTTCACCGCGCTGGCGTCTGGCGCGTTGTTGCGTCAGGAGGGTGTGATCTTCAGGGATGGTGACATCGCAGGTGCGCTTGCCAATCAATTCCTCCGGCGAGCGTCCGACCAGGCGTGCGTACGCAGGGTTGACGTACTCAAACACGCCCTCGCGGTTAACAACTGTGACGCCCTGTCCCAGCGTGTTCAGGATTTGTTGCGCGAAATCGCGTTCGGCTTGCAGGGCTTGTTCGGCGCGTACGCGATCCGTAATGTCGGTGATGAAACCTTCCAGCGCGACGAGCGTGCCATCCTCAGCAAAGACACCGCGTCCCTGTTCCCAGACCCACTTTTCTTTGCCATCGGCGCAGGTGATACGGTAGGTCATTTGGAATGGACGATTTTCTTGCAGCGCATTTTGCACTTGCTCCCGAGTCGGGGCGCGATCTTCTGGATGAATCACTTGCGCGTACGAGATTCTGGCATTGTGAATGAGATCAGCGGGCGTGTAGCCGGTCAAAGCGAAACAACCTTCGCTGACGAATTCCATTGTACAGTCAGGGTCGTTGGCGCAACGATACGCCATCCCCGGCAGATTGCTCAGCAAGGTTGCCAGGCGCCGTTCACTTTCGCGCAACGCGGCTTCGGCACGTTTGCGTTCGGTGATGTCCAGCGCGGTAAAGGTAACGCCCTTGGACAGATCGTTCGGGTCGAGCGGAACGGAGCTGAGCAACACATCCAGCACCGTGCCGTCTTTATGCTGCCAGCGTGTCTCAACCGTGCCGATACCGCGCTCGCGAATCTGACGATACTTTTCTGTGCCGACGTACTCGAAATCTTCGACGGTCGGATAGAGAATCCGCGCGCTTTGCCCGATGAGCTCCTCACGCGTATACCCGGTCATCTCACAAATTCGATCATTGACCTGCAGCAGCACGCGGTTGGAAACAACCCCAATACCGACGGGCGCGGCGCGAAAGATGCTTTGCAAAGAGGCAAGCAACGCGCGATTTTCGACGACGAGGCGTTGCTTTTCGAGCGCGTGCTCGAGCGCGGCGAGCAATTCGTCAGGATGGATGGGTTTGAGTAGATACCGATACGCGCCGTTGGCGAGTGCCTGAATCGCGCTCTCAAGCGTGGCATTGCCGGTCAAGATGAGCGCTTGCAGGTCGGGGTGTACGGCTTTGAGTTGGGGCAACAAGTCCGCGCCCGAAATATCGGGCAGGCGAATGTCCACGAGCGCGAGGTGCAGCGCGTTCTGGCGCGCCAGCGCGAGCGCGGTCATCCCATCAGGAGCCGTAAGCACGCGATAGTTTTTGCGCGTGAGAATCATCTCCCACGTGCGCAGAATGTCTAAATCGTCATCTACGATGAGGATGATCGGTGGTTCAGTCATCATCAAACTCCCCGGGTGAAATGTGCCAATGAACCAATGAACCAATGAGCCAAATGAATGAATGACAAATGAGCAAATGACGAATGACAAATGACAAATGACAAATGGTATCTACTCAGCCACCCTGTCATTGCGAGCGCGGTTCGCGAAGCAATCCCCAAATTGGCGTAACAACTCAGCCAACCATGTCATTTCGAGCGAAGCGAGAAATCTCACAATGTTTGAATGAGAGTATCTACTCAGCCACCCTGTGCGAGCGTTTTTTGCGAAGCAATCCCCAAATTTGCGTGTGGAGATTGCTTCGTCGGCACAGAACGCCTCCTCGCAATGACAGGGTGAGTAGTCACGAACGAGATTTCTCGGCGCAAACAGCGCGCCTCGAAATGACATGGTGAGTAGTTACAAATTGGCAATGTGGAGATTGCTTGCTTCGGCTTCGCTCAGCACCGCACAAAACGCCTCCTCGCAATGACACGGGGTGAGTGGTTATCTTTTTTGGCAAGTTTGGCACATTTGGCATCTTTGGCACATTTGGCAAATTTGGCTATTTTGGCGCATTTCGCAACTTTTCGATTTCCTCCACCAACGCCAGCACCTGGGCAATGTCGAATGGTTTGTAGAGACACGCGTACGCGTTGTTTTGTAGGGCGGTTTGAACGAGCGCGTTCATCTCTTCGCGATAGCCGGTCACCATCACCACCGCCACGTTCGGATCGAGCGCGCGGATGGCAAGGTAGGTTTGCAAGCCGTCTATCGTTGGCAGTTGGATGTCAATGAAAATGATTTGGTAACGATGTTGTTGAACGAGCGCGATAGCGTCTTCGCCGCTCTCGGCGCAAGCGACTGCATATCCTTTACGTTCGAGAAGCCGCGTGAGAACGGCGCACGATTCGGGATAGTCGTCCACAACCAGCGCGAGGGCTTGGTGCCGCGTGACCACGCTTTCGATCAAGTGGAGCGCTTGTTCCACGTCCAATGGCTTGGTCAATACCGCGAGCACACCGGCATGCAAGCCTGCCTGCACGCGTTCCTCCTCGGCAAAGCCGGTCATCAGCACCACTGCGATGTCGGGCTGAATGTTCTTGAGGCGTTGATACGTCTCTACGCCGTCCAATCCCGGCATTCGGATATCCATCAAGACAAGGTCGAAAGGAACGGCTTGTACTTGCTGGATAGCCGCCAAGCCATCCGCCGCGATACTCACAGCATAGCCCTTGCGTTTGAGGATGAGCGCGGTGCTGCGCGCGAAATCGAGATCATCATCTACGATGAGAACGTGTGGTGTATGTTGTGTTCCGTTCATAGGATTCTCCTGCTATGATGAAGGATGAAGGACGAATGACAAAGCGCGAAGGACGAATGACGGACATCTCACGTCTCACGTTTCACGCTTCACGTTTCAGGTTGAGATTGGGGCTGGCTATTCCCTGTCTCCTGCCTACTGCCACCTGCCTCCCGCCTCCCGCTTCCCGCCTACTGCTCCACCGGCAACGTCACAGTGAACGTTGTTCCCTTGCCAGCAATGCTTTCCACTGCAATCGTACCGCCGTGCGCCTCGACAATCAATTTGCACAGTGCCAAGCCCAAGCCCAAGCCGCGCGATTTGGTTGTGAAGAATGGCTGGAACAGTTTGTCGCGAATTTCTGGTGGAATGCCGGTGCCAGTATCGGTGATGCGAATTTCGATGGCGGGTGGCTGACCGCTGACGGTTGACCGCTGACCGCTGATGGTCAACGTGCCGCCATGTTCCCCCATTGCTTGCACGGCGTTACGAATCAAGTTACTGAAAACGATAAGCAGTTGATCCGCATCTGCCTGCACCTCTGGCAGCGTGTCGTCGAATTCGCGTCGGATGACGATGGTGTTGGGCAGGGCGGCTTGCGCGAGTGCAGCGTCAATCACGGCGCGTACATCGGTGGGGCGACGCACGGGCGGTTGCGGACGCGCAAACGTCAAGAGACTGGTGATGATGCGATTGGACGCTTCGACCTGGCGCGTGAGAATGTCAAGCGCTTCGCGTGTAGCCTCATCCGACGTGGGGAGAATCTGGCGGAGCAGATACACCGCGTTGCTGATCGTGCTCAAGGGACCACGCAGTTCGTGACCAATGCCGCTGGCGATTTGTCCAAGAAGCGCCAGGCGTTCCTGTTGCAACAGTTGTTCTTGCGCGGCGCGCAGTTCGCGCGTGCGTTCCTCCACCATTTGCTCGAGCCGTTCCGAGTATTCCTGGAGTGCCGCTTGCGCGCGTCTTTGTTCGGTGATATCGCGCGCGGTCGAAAGCGCGCCAATGACATTGCCGTACGCGTCGCGGAGTGTGCGACATCACCACGCCAGCAAGCGTTTTTCGCCGTCCTGCCGCCGCTGCCAGCTTTCGACGTAGATCATGTCCTCATGCTTGCCGTTGAAGAGCGGTTGAACGATGTGATAAGTGTCTTGATCACCTTCGAAATAATAATCGGCAGGTTTGCCAATGACATCCTTGCCAAAGAACGCATAGCCCGCTTCATTTGCCCAGGTGTACACCTTGTTCTTGTCCACTTCCATGATGATGTCGGGAATTGCCGCGAGCATCGTCTGGTAACGCGCGGATATCGCCCGCAGTGCATCCTCCGCCGCCTTGATGCGCAGCATCCCTTGCACGCGCGCAACGAGTTCACGCTTGGAAATCGGACGCGTGATATAGCCGTCCGCGCCTGCTTCGATCCCAGCTGCCTGGTCATCGGATTCGGTCTTGATGCCGGAAAACAGAATGACGAAACTGCGCGCGAGCGCAGGATCGGCTTTGAGTTGTCGGCAAATTTCCATGCCGTTGGGTTCGTCAATCACCACATCGAGTAAAATCAAATCGGGTGTGTGTTCGCGCGCCAGACGCAAACATTCGGCGCCGCTGGATGCTTCGATGACGGTGTAACCCGCGTCGCACAAAATGCGGCTCGATGCATGCAGTACGAGTGGATTGTCATCCACAACCAGAATACACGGGGAGTGATTCATCTTCTTCCTCTACAACTACTCACCTCGTCTGTCATTGCGAGCCGCGCAGCGGCGAAGCAATCGCCAATGCGCTCATCGGGGATTGCTTCGCGAACTGCGCTCGCAATGACAGAGTAGTCACCCTCTACGACTACCGACCGTCGCGAGTCTTATTCGCGGGCAATGCTGGAGGATAAAGGCAACGCGACGAAGAACGTCGTGCCTTGTCCGACCTGGCTCTCTACCCAGATTTTGCCGTGATGCCCTTCGACAATTTTCTTGACGATGGAGAGACCCAGACCGGTGCCTTTTTCGCCCGCCGTACTTTTGACGCTGGTGCGTTGAAAGGGTTTGAACAATTTATCGAGTTCGTTGGGTGGAATGCCAGGACCTTGATCTTGCACTGCGAGTAGAATCTGATCGTCGGCGCGCGCCACGCGCACGCGAATGGTGGTGCGCGGCGGTGAGAACTTGATAGCGTTGCTGAGCAGATTGTTCAACACTTGCTCGATCTTGGACGCGTCGAGGAGCAGCAGCGGTAGGGGCTCGTCCATCAATTCGATTTCGATCTGTTTCTTCGCGGCGAGAACGCGGTTGAGCATAATGTTATGCCGAATAAGCGCGACCAGATCGAGCGGTTGCAAGTCCAGCGTATCTACTCAGCCCCCTGTCATTGCGAGCGTTTTTTGCGAAGCAATCCCCAAATCGGCACTGTGGAGATTGCTTCGTCGGCACAAAACGCCTCCTCGCAATGACTCAGGGTGAGTAGTTACAGTCCAGCCGCAACTGCCCCGCTTCGATTTGCGCCACATCGAGCAGGTTGTTCACCAGATTGAGCATAAACCTGGACGAGGCGCGAATGATGTCCAGAAATTCGCGTTGCTCGTCGTTTAACACAGCGCCGGCGTCTTCCTTCAGAAATTCGCTGTACGACATAATCACGCTCAGCGGATTGCGGAGGTCGTGCGCCGCGATGCCCAGAAACTGATTCTTGAGAGCATTCAGTTGCTCCAGCTCGACGTTTTTCTTCGCTAACTCGCGCTGCATCGCGACGAGTTCGTTGTTGAGGCGGCTGAGTTCGTCGTAGAGCGCGCTATCGCGTTCAGCGTGTGCGCGCGCTGCTTCGGCATGCGCTTTGAGCGCGGCGCGCAGCGCGTTTGTCTGCTCGTTGCCCATCCGCATCATTTCCTCGTACAGCGCTTGCGCAATTTTGCCGTTCGTCGCGGCAACGACGAGAAAATGCGCGTTGACCGCGCCGCCGGCAAAATGGAGTGTGACGATCTCTTCGCCGCGTGGCACGTTCAATTCCCAGTCAAAAGCCGCGCCGCGCAGTTTCAGTTCGGTCCAAAAGTTCAGCGCTTTGATGAGACTACCGCGCTCGACCACGCGCACGAGCGGTTGTCCCGGTGTAATTCCAAGTCCTAGATCGTCGCGGACGACTTGTATGATGTTACTGTCCGCGTCGCGCAATAACGCGAGACCACGAGAAGGAGTTGAGGAGGTCATAGCACCTCATTCGTGTATGGCAGGGCGTGTGCAAAGTTGCTTAACAAGCCGCCGGGCGACTCAAGTCGCAGCAACAGGTACGGGCGAATAATGATTCGCCCCGACGCGCCTGCCTCCGCAGGCTGCATTCTAGCCGCCGCAGGGCGGCTTCGGGTATGGGTTGCTGCGGTTTCAACCGCGTGAAACGTGATACACTACATCATATTCGCCGCGATTTCGATGGCTTGTTGCGCATCGCGCGCGTAGCCGTCCGCGCCCAGGGTTTGCCACAGTGTCGGTGAGAGGTTGAAGGGATAACCGCCGACCAACACCCTGGGAGGCTTGTCCCAGCGCGTCGTACGCACGCGTTCGATCAAGTCCGCCACGTGGCGGACGTGAAAGGTCATCGTTGCGGAGATGGCTAACGCATCGGCGCGGCGTTCGTCAAGCGTACGGAGAATCGCCTCGGTGGGCGTGTTCGCGCCAAGAAAGTATGTGTCCCAGCCCTCCATCTCGAAAAAGTCAGCGATCATCCGCGCGCCGATTTCATGCAACTCGCCGCTGACACACGTGACCACCAGTTTGCGTCCGCGCCTGGCGGTGGAAAAGATGCGCGGATAGAGTTGGGACATCACGACCTGAGTTGCGGCAGTGCAGTAGTGTTCTTGTGCTACGCTGATTTGATTCGTCTGCCACAACCGTCCGATTTCGCGTTGCGTGCATTGAAAGACGTGGAGGTAAATGTCTTTGACGCTAGTGCCACGTTCGACCGCGTCGAGAATGAGTTGGCTGGCAGTCGCGCGTTCACCGCGCAGGAGCGCGTCCAGGTACGCGCGCGCCAGATCGGCGAGCGGCGCGTCCGGCGCGATAAAACTGGTGGGCTGGGCAGGGGCGCGCGGTAGTGCATCCAAACCCGCCTGGACGTACGCGCACGCGACTGCACGGACATTTTCCGGCAGCGCGGTTTCAAACACCGCGCGCATACATTCGAGCGATTGCGTCAGCACATCGTCCGGAAATTTCAAGCCGGCGAACAATGCCTTAGCCCACGTCACGTACTCGACGAACAGAGTCGGATCGGATGCCGCGAGCGCTTCGCTCAAGTACGTCAAGTGATAGCCGGCATCGCGCACGCTCTTGGCGCGTCCGGCTTCGCCAAACTGTTCCCAAAAGTGACTCAGTTGATACTGCCGCGTGACAATTGCTTCGGCGAGCGCATCGCGCTGCGCCAGAATGATTGCGCTGGCTTGTGGGTTCTCGTTCATTGTGCCCTCCCGTTTCCCGTTGCATGTTTCAGGTTGCAAGTTTCACGTTTCACACCTCACGTTTCACGTTTCACATTTCACGTGTCCCACGTAACTCCTCAGGCGGTCATTGCGAGCGCAGTTCGCGAAGCAATCCCCGATGAGCGCATTGGAGATTGCTTCGCCGCTGCGCGGCTCGCAATGACAGGTGGCTGAGTAGTTACGTCCCACTGTCCTACCGTTCGCGCGCTGGCAACGCAACCGTGAACGTGCTTCCTTTGCCCACCTCACTGGTGACGGAAATTGTGCCATCGTGTGCCTCAACAATCAATTTGCACAGTGCCAGACCCAGACCAATGCCTTTGGCTTTGGTAGTGTACAACGGTTGGAAAATTTTATCCAGCGCGTCGGGCGGGATGCCGTGGCCTGTATCGCTGACGGTCGCGTACAATACGCCATTTTCCAGACGCACGCCGATCGTCAGGCGTCCACCGCCGGGCATTGCCTGGATTGCATTGGTGATGAGGTTGCGAAAGACGATTTGCATTTGTGCGGCGTCCACCAACACATCGGGCAATGCCGGCATCACTTGCCATTCGAGTGTGATGGAATCGGGTACGTGGCATTGCTCCAGCGCCGCCTGGATGACATAGGGCAAATGAACGTGCTTGAGCACAGGCACGCGGGGACGGGCAAAGTCCAGCAAACTTTCGATGATGCGCGCGCTGACGTTCACTTGATTATCCAGAATCTGCAGCATCTCGCGCGTATCGTCTGCCTGGTGTTCCAGCCGCATTGTGAGATAGTAGGCGGCGTTCTTGATAGCACTCAACGGGGAACGAAGTTCGTGGGCGACACTCCCCGCCAGTTGTCCCAGTGTTGCCAGACGTTCCTGACGCACCAGTTGTTCCTGTGCCTCGCGCAATTCGCGCGTGCGCGCCTCGACGAGGCGTTCCAGATTCTCCGAGTATTCCCGCAGCAGCACTTCGGCGCGCTTGCGTTCGGTAATGTCGCGCGAGACGCCTACCAGGCCAACGATGTTACCGCTGGCATCCCGAATCGGCGTTTTGATTGTTTCCAGCCAGATGGGTTTGCCCTCGCCTGTCGTCGTGGATTCTTCGTTGCGAATTGTAGTACCTGCCTGAAAGGTTTGGGCATCGCTTTGGGCATATTGCGCCGCCAGGTCAGCCGGCATAAATTCAGCATCGCGTTTGCCGATAATGTTCGCGCGCGTCATTCCGACGAATTCCTCGTACGCCTTGTTGACATAGAGATTGCGCCCTTGCGCATCTTTGAGATAGACAATATCGGGAATTCCTTCGACGAGCGCGAAAAAGCGCGCATTCGCTTCTTGCAACTCGGTTTGCACGCGCTTGAGTTCGGTGATGTCCGTCGCGATGTGAATGACCTTTTCCAGTGCGCCTTGCTCGTTCAGCACTGGCGTGCACGATACCAGAAACGTTCCCGCGACTGTTTGCGTTTCCATCTCAACCGTTTCCATCTTGCCCGAGCGGAGCAACGCTTCCATCGGACAGTTGTCTGGCGCGCAGGTCGCGTGGTGGAACAATTCGTAGCAGTATTTACCCAGCACTTCGGTTTCCGTTTTGCCCAACTGTTTGAGTACGGCAGGGTTGGCAGCAATGATACGATGCTCGAGATCGAGGATGAACGTCGGATGACTGATGGCGTTGAAAATGTCTTGCCACTCTTTGCGCGAGCGACGTAATTCATCTTCGATTTTCTTGCGTTCGGTGATATCGCGACCGATGCCGACTATGCCAATAATGTTGCCGGCGGCGTCGCGGAGCGGTACTTTGGTAATCAAATGCCAGCGGCGTTCTCCGCGCAGGTAGTGAATGTATTGCTGTTCTTTTTCGATGATGGGTTGTCCTGTGCTCAGAACGTACTGATCATCGGCGTGATATTGCTCTGCCAGCTCGGGCGGATGGAAAGGAAACAGTGTTTTGCCCAGAGTGTCTGCTTGTGTCGCTGCGCCGAGTGCCCGCAAGTGGTAGGTGTTGTTGAGGAGGAATCTCCCCTGGGCATCTTTGACAAAGATGGCATCCGGAATGGCATCAATCACAGTGCGGAGAAGATTGCGTTCCGCCGCGAGGGCAGCGCTTGCCTGTTTTTGTTCGGTAATGTCGCGCGTACTGAGGGCAATGTCTATCCCCCATTCACGTGCGTGAACCTGGGCAATGGTTTCGCATTCGCGCCACGTGCCGTCGTGATGGCGCAGGCGATGTTCAAAGCGATGGGTGTGCCAGGGGTCTTGCAGAACACGTTGAAAAGCCTCCTCCAGTATGCCTTGTTCGTCAGGGTGAGTGAGGTCAAGCACATCCATACCAATCAAATCCGCAGGGGAGTAGCCCAGCACCCGTTCCACCGACGGACTGACAAAGCGTATCCAGCGATGTTCATTTATCAGCACGAGAATGTCAGAGATATTTTCGATGAGCGAGTGGTACATCTGGGCTTGCTGACGCAACAATTCTTCGGCTTCTTTGCGCGCGGTAATGTCGCGCGCGATGTGCAGGGTCTCAACAATTTTGTCTCCCTCGCGGAAGGCGTGTCCACGCACTTCCAGCGGGATGCGTTTTTGAGTGCGTGTGAGCATAACGGTCTCGAAACGGTCAATGGTTTCACCGCGCAAGATTCGTTCCAGTGCGTCTTGCGCGCTGGCGCGCGCATCGGGTGCGATGAATTCCAGCGGACTTTTGCCCAGCAACTCCTCCGCCGTGTACCCCAGCGTATTGCACAGGGCGCGGTTCACCAGCGTTATCCGCGCGGAAGCATCGAGCGCGAAGATAAAATCGTTTGCCTGCTCGATGTAGGTGCGCCAGCGCTCCTCACTCGCGCGCAGCGCGCGCTCTAATTTTTTCTGCTCGGTGATGTCGTGGGCAATGGCGCGCACAATGGGTGTTGCCACACCTTCGGTGCGAAGTGTGTTGTGGTATTCCAACAGGCGTTTTTCCCCCGCCCGTGTTTGCACGAGCATCAAACCATCGGCGTGTCCATCCCGCTGGATACGTGCCAGATATTCATCCGCCTGACTGCGTACCTCGGGCGCCAGAATGTCGCGCAAGTTGACCGGTTGGTCGGGGAATTTTTCAAAGCCCAGCAAGCGCATCGCCCATTCGTTGGCGGACAACAGGTTGCCTTGCAGGTCGTGGGTGCAAATGAGCGCGTGGCTGTGTTCGACCAGATCGCGATACCGGTCTTCGCTTTCGCGCAGCGCGCGCTCGGCGCACTCGCGTTCTGTAATGTCGTGCCCGTTAATGACAATGCCCGCGACCGCAGGGTTGTCCAGCAAATTGCTCCCCAGGACTTCGAGCGTGCGATACTCGCCGTTGCGATGCTGCGCGCGTAGCGTCATCGTGGTGTCGGCAGCGCCGGGATGTGCCAGCCGATGCACGAGTGCCTGCTGCGCGATGGCGCGATCGGCAGGACAGACGAATTCCATGGCGGAACGTCCCACCATCTCGTCAGGTGGGTACCCCAGAATCGTTTGCATAGATGGGCTGGCATAGCGAATCGTCGCATCGCGATTCAAGACGAGAATGAGATCGCTGGAATGTTCGACGAGCGCGCGGAAACGTTCTTCGCTGCTTGCCACCTGATCCAGCATGCGGTTGATTTCGTGTTCGAGTGTGCCAACTTCGTCGTTGCCTGTGATGGCGACGCGCGGCATCGTCGCGCGTCTTTCACCAATCTCGCGCACCTGACGTGCCAGCTGTTCCATACGCGCGAGGATCAGCCGATCCAAACCCCACATCGCCAGAGCATAGGTGAGGATGCCAGAAACGAGTAACCACATCGTCAGGTACAGTTGGCTGATGCGTCCCTGTTGCGTAATGTCGCGCGACATCGTCGTGCGCAGGATGAGCGCGGGCTGGGCATACACGTCGGAGAGGAAAGTGTATCCCGCAATGATTTGATCGTCGAGAGGGCGCGTGTAGCTGGGAGTGTTGGTCGTTAGTGCCGCGCGCGCGGCTTGAAAATCGGTGGGGAGATAAGGATCGTTCCACAGTCGC
>Ga0308410_1000122_pt1 | contig 33778 bp, 27 predicted proteins | sample HotsprOSTMatCore_FD_203467 | JGI IMG/M metagenome (GOLD analysis project Ga0308410, IMG submission 203467) | Hot spring phototrophic mat microbial communities from Octopus Spring, Yellowstone National Park, Wyoming, United States -... | ecosystem: Environmental > Aquatic > Thermal springs > Hot...
GTTCTTCAGAATCGAGCGCAACCGTTTCCCCGTACATGCGGCGAATTTGATTGATTCGAACGACACGATCCAGCTTGATGTAGCTAATTTCTTCGTAGGGCACGAAAAAAGCGCGGCCTTCATCCGTGGTTCCGCCTTCTCGCCCGCGGAAGACAAGATAATCCGCTTCCGCTCGGATCACTTGATCCAGCGTCAAATTACTACCGCCTTTCAGAACCAGTACCGTCGTGGAAATATCCGATGGATTCATTACGCCGAGAATTCCGAGCACATCGTCTTTTCGCATGCTACTCCTCACATCCGCTGGAAGGATTTCTTCGATCGATTCGCTCGAAGTTCTTCCTTTTCGTGCCCTGAGTTCTGATCGTGATCCACACGCCGTCGAGGCGGAAGGTAGTATACCCTTTGCTAGAACGGAAACGGTAAGCGGTCAACTTCTCGCAGCTTTTGGCCCCAGAGAATTTCCAGCAGAGCATACGCAATTGGCTCGGATGGAAGATGATCAGGTGCCGGAGTCCCGCAGTTCCGGGAAGACTTCGGGGGGGAGTCCGGCGGCTTGCATCGCCTCGGTCAGTTTTTTGATCGCCGCAAAGCGATAATTGGCAATTTGTTGCTCGCTGAGTTGAAGAAACTGCGCGATTTGCCAGTTTGGCCAACCTTTGACAAAAAGTAACTCCAGGACCATGATTCGCTTGAATTCGCCTTTGCTGCGGAAGCCGGCGATCAGTTCGCGGAGTGCCCGAGCAACGGCAGCGGCTTCGAGTTCTTGCCGTTCTTTGCCGCGGGCAATGCTGGAGGCGGAGGTATGCCGATGATCAGGTTTATTATTGAATTGTTCGTCGGCTTCACCCGAGGGCAAATCACGACGGCGGCTGCGTCGACGAAGCTGATCGGTGACTTTGTGCGAGGCGATGGTAAATAACCAGGTTTGCAAATCCCGATGGTCGTCATAATTCTTCAGACTGTTCACAAATCCGAGAAAAATTTCTTGGACAACATCGTCACAAAGCGCCTGATCCGTGAGCCGTCGGCGGACGTAGGCACGCAAGCGACCCTCGTAGCGGTTGACGAATTCGTCCCAAGCAGCGCGGGCAGCTTCTCCTTCCGCACGAAGTTGTGCGATCAGTAACCGATCAGAATCCGCGGACATGCTACGCCACTCCGGCTGCCGGTGGATCGCGACCACTTATTTTGCCGAGCTTTGCCAACGCTTGGAGTTATCGCAGCATGGCCAGGACGGCAGCGGCGGCGATGACCAGCAACACAGCCGCCACCCCTAGCATGGTAGTCAGATAACCTTTTGTCAATGCATCGAGGCGGAGAAAGCCGTAGCCGGCAACCACGCTGACAAACGCGAGTGTGAACCACAGTCCGGCTTGCATTCGCCGATGGTTAGCAATTAGCAACCGTAATTGTTCAGGGCGAATTTCGACATCGACTTCGACCCAGATTCGGTTCGGTTCCAGGTTGGCAGCTTCCCACTCGGCTTTGATTTCTGGGGGTGGTTCGATCACTCGAACTGAATCGGGAATCAGGTAGTCTTCGCGGATTTTTGACAGTGGCGGCGGATTGAGCAGTGGGGAGTGCAACGCCTGCAACTTCTCGGTGAGCTTTTGCTGTGCGACCAATAAGGCATCAGTCAAGGCACGATCCTTGCTGGTGTGGGAACGTTCGCTGCGGATACGTGATAAGCGGATGCCACCGCGGGGTTGTGTGATCTCGTCCAGCCCTGAGATGGCGAATTCCGAGGAATCTGTGCGTTGGCGAAGGTCCTGAAGTCCGCCAGCCGCGGCCGCCACGACCACATTCGCGCTGACATATTCCTGAAGTCGTTCGGGTGACATACGCACCATCGGTTCCGGTCGCGGCGGAGCATAAACGCGATCTTTCCGTTGTTGGAATAAGCTGATGATCCCAGCAGCAAGGCAGGACACGAGCAAAATCCACAGGATGCGCTTTCCCGTGCCGACGGAAGGGCGAGTGGGAGGCACGGCATCCGGGCGGTAAAAGTGACGGTGCATGGCAAACCTCTGCGTGATCCTGGTGTTTCAGTCTTGTTTTCACCCTAGGTGCGCGACCAGTGGCAAGCGTTGGTGTTCTGCCGGTGAGGGTTTAGCCACGCCAGCGTAAGCGTTTTGGCGGTGGTGGCGGCGGCTCAACCCAGGAGCTCGCCAGTTGCACAGCGGCCACGGCGATGACCAGGGGCACGATGGCACCAGCTACCGGAGAACCGGATTCCCAGGGCCAGAGAAAAATCAGCAAGCTGCTCCAGAAGCCGGCGGCAAAAAGTGGGAAAAGCCCGAAGCGGTCCTTGCGATCGCGTGCCGCCACGCGCCACCATCGTCCTACCAGAAGGACGCCGCCGAAGTAGACCAGGTAATGCAGAGCAACAGAAATCGACTCTGCGGGCATGTCGAGCATGCTGAAGAGATACTGTTCGTGGCTGCTGGAAGTCGGCCAGATCAATCGTGGCATTGGCCAGCCGTCGAGCCAGTAGACAAAGAGGCCCACGAGCAAGCCGAGTCCTCCGAGCCGTAATCGTCGCCCCCAGGAATCTGCGATCCGGTAACTCGCACCACTGGAGCCGAGGAGAATGGCCCAGGCGAACGCCACGGTTTCGAGGAAGAGTTCGCCGAGTCGGGATACATCCGAAGTGTGAGTGACAACGGCATAAGGAATGATTCCGAGCAACACGAAAAAAGGTGCCCAGGCGAGGGACTCGGCGAGACTGGTCAGTCGATCTCGCAGGCTGCCGCCTGAGGTGACTGCGGGGGCAGCCGGGGCGGTGTATTGTCCGGGTGGAGGCGCTGCCGAGCCACTGCCCGAAGGTGACACGGGACGAGCAACAATCACGGATTTCATTCCCTGGGGTGGCGGTGGCTCCTGAAGCGGTTTCGCCACGGGCGGCGGCTCGGAGACAGGGGAACCGGCCGGTGTCCCCGCCTGTGCCTCGGCGGCTGATTCCACGGCACGGGCAAACTCGGTCATCGTGGTGAAGCGGCGGACCGGGTTCTTGTCGAGCGCACGCGCAATCACCGGGCGGAATGGCTCGGGAACACGTGATAGATCGGGTACGGCCGTCAGATGCTTCATCAGAATCTCCCCGTCCGATTCGCCGTCGAACGGGACCACGCCGGTCAACATTTCATGCAAAATCACGCCACACGAATAAACATCGATTTGTTTATTGTAATTCCCGGTACTGATTTCCGGGGCCATGTAATGGACGGTGCCGATGTTCCGCGTCTGTTCTCGGTGGCTGTTGCCGAGCGCTTTACACAGACCGTAATCACCGACTTTTAACGTACCGTTTTCGATGAAGATATTCGCCGGCTTCAAATCCCGGTGAACGACGCCATGATCGTGCAGAAACCCGACCGCTCGGCTGAGGTTGACGAACCACTCTCGCACTAGATTCAACGGTAGGCCGTGGGGATGGCGGCTGATGACCTGGGCCATCGACTCGCCGAGAACGTACTCCATGATCAGCCAAGTGTCCCCGAGCACATCAGTGCGGAGATCGTAAATATGAATCAGGTTCGGGTGTTTCAGGTTCAAGCAGCTGGCGATTCCCCGCAGTTCAATATCGCGGTGACCACGGAGCAGTTTCAGGGCCACTTCCTTGCCGCTGTCAGAGACGGCAAAGTAAACCTCGCCGAACCCACCCTGGCCGACTCCCCGCTTGATGGTGTAACCTTCCAGGGGTCTCTGGCCGCAACGGTAGGTGAATTTCATGATGAAGGTCTCCCCCGGCAAACGGCCTTGAACGCCGCTTCATCTGAGTAGTTCGCAGCCAACGACATAAGATTTTACCGAATTTCCTGCTTGCCGAGGAATGATCAATTCCCCAGCGGCGAAGAGGCACGACCGGGCCGGAAGAATAGACGCGGGCGCTGCCACGACGCCGCCTCAGAGCCGTGGCCCGACCGGTTCCAAGGCGAAGGAAAAACCCTCGCCCCACACCGACACAGGCAAAGGCAACGGCGAGCGACCCTGGCAGTGTCGGCCGTCAACAAAGAATGGCCGCTCAAACCGGATGTTCAGTCCGTCAGCTGATCGGTAGATCATCAGATTCTCTGGGAGTACCGGTAATGTCACGTGGACACGACTGCCTGGTCCGAGAATCAGCGACTCGGCCATCAGCAAAACTCCCGTGATTGCCAGCGGAAGTCGCTGGCCGCTGACAAGATCCAGTCGAGCCGAGAGACTGAGCGGCACTGGTAGATGAAATTCAAACTGGCAGGTTGTGCCCAGAGTCAGCCGGTCGCCGGACTTTAATGCCGACCGTTGCCTCGGCACACCGTTCACCTGGATATCTCGCGCGGATTCCACCACATACCCCTCGGCATCGCGGCTTAGTTCGGCATGAATCCGGGCGACATCGGCAAACAACGGAATGTCCACCGGACCGTCCGTGGTCGCTTGCCCGAGATTGACCCGGGCACTCAGGCAGACGAGATAACCGCCGACGCCATCAATCCACAGGTAAACGCGTCGGGGAACACCAGCCGCTGAACCCGTGGATTTGTTGAGATTGGCCGCCTGTTGCGGGTCGACAACGGTCGGCCTTGGTTCTCGGTTTGGCTCAGGGTGATAGCTCAAAGTCGGGCGGTTCGGAGAATTCGATTCGGGCGCGTGCGATAAGACGAGGGGGACGACACTCCCCGGATCTTCGCTGATGTCGCCACACATCGACAACGTTGGAGCCGGGAAACCATCACTGATCTGGCCAAGGGCAGCCCACGCTTTCGTACGAAGCGACCGGCTTTCAGGGTGATACGGCGCGGCGGCGGTAGCCTCGTCGGCCCAGGCGACCGCGGCTTGCCAATCACGGGATTGCATGGCCTTGTTCCAGCCTTCAATCGCTTGCCGCAACCGCTCGTGCCGCTGATCCAGTTCCGCCAGGTGACGATCGATCCCCTCGGTGCGATGTGCTTCGATCAGACCGCGGGCTCGTTCGAGGATTTCCCTCGCGCGTAAAAATTCACCGCGATCCGCCAACTCCAGTGCTTGCAGCCAGTCAGCAGCGAGCTGATCGAGATGATCCCACTCTTCACCACGAACACCGCGATCCCGCAGGCGGGCAATGATTTCCCGAGTGTGCAGGGGACGGCCAGCCTCGAGTGCGGCGCGGGCCTGGGCAAGCCCCAGTCGGCACAAGGTTTGCCGAAACGCGATCAGCCGGGGATTTCCTGTATTCAATCCTTCCGCGGCGAGGAGTTCCCGCCAGGCTGCATCAACATCCTCGGCTCGGAGATACCGCTCCGCCAGCGACAAGTGCGTTGCGGCTACCTCGGGGATCATCTGCACAGCTTGTCGATAACCCTCGGCCACTAGCGGGTCAAGCCACCGCCGGGCTTCTTCCGGCTGACCCGTTCGCAGGGCTTCCCGCGCTTGCTTCAGGGCCAACCAAGGAGATACAGCCATGATGAGTAAGCAAACGAGATAAAGAGTCGAAGCGGATCGCGTAGCGGGCACTCCGCCAGCACCGGATGGCTTCTCCGTTGACACCGGTGTAATTCGCAAACCACACTCTCAAATTACAAAAATCGGTGAGAGAATTGCTTTTTTCATCCAGATTCTGGATTCACAGCGACCGGATTCAATCCTGATACCCTCACGCGACGCATCAGTTATATCACTTATCGAAAGCGAACGCACGCTGCAATTCGCCTGCTCGATGAGCCCGGCTTGATGCTGGGTTGAAGCTTGCCGAGGCCAGGCTGTCGCAGGGCAGGAACTGGCCCGTGAGTCTGGCATCGCCGCTCAACTCAGCGTCACACTGTTCAAAAAATCGGCGTTGCATTTATGCTTGCTGACCTGCTTCAGTAGCAGTTCCATCGCCTCGACCGGATGCATGTCGGAGAGAACCCGGTGGAGGATATGAATCATTCGCAGTTCATCCGGAGAGCGGAGCAATTCTTCTTTGCGGGTGCCGCTGCGATTGACATCGATGGCGGGGTAGATTCGGCGATCGACGAGCCGCCGATCCAAGTGCAATTCCATGTTGCCGGTGCCTTTGAACTCTTCAAAGATGACATCGTCCATCTTCGAGCCGGTATCAATCAAAGCGGTGGCGAGGATGGTAAGTGAGCCGCCTTCCTCGACTTTGCGGGCCGCACCGAAGAATCGCTTCGGTTTGTGCAGGGCGTTGGCGTCGAGACCACCGGAGAGAATTTTGCCGCTCGTGGGAATTTCCGTGTTATAAGCTCGGGCCAGGCGGGTGATACTGTCGAGGAGAATGACCACATCGTAGCCGTATTCAACGAGCCGTTTGGCTTTTTCGATGACCATCTCCGCGACTTGCAGGTGCCGGGCTGTCGGTTCATCGAAGGTGGAACTGACCACCTCGACTTTCGGCCCTCTAACGCTGCGAATCATGTCCGTCACTTCTTCCGGACGTTCGTCAATTAATAGAACGATGACGTAACATTCCGGATGATTGCGGATGATCGCGTTTGCCATTTTTTGCAAGAGTACGGTTTTCCCAGTTCGGGGCGGTGCCACGATCAAGCCACGTTGACCTTTGCCAATCGGGGTAATCAGGTCGATGATTCGCGTATTCAATTCGCTTGGGTCGGTCTCCAGGCGGAGCCGTTCTTGCGGATGGAACGGTGTAAGATCATCAAAGACCGCTTTCTGGCTCAGCAGATCCGGGTCGTGATAGTTGATTGCCTCGACCCGCAACAGGGCAAAGTAGCGCTCATTTTCTTTCGGAGGGCGGATCTGACCGGCGACCACCGCCCCGGTTCGCAGCCCGAAGCGGCGAATTTGGCTCGGTGAGATGTAGATATCATCCGGGCAGGGCAAGTAGTTATAATCCGGGCTTCGCAAAAATCCAAAACCGTCCGGTAAGACCTCGAGTGTTCCTTCGCCGAACATCAAGCCATTTTGTTTCACTCGCTCCTTGAGGATCCGGAAAATCAGATCCTGCTTTTTCATCCCGCTCCATTCTTCGCGGGGAATCGCATCTTTGACGGCCTGCTGTTGCAGTTGAGCCAGGGTCATCTGCTGCAGTTCGGTGATGTAGGTGCTGCCCCGCTTAATTTCCTCGTAGCGGTGGTTGGTCTCTGCATCGAAGCCGAATTCGCTGCTTTCCGGGGGGGGTGGCACCGGGGTGACTGATTCCGGGTTTGACTCGGCTTCGGCATCGGCCGTGCTGCCGGGCTCTGTTTCTGCCAGCGTGTCGGTCTGAGAGTGCTCATGTGAGGGTGCCTGATCGGCAGTTGCCTGAACAGAATCCGTGGCATCGTCCGTCGCTGAGGATCTGATGCTGGGAACAGGGGCACGGCGAGCGGATTTGCTTTCACCGGGGATATCCGCGGAAACATCATCCTTGGTATGCGCTGGGAACAGGGAGGGGACTGCAAGCGGCGCGAGTCGTGAATTCTGCACGTCTGACTGGGGCGGGTCGAGTGAGACTTCCGCCGGGGTAGGGTTTGCTTCCGTCAATGCAGCTTCGTGTTCTCCATCTTCCTGTGGCTTAACGGAGTACGGTGTCGGAGTCGTGGCTTCCGAGGAGCGCGGTGTCGGGCTCGCAGCATCCGGGGAAGCGGCATCGAAGGCCACAGCATCGAGAGAAGCTGCCGGCGTGGTCAGAACTTGTGTGCCGATTTCCGTCGGGACAAGCGCGGTCGAGGGAACCGTTTCCGGGGCAGCAACGGGCTCGGTTTCTGGGGCAGCAATGGGCTCGGTGGCAGTCACACTTTCTTGGTTTGAGTCCGCTTTTGTTTTGCTCCGGCGGCTGGTACCGCGAGCGGATTTGACGTTGCGTTTGACATCGGCCATGGGTCAGTTCCTTCACGGGCCTCAACAAGGTCGATCCGACCGGCCACGAAGGGGTCGGCGACGGATCGGGGGAGGATTCAACAGGATGGAACGGTTACAGTTTTAGGGCAGCGTTCGACCAGCTCGTTAACAGGGGCTCTTCGCAGATACAGCGGCGAGCCCCCAAGAGTTCACTAATGAATCGACTTGTTCCGCAAGCATCTCGACAGAACCTGAATTATTCAGGATCGCATCGGCGAATCGTCGCTTTTTTGCCAGTGGCCATTGTGCTTGTTCGCGCCGGGCCAAGTCCGCGGCGGTCCAGCCACGGCTGGCCTGAACTCGTGACCAGCGGAGTTCGGGCGGGGCATCGACCAGGATGATCCGGTCACAAAGCTTTGCCCAGTCTGCTTCGAGCAGCAACGCCGCATCAAGTACGATAAACCGGTAAGCCGGATCGGCATCGGCGGTTTGGATGGCTTGTTCGACGCGGCGGCGGATTTCTGGGTGGACCAGGGATTCGAGTCGCTGCCGTTCCTGCGGCTGGGAAAATACGACAGCGGCCAGAGCACGGCGGTTCACGCTGCCATCCGATTTTATCATGTCGCTACCCCAGCGTGAGACAATCTGATTTTTAATCTCAGGAACCTCCAGGGCCTGGTGACCGAGGGCGTCGGCATCGATCAGCGAACCGCCGCGGTCGGCCAAGATGCGGGCGACGGTGGATTTCCCCGCACCGATACTGCCGATGAGCCCGATGATTGGTTTGTGGCCTGATGTCATGGGCTGCTCTCAAGTGAGCGTAGTCGGATTGCCACGGCACGAGATTCCGGCGGTGGCCTCGGTGCTGCCGGTGGCGTGGTCGATGCGATGGACTTCCGGGACGATGGCCATGGTGATAACGCTTCCTTTGCCTGCCGCATTCGAGTGGGACAATCACTCATTCGAACCTGTTTCGGCGAATCAAACCTCTTGCACATCCAGCCAGTTGGGTCCGGCGGCCACATCCACTTTGAGGGGGACAGTGAGAGTGAGTGCGGAGTTCATATCCTCGCGGACCGCCGCGGCGAGTGCGTGAATTTCGCTGGGCGGGCATTCGAATACAAGTTCGTCATGGACGGTCAACAGCATTTTTGCTTGGAATCGCTCTTGGGCGAGTCGTCGGGAGACAGCGAGCATGGCCCGTTTCATCAGGTCGGCGGCAGAACCTTGAATTTCCATGTTGATAGCTTCGCGTTCTGCCGTGGTCCGCTGCTGATAGGAGGAGTTGGCTCGGATTCCCGACGGATCGAACTTGCGACGTCTCCCTAAGATTGTATTAACATAGCCTTTTTCGCGCGCATTGGCTAGCAGAGTTTGCTGATATTCGAGGACTTTGGGATAGCGGGCGAAGTAGGCATCGATGAAAGCTTCGGCTTCGCTGCGGGGCATGCCGAGGCGAAGTGCCAGGCCGTGGGCACTCATGCCGTAAATCACGCCGAAGTTGACCGTTTTGGCCATGCGGCGTTGCTGGCTGGTGACGGCCGCTTCCGGGACTTTAAAGAGTTCGGCGGCGACCCGGGTATGAATGTCCCGATCTTCGCGAAACGCTTGTTGCAAGCTGGGATCAGCGCTGAAATGGGCCAGCAACCGCAGTTCGATTTGTGAGTAGTCGGCGGTGACAAGGCTCCAGCCCTCCTTGGGGAGAAACGCTTGGCGGATTTGCCGGCCCTGTTCGGTGCGGCTGGGGATATTTTGCAAGTTCGGGTCCGAGGAACTGAGTCGTCCGGTGGCAGTCACGGTTTGATTGAAGGAGGTATGGATGCGCCCGGTTTGGGGATGAACCAGTGCGGGCAAGGCATCGACGTAGGTCCCCTTCAATTTGGCAATTTGCCGATGCTCGAGGATCACCCGGGGTAATTCATGGCCGAGGGCCGCGAGCCGTTCCAGGGATTCCTGGTCGGTGCTCGGTTCGCCAGTGGTGCTGGTCCGTTTCTGAATGGGTAACTTGAGTTCTGTGAACAAAATTTCCCGCAACTGTTTTGGCGAGCCGAGATTGAACGGTTTTCCGGCCAGTGCGTGGGCCGCGATCTCCAGGTGAGTTAATTGTTGTTGCATTTCCGCCGAGAGTTGGGCGAGACGGGGCAGATCGAGGCGGATGCCGGTGAATTCAAGGTCAGCGAGGACGGCGATCAGGGGAATTTCCAGGTCGTCGTAGAGGGTGCGAAGTCCGGCGAGTGCGAGTTCGGCTTCGAGCAATTCGGCGAGCCGCCAAGCGGTGTCGGCGTCTTCCGCGGCGTATTCTTTCACCTTGTCTGGTGGGACCTGGTCCATGCTGATTTGCTTGGTTCCTTTGCCGATAAGGTCGCTGATCGGGATATTCTCGTGGCCGAGATAGCGGCGGCTGAGTTCATCAAGCCCGTGCGAACGTTCCCCGGCATGCAGCAGGTAGTCGGCGATCATCGGGTCACTGACGACACCGGCGAGGCTGACTCCGGCTGTGCGTAGCACGAGTTGATCAAACTTGATGTTCTGATTCACCTTGCCGATCGCGGGATTTTCCAGCAGCGGTCGCAATTGTTCCAAGGTGGCGGCGGGATCCAGAACCTGACTGCCCGCTGGTCCACGCACGGGCAGGTAGTAAGCGCGCCCCGGCTGCCAGCAAAAGGCGTAGCCGACGATACTGCCGCGGAGCGGATCCAGGCTGGTCGTTTCCAGGTCGAAACAGAATCGCGGCTGGCGCTGAAGTTCTTGGAGGAAGCTGGCGAATGCTTCGCTGGTGTTGATCAGGCGGTAATCCGCGGACCAGGCTTCCTGTTTCGGCAATCCGGAAGGCTCGGCCGAGCGGTTGGCACCGAAGGGGGATTCCCGTTGTCTGCCACGGTCGGGTTCGTCGGCGTGGTGTTCCTTGATTTCGAGGGAGTGGAAGAGATCGCCGCCGGCGGTTGTGGCGGGTTGCATCCGTTTTGCCACCCGAGAATCCGTGGGGATGGCCGCAGGGATGCCTGCCAGGGCCAGGTTGGCGGTGTTTGTTTGCCGGCCGCTGGCGGTGAGGGTGCTGCGAACTTTATTGGCAAAGCTGCGGAAATCGAATTCCTGGAAGAGTGCCAGCAGTCGCGGATAATCCCAGTCTCGGCGTTTCCAGCCATCCCAGTCGAATTCGAGCGGGACGTGGGTATTGAGTCGGACAAGCTGGCGACTTTGTTCGAGGCTGCCGTCGGCGATGGCCTGTTTCAGAGCCTGACGAAGTTTTGCTCCGCCGAGGTCATCGACGTGGGCGATGATGCCTTCGAGGTTACCGTATTCTTGCAGCCATTTGGCGGCGGTTTTCGGTCCGCAACCGGGTACCCCGCGGATATTATCCACGCTGTCGCCGACGAGGGCCTGGAAATCGACCACCTGCTCGGGTGTGATGCCCCACTCGGCTTGTAAGCCGGTGACATCGAGAATCTGCCCCTTGCGGAGGTTGAGAATGTGAATCTGGTCGGAAAGCAGTTGCCGGCAATCCTTGTCACTGGTGCAGAGGAACACCTTCAGCCCCCGGGCCGCTCCGGCCACGGCAAGGGTCGCCATGATGTCGTCGGCTTCGTATCCGGGCGTTTTCAGGATCGGAATTCGCATGGCCTCGAGGATCTGATGGATCATCGGTTCTTGGACGAGGAGATCGTCGGGTGGTGGCGGCCGATGCGATTTGTATTCCGGGCAGAGCGTGTGTCGGAAGGTGGGTTCAGCGCTGTCGAAGGTGGCGATGAGATAATCGGCTCCTTGATCCTCGAGGGACATCAAGGCGCGGGTCACGCCGAAGACGGCGTTTGTCGGCCGGCCATCCGGGGCCGACATGCCGTTCGGGATGCCATGAAACATCTGAAATAGCAGCCCGTGGGTGTCCAGCAAGTACAGGGTGCCGGTCACCGCCATGGGGGGTGCAGATTCAGGGGTGGTCGCCGCCACGGGAGGGCCACTCTCCAGCTACGAAGAAACACGGTTCTCGACGGGATCAAACAGTTTGTGACCGGGGTCGACCTCGGCATCTCACGAACGGCTCGTTCCCGCTTCCTGCGGATCGCTGCAACCTATCATCCTGCGATCCACTTGTACGGAATCGTTCATTCACCCAGCCGACGACGTCGTGACGGGTAATCAGACTTCGCGCCTGTATCGGCGGGTGGTGTTGATGTCTGACTGTCGCAGTCTAGGAGTGAATCGCCTGGGATGTCAAGATCGGAAGCGTTGGCCGCGGCAATCTCTCATCATGGTAACATGTTGAACTCACTGGGACTTAACAAATTTTCGTCGATTACCTTTTCTCGTTCCAGGCGGGGTTACGGTAGCGTTCCGTTTCGCGTTGCCGACGCTGCGTTTGTTCCGTTTCGGTCCAGTCTTCGGGCGTGAGCGTCCAGCCGGTCATCTGGGAAAACGTGTCTGCGATCGCCCTCGCCACGGTCTGCGGGGAATGCTGAAACCCTGTGAGTTCCCGCAACCCGGGCAATTCTGGCGTCAATTCGCTCGTGGCCAGCAAAATCCCGCCATGCTGGAGCAACGCGCCGCGCTGTTTGCGTTGTGCACTGCCGACGACTTTATGTCCCGAGGCTAGCAAGTCCCCCGGAGTTTGATGCAGGAAGCAAAGAATCGGTCCGAGACGCCGTTCCCGGCCGCAGGCGACTGCTTGGGTAACGGCACCGAGCCGACTTAAGGCCAAGGCAATCATCTCGTGCATTCGGCAAAGCCAGGATGGTTCTCGGGATTGCCACGGCGTACCGGCCGGAAGCGCCAGAGCATACGTCAACTCGTGATGATGGACCAGGGCGGAACCCCCCGTAGCTCGGCGTACCCACGGTAACGCGGCCAACCGGGGATTGCAAGCGTGTTCCGCCGCGGGTTGAAAATAGCCCAGGCTGAGGGTCGGTTCTTTCCAGGTGTAGAACCGCATGGCGGCTCGGCCGGATTCTGCCGCCTGCCAGAGCAAGACTTCATCCGCGGCCATGTTTGCCGGGCCGTCTAGATCCGCAAACGGAAGCAGTCGCACTGACGCCATCTTGCTAGGTTATTCGTGACAAGAGTCGGCACGGAAGCAACAGTGCCCAATGCGTTTCGAAAATTTCCAAAGAAAGGACCGTGGATGCAAGTCGCGTTTTTTGCCACCAAGCCGTATGATCGTCGCTCATTTTCCGCAGCCAATCAAACTTACGGCTTCGACATTCACTTTTTCGAACCGCGTCTGGATTCGGAGACGGCGCGGCTGGCTGCCGGTATGCCCGTGGTCTGTGCATTCGTCAACGATCAATTGAACGGTCACACGTTGCGTGTCCTTTCGGACGGCGGTACACGCATGATCGCCCTTCGGTGTGCCGGCTTCAATAATCTTGACCTGGATGAAGCGAAGCGGCACAACCTGACCGTCGCCCGCGTCCCCGCATATTCCCCTCATGCCGTTGCTGAACATACCCTCGCTTTAATTCTGACGCTGAATCGGAAAACACACAAGGCGTATAACCGCGTTCGGGAAGGCAATTTTTCGCTCGACGGCCTAGTTGGCTTCGATCTCTGTGGGAAAACAGCCGGGATTATCGGAACAGGGAAAATCGGCACCCTGGTGGTAAAAATTTTGGCGGGGATCGGCTGCCGCGTGCGGATGGTTGATCCGCTTTGCAATCCCGAGGCGGAGGCCGCGGGTGGGCAATATGTCTCCTTGCCGCAGTTGCTTGCAGAATCGGATATTCTCAGTTTACATTGCCCGCTGACCCCGGAAACCCGCCATTTGATTCAAGATTCAACGATCGCGCTGATGAAACCGGGAGTGATGCTGGTGAACACCGGCCGGGGGGCGTTGATTGACACCGCCGCAGTGGTTCGAGCCTTGAAAGCCGGAAAGATCGGTTCCCTGGCTCTGGATGTCTACGAAGAGGAAGAAGCTGTGTTTTTCGAGGATCGCTCGGCGGTGGGGCTGGATGACGATCTTCTCGCTCGGTTATTGACCTTTCCGAACGTGTTGATCACGGGGCATCAGGCATTTCTGACTGCCGAGGCTTTAACCGCCATCGCCGAAACGACTCTGGCAAATATTGCGCGATTTCGCGATCAGTTGCCTTGCCCGAACCGGCTGCTGGGATAACGCCAAGCCAGCAGAAAAGCCGAGGGACAAGGTTTTGATCCTTGAAACGCGATGTCTGCAGTCGTCGTCATCGGCTTGTGGGCCAAATCGGCCAGTATGAACCCCGGCGTACCGTTTCCTTAAACGGGCTGGCCTTTGCCGTAACGGGTTTCCGGCACATCCGGTTTGTCGGCCTCGAACCAGGCGGGCTCAAACTCGATACGCTGTTTCTTGTCCATCGCCATGTTCGCGGTCAGGGCAAGGATCGCGTCGGCCATCGCCACTTCACCGTGACAGCGTGGGACTTCCTGGATGAACTTGCCGTCTTTCTTCTCCCAGCCCAGCGACTTGTCCCACTTCCGAATACAGTACGCGAAGTGTTCCATCTCCGAGCGGTAGCCCCGGACATTCGTATCCCAGCGCGGAGCATTGGCTTGCTTGATCACCGCGGAGCCGGCCCCACCCCAGGTCGAGCTTGCCTCCAGCGCGGGTTTTCCGTCTTTCAGGCTGGTAATGGCGACACTCGTTTCCTTACCGCCACTCTTGGCTTTGCCCGGCTCGTTTTCCTTGAACAAGTAGACATCCCGCTCTTCTTCGACAATCAGAGTTCCTCGGCTGCCCATCAAGCACTCACCGTAACTTTCGAAGCTGTTGGTGTTCATCGACGAGTAGGTGACGACGACGATGTCGCTGGTGTCGGTGCCGCCTTTGCCGGCCTTCGGATGCTGCGGCCCGGGGAATTCGAAGGTAACGAAGACCGCATCGTCCGACTCGCGATCATTGCGGCCGGGACCGTAAAAGAACTTCCCGCCCACGCCTTGGACAGCCAACGGCTTCACTTTGCCCAGAAAGATGCTGGCAGCATCAAGTTGATGGCTGCCAAGTTCGGCCATCAGTCCGCCGCCCGTGCGATCGTAGAGTCGCCAGCGGACAAGCTCGTTGATAGATTTGAAACCGGCTTTCTTCAAGAGATCACGATCGTTCAAAAACGGCTCGGCGTCTTCTTTCGGGATCGGCTTGCACCAACCGTCCCGATAATAAGGGATATCACAGTGACCGCCATCAATATCGGGGCCGATGTACCAGGCTTGTTTCTGGGCTTCCGTCGGATTTAGCGGCCAGGAATTGTTGCGATGCCAAAGGGCGCGGATATGCTTGATGTCGCCAAGCACCCCGGAATTCACGACTTCCAGGGCATGAGCATACAGCATGCTGTAATGACGCTGATGGCCGATCGAGAGTAATAATTTGGAATCGTAGGCTTTTTTCACCATCTTCTTACAGCGGGTAATGTCGCGGGCCATCAGCTTTTCACAGAGCACATGCAGCCCGGCGTCCAGGCATCGGATCGTCGCGACATCGTGCAAATGCAACGGTAAAGCAATAATCACCGCTTCCAGGCCAAGCGATTGAATCACCCCAGGATCAAGAAGCTCTTCATAGTGGCCAAACTGGCGGATCGACTTGATGCAATCTTTGCCGTAGTAGCTATTCAAGCCTTTGCGTGGCGACGGCGGTTTTTCTCCTTCGAAGATCCGCTTCAAATTCGACGGGCGAATATCGGCGACAGCGACGATTTCCAGAAATTCGGGGTTATGATCGCCGATGAGCACGCCGCCTTCGTCCCCACAGCCGATCAGGGCGGTTTTCACCGCTTTATTCCCCTTCCAGGAGTCGTATCCGAAATAAACCGCCGCGGAAAGCGGGACGACGGCGGCCCCGGCGGCCAGACTTTTCATCAGGTCACGCCGAGTCAATTCACCGGCCACGGCCTCGAAATTTCTTCGGCCCAGTTCTTTTTGTTCTGCAGTTAAATCGAGTGCCATGCCGTTTCACTCCCGAGAGGTCAGAGAATTGCAGTCCCAAAAGCAATTACCGTTCAATAATGATGTCTTTTGAATGCATCCCTTGATCCTTGGAATTAGCGCTGCCCTCACTTCGATCGGCCGCTTAATAGACGCCCGGCCAAGCCGAGCCAGGCATCGAGCCCCAGCCAGCGGCCGGTCGGGTGGACGGCGATGGTCAGTAAGGCCAGGCATTCAATGACATTTTTGTTGATAAACAGCGGATTGCCTTCTGTATTCGGCGGCAGCGGATACCATGGGAATGGCGGATGCGTCAGGTAAGTGAGAATCAGAAAGCCAGCCCCGGCCAAGCACGCCAGCGGGGTGAACAGTCCGAAGAGTAAGCAGGCTCCGATTCCTGTGATCGCATACATCGTGATCTGATCCAGCCGTTCAATCGGCTTCGGGGCGGCTGGCGTTGGCTGACCACCCGCGGCAAGGATCAACTCGGCCAGGAACGCCTCGGCATCAGCGGCTAGCCGGGATTCCGCCGCTCGAAGTTCGGCTCGGGCCGTGGCCAGCCGTTTCTGGTCGAACCCGAGACCGTTACCTAGACCCTGCCGTTGCCGATCTTCCAGCTGCTCAACTTGGTTACGCATTAAAGCCAGATGACGAAGACGATCCGCAGCCGATTGCGGGACATCCCCGGAAGAGACATAGGGGACATCCGCATCCCGGCGATCCGTGCCGAACACCCAGCGGGCAAACGCTGCCTTGGCTTCGACCTGCTTGGCCGGATCGAGTATTGCCGATTCAAGGAAGGCTGCGGCCGCGGGCGGCACTGCTTCCGCTTGTTCACTCGGGGTGGTTGTGTTCCTGAATTGCTCGATCACTGCCGGGTCACTCGGTGTCAGTAAGGCAGTGATGACCGCTTGCGGATCGCCGAGTTGGGTCTTGCGAACATACTCCCCGAACGGTCCTTGGGCCGAGGCGAAATACAGCTCGCTACTGAAGGGGCGATTCCACTCGGTGGGGCCGACGATGTGGGAATGGATCTTATGCAGCCCTTCGAAAAGAAAATGCCAGCCGATGGCCAACCGCAAGGCGAGCAGGAAGAAGACACGCAACGAGCAGCCATTCGTTGCTGCGGCGACAATCAGCGCCAGCAAACTACCTGCCAGTCCGGTATAAACGACTTCCATCGGGATCGGAGAAATCATGCTTGCCACCGGGATGATCAGAGCCGTGGTTCTGAAAAAGGGACTCGGGTCGATTCTCTCTCAACCATCGAACAAACTCACAAATTCCGGAATCTGCTCCCGGACTCCGGGCGGATCGTAGCGATCCGGACCGAGGTTGACAGGGCCGGGAGCGGCACCTGGGGTATCTGGCAGCAACACGGCGGCGAAATCGGGCCGCGACTGGCAATCGTTCCGGGCCGGTGTCGGGCCAAGCACAAAGTAGGCTGTGGAAAAAGCGTCTGCCTCGGCAGCTGAAGGCGCGATTACGCTGGCCGAAGCAGAGCCAGTCGCCGGCCAGCCGGTTCGGGGATCCAGTAGATGCCCGTATTTTCGACCATCCTGCTCAAAAAACTGGAAGGTCGCTGCTGAAGTTCCGAGAGCACAATTCCTCAGCCAGACCATCCCGAGTGTTTTTGTCTGGTCCCAAGGGTGGCGAATACTGACACCCCAACCACGCGGGATGCCCGGAGGCGAACCGATGGCGACGACACTGCTTCCCCCAGCATGCAGCAAAGCCGAGCGAATGCCCCAGCGTTGGCGGAGGTGTTCCGCTGCTCGATCAAGAGCATAACCTTTGCCGATGCTGCCGAGGTTCAATTCCAGTCCGAATCGTCGATATTTGATCGACCGCTCTTGAGCATCGAGGATCACATGTTTCATACCGGAAACGGCACGGGCTTGGGCAAGCAACTCGGGCTGGGGCAGCCGCGGCGTGCGTTGAAAGAATCCCCAGCATTTAATCAGCGCCCCGGTGGCGACATCAAATGCCCCGGCGGTTTCTTGACTGATGGCGGCCGCAAGTTGCAACAGCGAAAACAGACCGCTCTCGACCGGAACAGGTTCCCGGCTTGCCCGCCGATTCAATTCCGAGACATCGCTGTCGGCCCGGTAAACGGTCAATTGTGATTCGAGGGCATCAATCTGATCGAGAGCATCCTCGGCCGCTGCGAGTCCGTCGGGGGTACCGTAAGGCAAGGCAATTTCAAAAGTTGTTGCCATGGCCCGGCGCCAGACACGCAGGAGAGCGATGTCGCGGCATGGCTCGGTCACTTCAAACCGCAGCGGTCGTGGTGAACTCCGCTGGAACAGCCGCGCTGAATTCAGGAACCGTCTGGGAGGGAAACGCATGCTGCAACAATAACATCCAGAGGTTTTCTCGGAAAGGGGCAACGGCAGCAGAAGGCCACGAACGCTCTGTCGGCTCTGAGTGATGCTCAGAAATCAGGAATCTCCGTAAAGATCATGTAACATCGGGTCCAGCCGCTTGGTGTTTCGCTCGATGGCCAAGACAATGGTTTGCTCTTCCATGCCGTCGGCCGAGGTGGCGACCGCTGGGATAATTTGCCGACTGTCGGGCAGACTGTAGCGTTGGGCGAAGGTGCCATCCGGACTGATTTTGACCGGTTCGTTGTTCAACGTGACGGTAGCCGTCGGATCGGTGCGGCCGACAACAATGAGCTGAGCATCCAAGTCGAAAAAGAACTTTTTCAGTTTGCCTGGCAACACCGCACCCGAGCCGAACGGAGTGTCTTTATTGCTTCGGCGTTGCATGTCGTCGAGGTCCCGAGGTGTCTGCCCCGAATCAGCGGTCGCCGCGGCCAACAGCATTCGCTCGGTGACTTTCTCGTGGAGATCACTAGTCCAGTTCTCATCCAGCGTCTCACTGGCCCCAGCTTTTGGCGGGCTGACCACATTCGAACGACACAGGGGGAAAAAGCGGCCGTTGCGACTGCGATAGCCGATGTCGATCCGGTACGATCGGGGCGGTTGCGGAATATCGATATACCAGTGGTTGCAGCCGCTGTGGATTTCAATATCCCGAATTGGGGCTTCCGACGTGCTGGTTGTATCGTGGCTTGTCACATCAAATAATCGGAGGATCGGACGTGCTCCGAACCAGTCCTGAGCGAGAGCCGCTTCAGCACGCTGAAGCGATTGAACGGAAAGTTGCCAGTACGCATGGAGCCAGTAAGGATCAGGAACGGTCAGAACAATCTGATCTTTGACCGGGGTTCCGACTTTGGCCGGTCGTGCGGGCAGATGTTTCTCGCTCGGCAGCGAATTCTCGGCGATCGGTGTCATGACGGGCTTCGACTTCGCCGGGGGTTTTCCTGGAGAAGTGTCGGTTGAGGTAGCCGGTTTCTCGGTTGGTCTCGGACTGACGGGTGTGGAACTCCGAGTGTCAGCATGATCATTCTGGGTGGCTACGATGTCGGCCGCGGGTTTTTTCTTGATCTTGGCAGGTTTGCTGGTCGCTGGATTTGCAGGCCGGCCCGGACCGTTCCGACTTGGACGTTGAGTCACCTTGGGGGAAGGTTTAGCGGCTACCGGAACCTTGATTTTTGCTGGAGAAGTTTTTTTCGTTGGCTTTGCTTTTTTTGTCGGCGTTGCCGAGGATTCTGCAGAAAGAGCGGCAATCAGTTGCTCTTTCGTCATGCTCTCCCAGCCTGGTATGCCTCGCCGTCGTGCCATGCTGGAAAGTTCTTTTTTCGAACGGGTCCGCAGAGAAGGTTTTTGATTCATACGAACGCTCCGACTGACTCGGTAGGCGAGCCGGGCGGGTGGGGTTAGATCCATTCTGATTGATCGCCGCGGAGTCCATTCCGTGACGTGGGAGCAAGCGATACACTTATGCTAAGTGAATGGCGTGATGCAACTGATCGTACTTTTGCTGGAGCCGCGATCCCCGTAATTGTCCTGTATTTGTTTGCCGAGATTTTTGTTTGCCGAGATTTCTGATGATGCAACCTGTTGTAATCTTCTAATCCTCCGTGGCGGCCTAGCCCACGAAATATCACCGAATCTGCAGAATTGTAAAGAACTTGGGCACATTCTGTCAATGGGAGTTGTTAATCGAGCGGGACCTTCAGAGAATGCCCCGTGTTTTCATCCGAGATTTTGAACCGAACAGAAACGCAGCACTTTCACGATTGCCTTGGATGACTCGTGAACAAGTCAGGAACTGTCGGGAATTGGGAAAACTAGCGTAAGTGCAAACAGCTTTGGTAAGAGAGCTAAGTGGAGTAATTTACGGCTTGTAGAAAAATTTTCGCCGAGTTCTGGTTCATATAGCCATGTCCGCGATGTTCCATGGTGTTTCCCGAAACCCTTGTGCCCTCGTGACTTTTTCACGTTTCTTCTCGAGAAGTTGTTCCAGCTTGTGAAAAATTTCACGATTACCCGTTGACGATTTTCTTTGATTTCCGAGAATTTTGCTTATCGTTATGACGGCCGCTCGAGGTGTCGTAGGCACATCGAAATGGTGCCGTATGCAGAGTGGATCGTGCCAACGAATTTCCTTGATACTCGTTCAGGCAGCATCGGTTCCGACGGGACTCTTGGTGATCCTGGCAGGATTGTTTGAATCTTGGGGCGACTCAATCCAGGGTGCTGTGATCCGATTGGTGTGCCTGGTGATTTTGCCGGGAATGATTGCCAGCTTAGCGATCCAGCTTCGGCTGCCAAGTCGCTCGGAATACTGGCTGCCCATGGCGATGATCGCCATGGTTTTAAGGTCGCTGTATGTCGTGGTCGTGGCCACCTTGCTGCTCTGGTCGGGGGGCTGGGAACGATTCGGGATGGCCCGCCCGGATTTGCCAAGATTTTATCTGTGGTTGGCGGCCGCATATTGCTTATACCTGACTTGGGAGACGATCTTGCTCTGGCGTTATTTGATGGATTCACAAGCAGGTCAAGAAACATAGTTACCAGGTTGTCGATCGCTATGGTGCCGGCGGGAAGTGATTTTCGTGCATTAGCGCTGATCGGCACGGCGGTGGGAGAAATGGTCCTTCCGATTCTCCTTGGGATTTGGCTGGATGAGCGTTTTGGGTGGTCGCCTTACGGCCTGATGGCAGGCGCGAGTGTCGGGGTGGTGGGCGGCATGACTCACTTGATTATGATGTCCCGGCGGAGCGGCTCTTCGGGCTGACGAGCTGCTTGCGATTCCCGAATCATCAGAAAGAAGCGGCGATTTTGCTGGCCGAATCCATCCCAGAAGCTTACTGATTCAGCCGTTCATTAACTGGCTGCAGGAAAAACGGATATGGCGCTGGATCCACTTGAACACGTACTCGATCATGCCCTAGCGGAAGGGCTGCCGGTGACGAAGTATCAGGTGCTTTCGATCGCGGCGGCTGGGTTGGTTGCGGCGTTATTGATCGGTTATGCTCGGCAAATTCGCCATGGCCAGCCACCGCGTGGACCGTTGTGGAATTTCTTGGAAATGCTGTTGTTTTTCATTCGCGATGAAGTGGTTCGGCCAAACATTCCCGAGGGGCATCACGATCATCATGAAGGCCATGCCGCGGAGCCTCACGACCCCCACGCCACCGCTGATCGTTATCTGCCGTTTTTGTGGACGCTCTTTTTCTTCATCTTGATGTGCAATCTGCTGGGCATGATTCCGTTTCTTGGGGCGCCGACGGCCGATTTGGGGGTCACGCTTGCCCTGGCGGGCATGGTATTTCTCATTATTCATGCGTCGGCTTTGATCAAAAATGGACCAGTCGGATATGTTCGATCCTTTATTCCGGTGTTAAAGGCGGACAATCGGATCATGAATTTGTTTCTGGCGATCGTGATCACGCCGATGATTGCCATCATCGAAGTGCTCGGGGCGTTTATCCGTGCCGCCGTGTTGGCGATTCGTTTATTTGCCAATATTTTTGCAGGGCATGTGGCTCTGGGTGTGATTCTTCTCTTTGCCGTCGCTGTGAAGGATGAAGCGATCCACCTGTTTGGGGCAGTGAGCATGGCCACCGTGCTGATGGGGACGGCGTTAAGCGTTCTGGAACTCTTTGTGGCCTTTTTGCAAGCCTTTGTATTTGTCCTGCTAACCTCGATCTTTTTGGGAATGCAGCTCAATCCGGAGCATTAATCCGAGATGGCCGGTTGTTCGGAATAACTGCCCGGTGTTGTGATGCTCGTGTCCTTACCTTTTGTGCTGTCAAAGGATCTACGACTATGAAACTTGTCGCTCGGGTTGCTTTTGCCTTGTTGACGCTTTATGTCATGGCGGGAACGACGCTCGCGGCAGAGACCAGTGCCGATGCGAAATCGGCAGCCGCTGCGTCGGCGGATTCGGGTGGGATTGCGGTCGGTGCCGGGATCGGCGCGGGTCTGACCATCATCGGTGCGGGTTTGGGGATCGGCTTGGTCGGCTACGGTGCTCTGACCGGGATCGCCCGTCAGCCAGAAGCCCGCGGTCCAATTCAGGTCAACATGATTGTGATGGCGGCACTGGTGGAAGGGGTGGCGATTATTTCGTTGCTAGTGATCTGTTTTGCCTTGGTTGGCAAAGTGCCAAGCGTGGCCGGGTAATTCCCCCAACAGATGCCAAGCGATTGTCGCCGAGATCGCCTCGCCCCGAGCTTGGCAATAGCCGTCGGATCTTATTCCGACCGTTGATAGAGGGTGTCAGATGCTGCAGTGGAATCGGATTGCTGTGGGCGTGTTGATCTTGCTGATGGGGATGCCCGGGTTTGCAACGGCGGCGGAATCGTCGGCTAAGAATCCGCTTGATCCGAATCTGGTGAATTCCGTTGTCACAGTGGTCGTCTTTCTCTGCTTGCTGGGTGTCTTGTACCGATTTGCCTGGGGGCCGATTCAAAAATCCCTTAAGGAACGTGAAGAGCTTCAGTTCAAAGCTCTGGAAGACGCCCGTTTGGCACGCGAAGAAGCGGCGGCGATGCGCAAGGAAATTCAATCGCTGATGGCTAAAGCTCACGAGGATATTCGGGCCATGATGGAAGAAGCCCGGCGTGATGCGGAAGCCTTGCGTCAGCGGGAGAAAGAAGTCGGCGTCAAGGAAGCGGAAGCGGAGCGTGAGCGGGCCAAGCGGGAAATCGAAGCCGCGAAGGAAGTCGCATTGTCGGAAATTTACCAGAAGGCAGTGGATCTGGCCACGGTGATGTCGGCCAAGGCGATCAGCCGGACGATTACTCCCGAGGATCATCAGCGGCTGCTGGAGGAATCTGTTGCGGAACTGGTTTCCACTTACCCGACGCGTGCCTAGCACTGGAAGTGGAAGGACGTGACTCATTATGGCATCGACGCACTCGTTCATTGAACAAATCCGCACACCGGGTGCAGTTCCGGTGGAAGAGTTGGAACGCATTCAGCAGGCGTATGCCGACATCCTGACACAGACCAGTTCAGACGGCTTGATCGGGCGGATTCCCCGTACATATGCCGAGGCTCTTTTGGCGGCGGGGGTGGCGCGAGGGGTTCTGGCCGCGGTTACCAGTAACTTTGCTTCGTTCATCCGCGATCTTTTCCCGGCGGTTCCCGGCTTGGAAGAATATCTCGACAGCCCGGTGCTCTCGAAAAAGAGTAAAGACGAGTTTCTCGTGAAGATGCTCGATGGCCGGGCAGAGCCTTTGTTTCTCGATTTTTTACGACTTCTGAATCAGAAGGATCGCCTCGGCTTGTTGCGATTAATCTGGGAGGCATACCGCAATCAGCTGGAGCACCTGTTTAATCGTCAGCGGGTTTTGATTGAGTCGGCGATCGCTCTCACAGATGAGCAAAAGTCCCGTCTTTCGGAAACATTAGCGAATATCATGAAGCGGACGCCCGTTCTGGTGGTCCGCGTGAAACCCGAGTTGATCGGTGGTCTGGTGATCCGGACCGGAGACCACGTTTTTGATACGTCGGTTCGCACCAAACTGCAATCGTACCGAACCCAGTTGCTGGCCCGAGGCACCCATGAGATTCAAAGCGGACGAGATCGCTTCGGTCATTATTGAGGAACTGAATCAGTTCCGCGCGAAAGTCGACACTCGTGAAGTCGGACGCGTCCTCGAAGTGGGCGACGGCATTGCCCGATGCTACGGACTTTCCGAGGTCATGTCCGGGGAAATGGTGGACTTCCCGGAAGCCGGCGTGAAGGGGTTGGCCTTCAACCTTGAAGAAGCCTCTGTTTCCGTCATTATTCTCGGGGATTACCTGAAAGTCCGAGAAGGGATGGAGGTTCGAACCACGGGTCAACTGCTCTCGGTTCCAGTCGGCCCGGCACTGATCGGGCGAATCATCGACCCGCTCGGCAATCCCCTCGACGGCAAAGGCCCGATCATTACCGACAAGTATCGCCTCGTGGAATCTCCGGCCCCCGGCATTGTCGATCGTCAACCGGTGAAACAGCCTCTGCAAACCGGAATCAAAGCCATTGACGCCATGACGCCGATCGGCCGTGGCCAACGGGAACTGATCATCGGCGACCGTAAGACCGGCAAGACCCAGATCGCTCTCGACACCATCATCAATCAGCGAGAAGAAAACGTCATCTGTGTCTACGTGGCCTGCGGGCAGATGGAGTCGAAAATTGCCGCCGTCGTGGAAAAGCTCCGCGAACTCGGGGCGATGGATTACACGGTCGTGGTGATCGCTTCGGCGTCGGACCCCGCCCCCTTGCAATACATTGCCCCGTACTCCGGCACTGCCATCGCCGAGTATTTCATGTACGAACAAGGTAAAGATACCCTCTGCGTGTATGACGACTTGTCGAAACAAGCAGCCGCGTACCGCCAGTTGTCGTTGCTGGTTCGCCGACCTCCCGGTCGGGAAGCTTACCCGGGCGATGTCTTTTACCTGCACTCTCGGTTGCTCGAGCGTTCGGCCAGGCTTGCCGACAAGTGGGTCATCGTTCCGGAATCGGCCAACGCTGACGAGGCAACGGCGGACTGGGGTGTTAATAGCCGCAACCATCCCACCCAGCGTCGCGAGTCCGGCGAGCCCGGCATGGTTTACGTCGGCCCTGGAGCCGCCGGCGGCAGAGAACAAGCCGAGCACGATCTCAAGCACTTTCCCGGACACAAAATCATCAAGGTGCCCGGTTCCGGAGGTTCGCTTACGGCCCTGCCGATTATCGAAACCCTGGAAGGGGAAGTGTCGGCATACATCCCGACAAACGTGATCTCCATTACCGACGGGCAAATTTATCTGCAGCCCGACTTGAAGAACGCCGGGATTCTTCCCGCCGTCGACGTCGGGATCTCGGTCAGCCGGGTCGGCGGCAACGCACAAATTCCGGCAATGAAAGACAAACGCGTCGCAGGTGGATTAAAGCTGGCACTTGCCGCCTTCCGGGAACTTGAAGCCTTCGCCCAGCTGGGTACCGAACTGGATCCGGCCACGCAACGGCAACTCGACCGTGGCTACCGCATGGTCGAACTGCTCAAGCAAGGCCAATATCAGCCACTCAACGTCGTTGATCAGGTCATGGTGATCTACGCCGGGAACGCCGGAGCACTCGATCATATTGATCGCCGTCAGGTTCGTGCCTGGGAAGAACAATTCCTGAAGTTCATGAAAGAACAGATGCCAGAAGTCCGCGATTTGATCGCTCGAGAAAAGAAAATCACCCCGGAGGTAGAATCGCAATTAAACGCGGCCCTGGAGGCGTTTAACAAACAATTTAAGCCGAAATAACTCTAGCGCTTGAAAAATCTGTCGATCCATAAACGTCAGGTGACGGCCAAAATTTTACACGCGGGATTGTCATGGCGAATTTGCGTCTGCTTGTCCGCCGGCGAAAAGCGATCCGGAATATCCGCAAGATCACCCGGACGATGGAACTCATCGCCACGTCGCGGTTTCAGCGTGCCCTCAAGCGGGCCCAAGAGGCTGAGGCCTACACCCGCAAGATCGCAGAACTCGCCGCAGAATTGAGCCGGAATTCTGGCGATGTCACGCATCCGTTGCTGGAACCGCGACCGCAAGTCCGCAACGCCCTGGTCCTGGTCCTGACTTCCAATCGCGGACTCTGTGGCGGCTACAACGCCGGCATCCTCCGCGAAGCCAGCCATCTGCTTCGCACCTTCCAGGCGAATCAAACCCCGTTTGCTTTGGAAGTCTCGGGCAAGCGAGGAATGGCATATTTTCGCTTCCAGAAAATCGCTCGCTCAGAAGAATACACGCATTTTGAGGACAAGCCGACATTCGAGCAAGTGGATAAGATCGCGAGCTGCTACATCGACCGTTTTGTTTCCGGGGAAATCGATCGGGTCTTCGTTGTTTACCAGAAGTTTTTCAATGCCGCCCGACAGATCCCCGTGGCGGAACCCTTGCTGCCCCTGACCTCGGTGCATCTTGAAACCCGTGGCGGCAAACCGGCGGACTCTGCTGCCGCCCAGGCGTCCCCAGCCCGCGTCGAGTATGAATTCCTTCCGGATGCCGCCGATATTCTCAGCGAGTTGGTGCCCGTGGCCTTCAAAGTGCGCCTCTTCAAATGCTTCCTCGATGCCGCCGTGAGTGAACAGATCGCTCGCCGGGTCGCCATGAAGGCCGCTACCGAAAACGCCGGCGACCTGATTAAGAGCGTGACCCGGTTGTATAATCGGACCCGGCAAGCCAACATTACCCGGGAAATCAGCGAACTGATTGGCGGGGCCGAGGCCTTGACGTAATTTCCCTCATCCCTGACCACGCTTGTAACAACCGCCCGAAAATACTGCTTCAAACCAGCGCGGAAGCGGATCCCGAATTTGGAGAAAATCGATGGTGAGCGCGACCCTCAACGGTCAGAAAACCGGCAAAATCGTCCAGATCATCGGCTCGACATTCGATGTCGAGTTCGCCGAGGGCCACCTGCCGGAAATCTACAACGCCCTGCGGATTTCCACCACCAACAAAAGCGGCATACCGATCAACCTGACCGGCGAAGTCCAGCAACACCTCGGCGGCAGCCGGGTTCGCTGCGTCGCCCTCGGCAGTACCGACGGCCTCGTCCGCGGCATGGACGTCATCGATACCGGCGCGCCGGTCTCGGTTCCAGTCGGCATGGCTACCCTCAGCCGGGTCTTCAATTTGCTTGGCGAGCCGATTGACGGCCGCGGGCCGGTCAATGCCACCGAGTTTCGGCCGATCCACCGTGACCCGCCGAAATTCTCCGAGCTTTCGCCAAAATCCGAGGTGCTGGTCACCGGGATCAAGGTGATCGACCTGCTGACCCCGCTTGTCCGGGGGGGCAAAGCGGGATTGTTCGGCGGAGCCGGTCTCGGCAAAACCGTCATTCTCCAAGAATTAATCACGCGGATCGCCAAAGAATACAAAGGCTACTCGGTCTTCGCTGGAGTCGGCGAACGGACTCGTGAAGGCAACGACCTCTGGCTGGAAATGCAAGAAACGAAGACCGGCACCGGGCCCGATGCCAAGGAAGTGCTTGCCAATACCGCGATGGTCTTCGGTCAGATGAATGAACCCCCCGGTGCTCGGCTTCGCGTGGCGCTGTCCGCGTTGACGATGGCCGAGTGGTTCCGCGATAGCACCGGTACGGAGACATTGCTCTTTGTCGATAACATCTTCCGCTTCAGTCAGGCCGGCTCGGAAGTGTCCGCTCTCCTTGGCCGGATGCCCAGCGCTGTCGGTTATCAGCCGACACTCGCTACCGAGATGGGTGAACTGCAAGAACGGATTACTTCCACCGCGAAAGGGGCGATCACGTCGGTGCAGGCGGTATACGTCCCGGCCGACGACCCCACCGACCCGGCCCCGGCCAACACCTTCCAGCATCTCGACGCCTTCATCTACCTCGAACGCTCCATCTCCGAAAAAGGCATTTACCCCGCGATTGATCCGCTGGCTTCAAACAGCCGGCTCCTGGATCCCACGCTGGTCGGCGAACGGCACTTCGCCGCCGCCGACCGGGTCAAGCGGATTCTGCAACGGTATCGGGAACTGCAAGACATCATCGCCATCCTGGGAGTCGAAGAACTTTCCGAGGAAGATAAACAGGTCGTGGCCCGGGCCCGCCGCATCGAACGCTTTTTGTCGCAGCCGTTCTTCGTTGCCGAAGCCTTCACTGGGAAAAGCGGCAACTTTACCAAGCTCGAAGACACCATCCGTAGCTTCGAGGAATTGTGTGACGGCAAGTGGGACCACCTGCCCGAGGCTGCCTTCATGTATGTCGGGCCCATCGAAGAGGCTGAAGAAGCTGCTAAACGAATGGCCCAAGGCAAATAATCCGATCGATTTGCTTGTCCGCCACTGGCCAGGACACAACCCTCGGGGGATCGCCGAGATTGCGGCGGCTGGGGGCGATGGCGATTCACACCCGGAGACAGGCGGATTGTTGTCACAGGCGGATCCGAAACAGGGGGCAGCATGGCCGATCCGAAGCGAGTGCAGGTGATTGTGGTGACGCCGGAGCGGGCGGTGCTCGACGAAGCGGTCGAATCCGCGGTTATCCCACTTTATGATGGCGAACTCGGGATTCTCCCAGGCCGCGCATCACTCGTGGCACGTCTTGGACCCGGGGAACTCCGATTTCCCACGGATGGTGGCACCCGGCGGCTATTTATCGATGGTGGCTTCGTCCAGGTCAATTCCAGCGGCGGGCGAACAACCGTCACTCTGCTGACGCCGAAGGCTTTTCCGGCCGATACGGTGACTGTGGCCATGAGCCAAGAGGCCATGCAACATGCCGAAGCGATGCCCACGACCTCTGCCGTCGAACGCGACAATCGCTACCGTGCCCAGGAGCGGGCCCGGGCTCTGGCCCGTGTCGCCGCCCGAAGCGCGACCACGGTCGGTTAAAGCCGAGCTTGCCACGACCGGTTTTGTGCACCCGCACCAGCAGGCATCCCGACGCCGTAAAATTGTCTCCCCCACTTCTCTTCTTCGGATTCCCCGGGGCGTCGAGGAATCGGTCCGTACCTGCTCCAGGCGAATCCAGTCCACGATCAGTGACTGTTAACAGGCAGCTCGCTGACGCTTTTTCGTTCATGCTCGTTCGCAAACAAGCGGTTTTCATAGCCTCATCGCCTAGTCGATCGAAAGTGGTTGTATCGGCCACGCTGAATGAACCGGTTGCATGATGACTCAATGCCGTCGACTTCCCCGCGCCACGGAGCCTTTTCATGGAGAGTGAATCTTCCGAGGACAAGCTGGGTTGAAGAGCACGTCGGGTTTACCGGCTTGTCGTACAGCTTGGCGGTGCAGTCATAAACGTTCGAGCCATTTCGACAAACTCACGGACATGCGGTCGCAAGCTGACGCCGCGACGGGTCAGCAAGAAGAGCGGCAGGCTCGGCAGCAGATGATCGAGTTTGTGATACATCAGGCCGGGTGGGGGCGAATTGTGTTCCGGCATCGGCATCAGTGCTGGTCCGACCCCGAGGGCTACCAAGCGTTCCGCCATCATAATGTGGCCGACTCGCATCGCTGGCCGAAGCCGGTCAAGTAAGTCGTGGCTACGCAAGATCGCTTCGACCTGAAGAAACCAGTGATTGTTTTCCAGGGGCAAAATTAATGGCCGTTGCGTCAAGTCGTCGAATTCCAGCTTGCGGCGGCGAGCGAGTGGATCCTCCAGGGAAAGAATCAGCGTGGCTTGGCGTTGCCCCAGTTGTTCCTGATGAAATTGTGCGGGATCGGTGTTTTCCAGCACATCCGCTGGAACAATGGCCAGGTCGGCATCCCCGCGGGTCAGCCAGTCCAGCACCGGCAGGCCATGTTGACTTTGCAACCGCAAGGTGATTTCGGGGTGGGCGTGGTGGAACGCCGCGACCGGCTTTGCCAGTTCCTCCGAAAGCACCGCGGGGGTGGCGATGATCGTCAGCGTCCGTGGCAGTGCTTGTCGCCGCTCATGAAATGTCGCCCACAACGATTCGACATTGCCTAGAACTGTATGCGCCTGTTCCCAGAGGATGTGGCCATCCTCGGTCAACCGCAAGCTGCGTCCACGGCGTTCCAACAGTGGCACGCCCGCCAGGCGTTCTAAGGCACGAATTTGCTGCCAGACCGCCGGTTGTGATAAATCGAGTGCCCGGGCCGCCGCCGCGTAGGTCCCGTGGCGGACACATTCGCAGAACGTGCGCAACTGCGAGAAACTGATCTCTTTATAACGATCGATCATGGCAACGGTCGACCTCCACTTATCTCTAAGTTCATCAAATAGAGCTATTCCAAGAATCGACTTCAAGAATAGTTGTGCGAGTTCTACTAAGCTAGGTAATATACTGTTGCCTGCCATGCGAATTTCGACTGGCGTCGGTTGCACAGTCACTTCGCAATCCATCCCTGTAACAGTTCGAGGCAGCCATGATTGAACTGACCCTTCCCCGCCAAGCTCCCACCTGCGGCGGAATTCCCCGACGTGATTTTCTTCGACTCGGCTTTTGCGGCTTGACCGGCTTGACAGCCGCCGGCATCGGGGCAGCCCGAGCCCAGGCATCGGAACTGTTGCCGAAAGATACTTCGGTCATTTGGCTGTGGCTCGGCGGCGGGCCAAGCCAAATCGAGACCTTTGATCCGAAAATGGATGCACCGGAGGAATTCCGCAGCACCACCGGTGAGGTACAAACCAGCTTGCCTGGAATCACCTTCGGCGGCACCTTCCCGAAATTGGCGGCACGGGCCCACCGCATCGCCGTGGTGCGAAGCTTTGCCCACTCGAACAGCGGCCACGGTGGCGGCACACACTGGGTCAATACCGGCATCAATTTCACAGGCTTTGACAATAATCAGCCGCAAATCGCCCCGTCGCTGGGTGCACGGATTGCTTATCGCCGGGGCTTGAATCATCCCCGCACTGGCATGCCCTCTTTCATCAAGCTCGGCGGCGGTGTTCGAGCCGATCAGCCAGCATACCTGGGCAAGGCCTATGCTCCATTCGATCCGGCAGGAGCGGAAAAAAATTTGCTGCTTCGGATTACCCCCGAGCAACTGACAGAACGTGGGCAACTGCTCCGGGCCTTTGACCGGATGCGCCGCGACATTGATCATTCAGGGATTGCCGACGGGATGGACCGTTTCGAGCAGCAGGCGTTGCGGTTCCTGACGAACGATGCCGCCAAAGCGTTTGATTTGTCCCAAGAAAGTCCCCAGTTGCGTGAGAAGTATGGCACGGAGAAGTCGCCTTATAATCCCGCCCGTTTGGGTGAATGCTTACTGCTCGCCCGGCGGCTTTGTGAAGCCGGGGCCAGTATCGTAAACATCGGCTACGGTGGCTGGGATCACCACAACGTTAACGGCACCCCGCCGGTCAAGGAAGGATTCGAGAAATGCAGTCCTCCACTGGATCAGGCTCTCGCCGCCTTCATTGACGACATTTATGATCGAGGGCTGGAGAAGAAAATCCTCCTGGTGATGACCGGTGAATTCGGTCGCAATCCACGGATTGACACCCGCTTTGCCGGCGGTCGCGATCACTGGGCACCCTTGACGCCGTTGCTGATGATCGGCGGTGGTCTGAAAATGGGACAAGTAGTCGGTCGGTCGACGCCTCGTGCCGAGGAACCGGCAACAACGCCGTACTCTCCCGCCGACATGTTTGCCACAATCTTTCACGTGCTGGGGATTAATGGCGAAATCGAACCGCCCGCCCTGCGACAAGGGGCACGGCCGATCGTTGAAAATACACGTCTCGGCGGCCGACCGATCCCCGAGTTGATCTAGCCGCTTTAATAAGTCAATGATCGGTATCGCAGGAGATTATCATCCACCCGGGAGTTGCCATTCTCTCCCGGCTTCTAACACGAATGCAACCATCGTTTGCAACCACGACGCTGCCTGGAACTTGCTGACTGGAATTGACGATTCCTCGATGAGGAGCATCAATGACGCTAAATTTCCAGGCGGTGCTAACAACACCGTATCGTGTTCGTCAGCATACCATCTCCCATCTGCTGACTGCCTTCATTGGCATGAACTTAACGCTAATCATCGCCCCCGCAGTCTTCGGAGAAGAACCTTCGCCGGCGATCCAAGCCTTTCAGAAAACGATAGCGGCGGCTCGAGCTCAGCAGCAAGACGATCCTGATCTGCCGCAATATCACTTCACCCCGCCACGTGGGTTTCTCGGCGACCCGAACGGGCTTCTACAGTATCAGGGAAAATATCATCTGTTTTACCAGCACAATCCATTGTGGCCGAAGCATGGCTCCGCCCACTGGGGGCATGCCGTCAGCGAGGATTTGCTGCACTGGCAGGATTGGCCGATCGCTTTGACCCCCACCCCCAGAGGACCGGACAAAGATGGCTGCTACAGCGGTTGTGCCGTCATCGACACCGACGGCACCCCCACTCTTGTCTACACCGGCATCAGCCCTCAAGTGCAATGCTTGGCCACAAGTAAAGATCTGGTGACCTGGACCAAGTATGAGCAAAACCCCGTTCTTGCGAATCCCGGCATCGCTGAGCCGATCCTGGGCTGGCGTGATCCTTATGTCTGGCGTGAGGGCGACGAGTGGCGGATGACCATCTCCTCCGGCATCACCGACAAAGGGGGGGCGGTCCTGCTCTATCGTGCCAAAGAGTTGCGGGGGCCATGGAGCTACGTTCATCCCCTTTTCGTTTCCCGGGAGTGGCTTATCGACTCGCCGTATCATGCCAATTTTGAATGTGTCAGCTTTGTCCCCTTGGAGAATAAATGGCTGCTGATTGCTTCCGCGGAGCATCTTCAGCGGGCTTTCTGGTTCATAGGCGATTACCGTGACGGCAAGTTCACCCCGGAAACCTCTGGCCCTATCGACGGCAATCTTCACAAATACCCGGCGACCTTCTATGCACCGCAAGTGTTCCGCGATGATAAGGGCCGGGTGCTGATGTTTGGCTGGCTCCGCGACAGCCGATCTCGCCCCGATCTGGGATATTCCGGAGCGATGTCATTACCTCGTGTCCTCAGCCTTCGCAAAGACGGTCGGCTCGGCATGGCCCCGGCACCGGAAATCGAAACTCTTCGCGACCGGCATTGGCGAGTGGCCCCGCAAGAATTAACTTCTGCCGGGATGGCCGAGACCTTGAAAGATATCCAAGGTCAGTGCCTCGAAATCCTCGCCGAGGTCGAACCGGGCAAGGCCGAGGCGATTGTTCTTCGTGTCCTGGTCGCACCAGCGCGGGCGCAAAAACCGCGTCAGGAAACGACCATCGTGGTCCACGGCTTCCCCCTGCGCGAAGTCAGCATCGGGCGAGGACAAGCCAGCGGTTCCCCAGGCGTTGAATCGGGGAACGTTGTCCATCGTTTTGAACGCCTCCGCGAGGAAACCACCCTTCGCCTCCACGTCTTTGTCGATCGATCCGTTGTCGAGGTTTTTGTCAACGGACGCTGCTGTCTGACCGGCCGGGTGTTCCCTTCGCGTGAGGATGCGGTCGGCATCGATCTGCTCACCCAGGGAGGTGACGCGTCGCTGCGATCGCTTGATGTCTGGACGCTTCGCTCCACCCGAGTCAATCGCCCCGAAAAGTCTTCCAAATAAATCCCATGTAACCATCGAAACATCGTGAGGATTATCGATGTGCGCTTTATCATCACCATTTCGGTGGCTTCTCTGGGTCGGCCTCCTCATTTGCCTTGTCTCGGCATCGTCTGTCCTGGCGGATTCAGCCGCGAATGATCTGCGACAGCGGCTTGACCTCTGCGAGGATTGGCAACTCGCACCGGTGACAGGGCTGGAGGCCATCGCCCGGTTGAACAGCCTGGCGAATTTGCCGCAGGATGGCTGGAAGCCGGTGGCCATTCCCAACCGCGACGACGGCAAAAGCCACTTCAAATACTACGAGCACCCCAAAGAAGAAGGTGGCTGGTATCGCCGCACGCTGAACCTGAAGGAAGTACCGGCCAACAAGCGGGTGCTGCTCGAATTTCGTGCCGCCAGCTACATCACGCGTGCTTGGGTCAACGGCCGTTTTGTCGGCAGCAACGATTACTATGCCGCGCCCTTCGAATTGGACATCACGGCAGCGGTCAAACCTGGCGACAACGAGATTGTGGTTTCCTGTGCTCCGAACATCGACCTCACCATCGATCCGAAGGCAGTCTGGCACCTCCGCGAGATTGGCACGCGGGGCTATCTGACCCCGCTGGGCATCTGGGATCGCGTCTACCTCAGCATCGTTCCCGAGGTGCGGACGACCGACATTTTCGTTCGACCCAGCTATCGGAATAAAAACCTTTCGGCCACAGTGACGCTGACCAACAG
>Ga0308410_1000123_pt1 | contig 33777 bp, 24 predicted proteins | sample HotsprOSTMatCore_FD_203467 | JGI IMG/M metagenome (GOLD analysis project Ga0308410, IMG submission 203467) | Hot spring phototrophic mat microbial communities from Octopus Spring, Yellowstone National Park, Wyoming, United States -... | ecosystem: Environmental > Aquatic > Thermal springs > Hot...
AGAAGATGCCTTCCCTCAAGCCGAGCAGTATTTCGAAAAGTCACAACGTCGAGCCATCTCCGAGTTTTTGCCAGGCGATACTTACCGAAAACTCCAGGTAGAAACGACTTTTACCAGTCTCGAATCGCATCTTACTCTCGTGCCGGTGTATATTCTCACCTTTCAATGGCGGGGAAGTAGCTATCGGCTGCTCATGAACGGTCAAACAGCAAAGGTGGCCGGGTCGGTACCGCAAGACTGGAAAACGATCGCTTTGGTCATCGGAGCTGTCTTGGTTGGGACGATCTTGCTAACGCTTTGCCTCCTGACACTTTTTGGATAGGTAGCTCTTTCAGTTGAAAGGGAGCGACCTTGGCAAAATGCAGAAAGCCTCCCCCGTGGGAAATCCACTCCCTCCTTGTTGGTCAAAGAGCTTTATGAGAAAGGAGGGATACTGTGCCAAATGGGTGGATCATATTTTAGTTGCCTGGGGGGACCTTTTGGCCGTGTTTCCCCCAATTTTCCCTCCCCCTCTGGCCTGGACTCTAAATTCAGTTTTTACCAAATAAAGACTTACCGACAGTACCCAGCCGAACGCAAGTTAAACGGCATTTGGTAAGGGCAGAGCGGTTCCAAACGGACTGGCCCCGCGGACTGCCAATTTCGGGAGAACCTACTATGAGCTGTCTTTACAATCTGAAGAAAATTTGGCTTCTATTCCTTCGGATTGAAGAAAATTCAGCTTCTATTCCTTCGGAAACCAAAATCGACCGGCACCTCCCAACTCCAAAGGGCTGAATCGAAATGTCGTTAGTTGCTTCCCAAAATCGGAAGCCTGAGGCATTCTCAACTGGGGTAAAACGAACTTGTATGGAGTTTTTCAAATTCCTTGGATCGGGCATTTGCAGGGGGCTTCTAACTCCGCCGAGGACACAGGTAGGCTTTGTTAGTTAACCCTTTGGAAACCCCAGCAGCCAATGAGCGGTCAGGATGGATGAAGCCGTATTAACTTGCTCCATCTGCAGAACGTTGGTAGAAGAGGATGACCTTTTCTGCCCAAATTGCGGGGCCAAAGCTCCTACAGCACCAGGCCCACCTGAGGGACCGGCTTCTCCCGAGTCCCAAGGTGGCTCAGGCTCTGCCTTGGTTCTGCCGCACCAGTTTACGTGCGAAGGATGTGGGGCATCGATGAGTTTTGACCCCGGCGTCCAAACCCTTCGGTGTCCCTACTGTGGGTCAATAAAGTTAGAGGCAAAAGGCCCCCGCAAAGTCCTTAAGCCGGAAAAACTCATCCCCTTCGAGCTCACTTTTCCAGAGGTAGAGACACACTTTCGCCAGTATCTTTCCCGGAGCCTATTCCGCCCGAGCGACTTACTGACCGAGGGAACCCTGGTGAGTGCTCGGGCTGTCTTTGTTCCCTGCTGGGCGTTTTCCGCGAATACCCACACTTATTGGACCGCCGATACTGACGTTCTTCCTCCGGGATCTCGGGGAGACTGGCGGCCTCTTTTTGGGGAACATCGAGGTCGTTACGATGATATGCTTATTGCTGCCAGTCGCGTCCTCCGAGAGGAAGAATTCCGATCGATAGGCTATTTCGACTTCAATCGGGCCCAAGAAATTCGACCGGAAATCCTAGAAAAATCCTTCGTCGAGGTCTTCACCGTTCCGCGAAAGTATGCCCGACGTTGGGCTGTTGAGGAAATTCACCGGCTGGAAGCCGACAATTGCCGTCGACTTTATTTGTCCGGCAATATCCGCAATCTCCGAGTCAATGTCCGGATCACCCATCTGACCGGTCGGCCGGTGCTTCTGCCGGTTTGGGTCTTGGCCTATCGATACCGCGGAAAGCTCTATCGATTCTTGGTCAACGGACAAACAGGCCAGGTAGGAGGCGAAGTCCCCATTTCTTGGGCGAAGCTGGCCGGGGTGCTTCTCCTGGCTCTGGCAATTGGGATCCTGATAGCAATTTTGGCTTTCCGTTCCCCATGAGACGAGCAAAACCTAAAAGTCAAACCACCCGAGCCCCAGGTTCCCCGTTTTTGGACCACGGATTGCTCTGGCTAGGGGTGCTCGGACTTTTTGGGGCGTTCTTCGGCCGGCTTTTTTGGGAACCGGTTGTATTGGCTTTCCGGGATACCGCCCACTATTACTATCCACTGCTGCGATATGTGAAGAGCCAATGGCTCCAAGGGGAAATTCCTTTATGGAACCCGTACGATAATCTCGGGGTACCTCTCGGAGCGGACCCCACCAGTTTGGTGTTCTATCCCGGGATTCTCCTTCTGTTTGTGGGGTCAACTTTTGGACAAGCTCTGAACCTGTTTATTGTGGCCCATTTTGTGCTGGCTTTTTATGGCTCGTGGAAGCTTGCTCGAAGATGGAGAGCCTCGGCAGCCGGAGCGGCTTTGGCAGCCGTCTCCTACACGTTTAGTGGAATATTCCTCTTCCAATACACCAACCTAGTGTACCTGGTGGGGGCCAGTTGGTTACCTCTGGCATTAGCAACTTTCGACCAAGCTGTTCGCAATCCCCGACCAGCTCACACAGTTATTGCTGCCCTGACATTTAGCTGCATTATCTTAGGAGGTGACTTTCAGACCGCCTACCATGTGATTCTCCTTTGGCTCAGCTATATCCTTGTTCTTCGTTTCGGCAGTGAGCCACCTCCGGGAAACTTGCGGTTCCGATCGGTTGCCCAAAACCACTTGGCAACCGACATAGAAGCCCACGATCCCAGCATTTATCGGCCCTTGGCCTCAACCGGGGCAGGAATCGGGGAATTTCGCCCGCAGCCTTGGCGAGTGTGGTTCACCATAGTCACGATCGCCGCCGGTTTAGGTGCCATTGTATGGTTGCCCGCTGCAGAATTTGCCTTACTGTCGGACCGGCAAATTACTGCCGAACCCCGATCCCTTTATGAATGGGTATACCAAACAGTAATGCCATGGTTGGAAGATGGTGCCCCCAATCCGTTGCCCTCTTGGAGAGCTCTCTTGGCGCAAACGCAACCGGGTACACATCACGAAGCTGTTTTCGACTTTAGTCTCGCCCCGACCCGCTGGGCAGAGTTTCTCTGGCCGAATTTCTCCGGTAGAACCTTTCCTTTAAACCACCGATGGCTGTCCGCTTTGGGCGGCGAAGACAGAATTTGGACACCCTCGCTCTATATGGGCATGGTGCCGTTTCTTCTGGCTCTCGTGGCGTTTCGCCTGAAATCGAGAATTCACCCGACAGCATGTTGGCTCTCCTGGGTAGTGATCTTCGGTATAGTTGCGAGTTTGGGGTATTTTGGTCTTGGTTATCTTTGGCAATGGTTCCTTCGGCTAACCGAGCAAAACCCGGAAGAACCCTTGGCCGTGGGCCCCGCATTCGGTGGCCTCTACTGGATACTTACGGTCCTCTTGCCAGGGTATGTCAACTTCCGTTATCCCAGCAAATGGCTTGTGGTCACTGCCTTGGGCATCAGTCAACTTGCTGCGTTCGGATGGACGGAAGCCACTCGTCCAGGCCGGCGAGTGTTGGCCGCCTTATGTTTCGCCATAACTCTCCTCAATGGAGGCCTCTTGGGCGTGGCTATGACTTTCCGGGCAGAACTAGAGGATCGCTTGCAACATGCCGCCGGGGATCCGGCTTTTGGCCCTGTAGTTCCCTCCGGATGTACCCACGATTTGATTTGGTCTTTTGCCCAAGCCGCCGCTGTGGGTCTAACTGCGGGGATGATCGTCGCCCTGTCCGCAAAGAGAGCTGCCTCGTGGCTTGTGCTTCTGACATGCCTTGAGTTGGCAGTCGCAAACCGGTGGATGCTGGCAACGGTGGAAGAGCGGGAATTGAATTCTCCCCCTGCCGTGGCCCACGCCATATTACCGGAGGCCACTCCTCCAGGGGAGAACCTCACGAATGCTGCCGAAAATACTCCGATCCTTCGAATCTTTCGGGAGGGGGTAGAGGTGGCCCCCTCATGGAGGCAATTTTCTTCAAGCCGCCGATTAACCGAAATAGTGGCCTGGCATCGAGACTCCCTTTTTTCCAAATTCCATCTTCTTGTGCCGATGGGATCTCTTTCCCCGGGAGTTTGCTACCGGCCCGCCGATTGGCAGTTTACTTTGTGGGTTTGTCAAAAGCCACCCCAACCAAAAGCCACTATGGCGGGCAAAAACGACGGGAAACCCACCTCGGCCGGTGTCAACCAAACAGCAAGCACCGCTGCATCCGAAGGAGCTCTGCTCAAGTCTGTCCATGTGCCTCCCTCCGCCTGGGCCGCCCTCTTGCAGGAGTACACCGCCGCCGCTGGCATGGCTCCCGTGACGGGCGAACAGGCCCTGTTCGTGCCCACCGGAATGGTCCTTTGGCGACGGCGGAATCCCCAACCGTTGGTGTGGCTGACTCAAGAAGTAAAGGTTCTCCCTGAACTTCGTTCCCACGACCCGCGGGCGATGTGGCAGCGAACCGCCGAAGTGCTTTTCGCGGAGGGTTCCCTTCGCGACTTTCAAAAACAATCCGTCTTGGAAATGCCCCCAGAGGCTTTCTCCTTGGTGGCGGCAGTCACCAAAATCAGTTCCGATAGTTCTGATCCAATTAGTTCCGATAGTTCCCATGGTTCCGATTCGGACTCCCGATTTTTGGGCCAAAGCACCGAAAACGGCTCAGATAAAGAGCAAAACTCAAATCAGAGGATTAGGAAATTGCCTGCCCAAGCCGTGAGCTTGTCACCCGGGAGGGCCTCAGACCAACCGGCAGCCGAAAATCAGCCTAAGCAAGAACCCCCACCACCGAGTACCGCCCCGTCGGAACCTGAATCCGCCGCCCCCTCAGCCGGGTGGTGCCTGGTGCTTTTTGACCGGTCAACCCGCATGCAGATTCAAGTGTACGCTCCGGCAGGCGGAGTGGTGGTAGTCGCCCAACAGTATTACCCGGGGTGGCGGGCTTGGGTCGAACCAGTAGAAGGTCCACTTCAAGAGCGACTTCCCTGCTCTATTTGGCGGGCTAATCGCGTGATGCAGGGGATTGTTGTGCCTCCGGGCCACTGGCTGCTGACGCTCGCTTACCGACCACTCAGTTTCCGAGTGGGGGCCGTCCTCTCGTTTTTCAGTTTATTAGGGATAATTGCGTGGTTGGCTCTTTTCTCAGCCACCCGGGGGGAAACATCCCCACTATCCGGGGACTTCACTCCCGGGGCACTTCTTAACCCTCGGGCCCAAGAGTTACTCCCAACACTTCTGAGCCCACAGGCCGACACTCCTGACGACCGCGGTTAGGCCTAAGGGAGAACCCGATCACACTGGGCCCAAATTTCAATATTGCCGAGCTGACGGTCCTTCGATACCCTGGTGACACTCCTCGGGACTTTAACACCTTCTTGGTGCCAATCCCGGGTTGGGAGCTCTCATTTAGGCGGATCTCATCGAAATTCCCGAAATTTCGGATTTATCAAACCCTGCGGCTTCTTCTTGCCGATTAATTGGTGCCAAACTACTCGTACTTTCCTAAGCGAATCCGCATCCTTTTCCGGAATGGGTATTCCCAGGGGCGAAGTCCGGAGAAGGGGAAGGAAAAACCGTTTAGTGAATTCGCGAAGCTGAGAAAATCTGGAAGATCTAGTTGAAAACTCAGGTCTTTTCGGACCATTCAGTGACCGGTAGAGGTTCGCCCCCAGACCAGACTTCATTGGAAAGGAGGCCATTAGGGATGAAAAAGCTTATTTTGGCAGTTTTGCTTTTGGCCGCGGCATGCGTTTCCGTTGGCTGCATTATTCCGGCTTACTCTGCCGATCCCACGCGACGGGTGCAGCAGTTGATCTTCACCTCGGAAAACCTGCGGATGGTGCTAGATGAGTGGGAGCGGATTTGGTTCCTGGACCAGCCGGACCACTGCACACCGTATCGAACCCACGGCGGACTAATCTAAGCACTGCGGTAAGGAAATAGCGGAAAGGAAATAATAGGCACTGCGGGAAGGAAACCTCCACCCTACGACTGGGTAGAGAGCTACGCTGGCCAGGGATTGAGCTATCCGGATGGCATGCCCGCCGGGGAAGTCGAGGTATAGGCCTCCCCGTCATTGAAATATTTGCTACCCTTAATTGGAAGAAAATTGCTGCTCGAAAACGGAAGCCTTTCAGATTTGGTCCGGAAAAAATTCTCCAGTTTAACGGGGTTCCCGGGCCGAACTACTCAAGACACTCTTTTCTGCCGCAAAACGAGAAGGCGGGCCGAACCGAAAAGTGTGCCCAGTGCGAACCAGAGGGCTGTCCCATTAACCCACCGTCTCCCGAATCCCACCACTGGGAGACACCGATACCAAGCACCTTGGAAAACCCGGAATCTGTTTCGCTTTCGGGACACCAGGCGATTCCGCTTTGCGTTCTAGACAGCATGAGGTTTCCGCTGCCGGACCTTCCTCTCCCCCCTCCAGAGGCATCCAGGGTGATCCAAGCTGACTCGTAAGTCCACCCTTAATCACTCGTTAGCGGGCTCTTCATCCGGCAATCCGGCATCGCCCGGAGGGACTTCCCCAAAGCGACGTCCCGGCCAAGATTCCAAGGAGAGGACATGCCCCATGTAAGTTGGCCGTCCAATACTCTCACAGCGGGAAAGGAGAACGTTGCACCCACGGTCGCCCTTACCTCCGTCGGAGCCGCCACTTCGCCACGAGCACTCAACATCCGCCGAGCTAGTCCTTATTTGACCTGCAGTTCAGACCGCAGCCCCATCTTAATGCCGTTGCAGATCCGATGTGTTCCCCAAGAATGTACCTAATCTCGAGGGTCCCTCGGTTGGAGGCCCTCTTCTCCCCATATCTCTCCCGCTATGAGGATGATTCATTTCGTTACTAAAACCATGTTCAAACCTCGCAAGGCACGTACCTCGCCTACTCTTCATGTCGACTTTTCACCGACTCTCCATCTCAGCAGCTCAGCATAAGAGCAAAAAGGATTCATTTAAGTCAGGCTACCGCTAGCTAACTGGGTCAACACTGGCACGGCTGCTGGGCTTGCTCCCGCTTGGGCGGCACCCACTCGTGGGTGGAAATTCTCCCCTGGACCTCTCCGGCATGCCGCTTTCTCTGCCCAAAATCCTCGACCCCAACCGGGGAATGACCGCAGAAAAAACCCGCCCGACGGTCTCAGCTCGTCCGATCGGGCAAACAGATATCATTCTCGTCGAGGAGCTCTAGCAGGATTCTCGCTGAGCAGCCTAAGCGGGAGAAAGACCGGCCGATTCGGTTTTCCCCATGGCAGTCTCTCCTTTTCCCCCTGACAGTATGAAAACGCTCCGGGTATTAATGACTCCGGGTATTATTGATGCATCACAATAGGAGTGGCTCCCCCCAAAGGCCGAGCGAATTCTCGCAGAAATGCCCTGCCAGGATCCGCAATCTGAAGCGGAGAAATTCTCCCCTTCCCCCTTCATGAAGGATTTTATGCATCGCGTCAGCGACCAAGGCCCTCGAAAAGACTTTAAATGATCAGGTAAATGATGCGAGTTGTCGAAAGAGTTTCGGCCCAATCCACCAATAGTTTTTCCTCCAGTTTGGGCCCACTCTAATTCCCCTGTAAAGGTACTCACACGCTTAAGCAGCACTATTTCGAAATTACCGCCACACTTGAGCAACACTATTCGCTTGGTCCGCACCAATCCCTAGGGAGGAGCCGCCGTCCTCCCGGCAGAGCACCTCCGGGGATAAACCTTCCCCAAGCACCGCGTGGAAAATGCCAACCTCCCGGAGTGTCGGAAACCCGGCCACAAACCCTGACTCGGGATTGCCGACCCCGCGGACAACGGTATAGGTTACCTCGGCAAATAAGTGCCCCTTGCCCACATTCCTGGATACACTGCTAAAGTGAATGCGGGGGTCAGGTTGTTCGGCCCAAAGAGTTGAGGTTGTCTAACCCGTGTTGATAAATTTGTGCACTCACTACCCGAGTCTGTGCAATTAATTTCCGAAGTGTGTATTAATACCCAAATGTATGCAATTAATGCCGAGGTCTGCGGAGTAGGGAACCGGAGTAAAGAACCGTAATTAACAAGTGGATTAACAAGTGGGTAATTTGATCAACAAGCGGCCAATTTATACAAGCGGTTGATTAAGCAGATTCATATCTGCGGTCAACAAGCGGTAATCACTTGCGAAACTCATTTTGTACCCGACGATGGCCGAGGAACTTTCTCGCGAAGACAAGATTCGCATTGAGCGAGCCCTCATCTATGCCGAGGGCTGCTTCGAGTTGGGGATTCCAGCACAGGCGTTAGAGGAACTGGATCGGGTCCGACCTTTGCTGGAAAACGAACCCGTCGGACTTTTCATTTACGCCGAGGCCCTCCGTCAACTTGAGCGGTTTGAGGAGGCTTTGCCGCCCCTAAGAAGGGCAATCGAGCTCCGGCCAGGGTTGGTTCCAGCTTATGTGGCCGTCGGGTGGTGTGCAAAACGAGTGGGCCGACTGGGCGAGGCCATTGCGGCCATGGAAAAAGCAGTGGAAATCGCCCCTTCGGATGGTCTCTTGCATTACAACCTTGCTTGTTACCTAAGTTTGGCGGGTCGCCGAGACGAAGCTATCCATCAGTTGCGGGAGGCGATCCGCTTGGACCAAAAATTTCGAGAGCATGCCCGAACAGAGGCCGACTTCGACCCAATCCGCGGGGATGAAGAATTCCAGACACTTTTAGAAGGGGAGACGAAATGATGCCCCTCGGGCCTTTCTCCCACCTGCCGACCTAAGCTTCGTCCAGGGGGAATCTTTCGTTGAACCAGCTTTAAGCTGGGTAGCGGGGCTAGCTCCCGTTCAGGCTGTTGAGAGTGGTATCAAAAAAATTGGTATAAAACGAGAAAGCCTGGAAGTAGACCCGGAGTCAAACAGATCCCTCCCTTTCGCCGGTATTAAGCGACTGCGGTCAATACCCATTACTAATAAGCCGCTGGCAAATGAACTTCCTCAAACTTCTCTTTAAACCCGTCTTTCCGGGAGCCTCATCAGGGAAAAATGCTCTCTGCAGCCGTGAAACCCAACAGCCTGGTTTTTGGGGAGTGCCCTCCGAAGAGCCCGGGCTCCGAAGGGATGTGGGAGAACTGTCTCTGGATTCCAAGCTCCCGCCTAAAAGGTTCCGGGCGGAATTTTTTATCCGGAGTCTCGAAAATCCAAACAAATTAGGTCATGAATACTGCTTGGCCTCGAAGAAGCCTGATGCCAGAAGGGTTAACTACCGGTAGGAAGGGTGGTATACTTACCACAGCTACCCCCTGGCGGATATCCCCTCGAGCTATCCCCGTGGGTATGAATTGCGGAAGCCGTGATGACAGGGGTCGGTGTACCGGAACCCCGGTATTCCCCCTGTAATGGGAGGGCATCTGCACCTATATGGGTTACCACGTCGGCTGGAGGATTCCCCCTTTTCGGTGTTATGGAGTGGTCCCACTATTACGTGCATGAGGGGGAATCGGTTCCCCCCGTTCAGGAAAGACAGAGATTTCGAGCCACATCCCCCTACTGGTTTCTGTGATCTCCTCGCGTGTACAAACGATGGGGGGCACAAGTTCGGTTAGAAGATCCTGAGTTTGAGTTATGGTCGTGGGAACGAACCAGGTAGGGTCTTGAAAAAACCTGTCGGACCCGAATGGCCGGGAAACCGGAAAATTCGTTGAACAATTTTTAGGGGAACGAACGTAGATATGGTCTGACCGAATCAGCAGATTTCACTGCTGGCCAATGAAAATTTTAACGGGCGAGAACATTTCTCCTAAAGTTTCCTTTTTATCCATTCGATACATTTTCTCAGATGTTCCGCCAACGCCCCGATTGGCAAATTGCCAATTCGGCACACTAGCCATTTGCCGTCAAAGCCTTCCAAAACCACCCGGATGGGTGTCGTCTCGCCCGCCAAGTTGTAGATCACAGATGAGTTAGGAAATAACTCGACTCTGAAACGATGTTCCTCTGAAACAATACTCCGCGGTTCCTTTCAGCCGAAATTTTGTGTCCAGCAGTTGACTGAAATCGCGGTTTGTGAATAATTTGTCGATTAATTTTGTCAAAAAACAAACCGAGGTCGGAAAATTTAAATCCAACAGTCCGCGTTGCTTAAGGGCAAACCTATTAGTTTCGGCTTGGAAAGGGAGGGCTGAAAACGATGGATGCTATGACAAGTGGCGGCTTTACCTCGGCTGCAAATTCTTCGGGGTATTTCCCAAGTACTCAGTCGGTTTCATCCGATGCACTGGCTCCAGTAAGGTTTTCTTGGTCCCATACCCTTCCTGCGTCTTACGACTCTCGTACTTCGAAAGACTCGGCACCAAGGGACTTCTCCGATCTTGCAGAGCGAATCGAAAAAGCACTCTCTCGTAATCCGTACGTGCCGAAACGCTGGCTGCGGATCGAGACCCATGCCGGCCGGGTGGTCGTTCGCGGGGTCGTGCAGTCCTATTTCCAAAAGCAGATGGTCCAAGAAACCTTGCGAAAGGTTGAAGGCATCGAAGAAATTTGCAATGAGGTGGAAGTAGCCACCCGATGAGCACCTGCCGGCCGGAGACGGACTCCCTGGATAGATTGCAACTTAACTAAAACGCCTTATCCTTAACTTGGGATGCCACGCTCAACCGACCGGCATCCCAAATTTTTTCCCACGCATGTAGACGAGTCCCCTGTCGAAAGCCACAGGCCGCTCCCTGTACTGCCGGCACCCTTCCCCTCCATTTCCAGAAGCCCGATGAAAGGATGGTTTGACTCTCTCCTGAACTGCAAATCGAATGGCATTTGCGGTTCCTGCGGAGAGTGCCTTCGACTGATCGGCAGTTGTAGCAGCCGCCAAACTTCCCCTGCAGCCAAGCTAGCCATATAAATTGCGGAGTTGCCATCTTTAAAGGGGTTGCCATCTTTAAACTTCGAAGCTCGGTGGCTCTTGGTCGGAAACTAGGACGACCCATTCCCATCCCACAAGGATTCGGTCAACATTTCCCAGTATCTAGGGTTTCCCTCTCTCAGTTCCCGCACCGCCCTCGCTAAGCGGTTTAGCGTCGGTAAGGAGCAAGCATGCAGAACAAACATCGCGGAGATCCCCGGGCACCGGGGTATTGGAAGTTACTGCCTGATAGAAAATTGTCAGGAGCAGCTCTTCCGGGGAACACTGCCCATCCAACCGCTGTCGATGATGCCCTGCAGTATCCCACCAGCTCAGCGACTTGCCTTCTTCAAAGCACGCCACACCGCCTTCGCAATGAAGATGTAACTGGGAAGCTCCTCGGAAATCGACTCCCTCAAGGCAACCCGGCTTGGAAAACCACTCGCAAACGATCTCCACCGATGTGCGAGGTCTTTGCGGTGCCGCTCCCTCCACCTCGAAAGTCCAAACTACCAACCCAGAAGGACATCCCTCCGGATCCGGAGGGTAAAGACCCGCCAACACTGAACCTAGAGATTCCTCCAGTAAGAAGCGGCACCCATCGATCAACTCCCCCAACTTTGCAACAAGGCGAGTTCGCCAGCATCGACCCCACCGCAGTATCCGATGATAGCAAAAGATCTGTCTTGGCTGCCCTAATGATGCTCGCATAAGCTCTCTAAGACCTGCCGAGCTTAAGGTCGAGCGGAGTCCCAGTGCTGGCATAATGAGTTGGCCTGTCGCTTCGGCTACACGCATCAACTCCCGGAGATCGGCAAGGCTGAATTCGAAAGGAGCACCCAGGAACACAGGTTTTCCACTCTCGCAAGCCACGGTCACTGGCAATGGCCCTAGCCAATCGGTACCCAGCAGCAAAACAACCGCCACATCGGATCGGAAAATCAAACTGCGGAAGCTTTGAGCCGGTTCTGCCTGAAAGTCCTCGCAAGCCAGTTGGGCTCGGCGAAAGACAGGATCGTAAATCCCCGTCACCCGAAACAGATCCACCAACCTCTTCAAGGCCGGGCGATAACCCCAATCCCATGTCTCCCCCAAACCCACAATGCCGACCTGAAGCTGCATTCAGGGAATACTCCTCCTTAACTCAGGCTTCCTCTCCTCTCCCGGCGGAGTAAGACCCGGAGACTACCCGTTCGGCTTACCCATTCAGGGCGACCAGAGACCCCACGAGCATGCTGGGCGAGCGGAGACCCCACGAGGGCTTTCACGGCTGTCACATATCCTCAAACCAAACATCTTCCATCCACTCAAACCAGACATGTTCCAATCCTGCGGCACTGATCCAAACGATTAGGTTCCTCTCTCAGAGTTCAGGATCCATTCCGATCGAGAAGGGCCCAGCAAGAGCCAAAAAATAATTGTGGGGTCGCTCTCACCGAAAGGCAATCCGTGAGACAAGGTTTAATGTCCCTCAACCGTTCCCGTTTTCGCGAAGCAAGGTATTTTCCTATGGAAGTTCCCGAGGGAAAAACTTGAGCTAGCCCACTTTAGCAGCATACTCCGATAGACTCGCGGCCAACAGACCATAAAACGTGTACTCCACGTCTGGTTCTCGCTCGGCCGGATGAGCGGAAAAACCCCCTTCTGGCCTCTCACAGCTTTCCACGAATCGGCTTACATCTAGCAAGGAAACTCTATCAAGTGCCTGACGATCCGCTAGCACCAGCAGGGCAACTGCGGTGCTCAGCAAGTCGGGATAAGGCACGGCAAAAGCTGCTCGAAAACCGCCGCTCGGAGCCTGCATTCTGGCCAAAAATTCACACGATCGGCACACAACCCCCGGATCTTCAAATTCAAGAAGCCGAAAAGCAGCCAAAGCAGCTGCCGTAGGACTCGTGCCTCCAAATGGCACGGCTCTTACCTCCGCAAATCCTCCGTCCTCCCGCTGCCGTTTTACCAGAAAGTTGACCATCTCCTCCTTCGTTGGGAGTGCCTTTTCTTCCATCCATTCTTGTGGGAGGGCCAGTTGGCTACCATTGCTCCAGGAAATCCCCAACATTGAGAGGGATTCCAATACTAAGAACGTTCCATAAGCACTTCCCTCGGGCTGACTTGGAGTAACAGCAAAGCCCCCATCCTCACGACGCAGTTGCTTCATAAGGGCAAGGACTTCTCTACTGCCGACGATTTCTTGGCCTAAAAGGGACTGGGAAAAGAGGATTGCGAATCGGTCCGCCGCGGGTAGCTTTTCGAAATCAAACGCCCGGAAAAAGCTCAGAGTGCCCTCGGCAATTTCGGGGGGAATCTCCCCAAGAAGGAAAAGGGCCCGCAATCCGAAGAGAGTATAGTACGGGGTAGGAGGACCGGCCCGACCCGGAAAGCCACCTTCCCGCCGAAAAACCGTCAGCAAAAACCGCCGGTGCCGTTCCCCCCGCTTTCTGAGCCCCACGGAGCCCTTCGCCCGAAGTTTTTTCAGAAAACTGTGGACGAACCCGTCGCCAAGCATCTTCTGATTCTGAACAAATAGGAAAGATTTCCCGGAATTAAGCAAATTTGGGCACAGAAATTGCGGATTCGCGGCGAGAACACCGGTTTATTTAAACCCCGAAAGCCCATGGGGTCATTCGTCCATCATCGATAATTCTTCCGATAGTTCCGAGGTTTGCCCCGGGGCAACCCCGAGGGATATCGAGCCAGCTCGCTCTGCGGAGGATTGTCAAGAGTTTTGCAGGCACCCCTATATGACTGTACAAATATCTCAAGACCGGAAGCAGTAAGCCCCGGTATGTGCTTTTTGGCACTTGGATGTCTCGACCTGGTGGTCTTGGTACACTCTTTCGAATTTCCAAGGAGCGTGTAGAGGTTGGTGTCGAGGTCCCGCGGAAAACCGGAAATTGTAGGTTGAGATGCTCTCGGGTCCTGAGTGATCCCGGAGTGTCCTTTTTCGAAAAGCCCCCTGACTCCGAGGTCCTGCCTATCTACCCGGCTAGCTCTCTAGGTACCACCGCTTTACGGATCACGCTTCTACGAATCCGACCGGCCGGAAAAAAACCGATTCTCTCCTTACAACTTTTCCTCAACTGCTCCAACGACCGGTTTTTAGTACTTCCAGATTGTCCCAGGATTACTCACCTCTGCGGGACCCGATTGCACTCCCGACTTTTCACCCTGCAGCAAAACACAACTTTATGGGCGTCGGAGGGCTCAAGGCCGTCTAGGGCCACCCTTTCCACATGATACTGCAATTTCCAGAAAGCCCAAGAAATCGGCCAAGATTTTCTGATCCACCCGCCCAATTTTCAGGAAGCAGGGTGACTTCAAATTCTCCACGGGAAGTGGTAAACGAAATCCTACACGACCGCCTTTTGCCCCATTTTGGTTAACGGAACGATCCTCTTTCCCAACAGACGACCGATCCTCCTTTCAACGAGAACCAACCGAGTATGTTACCGGAAACAATCCGAGGGGGAGCTGTCCCGGGCTTTCAGTACTGGGGCTCCATACCCTACACGAACTTGCCGAGTTAAGCGAAGCAAGGGGACTTGCGCGCAGACTAATCCTCCGCCCGAATTTGTCCTTCCGATGCCTGTAGATGGAACTCAGACCAATTACTTTACCGGCAATTGTCGTTTCCGAAGCCAATCGGTGTGGAAAGGACCTTCCCCCGGCTTGTCGATCCGCCGATAAGTATGGGCCCCGAAATAATCTCGCTGGGCCTGAATGAGATTTGCCGGCAAACGGGGCGACCGATAACCATCGTAGTAGGCCAAAGCCGCCGAAAAAGCAGGAACCGGAATGCCCAAATCGATGGCCGTCTTCACTACGTACCGCCATGCCGGCTGGGCTTTGGTGACTGCTTCCCGGAAATAGGGTGCCAACAACAAATTCTCCAAATGAGGATCGGCATCAAAAGCCTCTTTAATCCTTTCCAAAAATACCGCCCGAATAATGCAACCCCCTCGCCACAAAAGGCCAATATTGCCGAAGTTCAAACCCCACTGATACTCGGCGGACGCCAGCCGCATTTGGGCAAAGCCTTGGGCATAGCTACAAATCTTCGAGGCATACAAAGCCTGCCGGACCTGCTCGATAAATTCTTTTCGGTCCCCTCGATAAATGCCGCTGGGACCCGAAAGCACTTGGCTTGCCCGCAGCCGAGCATCCTTCATGGCCGAGAGTGACCGGGCGTACACCGCTTCGGTGACCAAAGTACTTGGGATACCCAAGTCCAGAGCATTCTGACTCATCCACTTCCCCGTACCTTTGGCCCCGGCAGCATCCAAAACGAGATCGATCAGATCCTGCCCGGTCTCTTCGTCTTTGACCGTGAAAATGTCCCGGGTGATTTCAATAAGATAGCTATTTAACTCGCCTTCATACCACTCGGCGAAAACCTCATGAAGTTCCCGATTGGACAAGCCCAAAGCATTCTTCAAGATCCAGTAGGCTTCGGCAATCAATTGCATGTCGCCATATTCGATGCCATTATGAACCATTTTCACATAGTGGCCGGCCCCCCGAGGTCCTACCCAGTCGCAACAAGGGATGTTACGCTCGGGCCCAACCTTGGCGGCAATAGCTTGAAAGATTGGCTTCACCAAAGGCCAAGCTGCCGGACTTCCCCCCGGCATCATACTTGGACCATAACGGGCTCCCTCCTCCCCGCCGGAGACACCCGTACCGATGTACAGAAGGCCGAGCGATTCCACATACTTTGTCCGGCGTTCGGTATCCTTAAAATGGGTGTTCCCTCCATCGATGATTAGATCTCCTGGTTCCAGGAGCCGGCAAAGCTGATCCACCACAGCGTCGATCGCGGAAAGCTCCGGATAAAGCTTCGGCTCGGGAGCCGGGACCGGATCCCCCGACTGAATCATCAGCATGACCTTCCGGGGCTTAGAAAGACTGCCGACCAACTCCTCTAAAGAGTGACACCCCTTAATCCTCCTCCCGCGAACATCCGGTCGAGAAACAAATTCATCGACCTTGCTTACCGTACGGTTATAAACCGCAACACTAAAACCATGATCCTCCATGTTGAGGACCAAGTTCTGGCCCATCACCGCAAGGCCCATAAGACCAATATCATACTTTTCAGCCATTGGTTCGTACTCCTAGATGTTAATACCCGTGCTCAACGTCCTGGGATACCCGTGCTTAATTTCCTAATCCTTATCGCCAGTTCTTATTTCCGTTCCTGAGATCTCGGCCTGAGGCAATTCCTTGTTGAGCCCAGAACTACTCTCGAACTCTAACGATTCCCCACCGCCACCCGGCCACAAGCGGGCCTCAACTGGGCAGACATCCACAGAACCAACCGGGATCGGAATACCTCCTTCCAAGCCTGTCTTGACCGGAACGCCGAAGCATCGGTGGGAAAAATGGATCCACAACAATTGCCGGCAAGATTGGCCTCGCTAAAGCAACCAGACTAACAACCCCCCCAAAGGCTAGCCTGCCAGGATCCTGCAGCCTGCCGGATTCTCGCCTGCCCCAAAAGATCACCTTCCTACTGAGTTTCAATTTGCTCGCCGAGGACCTATAAACCCTTTAATACCCCAAAGACCGCTGGTTGGGAACCGTAGAGACCCCCAAATCGTCCGTTCTGATCCCCAAAAAAGCCACTTAGGCTACTACCTGTAGTAATGGGATCGAAAAAAAATCAACTCATTGAGCATTGGCTTTCCGGGATCCCGATTTATTGACCGTTCCCCAGCTTCACATTTTCTTTTAATTTTCCGAGATCTCCATTAGCCTTCCTACTACAAACCCCTTAGATAGTATCAGGATATTCTTACTCCGGCAACACCGGCCAGGGTGGGCGATCCGGCAAATAGCGGTTAAACTCCGCTACCAGTTGCTCCTCGTACTCCCCTGCAAACGTGCCATTCAGGAACCGGTCGATTCCTTCCCTGAAAAACCGTTCCCAACTTGCTTCCTCATGACCAGGAATAATCGGGAAGAAAAGAGCCCCATTGGCCTTTGCTGCCTGATAATCTCCTGGAGCATCCCCGATCATCAGAACATGACCGGGCGGATAGGGATTACCTCCTCCCTTAGAGGCATGACCCAAGCACTGCTTTTTAGTACCGATTTCCTGACCACATATGGCCGCCACATATTTTTTCAAGTCGTGTTCTTCCCATTCCCTTTCCAAAGCCTCTTGTGGAGTAGCTGAAACCACCAAGACATCTGCATGATCTTTGAGTCTCTCTAAGCTTTCGCGAACAAAAGGAAACGGAGGCACATGGCGAACAATCCGCCGAACTGCCTCGTTAACGGCTTCCGACCACTCCAAAGTCCGCCGCAAATCCGGGTCATTGGTCTCTGCCACAACTTCCCGCAAACGCTCGTTACTCAACTTGGTTTCCTTGGCTACCCAATCGCGAAGGCTTTGAGGAATTCGGATATTTACCCCTCGGGCTCTCACCTCGGGCCGCCGTCGGAGCCATTCCAAGGTTTCGATTAAAGCCGGAAAGCGGTTAATCCCGCGACTCTTGGAATAGAGATTTACAAACTCGGCTGCCTCGCGGGCATACTTGCTCACCGCTTGCAAGTCCCAGTAATTGATAGTGTTAGGAATAAAGCACTCTTTGTGCTTTAGCTCCATGGTGTCGAAGGCACATCCGTCTGAATCGATCCCCACGAGAAAATCGTGCCTGCGAACAAACTCGAACATCGTTCCCCAAACCTCTCACTCTTTCTTTGGTTGCGGCTAACTTAATCCTCTTTCCCAAGCAAAATCACCATACCTCACCAGTCCCAGCCTTCTCTTATCCCCCCAACTTTCCCAACTTTGAAGGGAGATCGACCTTTTTCTTAAAAAGAGACCCCTTTCGATTCCGGGAGCCATTTGCCGATAGACAATACCTAGTAAAGCCGTCCAGGCTCGGCAAACTATCCAAAGCGAGGAATTGGGAACTGTTCCCACAAACGGATCAAACTGCTTTGACTCAGGCTTGCCTTTGGAGACACCCCGCCGGAGTAAGTTGCTTTTTGGCGGACTCAGGACAAAGTCTCCGAAAGAAGCTGCCACCCGACAAAGTTCCAAGCCGCTTCGTAGCATTTTCCCCAAAAGCCGGCAGCAACCCTCCAAGGGTGAATGTCTACGGGAGGTCGCAACCCCTTCGAGCTCGGGGAAACATCCCGGACACAAGCCAGCCAAGCTTCCCTTCTTTCTCACCGGATTTTATTTTCGGTCCGCTTGGGGAACGTACGGGGGAAGCTTTTTGTCGGCGAAAATCGGCTGGAGCCGAGCCAACCGATGCCTTCCGCCCACCAACGGCAAACTGACCATTTCTTCACCGACCAAGGGCTTGGCATACCGGATAAAATCGTCGGTTACATCACGCCCGTTCGGGGCAATCCATGGGCGGGGAAAGTTCCGCTCGCTATTGGCAACCACCTGTAAAGGCACTTTGTCAAATCGCGGACGATATACCAACCCGGGTTCCCGCAAAATGGTAACCATGTATCCCCCTTCGCCGTTGGCGGCCAGTTCCACCGCCTTTTGCCCCACTTGGTAGGCTTCATCCAAATCGACCCCAGAAGCGTAGGCCATCGAATGCCGCTGATCGGTGCCCGGAACATTTCCCCGGGCTGCTCCCTTGGCCTTCAGACCAACGCTGTTGAGATAATTAACCACAATCTGAGCGACGGTAGCCCGGCTGGCACCATACATTTGATGCCCAAAGGCGTCTGTTACCTTCCCCAAATCACCCACCTCGAACCCTTCACTAATCACCACTACACAGCGACCGGATCGCTTGAGCTCATCGTTGACTTGATCGGCCAGCTGTTCCAGGGGAATGGTAACCTCCGGTAGATAAATATGAAGAGGAAACTCTCGGTAAGGGTCGGCCAACCGGGCTGCCGCTGGGATAAACCCGATTTTCCGCCCCATGGCTTGTATTACTAAGACAGGGTCGGCGGGGCAAGAACCCCGATTCTCCTCTTCGGCATACTGAACCATGTGCATCCAGTACCGGGCGACCGAGCCGTAGCCGGGAGTGTGATCGACCAATTTGAACTCGCTATCCCCCACGTCGTTATCGATTGTCTTTGGCACTCCAACGGCCACTAAATCCAGTCCCCGTTCTGCCGCCAACTTGGCAATCTTATGGGCGGTGTCCATCGAGTCGTTTCCCCCGATGTACAGAAAGTAACCGACATCGTGGGCTTTAAAGACCTCAATGACCCGCTCAAAATCTTCTTGCTGCGACTCCCGAAGTTTATACCGACAAGTGCCGATCGACCCGGCCGCCGGCGTGTAGCGTAAAAGGGCAATTTCCTCCGCCGGCTGGGCGGAAAGATTGATCAATTCCTCCTTCAATACCCCCTCAATTCCGTGCCTTGCCCCGTAGACTGTGCCGATTTGGGCAAATTCCCGGGCTGCTTCCACCACACCTCGCAAAGTGTTATTAATCACCGCCGTGGGTCCACCACTTTGAGCAACCACTAGGTTTCTTGCTTTGGCCATGGTTCCTGTCCATCCTTTCCACACCGCAAAAGAGTTCAGCCCTGCCAAAGGGGCACATAAACTCCCGGTTTTCGCGGCTTACCCTCAAACTACCGAACACGTGACTTCAACAAACCGATGGGATGGGGTGATTTATCATAGCAGCAGTTGTCCCGGTATGTAACCCTCCCCCAATAGGGGAGAAGTGGCTCTACTGTTTTACTAAACCCAAGGGTTTTCCGCAGAAGAAAAGTCCCATGTTTTCTTGCTCTTACTTCTTGGCCCAGGACCACCGACCAACCTAAAACCTCCGGAAAGACACCACATCTGTAAGTCTAAAAAACCATGCCTGGTTTTCCCCGAGACACCGAAACCAAGAGACTTTGAGAAACCGAAGTGTGCACATTCCAAATTCCCGGACCAAAATTTGGGGGAGCCTCCACACCGCCTCACGATGGAAGTTGGCACAAATCCGAGGGCAAAAGCCCCAGGGATTGGAAAATCGCTGGAAACTGTCCGGTTGGGCGGGAGAGCCAAAACCCGAGGCTGTCGTTTCGTCTTTTTTAGGGACTCAAGGCACCTTGTGCCCGTAGAAAAACATTTTCACTCGAACCACCAGCAGGCATCACAGAATGAGGGACTGCCTGTCTAGAAATGGGCGAGATTCTGTCTAGAAATGGGCGGGATAGCGTGGGAGAATTCTAACCGGCACCCTCGAGGGACTCCGTACACCGGGAACGAACCTTTCCCGAGTATGGTAGTTGCAGAGTATGATAGTTGCAGCGGGGTACCGCCGCAGTTGGGGCACGGAAACGGAACTCCCCACACCACGGGCCAAGCCGGGAGGGGTAAACCTCAGTCTGCCGAGAGAGCCGAATCATGAATTCCTCTGCTTCCCTTTTCAAGTTCCCATCGCGAGTACCATTGGAGGCCAATCAGGCAAAATCCGCCTACTTACCCGTCAAATCGGGACTTTCCTGCCGCAGAAACCTCTGCGGTCATCAGAGGAGACCGGATTCCCCAAATACTAGGGTAGGAGGATCTGGAGGTTTCCCCAGCAATCATCCCTACCCTCCCCCACAGCATGGGTTTCTCCAACGAAGAAATTCTGCGGACTGGGCCTCATTTGCCATAGGACTGTTACTTGCCTGCTTAGTTCCCTGGCTGGTTGTGGTAGGACCGATGGCCGGGGAAGTTTCCGCAGAATTTGGCCTTGGACCCGGTGGGGGAGTGAAGGCAGCGGAGCCAGAATTCCCCTTCGAGTACTTCCGTAATCCTTGGCAAGTGATCGGCCTGAAGGACTATGCCCACGGAACCCGGGTAAGTCCCGATGGTCGGCTTGTCCTGCCCGATAACCGCCAGGTAATCCTCCGTGTGGGTCCGGATGCGGAGGCTATCCCCCGTTCGATAATTCTCACATTGGAGGAAGGGTGGCTGCCCATCGTGCGTTTCCAAGTTACATCTGGAGCAGTAGCATACCGCGTTCGCTACTGGGCCACGCCCCTGCCCCACTTGTCGGACTGGGAGAAAGGATTCGCTTGGCCTGTGGCCGGCGACAGTTTTACAAGCTGGATTGAAGTGATCGTATGTAACCCAGCTTCCTCGGCTGAGGAGGCCGTCGTTTGGTTGGCGATCCTGAGAGGCGGAAATTACCACGTTCAAGCCGCTCGAAAGAAGTTACTCCCGGGGCAGTCTCACGGTTGGGCCTGGCGGATCGACTGTCATCCGCCAAACCTCCAGCTTTCCACCCCGCAAGAACTTTCGCCCAACGCAGAACTCATCCCAACCCCCGGTGCTGATAGTTGTACCGCCAGTTGTTTTTGCCCTCTACCGGCAGAAGAGCCCCCCGCAGAAGCAGCCCTTTGGCTTGAGCGGACACGGAAGTTTTGGACAACACTCTTACAAACTGGCACTCGGCTAGAGGTCCCCTGCAGCAAGGCAATCCAAACCCTCAGGGCAGCCCATGTGTGCCAGCTTCTTGCCTCCGATCACGGGCAACCGCACGGGGGCGAAGGTTTCTATGACGAGCTTTATATTCGGGATGGAGCCTATCAAATCCTCCATCTCCTGGAAGCAGGCTTTTTGGATTCGGCTGCTCAGGCAATCGAGAGTTTTTTGCGGCATCAAAGAAGTGATGGCCGATTCGAAACCCAAGCGGGTCAATTAGACGCCAACGGCCAAGCCCTGTGGGCATTGTGGAAGTACTATCGGATGACAAGGGATCAGGAATTTCTCCGACGTGTTTACCCGGCGATGGCCCGGGCAGCAGAATGGGTTATTCAGGCCCGACGGCAAGAACCACCTGATAGCCCATTCGCCGGCCTTCTTCCCCCGGCAGTGGCCGACGGCGAATACCTTTGGGACGGCAAACACCGGATTGTGGGCTATGACTTTTGGAATCTGCGAGGCTTGTTGTGTGTTCTTTGGGCAGCTGAGACCCTCGGTCTCACCCAGGACTGCCGTCGGTGGGAGCAAGAGGCCCAGGATTATCGCCGGGCAATTGATCGTGCATGGAAACTTACAGGTCTTCCTTATTTCCCACCCAGTTGGGAGAAAGCAGGTACCCCCTGGGGAAATACCGAAACCCTTTGGCCCACGGAACTGTTCAACCCCCAAGATCCCCGAGTGACCGCGACCATCCACCACCTGCGGACGGAATACGGCGGAGGATATCTGGAGGGAACCATTCGTTGGATTGGACATCAACCCGCTATTCATCCGTATATGGGGGCCTATACGGCCCTGGCTTCACTGCGTCGGGGGGAAGTGGAGGATGTTCTGTCCGACTTTTTCTGGTACCTTCTTCACAGTAGTGCTAGTCATGCATTTCCCGAAGGAATATACCCGGAGACTCGGACTGCTTGGAATAATACAATCCCCCATACCCTTGGAGCAGCCAATTACGCCATTCTCCTTCGGCACATGTTAATCGACGAACGTAATGATACCCTTTTCCTTTTGCCCGCTATCCCATCGGATTGGCTGGCAGAGGGCAAACGAATTTGCATCGAAAATGCTCTCACCGAGTTCGGATGGTTAAACTTTGAACTTCAAAGCACAGAAAAGGGTCTTTCCGGCCGGATTCGGGCCGAATGGCGACAGCCGGGTCCGAAGCAAGTAATCCTCACAGTTCCTCAAGGGAAATCTCTTGCGTCCCTTGAGCATAATTTGGGCGGAGTTCTGGTACCGGTGTTCACTCCAACCCCAAAACAATCGTGGAGTTATGAGAGAGTTGTCGAGGAATACTTGGCTACAGCTCCCCCGCGACTTGCTGCTGAAATCCCCCATTTGTTACCACTTCCGGTAATTCCGCCGCCTGAGGCGGACCGGTGCGAACCACTCGATTTGCGGTCGATTGCCAACACCGATCCGTTCGCTGCCCCCTTCGGTGTGCCCCGACCTGGGAAGTACCTATTTACAGCTCTATCCGTGGGGCGGCTCATGTTGGCCGGGGTGCCTTTCGAGATTATCGATCCGGCGGCAAACCAAGGCCGAGGGCTTGTAGTCCTGCACTCTCCCCAGGGTGCCGCGGCCAACGCTTTCCCAAAAGAAGTGGAAATTCCTGTGGAAGGGGTAGCTCGGCGGATCTATTTCCTGGGCAACGTGGCCGGCTGGACCTCCCGCGATCTAGGAACAGGGCCTTGGTCCGCCATCGCCGAGTACCGGATTATTTATGCCGATGGCACCGAGCAGATCATCCCCCTTGTGCTCGGGCGAACCGTGGACGATTGGGCCGCTACCCCTCTGGCCGAAGAGGTAATTCCCGTACTCCAGGGAGTCCCCTGGCATCTGAATTTGCTTGCGGTGAAAACCCAGCCGAAACCGTTAAGGAAAATTCTTTTCCGCGATTTAGGCACCCCATCATCCCCACTTTTGGCCGCCATTACGGTGGAACGCTAACCCCTGCCATGAAATCCGGGCCGAAGGCAGCCGTAACCAGAACATCCCAGCATATCCCCACCGGTATCTGAGAGTTCCCAACCCAGAGCCCCAACCGATCTTTGGGGGTAATAGCCGATGTAACTTTCTCGCCAACTTATCCTCCTGAATCGGGGTTTTATGCCCCTTCCTAGGGCATGATGACACAGAGTGTTGCTCCCAAGGTACTGCTCCCAAGATCGTGGTGCGGCAAATGACTATTGTCGCTCAGGATCGTGGGGGCTCAGATTACTCTTGAGTAAGGTCATGCACACTTTAGCGACGGCCATAGGTACTCTTGCTCCGACCACGATGGCACAAAAATTGATTGGCTGGCCTTTATAAACAAACGGGCCTTTGTAATTAAACACTCAGGGAAAAACGGGCTTTGAGGGATTTTGTGGAAAATCTGACAGGATAGCCCGACTTTTGGGGTGCGGTGAGCCACCGATCGGGCTTCTTAGTTATTTTTCCAACAGGAAAAATTGGTCACTTTTGCAACATGAAAAAACTTATCCGCAAAAGCAAAAAAAAACTTAGGGGAAACCCAGGGATTTTTGAGTCTGCTCCGTTTGCGGAGTTAAATAACTCGCTGTGCGAAGATCCCTTTAAAGGGAGGTTCCTATTCCTCACGGGTACATGGAAGGTTCCACCGAAATTTGGCCGCTACCGGAACGGAGGCTTGCACCAGTTACACTGCCGGGTAGATTGTTTGGAAAGGGGACCAACGGGGTTGCCTTCCGCGGATTTCCAAGCAAACTGCAGGATATGTTGCTTGATGTTGTATCGCAGTGTTGGGCCAAGGTACCCATGGTTCGGGTAGGGGGGCATGGTTGGATCAAGTCCCTTGGTCTCCCTGCGGTAAGGACGGTATCCGCTCGGCATCTGTTGGTGGGATGGTTGATAGCATGTCTCCGTGCAAAAGCGGTGGTACAAAAGCCGGCTGTCCCTGTGTCGGGCAGACCTGCCTCGCCGCACGGGAATATCCAGACGGGAATATCCAGGCTGTATTGGCCGCTAAGAGGTGCCGGGATAACTTGCGAGGCTTTCCGTCGCCGATTGGTCAGCTGCAATTTTGGAACGGTCCTTTCTTTAGAACCCAATGAACGGTCCACTCCATGGTTAGTAAGGACAATTGCTTTTATTGGCTGAAAAGGATTTGTCGTCGGGACTGGATTGCTGGGGCCATTGGGCTGACGGTATCCCGGGGGTTGAGGTACAGCTTTCGGGCTGCCACGGCAGGGCCGATCGAGCCGCGGCCTATGATTATCGATCCTGCAAGGATTCGCTCGGCGGGAATCCGCCGGTTGGAGGGCTCCCGCCTTACCCTTTATACCGACCTGCCGGCCCAACCGGCTATCGAGGAATTGCCGAAGGTCTTCGAGCTCGCTTTTCCCCAATGGTGTTCCTATTTTCAGGTGGACGAGAGGTTTTATAGCAAATGGAAATGCACGGCTGTCTTGATCGGAGAAGGGGAGCGAATCGTCAAAGCGGGGCTTTTGCCCACGGAATTGCCGCCTTTCCGGTTTGGCTTTGCCCGGGGGCGGGAGATCTGGTTCGTTAATCCTCCCTCCGATTATTACCGCCGACATTTACTGCTTCACGAAGGCACCCATGCCTTTATGAACACCATTCTGGGTAGCTGTGGTCCGACCTGGTATATGGAGGGGGTGGCAGAATTACTGGCCTCCCATCGCTGGGAGGATGGAAAACTTCAAATGCTCTATTTTCCCCGCCATCCCGATGAACTACCTCTGTGGGGCCGAATCCGGATGATCCAGGAGGACCTCAGGGCCAACAAATTTCTTAGGTTGGAGGAGATTTTAGAGTTGCAGCCCCGGGATGCCGATTCGGTTGAGCTGTACGGATGGTGCTGGGGAGCTGCTACCTTCCTGGAGAGGCATCCCCGGTATCACGATTCTTTCCGCCGGCTGATCCACTGGGTCCTTCAGCCGGATTTCAACGAGCGATTCCGTAAAACCCTCAACCTCTGGTGGGACTGGGCCGAGGAGGAGTGGGCCTCGTTTGTCTATTCCCTCGACTACAATTTTGACCTCTCCCGAGAGGCCCTTGACCTTACCCCCGGCTTTCCGGTGCCACCGGTAGGAGCAGAGGTAGTGATCACTGCCGACCGCGGTTGGCAAAACACTGGCCTCCTGTTGGAGGCAGGCAAAACTTACCTCCTTCAGGCCCAAGGCCGATATCAGCTTGCCACCGAGCCAGTCATTTGGTGGTCGGAGCCGGGTGGGGTTTCGATCCGTTATTACCGTGGAAAACCCCTCGGAATGCTTCTGGCGGCCGTTTGGCCAGGAAAGGCCTCGGGGGCAACACCGGCGGAAGCTTTCCGCAATCCTATCCCTGTGGGCCTCGGCACCCAAATCAGGCCCCAGCAGACAGGCACTCTCTTCTTACGGATCAACGATTCGCCGGGGGAACTGGCCGACAATACCGGCACACTGACTGTGCGAGTCCGACCGGTTTCGGAATTCCCGTTCCCCCACCCAGAAATTGGCTTGCGGTAAGTTTCCCGGCCTTTCCCGCCCTCTCCACCCGTTCCCATAGCTTTGCTTGTGTTTAACAACTCTGCTTGTGTTTATGTGTATAGCAGTGTTCCTAAGGGATGGACTCGCCCTTGCCGGCTCGAAACCACCCCAGGGCATATTGTGGGGACTTGCGACCGCTAGTATGCCCCCCATAATAGCAGGAAAGAAACTTCGTGAGGCCGTCAATTTTCATTTTCCTGAATGGCCGGAGGGTGGGCTCAATGGCCGGAGGTTGGGCTTGGTAAACCTAATCTCCCGGTTAAGACCTTGGTCAGTTTTAATTCGATTCCGAAGACTGAGACATTAACACCACAAATCCTTCAGAACGGTTTGGGAGAGGGCCTCTCACTGCGGCCAGCAAAATCTTGACAGTCTGGCTGAGGTCCCATCGGGCTGGTAGCTCGGGAGCGAAGCAGCTTCCTCCTCCCAGTTTCTGGGGGAGGGAGGGCGGTCAAAAGCCTCGGATTCTTCAGAAAGGGCTGCTTCACACTTAGAGGGACACCTTAAGAGGTACTCTAGAGGGACCCCTGGAGAGGTGCTTTTGAAAAGGGAAAAGTGGAGTATCATTCAGCTTGTTCCGAATCGGGCGTTTGGTCGGGGGCAGACTGAACGCCAATGACCGGAAAAGGCTTTTTAAAGAGATTCGGCACGTGGATTTCACTTGGGTTTCCACAAGGGGCCTTTCGGCAAACAAGAGGTTGTGTGTGGTTTTTGGGGTCAATGTCCCAAAGTTTTTGTTCTCAGGACAGGAGGTGACCACATGGAAAAATGGCCGATTGGTGTGTTCACCAGTATCGATGCCGGACTAGGGGTGAAGTTGGAGGTCGCCCACGAGCTGGGGATCCCCACGATTCAACTCCACGCCCCGCGGCCTGAAACTCGAACTGCCGACAATGCCAAACGATTCCTTGATCGGCTAGGGGAGCTCGGTATTACGCTGACGGCGGTTTTCGGGGGCTTTGAGGGCGAATCGTACGCCGACATTCCCACGGTAGCCCGGACCGTTGGTCTGGTACCGCCAGCAACACGGACAGAACGAACCCGAGAGATGAAAGAAATTGCCGATTTTGCCCGGGTGCTTGGCTGTGATATCGTCGCACTGCATTTGGGCTTTATTCCCCACGACCGCCACGCCCCCCTCTATCGCGATGTGGTCAAGGTGACCCAAGAAATCTGCGATCACTGTGCCAAGAACAACCAGCGATTACACCTGGAGACCGGTCAGGAGTCGGCCGACACACTGCTGCAGTTCATCCAAGACGTGGAGCGGCCGAATTTGTTCGTGAATTTCGACCCGGCGAACATGATTTTGTACGGCTCCGGGGAACCGATCGCTGCTCTGCGGAAGGTAGGCAGCTATGTGCGAAGTGTTCATTGCAAGGATGCTAAATGGGCGGCACGCCCTGGGGAAGAGTGGGGTGAGGAAGTTCCGCTGGGACAAGGGGATGTGAACATCGAGCTTTTCCTCCGCACCCTTGCGGAACTCGGCTACGATGGAGCTCTAACCATCGAGCGAGAAATCCCCCATGAACCAGAACGGCAAAAGCGGGAGATCGGTTACGCGGTGGGGTTACTCACCGAGCTAAAAAAGAAAATCCTCGGGTCCTGAGGCAGCAAAATCGTTAGGCCCCGGCTTCAGGCAATTCTCGGTCGCAAAACCTGAGGGGAAAATTCCCGGACAGGCTGTTGCAATTGGGTTTTCCGGGGTTGCCGACCACAAGCCGTGAGGTGTTCTCGCCGTTTTTCCGGGCATTTGTACGAGGGGGCCCCCAAAAGGGCCTGACTTTGCATCATACCGGCACAAGTGGACGAAAGTTCGAGAGTAGCGGCAACCGGCAGTGGAAAAGTCGCCGCCTTGGGAATGCTTGTGGAGAGAGAGACAAATTTTGTTGACCCAGAAAAAGGTCTGGGCTGAGAGAAGGAGGAGAATGAACCTTTGAATACACCGTTTGATCCTCTGGGGGATCCGGTTACACCACGAAGTTCCGATACATAGGCGGGAGGAAGAAGAATGAATTTAACCTCGGCCTTTAGGGCCGGAATTGTTTACAGCTTCTAAGAATCGCTTCGAATGGGGTCCCTTCCGAGGATCGGGCCCAACGGTGGCTACCAGCGTCTTAAGAGTATAGCCGACGGCGGCCACCAGCCTCTTAGGAGTATAGACGGGGGAAAATGGGGAGAAAGCCGAGCCCGTCGGGATATCTTGCAATCTCAGGAACCGCGTGGGCGAGAGCCAACTTCCTGGCAGTGGCGAGTGCTCGGCCGGGCTTTGGACAAGAGTAAGAAAAATATCGCGGTTGGTCTCGGGGCCCCCTGAGCAATAGTCTTCAAACTTAGCCTCGAGCCAACTCCCGTCCCCCGAGGTGGCTACTCCTGTCCGAAGGTTTTTCACCCAATCAATGATTGCTGGAAGATCCTATCTCTCCCAGGGGCTTGGTCTCTGTGGCAGGGAGCGTAAAGTAAAATCGACTTCCTCTTCCCGGCTCGGATTCGACCCAGATTCTCCCTCCATGGGCCTCTACCAGCCGCTTGCAAATCGTCAAACCGATGCCCAACCCGGGCCGCTCCGGCTGCCCCGCCGCCCGTTGGAACATTTGAAAGATCCGGGCATGGTAACGGGGATCTATGCCCACCCCATTGTCCGCGACACAAAACCGGTACCCCTCCGGAAGCTTATCCACCGATATGTGGATCCGCGGCGGCTTATTCCCCCTAAATTTGATAGCATTACTAATCAAATTCTGAACGATCTGGACTAGCTGGGGCAAACTTCCGCGGACCACCGGTAGGGGGTCATGAGTTACCTCAGCTTGATTCTCCTGGATCATCACCCGCAGGTTCGTTAAAACCTCCTTTAACACCTGCTCCATGGGCACGGGCTTGAAGGGTTCGGTGATCTTGCCGGACCGGCAGAACATTAGCATCCCGGCAATCAACTGCTGCATTCGCTCCACGCTCTGGTGAATAAATCGGAGATACTCGGCGGCTGTATCGTCCAATTTGCCGTGGCAGTGCTCCTCTAGAAGGGTGGCAAACCCACCAATAGCACGGAGCGGCTCCTGAAGATCGTGGGAAACCGCCGAGGCAAATTGCTCCAAGTCGGCGTTGGATCGGCGCAAATCCTCGATCGCCGCACTAAGCTCAGCCTCCCGGCGAAGGAAACCTGCCAAATCTCGGGGGGGGCCCTGTCCGAGTGGAGAAATCCTGGCTTCGATAGGCTGGGCTGCCGATCCCGATGGCCCAGCGGGCCTTTCCGGGCCCCCGGAAGAACTCTCGGCCTCGTCCCGAACCATGGAAGGGCTTAGTCCCAGAGATTCAGATTCTCCGCCACTTGACGGAACACCGAGAGTCGCTCGGTCACTACCCTCCTCGGAACTCTCCCTTTGGGAGCTCGGTAGGCCCTGAGATTCGGGGGAGAACAACACGATGCCCACCAACCGGCCTTCTTTACTATCCAGGGGAAAGAGGACCCAACTAAGTGGGGAGCCTCCTCGCGACTCCTGGGGGCAAAATTCCAGCCCTGCCGGTTTCTCGCCGCATAGGAGGGAGCGGAGGTCTGCCTCCGTACCCCCCCGCAGAAATTGGGAGACATGTTGTCCCAGGATAACTTCCAGAGGCTTATGGAGAAGTTCGGCCGCCTTCGGGCTGGCCCAGGCGACCCGCCCGGCGTTATCCAAGATCAAAAGCCCTAGGCCTGACGGATCAACGTAGGCATTCCACTTTTTCGAGTTGGCCGAGGGACTCACCGGTTGACCAGAACTCATGATGCCGTGCCAGGTAGACTGAGATAACGACCCCGTCGTTGTCAATGGCCTCAAATAAGAAGTCTTTTAACCCCATTTTTCCAGGGCACGCCCCTTCCGAAAAATGTCCGAAGATCCTACGAGCAAGGATAGCTTTCAGAGTTTAAAGGAAAATCCCCCTAACTGTCCACATTCTTCCCCCAGCTCCCCGGGGTCAATCTCTTAAACGATGGCCCGCCGAACTACCCAGGCGAACCCAAACCGAATTCTGTATGCTAAGCCCAAGAGGAATTTCCCACCCCAGACTGACTCAAAAATTTAGCGAGGGTGTCGGCACCAGATTTGTGGAAAGAACACTCTTCCGGAAAAACCTTCCCTTGGAAAAGTCTACGTCGCAAAGTTGTGAAAAGAAGTCCCAAGGACTCGGAGAAAATTCGAGCGGGCTAAGGAGAGGCCTCGGAAGGAAAGGCCAAGTCGATCGGGGGCACATCTCAGTGCCCTCAGCTCACCGCCCTCTAATACAGGCCAGAGAAGAGGGTACGCTCCCATTCCTCAAGGTCATCACCCCCCCTTTTCACAAGCAGCCGGCAGCTGTAAAATCGAGTCCTGTGGTCTACTGTCCGGGTGGCAAAAACGCCGATCTGGGTTCATCCGCTTGAGGCCTGAGCTCAAAACCCCTTTGTAATAGCTGAATACTCTCTTACAATACTTTAGTCCACTGGGCCGGACATTGGCCTGCACCACTATGCCCTAATCCAGTCAACTGTTCCGAACCCCATCCGAGCTTCTCCTAAAAAATTTTTGGGGGCCCCTTGACATGGAAGTTCGTTTGTTATACGATTGTCCAGTGAGAGTTGTGAACATAGGTTCGGTATCCAGGCGAATCGCTGCACGCGCGAACCGTTTTGGAAAGTTTGTCGTATTCTCGGATAACTTGAGAGCCGTCCGAGCGGCGGAAAAGCTTTTCATCAGTTTGTCGGACAAAGCTCTCTGGGTCAACCCCAGAGCCGCCGTTGGTTATTTAGGTGGAGAACAGACAGCACCTCGGGCCCAGACGGTGCTTCCGCCGGAAGCCTCTCAGGCTAATCCGGTCGGCAGAGGACGGTTTGGAGTTAGGTGGACACCGGCTTTACCAGAAAGGAGATTGCTATGGAGCTTCTGGAAACGTTGACGAAAAGACAACGGAAGATTTACGAATTCATTCGCGACACAATTCGCACCCGTGGCTATGGCCCAACAGTTCGCGAGATTGCCGACAAGTTTGGGATCCGTTCGCCCAACGGCGTGATGTGCCACCTGCGAGCTTTGGAAAAGAAGGAGCTCATAGCACGAGAGCCGAACAAATCGCGTGCCATCCGGTTGGTCGCAGAGCCGGTGATCTCTCGCGGTTTGCCCTTGGCAGGGCGGATAGCAGCCGGCCAGCTTCACGAGGCAATCGAAGAAACAGAAGTCGTCGACTTCAGCAGCCTTTTCGACGACAAGGATGGAAATCACTTCGTCCTGAAAGTCGAAGGAACCTCGATGATCGGAGATCACATTTGCGACGGAGACTTTGTGATCATCCGCAAGCAGAAGACTGCCCCCAAAGGTGCTATCGTCGTCGCGATCACTGAGGATGGGGAGGCGACGCTCAAGCGTTGGTACCCCGAGGGTAACCGGATTCGCCTTCAGCCTACTAACCCCAAACTCAAACCCATGTATGTAAAAAATGCTCGTGTCTTAGGGGTGGTTGTAGGTGTTATTCGAAAACTGAAATAGCACAGTTTCCCTGCTAGGGGATTTGTTCCAGAGTCGGTGTGCGAATCGGCTGAAGGTTGTCGAGTTCGCGGAACCCACAAAACAAGTGTGCTCGGCCGAAGCCGCCTATACCTGCATTCCCATCGGGGTGGCAGGATGTCGATTTTTTCATGGGTACACTTGCCACCTTGGCCGGGCGGTGGGGCTAAAGTCTGTAGTTAACCCGCCGGGTTTCTTTCCGTCGTACCCCGGCCGCTTACTCGAAACGGACATGCCGGCCCTGCTAAGCTCGTTACGGACCAAATCTTTGCAACATTCCCATCCAGGTGCTAGCGGATCTTAAAGCAACCCCCGAGTAACTTAGTGAAAGTTTTAAACAAACTTCAATTTGCCGCCCGAGCCTCCACCGTACGGTGTCACCCAAATATAGCAATAATCTTCGGGGCCTTCGCCCGCTCAGACCTTCTCAAATCTTCTTGAAACAAGGCAAGTCTTTGGAAAAAACCGAGCCTTCCGCACTACCTGGCCGGCGGCGAGGAGCCTGCCCATCAACAAAGGAATCCACTCATGAGAACAAAATCGGAGAGCCAAGCATATTCTGCTCATAACAACATTCGGCACTGGCTTAGCAAACCTATGATGCCGCTCGGCAGGCGCGACAAGGACAATTCGCGAACGGTCCGACTGCCGCGGGCTCAGCAAACTTGGATCCTAATGATAGGACTGGCAAGCTGGCTTGCCGCAAGCATCGCCCCGGTTGCGAAAGCAAAAACTTGGAAAGGGGGCGAACTTCCTAATCTGGTCATTATATTCATGGACGATCTTGGGTACGCGGATATCGGGCCGTTTGGTGCCCAGGGCTACTCCACCCCCGCTTTGGACCGGATGGCTCAGGAAGGACGAATTTTCACCGACTTCTACGTCAGCCAAGCAGTTTGTTCCGCCTCCCGGGCAAGCCTCCTCACGGGCTGCTACAACGTTCGGGTGGGGATTTTCGGAGCCCTGAGCCATGCTTCCCAAGTGGGTATTAGTGCCGACGAAATGACCTTGGCCGAGCTCTTCAAGCAGAAAGGTTATGGCACAGCCTGCATTGGAAAATGGCACTTGGGACATCACCCGAAGTTTCTTCCCACAGAACACGGTTTCGAAGAATACTTTGGGCTTCCTTACTCGAATGATATGTGGCCTTTTCATCCTACAGCGGGAGATCGGTTTCCCTCTCTACCGCTGTTTGAGCAAGACCGGGTGATCGATCCTGAGGTAACCCCGGAGGATCAAAAGTACCTCACGCGGCGTTACACAGAACGAGCGGTGGATTTCATCCGTCGGCACAAGGATCGGCCCTTCTTCCTGTATGTTGCTCATGCCATGGTGCACGTTCCCCTCTTTTGTTCGCCCGAGTTCGAGGGAAAAAGCAATAAGGGAATTTTCGCCGACGTGATGGCGGAGGTGGATTGGTCTGTAGGCCAAATCCTTGAGACGATCCGCCAACTACATTTGGAATATCGCACGTGGGTGATTTTTACTTCCGATAACGGTCCTTGGCTCAGTTACGGGGATCATGCTGGCTCGGCTAAGCCTTTGCGGGAAGGGAAAGGAACCACGTTCGAGGGTGGCGTCCGTGTGCCTACCGTGATGTGGTGGCCGGGGACCATTCCTGCCGGCACTGAATGTAAGGATCCCGTGATGACTATCGACATTCTACCCACTGTAGCGGCTGTTATCGGAGCAGACTTGCCCCGGCACAAGATCGATGGGAAAAACATCTGGCCTCTGGTCGTTGGAGAGCCTGGGGCCAAAAGTCCGCACCGGGCCTTATTCTTCTATTGGGATCGGGAGCTCCAAGCGGTCCGGATGGGTAAATGGAAGCTTCATCTCCCCCATTCCTACCGAACCCTTGGTGGAAAACCCGGAGGAAAAGGCGGGCAACCCGCCCCCTACCAACAGTCTCGAATCGAGCTAAGTCTCTTCGACCTGGAGACCGACGTCGGGGAAACGCAAAGCGTCGCCGACCGGTACCCGGAAGTGGTGAAAGAGATCCTCCAGCTGGTGGAAGAAATGCGAGCGGACCTGGGGGATAGTATTACGGGCCAGACCCCGGCAGGAGCTCGTCCGTCAGGCAGACTGAACTCCGGAGACCTTTACTTCGATTGGCAGCCCGGCTCACCCCTGTCGGTAACTCCTGGAGTCTTCCGCCCGGCAAGACCATTAAATAAATAAAAAGCACACAATAAATAGAAAGCACAAAGGACCTTTAACAGTCGGCAACCGGCATAAGCAGGACACCCCCCGGAATCGTCCCCGGTCAAAGCAATTCTGCAACCGAAGCTTTCCCTGGGGTTTGATTCCTGCTTCGTCACCATAAGAATTTAGGTTTGTGCGGATGTGCTTTCTTCCTGCACCTGCGATCCGAACCTTGGGAAGCAGAATTGCTTCATGGGGGATCCTAATTTTCCAAGGTGACAAAGCATCAGTCCCAAGCTGGGCTGCATCGAGATCGGTGTGGGTAAGCCCGACCGAGTAGGTCTTTCTTTTGCCCCCTCCGGTGGAATAAATTATTTCTCGGA
>Ga0308410_1000131_pt1 | contig 33132 bp, 23 predicted proteins | sample HotsprOSTMatCore_FD_203467 | JGI IMG/M metagenome (GOLD analysis project Ga0308410, IMG submission 203467) | Hot spring phototrophic mat microbial communities from Octopus Spring, Yellowstone National Park, Wyoming, United States -... | ecosystem: Environmental > Aquatic > Thermal springs > Hot...
GCCCTCCCAAACCCTCCCAGGGGGCGGGGCCTGGGTGCGCGGGCCTCCGGCCCGCATCCGCTGAGGTATGGGGAAACCCGGTTTCCCCACACCCCTCGCCGAGGGCGTATGTTCACGTTAGCCGTCCGTGCGGCTCCGCCGCACACGAACAGGATGAACATAGGTTCTTCCTGGGAGGGCTGCGCCCTCCCAAACCCTCCCAGGGGGCGGGGCCTGGGTGCGCGGGCCTCCGGCCCGCATCCGCTGAGGTATGGGGAAACCCGGTTTCCCCACACCCCTCGCCGAGGGCGTATGTTCACGTTAGCCGTCCATGCGGCTCCGCCGCACACGAACAGGATGAACATAGGTTCTTCCTGGGAGGGCTGCGCCCTCCCACACCCTCCCACCGGGTGGGGGGATGGGGAAACCGGGTTTCCCCATCCCCCTCGCCGAGGGCGTATGTTCACGTCAGGATCTATGTGAATCCTTACATGCGAAACACGCCGAACCTGGTTTCCTGGGCCGGGGCGTTGCCGGCGGCGGCCAGACCCAGGGCCAGGGCCTTGCGCGTATCGGTGGGCACGAGGATGCCATCGTCCCACAGGCGCGCAGTGGAGTAGTACGGGCTGCCCTCGCGTTCGTACTTCTCGAGAATGGGCGCCTTGAAGGCCTCCTGCTCCTCGGGGGTCATGTCGCGGCCCTGGGCCAGCAGGTTGTCGCGACGCACGGTGAGCAGCACATTGGCGGCCTGCTGGCCCCCCATCACGCTGATGCGGGCGTTGGGCCACATCCAGAGCAGCCGGGGCTGATAGGCGCGTCCGCACATGCCATAGTTCCCGGCCCCGAACGAACCACCCACCACGACGGTAAACTTCGGCACGGCCGCGCAACTCACCGCAGTGACCAGCTTGGCGCCGTCTTTGGCGATCCCGCCATTTTCGTACTGCTTGCCGACCATGAAGCCGGTGATGTTCTGCAGGAAGAGCAGCGGAATGCCACGCGCCGCGCAGAGTTCGATGAAGTGCGCGCCCTTCAGCGCGCTCTCGCTGAAGAGGATGCCGTTGTTGGCCAGAATGCCGACGGGGATGCCCTCGATGTGCGCGAACCCGCAGACCAGGGTCGTGCCGTAGCGCGTCTTGAACTCATACAGCCGGCTGCCATCCACCAGACGGGCGATCACTTCGCGAATATCGTAGCTCTTGCGCGTGTCGCGGGGGATGATGCCGTACACCTCCTCCGGATCGTAGCGCGGCGGTTCCGGGGTCTGCAACTCCCAGGGCGGGCGGCGGCGGGGGCCGAGGTTGGCGACGATGTCGCGCACGATCCCGAGGGCTTCGTGGTCGTTCTCGGCGAAGTGGTCGGCCACGCCGGAGAGGCGCGTGTGCACGTCGGCGCCGCCCAGCTCTTCGGTGCTGACCTCCTCGCCGGTGGCGGCCTTGACCAGTGGCGGCCCGCCGAGAAAAATCGTGCCGGTGCCCTTGACGATGACCACCTCGTCGCTCATTGCCGGCACATAGGCTCCGCCGGCGGTGCACGAACCCATCACCGCGGCGATCTGCGGGATGCCCCGCGCCGACATCTGGGCCTGGTTGTAGAAGATGCGTCCGAAGTGGTCGCGATCGGGGAACACCTCGGCCTGCAGCGGCAGAAAGGCCCCGCCGCTATCCACCAGGTAGATACACGGCAGATGGTTCTCCTGGGCGATCTCCTGGGCGCGCAGGTGCTTCTTCACCGTGAGCGGGTAGTAGGTGCCACCCTTGACCGTGGCATCGTTGGCGACAATGACGCACTCACGACCGCTCACTCGCCCGATGCCGGTGACGATCCCCGCGCCGGGCACATCATCCTCGTAGACGTGATACGCGGCCAGGGGGCTCAACTCCAGAAAGGCGGCGCCTTCATCGAGCAGCAAATCAATCCGCTCGCGCACGAGCAACTTGCCGCGGGCGGTGTGCTTCTGGCGCGCGTCGGGGCTGCCCCCGTGCGAGGCGGCGAGCATGCGCCCGCGCAACTCGTCGGCGAGGGCGCGGTGGTAGGCGGCGTTGGCTTTGAACTCTTCGCTCTGCGGGTTGATGTGCGAATGAATGACTGTCATAGGGAACTCTGGTGCTAAGGCCAATGCCTTTCAAATATAAGCGCATACGGCGCCGCAGCCTCTCTCCCAACCTCCCCCCGCTGGGGGGAGGAGCCGGACTCTCTCCCCCGGCGGGGAAGGGCCGGGGAGCCTTATTTGACAGGACGTACGCGGTGGAGGGGTGCGGGGAGGCTTCGCCCCCGCATACCCCTTTTTCCGCCCGCGGCGGCCAGGCAGCCTGGCGAAATGCCCACGGCGCTCCCGCCGCGGGCGGAAAACAACCGGTGGGGGAGGGCCGCAGGCCGGCCATGCACCTCTCCCCGCTGGAAGGCGACCGGAGAAGAGTATCGTGGCTCATCCTACAACGAGACTGCCTCTCGGCAGGGGTGGGAGCTGTGGGGCAACCGTCCGGGTTGCCCCCTATCTTCAGCCCAGCAGGCCCTTGATAGTCTCGGCGGCCTTGCGGTTCATTCCCGGCACGGCGGCCAGTTCCTCCACACTGGCGCGGCGGATGCCGTCGAGGGAGCCGAAGGCTTGCAGGAGAGCCTTCTTGCGCCGGGGGCCGATGCCGGGGATCTCCTCCAGGGTCGAGGTGAGCGCGGCCTTGCCGCGGAGCTTGCGATGGTAGGCGATGGCGAAGCGATGGGCTTCCTCGTCAATGCGCCGCACCAGGTGCAGCGCGGGGCTGGAACGCTCCAGCGCCAGCGCCTCGGGCCGGTCAGGGCAAACCAGGTCGAAACGGTCGCGGTCGGGCCCCTTGGCCACGCCAACCACCGGGATCTGGGCGAAACCCGCCTCGCGCAGCGCCGCCAGCGCGACGTTGACCTGGGCGCGCCCGCCGTCAATCAGCACCAGGTCGGGCAGTTCGGCCCAGGCGGATGCGGGCGGCGCCGCATCGGCGCCCGGCGCGCCGGCCTCAAGCGGCGGGGCCTCCTCCGGCACCGATTCCTCTTCCTCGTGGTCCTCGGCGTGGGGCGCGCCGGCCTCGAGCGGCGGGGCCTGGGGCCGCTCCTCGCCGGGTGCGCCCTGGCTCGCGGCGGCGCGCCGGAAGCGGCGACCGAGCGCCTCCCGCAGCGCGGCGACATCATTGGCGCCCTCGATCGTCTTGATGCGGAAGCGGCGGTAGGCCGAGGCTTTCGGCTCGCCGTGCTCGAAGACGACCATACTGGCAACCGTGTGCTGGCCCTGGATGGTCGAGACATCGTAGCCCTCGATGCGGCGCGGGAGCGCGGGCAACCCGAGCAGATCGCGCAGGGCGCTGAGACCGGCGACGGCTCGCTGTTCGGAGTTGAGCCACTGCTGGCGCAACTCGGCGAGCTTCTGGCGGGCATTGGTGGCGGCCAGTGCGACCAGGTCCTTCTTCTCGCCGCGCCGGGGCACGGCGATTTCGACCTTGTGGCCCGACTTCTGGCTGAGCCAGGCGGCGATGATCAGCGGCTCTTCGATATGGTCGGCCAGCAGGAGCGTGGGCGGCACGCTCGGGGCGCGGTCGTAGAACTGGGTGATAAACGAACCCAGCAGCGCGGCGTCACTCTCATCCTCGGCGCCCTGGAGCGTGAACGGCTCGGCATTGACCAGCTTGCCGCCGCGGATAAACAGCACCTGCACCACCGCGGAGCCATCCTCGCGGGCGAAGGCGATCACATCCTGATCCTCATCAACCGTGCGCAGCACCTGCTGGCGCTCGGAGATGCGCTCGATGGCCGTGATCCGGTCGCGCAGGTAGGCCGCCCGTTCAAAGTTCAGCGCCTCGGCGGCAGCCTCCATGTCGCGGCGAATCTCGCGGACGATCTGCTCGGTGCGTCCCTCCAGGAAGCGGCAGACGGCGGTAATCGTCGCCCGGTACTCCTCCTGCGAGACCAGCCCGGGCACGCAGGGGCCGAGGCAGCGTCGCATCTGGTAGTAGAGGCAGGGCTTGCCCAGCTTGCGGTGGCGGTTGAACTTGTCGTCCTTGCACTCGTAGGGCGGGCGAAAGGCGAAGAGCCGGTTGAGCAGATCGAGGGTCTTGTACACCGACCCGGCGCTGGCGTAGGGGCCAAAGTAGCGCGCGCCATCCTCGAGCACCGCGCGGGTGGGAAAGATGCGCGGCCAGTCCTCCTGGAGCGTCACTTTAATGTAAGGATAGCTCTTGTCGTCCTTGAGCAAAATATTGTAGCGGGGCCGGTGCTGCTTGATCAGGTTCATCTCCAGCAGCAGGGCCTCCAGTTCGCTCTGGGTGACGACGATATCAAAATCGGCGATATGGCTGACGAGACGGCGCGTTTTGGCGTTGAGACCGCGCGGCGAGCCGAAGTACGAGCGCATGCGCTCGCGCAGGCGCTTGCTCTTGCCCACGTAGAGCAACGTGCCTGTCGCGTCTTTCCAGAGATACACGCCGGGCGCGTCGGGCACGCGCTTCAGCCGCTCCTCGAAGGCTGCGGGATCAGCTATCGCCGTATATGAGAAATCGGGCATAGTTCAATTCGGAGGAACTGCGGAGCGTGTGGCCCGCCGCGATTCTCGCTCATTCCGCCCACACCGGAACGGGCGCTCAGGGACAGGCGCAGCCTCATCCCCCCTTCCCCGCCCGCGACGGCCAGGCGACCTGGCGCACCCCTCCCGGCGGGAGCGCCGGGAGGCGACCGCGTAGCTCCTGTTCCGTGCTGTGGTCGGGGCAGGGAGACTTTGGCAAGGCTAAGCCCTCCCAGAATCTCCCGTTCCAGAACCTGCCGCGGGCCACCGTGAGCAGAAATGCTACGATGAGCGCATTGTACCCCCACGAGTGAGAGGCGTCAAAACACGTCGATCGCAGCGCCATTTCATCGGTTCTTCATCTGCGTAGATTATACTGTGCTTCACGACATGGTCCCGCGAGGGGCCGGGGGAAGGGGCAAGCGGGTTGCCCCGGCCCGCTTCAGGCGGCGGTGGGGCCACCGGCGCCCCGCCGAGGGGCAGGGGGAGGGGGAAACCCGGTTTCCCCCTCCCCCTGCGTGAGGGCCAGGCCCTCCCGCGGGCGGAGGCGTGGGGAAACCCGGTTTCCCCACACTCCCTCGCCGAGGGCGCAGGTTCACGTGAGACGGTCATGCGCATGGCGCACACCGCCGCGATGCACATGCCCCGGGAGCGCGGGCGTCCCGCCCGCATCGCGGCTCCGCGGGCACGGCGCCGGCCCCCCCTCCCTGACCCTCCCCCGCCGGGGGCGGGCACCCGGCGCCTCCCCCCAGCGGGGGGAGGCTGGGAGGGGGGCTGAACCCGGCGAACGATGGTCACCTCAGTCGTCCATGCGGCTCCGCCGCACACCGCCGCGATGAACATACGGTTGTTCCTGGGAGGGCTTTGCCCTCCCACACCCTCCCACGGGTGGGGGCATGGGGAAACCCGGTTTCCCCATGCCCCTGCGCAAGGGTTGCGTTCTCACCTTCCCGCAGGCGGGGGCGTGGGGAAACCCGGTTTCCCCACATCCCTCCCCGAGGGACTATGTTCACGTTAGATAGAAGATCTAAAATATGTCAGTAACAACACAGCGATTTCGTCAACTGCGTGAAGGACGGCGTTTTGACCCCAGTCCGGGGCAGGTGCGATATTCCGAACGCTGGATCGGCGCGGCGGCGAGCGGCAGCGCGCTAGCCGCCCTGGCGCTGGTCGCTGGTGGCGCGCCGGCGGCGGCGGCGCTGGGCCTGATCGGGGCGACCGGGGCAGCCTACGCCCTCTGGCATGAGCCGCGCCAGCCGCGGCTGGAACAGGTGACGCTCCGGCTGCCGCAGTTGCCGCCCGCCCTTGACGGACTGCGCATCGCACAGTTGAGCGATCTGCACCTCGGCCTACCCTATACTACCGAAAACACCCGCTGGGCGGTTGAGCGTCTGGTGGCCGAGCAGCCCGATCTGCTGGTGATGACCGGCGACTTCGTGAGTTACGAGCACGCTATCCCCGAGTTGCCAGAGCTCCTGGCGCCACTGCGCTCCTGGCGCCCACGGCTGGGCATCTTCGCCGTGCCCGGCAATCACGACTACTGGGAAGGTTTTCCGGCCATCGAGCAGACCCTTGCCCCCCTGGGGATCGAGTTTCTGCTCAACAGTCACCGGCGGCTGCGCGACGGCGAGGCCGAACTGGTGCTGGCCGGCGTTGACGATATGTGGGACGGCGCGCATGACCTGGCCGCGGCCCTCGACGGCGCGCCCGAGGGCGTCTTCACCGTGCTTCTGTCACACTGCCCCGACCTGGCCGACGAAGCAGCCGCCCGTGGCGTGCACCTGCAACTCTCCGGGCATACGCATGGCGGCCATGTCTACCTGCCGCTCCTGGGTTCGTTGTGCCTGCCGCGCCACGGCTGGCGCTATCCCATCGGGCGCCGGGCCATCGGCGCGCTCCAACTCTACGTCAGCCGGGGCATCGGCGGCCTGCCGTTGCGCCTCGGCTGCCCCCCCGAAGCCACCATCCTCACGCTGCGGCACGCTTCGGCGACCGGCGTTCCAGCCTGACCGCTCCGCTCACTAACGTGAACATAGGCCGCGGGAGCAGGGGTGGGGGGTAAACCTGTTTCCCCCACGCCCCTGCCCGCGGGAGGGTGAGGGCGCAGCCCGCCCGCAGGAGGGTTTGGGAGGGCGTAGCCCTCGCAAACCCTTTGCTTCATACCACCGCCCTCCCCTCGCGGCGCAAAGCGAACTTCCAGCCGAAAAGTTGTATCATGTCCAGGACGCGACGGTACATCGCCTGCAAACCTTCTCGGGGAAGGAGGGTGCTATGACCGACGACATGACCCGACTTGCGGCCCTCTCGCCACTGGATGGGCGTTACCGCAGCGATGTGGGCCATCTGGCGGCCTATTTCAGTGAAGCGGCGCTGTTCCGTTACCGCGTGCGCGTGGAGGTCGAGTATCTGATCGTCCTCTCCCGCGCCCCCAGCGTTGGATTCGTGCCCCCCCTCGACGCCCAGCAGCAGGCCCGACTACGGCAATTGTACCGCCAGTTCAGCGACGCCGACGCTCTGGCCATCGCCGCCTGGGATCGGCGGGTCAATCATGATGTCAAGGCCGTTGAATACTGGCTCCGCGAACAACTCGACCGGCTGGGTCTGGAGCGTTGGAAGGAGGCGGTGCACTTCGCGCTGACCTCGGAGGACGTGAACAATCTGGCCTACGGCCTGCTGGTGCGCGAGGCCCGCGACGCCGCGATCCTGCCGCCCCTGAGTCGCCTGCTTGAACGCTTGCGCGAACTGGCCGATGCCGAGGCGGCCACGCCGATGCTGGCCCGCACTCACGGCCAGCCGGCCACTCCTACGACGTTCGGCAAAGAGATGAACGTTTTCTTCATGCGTCTGCGCCGCGCCGTCGAAGCGCTGCGCGACGCGCGGCTCACCGGCAAGCTCAATGGTGCCACCGGCACCTTCGCCGCCCACGCTGTCGCCCTGCCAACGGTGGACTGGATGGCCTTCTCGCGCGCCTTCGTGCGCGCCCTGGAGCTGGAGCCGGTGTTGCTCACCACGCAGATCGAGCCCCACGATAGCCTGGCGAGCCTCTGCGACGCGCTCAAGCGCGTCAACGTGATCCTGGTGGACCTGTGCCAGGACATCTGGCGCTATATCAGCGACGGGTACCTCGTCCAGCGGCCTACGCCCGGCGAGGTCGGTTCCTCGACCATGCCCCACAAGATCAACCCCATCGACTTCGAGAACGCCGAAGGCAACCTGGGCCTGGCGATCGCCCTGCTGGAGCATATCAGCCGCAAGTTGCCCGTTTCGCGCCTGCAACGCGACCTGTCGGACAGCACGGTGCTGCGCAACCTGGGCACGGCCTTCGGCTACAGCCTGCTGGGATGCCAGCGTGTGCTCCGTGGCATAGACAAACTGGCCGTGCGCCGCGAGCGGCTGCGCGCCGATCTGCAAGCGCATCCCGAAGTGCTGGCCGAAGCGATCCAGACCATCCTGCGGCGCGAAGGCTACCCCGAAGCCTACGAGACGCTCAAGACCCTGACCCGCGGGCAGGACCTCACCCTGGAAGGGTTGCAGCGGTTCGTGGAGACGCTGGACGTGCGCGAGGAGGTCAGGGCGGAACTGCTCGCGCTGCGACCAGAGCGCTACACCGGTCTCGCCGAGGATCTGGCGCGCCTGCGTGACGACCGCGCCGCGGGAGGGTGGTGATCCGCCGGTACGCCGCACACCAACAAGGTGAAAAAAGGGTTGTTCTTGGGAGGGCTCCGTCCTCCCACCAGGAGGGGCATGGGGAAACCCGGTTTCTCCATCCTTCTGCTCAAGTGGCAATCCGTTGCAACGAAGGTGACTGCCCCCCTCCCCAGCCCTCCCCCGCTGGGGGAGGGAGTCCGGCTCCTCCCCCCAGCGGGGGGAGGTTGGGAGGGGGGCTGGGGCGCCGCATGCGCTGAGGTGGAAGGTATTGGCTCTCGTAGCCTATTTTTACATCAGCCGTCCATGCCGCCGGGCGGCACACCGCCCAATGAAAACGGGGGTATGGGGGAACTTGGTTCCCCCATTTTCACGTTAGATAAACACACATGTTTCGATATTTCATGGCTTTCTGATGCGCCAAAACCGAGTTGGAAAATCTGAAGCGGCAAATACCGCGTTGGAATGCGTCAAAGGTATTGACAAGCGCGGTATACTGCTTCACAAAGGCATATAGCGCATATGCTCATCCTTGCTCGGAGGAGGTCTGCACCGATGCAGAAGACCGACTTTATCAAGGCCGTGGCGGAACGAGCCGGCGTGTCGCAGAAAGAGACCAAGCTCGTGGTTGACTCGGCGCTCGAGGTGATCACCGAGGCGCTGGCCAGAGGTGAGAAGGTAACCCTGACCGGCTTCGGAACATTCGAGGTTCGCTCGCGGCAGGCGCGGGAGGGCGTCAATCCGCAGACACGGGACAAGATCCAGATCCCCGCCACCCGGACGCCCGGCTTCAGCGCGAGCAGCACGCTCAAAGAGGCCGTGAAGGGATCGCAGGCCGGTTGAGGGCGTTCTCCGTCACGAGGGCGCCACGGATCGCGAACACAGGGAGGGTCCAGGAGGGTGATACGCTCCCGGACCCTCCCTGTGCACGCCTTAGACGTGACCGCCCCGGAAGTGGTCCAGCAGCCGTTCGGCGGCGCGTTCACCGCTGACGATGGCCCCTTCGATGAATGGCCCCCCCAGATAATCGCCGGCGAAGGCCAGGGCGGGCTGTTCGATCGCGCCGGAGGCGAACGCCTGCAAGCGGTGGAAATGCCCTACGTTGAACTCGGGCAAAGCCTCGGCGCAGCGGTAGAGGCGCTGGAACACGCGCCGGGCCGCCGGATCGAAGTCAGGCGCGAGACGCCGCAATTCGGCGAGCATCAGGCATGCCAGGGTATCGTCGGCGCACTCGCGCAGCGCGGCGGCGGCGCGGCCGCTCAGGCGCAGGCAGATCACATCGCGGTCGGGGGGGGCGAAGCGCGGATCTTTGACCGTGGGGAGCGTGGCTGCGGCGAGAAAGGGCGTCTCGCGGCGGGGAAAGAACGCGCCGTAGGTGACGCGCGGGAAGTGGCCGTGAACGACCACGGCCAGCAGGGTGGTCATAGAGTAGGTGACCGCGGAGAAGAACGCGCGCTGGCGGTCGTCGAGCCAGGGGAGCAACCGCGGCACGGCGCTGGCGGTCGTGGCGATGACGACCGCGTCGGCGGCAAGGGTGAACGAGGCGTTGCCGGCGCGTCCGTTGATGGTATAGCCCGCGCCGGGGCCAGGCATAACCGTCTCGACTTCGGCGCCGAGGCGCAGGTCGTGGCCGGTGGCCAGGGCCGCCGCCAGTTGCCCCAGGCCCTCGCGCAGTGTGTAGAGGCGCATTCCGGCGGGACGGCTGAGGCCGGCGCGCAGCGCCAGAAACAGCAAGGCCCGCGAGGTGCGCTCGGGCGTCCAGTAGAAGATCCCCGAGAGCGGCGGCTGGAGCACATACTCCAGGACCTCTTCGGAGAGATGCGCGCGGGCATACTCGGCCACGGAAACGTCATCCAGCGTGTAGGCCTTATGGAAGGCATGGGTATCGAGCCGCGAGCGGTGGCGCGCCAGCGCCCCGACCAGGTATGAGAGCGCGACCTTGTGGCGCGGGCCGACGAGGGGTGTGAGCGCGGCGGCGAGATTGGGCCAGAGCGGGTAGAGGCGGCCCGCGCGGAGCGTGGCGGCGCTGCGCGGAATGCGTCGCAATTCCCCCGCCAGACCCAGTTCGCGCACCAGTTCAAACGTGCGTGTATAAAAGTCGGCCAGGAACTCGGCCCCCAGCTCGACGCGACAGCCCTCAACCAGCCGCGTCTGCACGCGGCCACCAGGCGCTGACGCCCGTTCCAGCACCGTCACCTCCGCCCCGGCCAATCGCAGGCGCCGCGCTGCGGCCAGGCCGGCAACCCCGGCCCCGATCACCACCACCCTCCGCCCGAACATGGTCATGGTTGTGCGTACGCATACTTCGCCGGAGATCGTTCCCGGCGCCATTGCGGCCTATCATAGCACAGAGCGCCGCCGGTTCGCCTAACGTGAAAATAGGCTGCTGGAGCAGGGATGTGGGGAAACCAGGTTTCCCCACGCCCCTGCCCGCGGGAGGGTTTGTGAGGGCGAAGCCCTCCCAAGAACAAACTTATGTTCATTGCGGCTTTGTGCGGCGCAGCCGCATGACCGTCTCACGTGAACCTACGCCCTCGGCGAGGGGGGTGGGGAAACCGGGTTGCCCCACGCCCCCGCCCCGCAGGGGCACGGGAAAGCCGGGTTTCCCCATGCCCCCACTCGCGGGAGGGTGCGGGAGGGCGCAGCCCTTCCAGCAAGGAAGTTCATCCCGTCGGGGTGCGGCGGAGCCGCGTGGACGGTGCGGGCGAGAGCGGAGGAATTGTTCAAAGACCATGAGCACTTCCTGTTGCATTGAGCGCTAATCTACCATCCGCAATCTACCAATCTAAAGGGGATCGCGGCTCCGTCTCTGGGCCGATGCTCGCGGTTGCGCGGGCATGCTACGCTAGAACGAATGTGACGGCCAGAGAGGAGCATTGCCGTGGCTCTCCGCAGCGAGTTCAGCATCGCGAATGCCCACCAGTATGACACGCGCAGCGCCGGGCGCTGGATGCTGTCGCACATCCGGCGCTACTGGTACTTCGCGCTGGGCTTTTTCATCTGCTTTTTGAGCGCCTGGACGTGCTATTCCTTCGCCCAGGTCTTGATTGGCCGCGCCGCCGACGAGATCCTGAACCCGAGCATGCCCAACGGCCTGCTGATCGCCGCCCTGGTGGTGCTGGCGGTGTTGCTGGGCGACGCCGTGAGCGCGCTGATCGGCCTGCTGGCGGCCGAGAGCCTGGCCTCACACGTCGAGGCCGACGCCCGGCAGGAGTTGTACGAGAGCCTGCTGGGCAAGAGCAAGGCCTTTCACGACCGGCAACGCGCCGGCGACATTATGGCCCGCGCCACCGATGATACCCGCGCCCTGGCCGACCTGATCGTCCCCGGCGGGTTGCTCGCCACCGAGACGGTGCTGGGGCTCGTCGTGCCGTTGAGCTTCATCGCCCTGACCCGCGTCGAGCTGCTCCTGGCGCCCGTCGCCTTCGTGGCGCTCTACGCGATCGCCGCGCGACGGTACCTGCGCCGGCTCCAGCCGGTGATCGACGCCCAGCGCGAACAGTACGGAACCATGAACGCTGGCCTGGAGGAGACGCTCTCGGGCATCGAGGTGGTCAAAGCCTCGGCCCGCGAACCGTTCGAGCGCGAGAAGTACCGCCGCAACGCGCGGCTGTTCCGCGACTTTTACGTGCAGCAGGGCTACATCGAGGCGCGCTACCTGCCCCTGCTGATCTACGGGGTCGCCGTGGGCGGCACCTTCCTCCACGCCATGTGGCTCTACGCGCAGGGGACGATCAGCGTCGGCCAGGTGGTGAGCGTGATGGGGTTGGTCAACGTGCTGCGCTTCCCGACCTTCATCTCGATCTTCGCCTTCTCGGTCATCCAGGCCGGCATGGCCGGCGCCCGGCGCATCCTGCGGATTATCAACGCCGAGAGCGACCTCGATGAGAACGGCGACGGTTATCGCGCCGAGTTGCGCGGGGAGATCACCTTTGAGCGCGTCTCCTTCCACTACCAGGGCGAAGCAGGCGACGACGGCGCCCCCGCGCAGCGTATCAGCGTGCTCGAGGACATCTCGTTTCACATCCCCGCCGGCAAGACCGTGGCCATCGTTGGGCAGACCGGCAGCGGCAAGAGCGCCCTGACGCAACTGGTGAACCGGACGTATGATGCTACCGCCGGGCGGGTGCTGATTGACGGGGTGGACGTGCGCGACTGGAGCCTGGACGCGCTGCGGGCCCAGATCGGCAAGATCGAGCAGGACATCTTCCTGTTTACCCGCAGCATCGCCGAGAACATCGCCTTTGGCGCGCCGGGGGCCACCCGGGCGCAGATCGAGGAAGCTGCGCGGGCGGCGCAGGCCCACGCCTTCATTACCAGCTTTCCCGAGGGCTACGACACCGTGGTGGGCGAACGCGGCGTGACCCTGTCGGGCGGGCAGCGGCAGCGCATCGCCCTGGCCCGCGCCTTCTTGAGCGACCCGCGCATCCTGATCCTCGATGACTCGACCAGCGCGATTGACAGCGCCACCGAGGACCAGATCCAGCAGGCTATTCGCAAGGCCCAGGAGGGGCGCACTGTGCTGCTGATCACCCACCGCCTTTCGCAGATCCGCTGGGCCGACATGATCCTGGTCCTTGACAAGGGGCGTCTGGCCGCCGCCGGCACGCACGACGAACTCCTGCGCCGCTCGCCGCACTACCGGCGGATCTTCGCCCGCTATGACGTGGACCTGCCACCGCTGGAGGACGAAGCGGGCGCAACCCTGCAAGCGGCATGAGGCCGGGGATGGGTGGAACGTTGGTTTCCCTGTAAGTGTTCACATGTCTCCTGGGAGCGCGGGCATCTTGCCCGCGGAGACGCGACGAGGGCGTCCCGCCCGCGCTCCCAGGCGCGCGCGTTACCCCAGATGTGAACAGGTACGTTTCCCTCTTTCTCGACTTGTGGAGAAAACGCTGTGGGTGGCGCCTTGAAGGTTGCACCCACTGCAACCGGGGAGCCAGTATGGGTTTCATTCTCGATGGGCTTGACGCTGAAGCCTACGATCGCGCCTACAGCGACGGCGCGCTGGTGCGCCGCATTGTGAGCTATTTCCGGCCCCAGGCGGGCAAGATGATCCTTGCCGCGCTGATGATCGCCGCCACGGCGGCGCTCGATGCCGGCGTGCCGATCTTCATCGCCCGCAGCCTCGACTGGATCAGCGCCAACCCCGAGCCCCGGCTCATCGGCGCCCTGGCCGCCGGCCTGGCGCTCCTCGGGTCCGCATCCTGGCTCTTCAACCTGGTGCGGCAGACCTACTCGGCGCAGGCGGTGGGCGATGTGGTGCTGGCCATGCGCGAGGACGCCGTCGAGGCCGTGCTGCGCCGCGATATGTCGTTCTACGACCAGTTCCCCACCGGCAAGATCGTCAGCCGGGTCAACTCCGATACGGCAGCCTTCGCCCAGGTCATAACTCTGACGATGGACCTGATGAGCCGGCTGCTGCTGGTGATCTTCATCGTTGGCTACCTGGCGACGATCAGTCTCAAGCTCACCACCGTGCTGCTTGTGCTGACGCCCTTCATTATCGGCACGGCGCTGGCGTTCCGCGCCATCGCCCGCCGCACCATCACCGCCTCGCGACGCATGAACGCCGAGGTCAGCGCCCATATCGGCGAGACGGTCAACGGTATCGGTGTCGCCAAGACCTTCCGCCAGGAGCCGGCCATCTATGCCGAGTTCCTGGAGGTGAACCGGCGTTCACGGCAGGTCAACCGTCACATGCGTTTCGTCTTCAGCGGCATCTTCCCGGTGCTCAACCTGATGGCGGCGATCGGCACGGCTACGCTGGTCTACGTTGGCGGCCTGGAGGTGCGCGCGGGCATCCTGACGGCGGGACTGTGGTTCCTGTTCATTCAGGGGTTGCAGAGCTTCTGGTTCCCCTTGACCAGCATCGCCTCCTTCTGGAGCCAGTTCCAGCTCGGCCTGGCCGCGGGCGAGCGCGTCTTCGCGCTGATCGACAGCGAACCGCGGGTGGTGCAGACCGGCAACCGCCGCCTGCCGAACTTCGCAGGGGCGATCAGCTTCGAGCAGGTGGACTTCGCCTACCGCGAGGGCGAGCCGGTGCTGACCGGATTCGATCTGCGCATCCGGCCCGGTGAGACGGTGGCCCTGGTGGGCCATACCGGCTCGGGCAAGAGCAGCATCGCGAAGCTGGTGGCGCGCTTCTATGAGTTCCAGGCGGGCCGCATCACCATTGACGGGGTGGACATTCGCGAACTCGACCTGGCCGCCTACCGGTCACGGCTGGGCATCGTCACCCAGACGCCCTTTCTCTTCGACGGCACGGTGCGCGAGAACATCCGCTACGGGCGCCCCGAGGCCAGCGACGCCGAGGTGCTGGCCGCGGCGCGGCACGTCGGCGGGGGCGACTGGCTCGACAGCCTGCCCCATGGCCTCGACACCCAGGTGGGCGAACGGGGCGGCAGCCTCTCGATGGGCCAGCGCCAGCTGGTGGCCCTGGCGCGGGTGCTGCTGCAAGATCCGGCGATCTGCATCCTCGATGAGGCCACGGCCAGCATTGACCCGCTGACCGAGGCGCTCATCCAGGAGGGGCTGGACACGGTGCTGGCGGGGCGCACCTCGCTCGTCATCGCCCATCGCCTCTCGACGGTGCGCCACGCCGACCGCATCATCGTGCTGCGCAAGGGGGCCATCATCGAGGAAGGGTCCCACGATGACCTGCTGGCGCGTGGCGGGCACTACGCCGAACTGTACAACACCTACTTCCGCCACCAGTCGCTGAGCTACATCGAAGGCTCGCGCCGGGCCGCCTAGCGGGGGCGTGGGGCTGCGCCCTCCTAACCCCTCCCACGGGGTGAGGGGATGGGGAACCCCGGGTTCCCCATCCTCCTGCTCGCGAGCTGCGCCCTCTCACACCCTCCCGCGGGTGGGGGCATGGGGAAACCCGGTTTCCCCATGGTCACGTGAGACGGTCATGCGTATGGCGCACCACGCCCGACGCAACCGGCCCGGGAGCGCGGGCGGGACGCCCGCGCCACGGCTCCGCGGGCACGGTGACGGCTCCCTCCCGGACCCTCCCCCGCCGGGGGCGGGCACCCGGCGCCTCCCCCCAGCGGGGGGAGGGTGGGAGGGGGGCTGCACGCTGCGAACAATGTTCACCTCAGCCCTCCATGCGGCTCGCGCCGCACACCGACGGGATGAACATACGATTGTTCCTGGGAGGGCGTCGCCCTCCCAGACCCTCCCACCGGGTGGAGGAATGGGGAAACCGGGTTTCCCCATTCCCCTCTTCGAGAGCCTATGTTCACGTTAGATGGGATAACACCTGGCGGGCCAGGTCAGGCCGATTGGTGATGATGCCGGTTGCGCCAAGGGCGGCGAGGGCGCGCATGCGCTCCGGCTCGTCCACCGTCCAGACATTGACCTGGTAGCCGGCGCGGCGCACCAGGGGGATCAGCCGGTCGAGCTGGGGGAGGTCGTAGTGGGGATGCCAGGCGACCGCCTCGACGGCGCGGAGGGCAAAGAAGGGCCAGAGTTCCCGGGCGCGCACGGCGGGGTCAATGGTGCGAACGCCCATCAGGTAGCCGCGGGGCGTCGCCGGCGCCACGGCGCGCAGTTCGCGCAGGGCGGCCTCGCTGAAGGATGAGACGATCACCTGCTCAACCAGATGGAAGGCTGACAGCAGTTCGGCGCAACGGGCAGCCATACCGGTGGTTTTCAACTCGATATTGAGCCGCATACCGCTGACGCGGGCGAAATCCAGCACCTCCTCCAGCGCCGGGGCGCGTTCGCCGCCGATGTCCAGGGCCTGAAGCTCGGCCAGCGTGCAGGTGGCAACCGGGCGGGCCTGCCCGTTCCAGCGTTCGGTCGTCTCATCGTGGAACACCACCAGCCGCCCATCGGCGGTAAGCCGCACGTCGAGTTCGATCATATCTGTGGCCTGCCGTCGAGCCAGTTCGAAGGCGGCCATGGTGTTCTCCGGGGCATAGGCCGAAGCGCCCCGGTGGGCGATGATCAGGGGCATACACCTCTCACTTCGCCAGGCTGTGCGCAGCAAAGGGGAGGGTCTGGGAGATCCGCGCTCTCCCAGACCCTCCCCATCATTGTGATCTTCGCGCCTGTGGGGTGGGGCCTCACCTCAAACGGCGACGCTCTCTTCGGTCAACTTATGCTCCGGGATCGGCAGATCGACGGTCAGGGCCTCCGCGGTGAGCATGGGCTGGAGAATGCGCTGCAACGCCATCACATGGGCGCAGGTGTTCCAGATCTGGAAAAACGCGCAATCGCAGTGCCAGTGACCATCTTTGAAGGAGATGGTATGGTTGCTATTTCCGCCGTGGAAGGTGACGTTGAGTTCATTAAACTTGATCCGCTCCGGCTCCTCGGCGTAGCGGCGGGCCTTCTCGATCTTGCCAATCAGGTCGGAATGCATTGTGTGCCTCCTGTTATCTCTGAACTGCCGTGTTCAGAACGCTCCGCTCATCAACGAGAAAAAACATCAGGGGCGCCGCAGGCGTATGCCTACGCGCCCCTGAGGGAAGTGCTGATTGCAATGTGCGTTTTTGCCCCCATAGCAGACGCCTCCTGCATCAGAGGTTAAGGGGTGCTTAACATAGGCCCATTATAGAACCGCGACAGGGGCGAGTCAAGGGAAATCCTGCGCTGCTTCGGAGAGGCGTTTCAGCGCGCCACTACGCGCTGCGAGGCCCATGGCGCGCCCCGCGGCAAGAGTGGAGATTTCTTAAGCCAGGGTAGTGTTCACCCGGCGCGCATCCGCGCCGCCAGGCTCAGGATGCGCTGCCCATACTCGGTGCCCGGCACGGCCCAGCGTCCATTCAGGTCGGTCACGGTCAGCGCGACGCCGCGGTTGGCGGGAGGGAGGCCGCGCACCTCCAGGGCGTAGGCGATGAGCTCCTGCTGGTAGGGTGTGCCAAGGCCGGCAGGCAGAGCGTAGGCCAGCAGGCGCCCCAGGTGCGCCCGCACCGCGTCGCTGTCCCAGGCGGCAAAACTGGCCCCCTCGCGCCAGAGCAGTCCGTCCCAGGCCCAGTTGCGCCCGGGCGGATACTCGGGTGAGCCGGGGAGGGTCGCGCCGGTCACGGCGATGCCGGCGGGATTGCGGCGGGGCCGGGCGCACCACCAGGAGGTCAGGCTGCCGGTTTCGTGGGCGCACTGCGCCAGGGCCAGGAACCAGTCCAGGCCCGCCGCGGTCCCGATGCGGGCGTAGGCCCCCACGATTGACGTGATGTCGTAGGAGGTATAGAGCGTGGAGCGGGCGGTGAACCAGGCGATAGCCTGCTCGGCTGTGCCCGAGGGCGGCGCCAGCAGATAGCCGTTCTCGTTGGGCCAGATGCCTGGATCGGGCACGGGCGCGGGCCACGGCTCAGGGGCAGGCGTGGGTGACGGCTCAGGGACAGGCTCGGGTGGCGGCTCGGCGCCATTGACCAGGGGGAGGTAGATCCGGAACGGGGGCTCCTGAGCGCGAGCGGAGCGCGCGCCAGCGACCGTGGCAACCGTGGCGCCCAGCAGGCGCAAGAGGCGTCGGCGAGAGAGCATGGATTTCATTCCAACTCTTACAGCATTGCTCAGAGACGTTGACCGTCGTTCGCGTCTGCCGTACTGCTCCACCCTCCCGCAGGCTCGCAGCCTGCGGGAGGGTCATTGCCTTTGCCAGCGGGTACGCGCCACGCCGCGCGCGGAGTCGGCTTCCCTGGCGGCGGCAACCGGTGCGCTACGTGGCGCCTGTACCGGATTCAACGCGCTCATCGGGCGCGTTCAGCGTCTGTCTAGATGACAGGATGCTTGCAAGGCCCGCATGCGGCTGCGCCGCACACTAACGTGAACATGGGGGAACCAGGTTCCCCAACGCCCTCGCCCCCGGGAAGGTGAGGGCGCAGCCCGTGCGCAGGGGGATGGGGAAACCAGGTTCCCCCGCACCCCCGCCCGCGGGAGGGTGTGGGCGGGCCAGGCCCGCCCGCAGGGGGATGGGGAAACCAGGTTCCCCCGCACCCCCGCCCGCGGGAGGGTGTGGGCGGGCCAGGCCCGCCCGGTAGGGGAAATGGGGAAACCGGGTTTCCCCATTTCCCCACCCGGTGGGAGGGTCTGGGGGGCGCAACCCCTGCCTGGAGGCGGGCCGGCGTAGGGGCGGGGTTTCCCCGCCCCTACGCCGCCGGCCCCAGCTTCTCCCGCCCGGAGGTTCCCGGAGTGCACCCCTCCTAACGTGAACATAGGCCCCAGGGGCGTGGGGGAACCAGGTTCCCCACGCCCTCGCCCCCGGGAAGGTGAGGGCGCAGCCCGTGCGCAGGGGGCGCGGGGCAACCCCCTTGCTCCGCACCCCTGCGGGCGCAGCCCTCCCGCACCTTCCCGCGGGCGGGGTCTGGGGCAACCCCCTTGCTCCGCACCCCTGCGGGCGCAGCCCTCCCGCACCCTCCCGCGGGCGGGGGCATGGGGAAACCCGGTTGCCCCACACCCCTCGCCGAGGGTGTATGTTCACGTTAGCGGCTCCGCTGCACAACACCGCGGTGAACATACGGTTCTTCCTGGGAGAGCTGCGCCCTCCCAAACCCTCCTGCAGGCGGGGCTATGGGGCAACCCGGTTTCCCCATGCCCCCGCTTGAGGGCTGCGCCCTCCCAAACCCTCCTGCGGGCGGGGCTATGGGGAACCAGCTTCCCCGATGTTCACGTTAGCCCTGGAGATATCTGTGCAAAGGCTTGACAAGATGTGACAGGTAGGGTATACTCTTCCTGACCGGTCGGTAAAGTTGCGAAATATTTTGGCTTCTTTTATTTACTGACCGGTCAGATAGGATCATATGGTGCAGGATCTCGAACCCATCAGCAGCCCCACGGCGGTCAAAATCGTTGACGCCGCCGGTCACCTGTTTATGCAGCGGGGCTATAAGGCCGTCTCAATCAACGACATCATCCGTGCCGCGGATGTGACCAAGCCAACCCTGTACTACTACTTCGCCGACAAAGAGGAACTGTTCGTCCAGATGGGACTGCGGGTGCTGCAAAACCTGGGCGCCCGCCTCGCCGCTGCTGCCAGCGCTCCCGGAGGGACGGTCGCCCGCCTGCGCGCCCTTGCCGCCGTGTTGATGGACGACCACGACCGGGATATGCGCATGATGCGCCACGAAATGGCCGAGCATCTGGGGCCGGCCAATCGTAACCGGCTGGCGCGGGCCTTTTTTGCCCACCTCTTCCGCCCGATTCTGGGCGTGATGGAGGAGGGCGTGGCCGAAGGGGCGCTCGGGCACTATCCGCCCGTGACCCTGGCCAATCTGTTCCTGAGCATGTCCGAGGCTTGCCAGGAGTTCGCCGGCGAGAGCCGGATGGCCGCCTGGGCTGCCGAGAGTGGCATTCCTGTGCAGATCGGCTCGATCTCCACGGAGGAGATGGTGGATCTGTTTCTCTACGGCGTGGCGGCCTCAGGGAGCCGTGACGCCCCGGACGCTACCGATGAACATGAATGCGGCTGAGGTGAACATAACCCGGACGCGGGAGGGTTTGGGAGGGCTATCCTCTCCCAGCAACAACCTCATGCTATCCCGTTGCGGATGCGCGTCTCCGGCCCGCGCACCCGGACCTTCTCTTTCAGGCAGGGGCGTGGGGGAACCAGGTTCCCCCACCTTCCTCCAGACAGCCAGAGCAAGAGCGTTCCGGGGAGGCGCAACCCTCCCGGACCCTCGCCGGGGAGTTCTCCAGACAGGCTCGTATCTGGCGGCGCGCGCGCAGCGCATTGCCGACCGACACGTATTGAGAGGATGATTGCTACTATGACCACACTTCCACAGTCTCGACCGGGCGGCCTGCGCCGCCCGACCTTCGCCGTGATCATTGCCCTGGTCCTCTTGCTGGCCGTCGCCGGCACCTTCGCCTTCCGCGCGTTCACCGGCGCGCGGGCCAATCCCCTGGCCGACGCCACCCTCGTTCCCGTGAGCCGGGGCGACCTGGTGCTGGGGGTGAGCGCCACCGGGCGGGTTGAGCCGCGCGTCCAGGCCGAACTGTCCTTCCCCGCCGTGTCCGGGCGGGTCGCCGAGGTGCTGGTCGTCGAAGGCGATACGGTCAGGGCCGGCGACGCGCTGATCGTGCTCGATAGCCGCCAGCAAGCCGCGGCCCGCGACGCCGCCGCGGCCAACCTTGCCGCGGCCCAGGCCGACTTGCAGGCCCTGCGTGAGGGTGCCACCCCCGAACAGATCGCCGAGGCCCGCGCCCTGGTGCGCGCCGCCCAGGGCAACCTGGCTCAGACCCAGGGCAGCGTTACCGACGCCGACATCGCCGCCGCCCGCGCCAGCGTGGAAGAGGCGCGCGCGCGCCTGGCCGAACTGGAGGCCGGGGCGAAGAGCGATGCCCGCACCCGCGCCGAGACGGCCCTCGCCGAGGCCCGCGCCGAGCTTGATCGCCAGCGCGCGGCGCTCGCCAGCGCCAAGGAGCAGGCTCGCCTCAATGTCGAGGCCGCCGCCAATACGGTGCGCAACGCCCAGAGCGCCTACAGCAGCGCCTACTGGGATCTCGAGCACGTGCGCCAGAACGGAACCGACCCGCGCACCGGTCGCTCGCTGAACGATTTCCAGAAGCAGGATTTCCAGGTCGCCTTTGATCAGGCCGCCCGCAATCTGGCCGATGCCGAAGCCGCCCTGCAACAGGCCCGGACCGCGTATGAGACGGCCGTCCAGAACGAAATCAGCGGCCTGCAAACCGCCGAGGCCCGCGTGCGCGCCGCCCAGACCGACCTTGACACGCTGATCGCCGGCGCCGATGCCGACGATCTGGCCGCGGCCCGCGCGCAGCTTGCCCGCGCCCAGGCCGAGCTTGCCCGTCTGACCGGGGCGCAGCGCGCCGGCGCCCTCGCCGCCCAGCAGGCCAACCTTGAGGCCGCCCGCGCCCGCCTGGAACAACTGACCGCCGATCCGACCACCAGCGATCTGGCCCGCGCCGAGGCCCGTGTGGCTCAGGCTCAGGCCCAGCTCGACCAGGCCCAGGTGGTCCTCGACGACCTCACCCTGCGCGCCCCCTTCGATGGCGTGGTGGCCAGCGTCAACGTCGCCCCTGGCGAGAATGTCGGCGCTGCCGCTCCCATCGTCCTGATTGACATCAGCCGCTTCCTGGTCAAGGTGAAGGTTGATGAGGTGGATATTGCCCGCGTCCAGCCTGGCCAGCCGGTTGAGGTGCTGGTGGACGCCCTGGGCCAGACCCTGACCGGCACGGTGCTGCGCCTGGAGCCGCTGCCCAGCAACGACAGCAGCGTGACTGCCTACCAGGTCACCGTCGAGGTTGACCCGGCCGGCGTGGCGATCAAGCCCGGGATGACCGCCAGCGCCACCATCGTGGCTGACCGCCGCGACGATGCCCTCAGCGTGCCCCTGGCCGCCGTGCGCAGTGTTGACGGCAAGAGCGTGGTGAGTGTGGTCGTGGGTGAAGGCAATGAGCGCCGGTTAGAAGAGCGGGTTGTGGAGACCGGTCTGCGCGCCGGCGATCGCATCGAGATCCGCGCCGGCCTGGCCGAAGGCGAGCAGATCGTCATTCGCTAGGATACGCCCGGCGCCGGTCGACGCCCCTCCAGGCAGGCTATGGGGAAACCTGGTTTCCCCACGACCGGCATCTTGCGGGGGGCGCGGGCCAACCCGCGTTCCCCGGACAGCGCCTCGCGGGTGGGGGCGCGGGGCAACCCGCGTTCCCCACCCTCAGTGATAAGGAGCCTGACACACCGGCAGGCCGGGGCGCGGGGCAACCCGCGTTCCCCCGATACAACGGAGCACCGTGCCATGCACACCGACTATAGAACCAGACCGATCGTCCAGATCGAAAACATGGTCAAAGAATTTCCCACCGGCGACGGCGTCTTCCGCGCCCTCGACGATGTTTCGCTCCAGGTTGATCAGGGCGAAATGGTTGCCATCATGGGGCCGTCAGGCTCGGGCAAGAGCACGCTGATGACCCTGATCGGCCTGCTCGACACGCCCACCAGCGGGCGCTATGTGCTCGATGGCGAGGATGTCGGCGGCCTCACCCGCCTCGAACAGGCCCGCGTGCGCAACCGCAAGCTCGGCTTCGTCTTCCAGAACTTCAACCTGCTGCCCCGCCTGACCGCGCTGCAAAACGTGGAACTGCCCCTGGTCTACGGGCGCGTGGACGGGCGGCGACGGCGCGAACTGGCCCGCGCGGCCCTGGAGGCGGTGGGCCTGGGCGCCAAAGTTGACAATCTGCCCAACACCCTCTCAGGCGGCCAGAAGCAGCGCGTCGCCATCGCTCGCGCCCTGGTCCACAATCCAGCCATCATTCTGGCCGACGAACCCACCGGCGCCCTCGATACCCGCACCGGGGCCGAGATTATGGCTCTCTTCCGCGAGTTGAACCGTGAACAGGGCCGGACGATCATCATCGTGACCCACGACCCGGAGATTGGACGGCACATGGACCGGGTGATCGGCCTGCGTGACGGACGCCTGGCCGAGAACATTCTGAGCGAATACTACGGCGTCGAGGTCTTCGAGCGCGTCGAGCGCGAGCACGGCCTGGAGCCGGTGCCCGTTCCCGTGCGCCCCCGTGATGCCGGTCAGGAGTAGATCGAGAGATGATCAAAGAACAGATCGGTATGGCCCTGGATAGCCTCAGGGCCAACAAGTTTCGCTCGCTGCTCACCATGCTCGGCATCATCATCGGCGCGGGCACCCTGGTCGCCGTGCTCTCGCTGGGCAACGCTCTCCAGAGCAGCGTCTTCGAGCAATTCGTGGACCTGGGCACCCGGCGCATCGCCGTGGAGCCGGGCGACCCCAGGGCCAGAGGCGCCCGCGACGTGCCTGGCTACGGCCTGCTCTCGGTTCAAGATTACCGGGCGCTGGCGGATCTCGCCGCCTCGCGCCCCGACCTCTTCCGCGCGGTGGTGCCTGAAGTGGCCGTAAGCACCCAGGTGCGCGCCGGGACCGTGGCCGTCCAGGCCCTGCTGGTGGGCACGACCGAGGCATACCCGCAGGTCCAGACCGTGCCGATGCTGGCCGGGCGCTTCCTCACCGCCGCCGACGAGGCCGATGGCGCCCGCGTGGGGGTGCTGGGCTACCTGGTGGCGCGCGACCTCTTCGGCGCCGAGCCGGAGGCGCTGCGGGCCGCCGTGGGCCGCACGGTGGAGATCAACGGCCAGCCCTTGACGATCATCGGCGTGATCGACGACAATGGCGGCCCCTTCTCCACCGACGGGCGGGTATTCGCCCCGGTGAGCACGGTGCGACTGCGTCTAGTTGGCGATCTCGACCTGCCAGGGCGCGGGTTGCGGATGACCAGCGTCTTGCTGGGCATTACCAGTGAGAAACTGGCTGTCCCCGCCGAGGAGGCGATCGTATCTACGCTGCGGGCCACGCGCGGCGTGCCGGAGGGGGCGATCAACGATTTCGAGGTGCGCACGCCGACCCAGGCCCTCAGCGTGCTGCGGGGCATTAACGGGGCCATCACCGGGTTTATCGCCATCGTGGCCGGCATCAGCCTGGTCGTAGGCGGCATCGGCATCATGAACATTATGCTGGTGGCCGTCACCGAGCGCACCCGCGAGATCGGCGTGCGCAAGGCCCTCGGGGCCTCCGACGGCGACGTGCTCGGCCAGTTCGTGCTCGAGGCCCTGGCCCTCAGCCTGGTCGGCAGCCTGATCGGCATCACTGGCGCCATCGGCATCGTGCTGCTGATCGGCGCGGCGGCGGGCATCGGCGCGCAGATCTCCTGGAGCGCCGTGGCCATCGCCCTGGCCTTCGCCTCGCTGATCGGCATCGGCTTTGGCTTCTACCCCGCCCGCCGCGCCGCGATGCTGCAGCCCATCGAGGCCCTGCGCTACGAGTAAGCGCCTGTCCCGACACCCCCGGTTCCGATGACGTGCTGGGAGGGCGGCGCCCGCCCAGACCCTCCCGCCGGGTGAGGGTCTGGGGAAACCGGGTTGCCCCAGACCCCTGCTCCGGATGCAAACGGGGGTCTGGGGGAACCCGGTTCCCCCAGACCCGTGCTTGAGGGCGGCGCCCGCCCAGACCCTCCTGCGGGCGAGGGCGTGGGGCAACCGGGTTTCCCCAGACCCCTGCTCCGAGGTATCACTCAGATCACCATCGAAACGTACTTCTCTTCCAGGTACTCGTTGATCCCTGTCGGGCCGCCTTCGCGCCCGAAGCCGCTCTGCTTGTAGCCGCCGAAGGGCGCCTGGGCCGTCGAGGGGATGGGGTCGTTGATGCCCACGATGCCGTACTCCAGGCCCTCGGCCATGCGCCAGGCCCGCCCCAGGTCGCGGGTGAAGCAATACGCAGCCAGGCCGAAGGGCGTGGCGTTAGCCTGCCGCAGTACTTCCTCCTCGCCGTCGAAGGGGATCAGCGGAGCCACCGGGCCGAAGGTCTCCTCGCGGGCCACCAGCATCCCGGCGCTGGCATTGGCGAGCACCGTGGGCATCCAGAAGTTGCCCGCGCGCCCCTCAGCGTAGGGGCCGCCGCCGGTGAGCAGGGCGGCGCCGCCGGCCAGGGCGTCGGCGACGTGGCGCTCCACCTTGGCGCGGGCCTGCGCGTCAATCAGCGGGCCGATCACTGTGGTCGGGTCCAGCCCGTTGCCCACGCGCAGCGCGGCCACCTGCTCGGCGAAGGCGGCGGCGAAGCGCTCGTAGATCGGGCGCTCCACGAAGATCCGGTTGGCGCACACGCAGGTCTGCCCGGCGTTGCGGAACTTGGAGGCGATCGCCCCGCGCACCGCGCTGTCCAGATCGGCATCGGCAAAGACAATGAAGGGCGCGTTGCCCCCCAGTTCGAGCGAGAGGCGCTTCACCGTCTCCGCCGACTGGCGGATCAACAGCTTGCCGACCTCGGTCGAGCCGGTGAAGCTCACCTTGCGCACGCGCTCGTCGGCGAAGATCGTCTCCGCGAACGGCAGCGGGTCCTGGCAGGTGACGATGTTCAGCGCCCCGGCGGGCAGCCCGGCGTCAAGGAAGATCCGCCCCAGTTCCAGGGCCGAGAGGGGCGTCTGTTCGGCGGGTTTGACAATCGCGGTGCAGCCCGCGGCCAGGGCCGGGCCGAGCTTGCGGGTGATCATGGCGCTGGGGAAGTTCCAGGGGGTGATCAGCGCGGCGATGCCCACCGGCTGTCGCAACAGCAGGAGGCGCTTGTTGGGCGTGCTGGCGGGGATGGTCATGCCATAGATACGCTCGGCTTCGCCGGCGAACCAGGTGAGGAAACTGGCGGCGTAGGCGATCTCGCCGCGAGCCTCGGCCAGGGGCTTGCCCTGCTCCAGGGTCATGATCGTCGCCAGGCGCTCCTGTTGCTCCACCATGAGCGCGGCGGCCCGGCGCAGCACCGCCGCGCGGGCCGGGGCCGGCGTCGCCGCCCAGGCTGGCAAGGCCGCCGCCGCGGCCTCGATGGCCGCGCGGGTCTCCTCGGCGCCTCCATCGGCCACTTCGGCCAGCCGCGCGCCCGTGGCGGGGTTGGTCACCGCAAAGGTCCTCTCCGTCGATTGCCAGGCCCCGCCGATCAACAGGCCCCGGGGAGCGTTTCCGAGGACCTCGGCGGCGATGCTGTCGGGATCAATGGACATACGCCCTCCTTCGTCTCATGGTACAATTGAGCCTCAATCACGCCTCGCACTGACGTGAACATAGTCCCTCGGAGGAGGGGCGTGGGGAAACCGGGTTTCCCCATGCCCCCACCCGCGGGAGGGTCTGGGAGGGCGCAGCCCTCCCAGGAACAACCGTATGTGCATCGCGGCGTTGTGCGGGCGGAGCCGCATGGACGGCTGAGGTGACCATCGTGCGCAGGGTTCAGCCCCCCTCCCAGCCTCCCCCCGCTGGGGGGAGGCGCCGGGTGCCCGCCCCCGGTGGGGGAGGGTCAGGGCGGGGGCCGGCGCCGTGCCCGCGGCGCCGTGGCGCGAGCGTCCCGCCCGCGCTCCCAGGCCATAGTCATCGCGGCGTGGTGCGCCATGCGCATGACTGTCTCACGTGACCATAGGCTGCTGGAGCAGGGGTGTGGGGAAACCCGGTTTCCCCACGCCCCTACCCGCGGGAGGGTCTGGGCGGGGGCCGCCCGCGCGCAGGGGGATGGGGAAACCGGGTTTCCCCATATCCCCACCTGGTGGGAGGGTCTGGGCGGGGGCCGCCCCCCCGGCAAAAAACTCTTTTCACCCCCTGGTGTGCAATCTACGAGGACCTATGAGCTACGATGTGGTTGGCGTCGGGGTGGCCTCGCTTGATTTCATCGGCGTGATGGCCGGCGAACCGCTGTTCGGCGCGAAGCAACCCCTGGCGGGCTGGATCGAGATGGGCGGCGGCCCCGTCGCCACGGCGCTGGCCACGCTGGCCCGCCTTGGCGCCCGCGTCGCCATGGCCGGCGCCGTCGGCAATGATGGCTACGGCGAACGCATTCTGCGCGACCTGCGCGCCTGGGGCGTCGATCCTGTGGGCATGCACGTGCGTCCCGGCGCGTCGCACATCGCCTTTGTGCTGGCCGAACCGGGGCGCGACCGGCGCACGATCTTCTTTCACCACGACCCGGCGGTGCTGACCGGCATTCCCCTCGACCGCAGCCTGATCACCTCGGCGCGGGCGCTGGCCCTCGATACGCATCTCACCGACGCGGCCCTGCAGGCCGCCCGCTGGATGCGCGCCGCCGGCGGCCTGGTGATGCTCGACGCCGAACGGGTGCGCGAGCATACGCTTGAATTATTGCCCCTCTGTGATCTGCTGGTGGTCTCCGAGCGGTTCGGGCGCGAGGCCACGGGGATGGAGCATCCCTGGGAGGCCGCGCGCGTCCTCCACAGCCGCTACGGGCGCCTGGCTCTGGTCACGGCGGGCGCCGAGGGGAGCTGGTGCGCCCACGAGGGCGAGTTGTTTCATACCCCCGCCTTCGAGGTCGAACCAGTTGACACCACCGGCGCGGGCGATGTCTTCCACGGCGCCTTCCTTTACGCCCTGCTCGCCGGCGGCGACGTCCGCCGCGCGGCGCGCTTTGCCAGCGCCGCCGCTGCCCTGAGTTGCAAGGGCCTGGGCGGGCGCGGGAACCTTCCCACCCTCGGCGAGATTGCACAACTCCTCGGTTCCGAATGAATCCCAAAGGGTGCGGAAGGGCGAAGCCCCGCTCCCTTCCGCATCAAAACACGATCCGGCGCCGCCGCAGCGCCACGCTCTGCACCACCCCGATCCCCAGCAATACCGTAATGGTAAAGCTCCCGCCGTGGGAGATCAGCGGTAGCGGCAGGCCGGTGACCGGCAGCAGGCTCAGGTTCATCCCGATGTTGATCAGCACGTGGATGAAGAGCATGGTAAACACGCCCAGGGCCAGCAGCCGGCCGAAGAGGTCACGCGCCTGCCCGGCGATGCTCAGGATGTGCCAGAGCAACAGCGCCTGGAAGACGATCAGCACCAGCGCGCCGATGAAGCCCATCTCCTCGGCGATCACCGCAAAGATAAAGTCAGTGTGCTGGACCGGCACGTAGTTGCCCTGGCTGAAGACCCCGCGCGTCAATCCTGAGCCAAACCAGCCCCCCTGGCCAATCGCGTTGAGCGCCTGCACAACGTTGTAGGCGTCGTCGCGGTTCACCTGGGCCGGGTCGGTGAGCAAGTAGAAGAAGGTTAACAGGCGTCGCCGCTGGTACTCGTCGAGCAACAGATCGCTGCTCCAGGTGAGGTAGAGGATCGGCACGGCCAGGAGCGCCAGCGCGGCGAACTGCTGCGGGCGCATCCCGCTGCCCCAGGCCATTGTCAGCCAGATCCCCAGCATCACCAGGGCCGTGCCCAGGTCGGGCTGCAGGAGCACCAGCAGGGTGGGAAGCAGGCTGATCGCCAGCGCCCCCAGCTGCACCGGCCAGCTCGCGCGCCGGGTCTCGAAGTGCTGAAAATAGGCCCCCAGGGCGAGCACCAGGGCCAGTTTGGCCGGTTCGGCCGGCTGCACCGTGCGCTCGCCAATGGCGATCCAGCTCTGCGCCCCGCCGCTCACCTGGCCGATCACGTGGACGATGCCCAGGATGCCGATCATCACCAGGTAGATCGGTCTGGCCAGGCTGGAGAGCAGCCGGTAGTCGAGCAGCGTCGCCAGGGTCATGCCTGCCAGGCCGATGCCGATATAGACCAGTTGCCGCGGAAATAGAACCCTCAGCGGCGTTCCGTTGAAGGTCACCGCGGTGAGGGTGGCGCTGTAGACGGCCAGGACGCCGATAACCAGCAGCACCAGCACGCAGACGAGCAGGGGCCAGTTGTACTCGCGCCAGCGACGTGCTTCCATCGGGGGTCAGGTGGTGAGAGGCCGGTCGAGAGCGGCGGCGACACGGCGCACCTGGTCCATCATGGCGGCAAAACGCTCCGGTACCAGGGACTGGTGGCCGTCGCACACGGCGAAGGCCGGATTATCGTGCACCTCGACGATCAGCCCGTCGGCGCCGGCGGCCACGGCGGCGCGGGCCATCGGCTGCACCTGATCCCAGCGGCCACTGGCGTGCGACGGATCGACGATCACCGGCAAGTGCGAGAGCTGCTTGATCAACGGCACGGCGCCCAGATCGAGGGTGAAGCGGCGCGAGTCATCGAAGGTGCGGATCCCCCGCTCGCAGAGCACCACGTCGGGATTGCCCTCATTGAGGATGTACTCGGCGGCGAGCAGGAGATCCTGGAGGGTGGCGGCAAAACCGCGCTTGAGCAACACCGGACGTCGCACGCGCCCCACTGCCCGCAGTAGCGGGTAGTTCTGCATATTGCGCGCCCCGATCTGGAGCATGTCGGCGTACTCCAGCACCAGGGGGAGCATCTCCGCCTCCATCACCTCGGTGACGACGGGCAGGCCGGTGGCGGCGCGGGCCTCGGCCAGGATCTTCAGCCCGGCCTCGCCGAGACCCTGGAAAGCGTAGGGGGAGGTGCGCGGCTTGAATGCTCCTCCCCGCAGAATCGTGGCGCCCGCGGCCTTGACGGCCCGCGCCACGCTCAGGGTCTGCTCCAGGCTCTCAACCGTACACGGGCCGGCGATGATTGTCACCCCCGGGCCGCCGATGGGCACGCCGCCGACGCGCACCACCGTATCGGCCTCGCGAAACTCCCGGCTGACCAGTTTGTACGGCGCCGTCACGCGGATCAGATCGGCGACGCCGGGCAGGCGCAGCAACCGCGCCGCCTGCTCAATCGGGCCACGGTTGCCGGTGATGCCGATGGCCGTTCGGGTTGGGCCCGGCATGGGATGCGGCGTATACCCCATCGCCCGGATCTCCGCGCAGACCGCCTCGATCTGCTCCGCCGTGGCGTGGGCGTCCATCACAACGAGCATGCTTCAACCTGACCAGAGCCGGCATCTGCCTACCGGCCATGAGCGACCCGGACGTCGCGATCACTCCACCACCCACGGATCAACCGCGCGGCTCCAGTCGCCGATCAGTTCCTCAGGCTTGAAGAAAATGGCCGTTTCACGCTCGCCGCTCTCGGGCGAGTCGGAGGCATGGATCAGGTTGCGCCCGATATCAATCCCAAAATCGCCCCGGATCGTCCCGGGGGTGGCTCTGGCCGGATTGGTCGCGCCTACCGTGGCGCGGATCATCTCGACCGTGCCGGGCTTCCCCGCTATCACCGCCACCACCACCGGCGCGGAGGTGATATAGCTCACCAGTCCCTCGAAGAAGGCCTTTCCCTCATGTTCGGCATAGTGCCGGCGGGCCAGCGCCTCATCGACCTGCATGAGTTTCAGACCGACGAACTTCAGCCCCCGCTGCTCCAGACGCGTGAGGATCGGCCCGATCAGGCCGCGCTGCACGGCGTCGGGCTTGATGATGATCAGTGCGCGCTCCATAGCCCCTCGTGTGAATAGAACGATGCCCGCATTACTATACCATACATCTAACGTGAAGATAGGCTGCTAGAGTAGGGGCGTGGGGAAACCCGGTTTCCCCACGCCCCCGCCCCGCAGGGGAATGGGGAAACCGGGTTTCCTCATATCCCCACCCGGTGGGAGGGGTTGGGAGGGGGCAGCCCGTGCGCAGGGGCGTGGGGCAACCCGGTTCCCCCATTCCCCCGCCCGCGGGAGGGTTTGGGAGGGCGCAGCCCTCCCAAGAACAAACTTATTTTCATTGCGACTTGGTGCGGCGCAGCCGCATGGACGGCTGCGGTGACCATCGTTCGCTGCGTGCAGCCCCCCTCCCAGCCTTCCCCCGCCGGGGGGAGGAGCCGGGTGCCCGCCCCCGGTGGGGGAGAGTCAGGGCGGGGGCCGGCGCCGTGCCCGCGGAGCCGTGGCGCGGGCGGGACGCCCGCGCTCCCGGTCTGTTTTCATCGCGGCGGTGTGCGCCATGCGCATGACCGTCTCACGTTGGGGGAACCAGGTTCCCCCATTCCCCCGCTCGCAGGAGGGTTTGGGCGGGCTACGCCCTCACGCAGGGGGCTGGGGAAACCGGGTTTCCCCAGCCCCCCACCTGCAGGAGAGTTTGGGCGGGCGTAGCCCCCACCCGGATGCGGGCCGAAGGCCCGCGCACCCGGGAGGGGCGCAGCGGCGCTTCGCCCCTCCCAATGCACCGCAGGTGAACATCGTCTGTCGGAGAGAAGGGGGCTGGGGAAACCCGGTTTCTCCACGTTCCGGCGGGAGGATTGGCACTGCGCCAACATACAGTCTGGGGCCAGGGAGCGCTTCCTGGCCCCAGGCGCTGCGCTTCGGAGTGGCCAGCGGTCAGATCGGCACGGCCTCGCCGATACGCTTGGCCGCCCGGCGCATCTCCATTTTGATCAGGCCCAGGTTGACGACGCGCTGCGTGATCACCACCAGGATCAACTCCCGGGCTTCCAGGAGCAGGATGGAGCCATCCTTCGCGTCAATGATGGCATCAACCAGGGTGCCCACACCGATGCGCTTGGTGGCCTTGTCAATCTCGCCGAAGACGGCCGCCGACATCGCTCCGAGGATCTCCGCATCTTCCTCGTCAAGGAGCGTGCTGGCGACAACAAGCCCGTCTTTGCCGACGAGAAGACTGCCGATCACCCCCTCAACCCGGATCAGGTCTTCGACGATGCGACGCATATGCTAACCTCGTGTTCCCTTTCAACAGGATCTGATAGCTTCAGGCCTGCAAAGCAGCCAGGACAAGGTTCACACCTGCTTTATGGAGCAACCGTGACAGTTTGACCGTTGCTCCATACCTCCACACCTCCCCAGAACCGGTCTGTAGAGCTGTGGAGGTGTGGAGTTGTAAGTGTTCACACCTGGAGGAACCCACGCGCCTGGGAGCGCGGGCGTCCCGCCCGCGTCGCGTCTCCGCGGGCAAGCTGCCCGCGCTCCCAGGAGAACTGTGAACACTTACGTGGAGCTGAAGGCTGGATTGTCAAGGTGAGTTTGAACCATGCTAAGGTGCCTGGACGCAGAGGGGCGCGGTGAGGCGAAACCCCTCCCACTTCCCCGCCCGCGGCGACCGGGCGGCCTGGCGAAAGGCCCACAGCGCTCCCGCCGGGAGGCGACCGCGTAGCTCCTGTACGTTATACCAGGTGGAATTGGCAATCCCGCATGGTCCTGCTCATCTCCACAGCTCGACAGCTCCACACAGGGCTTTGGAGAGCTGGAGAGCTGTGGAGGTGTGGAGCTGAGCCAATGCGATGCCATCAAGGAGAATCGGTATTAGTCATATCTGCCGGGCGGATCAGCGCGCAAAGGCCTGCCCATACGCGGCGATGGCATCGCGAGAACGGCCCTGTCTGGCATACGCATCGCCGAGCAGACGGAAGATGTGCCGCTGCACCTCGCCATCGCTGATCACGTCAATCAATCCCTCCAGTTCCTCGGCAAGCAGATCGAGGTCGTGTCCGGCGCGGATCAGGCTCTTGTAGGCCATCACCATCACGTCAGCCCGGCCGGTCTGCGCGCAGAGGCGGCCAATCGCCAGCGCCAGCGCGCTGTTCTCGGGGTCGCCTTCGAGCTGGCGCAGGTATTCGTCCAGCGTGGCGTCACCGGTGGGCGTCAGGTCGCTAAGGCGCATCGTAAGGGGCACGCCGCCTCGCCTGGAGGCTGGTTCGCGCAACCTGGCGGCCTCGCGCCGGGCAAAGCGCTCTTCATCCCGTCCCCGCGTGATCAGACGCCCGCCCTCGCGGCGGGGGGCCGGCGCCGTGTCACGGCGGGCCACCGGCGCCGGCGGCGCCGCTGTTGGCCCGGCGATCGGTTCGCGCCTGGCGGGCGCTTCTTGTGGCGGCTCCTGGCGCGTGGCCGGTGGCGCCGGAGGTGGGGGCAGCGGCGTCTGCCAGATGTCGTCGAGGCTATCGAGCGGTTCGGGTTGGAAGGCGGCATCGGCGGGATCGACCGCCGGCGGCGGTTCCTCGACCCGTGGCGCGGTTCGCTTCATCACCTTCTCGACCGGCGGCGCCTCCGCCAGATCGAAGTCGAACAGGTCGGCCTGCTCCTCTGTGGCCGGCCCCGCGGCGGGGAGCTCCGCGGCGGCCCGGGCGGCTTCGAGCTGGGCGATCTCCTCGGGGGAGAGGCCGAGTTCTTCGAGGGAGAAGGGGGTCAACTCGGGTTCAGCGGGCGGAGCGGCGGGGGGCTCCGCGGCGGCCCGGGCGGCTTCGAGCTGGGCGATCTCCTCGGGGGAGAGGCCGAGTTCTTCGAGGGAGAAGGGGGTCAACTCGGGTTCAGCGGGCGGAGCGGCGGGGGGCTCCGCGGCGGCCCGGGCGGCTTCGAGCTGGGCGATCTCCTCGGGGGAGAGGCCGAGTTCTTCGAGGGAGAAGGGCGTCAACTCGGGTTCGGCGGGTTCGGCGGGTGGGGCGGCATCGGCCTGAGCGGCCTCGAACTGGGCGATCTCCTCGGGGGAGAGGCCGAGTTCTTCGAGGGAGAAGGGCGTCAACTCGGGTTCGGCAGACGGTGCCACCGGCGCTGCTGCGGTTGCCTCCGTCAGGCCGAGCGCGGCGATTTCCTCAGGCGACAGGCCCAGTTCCTCCAGCGAGAAGGGGGCCACTTCAGCCTCCGCTCCTTCAGGCGCCGGTGCGATGGCCTCTATGTCGCCCTCGGCTTCGCCTTCCTCCATGTCAATGATCTCATCACCATCGCGGATCTGGATGCCGGCGCGGTGCAAGGCCCAGCCGATGGTCTCGATGCGCTCGG
>Ga0308410_1000133_pt1 | contig 32965 bp, 32 predicted proteins | sample HotsprOSTMatCore_FD_203467 | JGI IMG/M metagenome (GOLD analysis project Ga0308410, IMG submission 203467) | Hot spring phototrophic mat microbial communities from Octopus Spring, Yellowstone National Park, Wyoming, United States -... | ecosystem: Environmental > Aquatic > Thermal springs > Hot...
GCCGCCTCCCAGGACCTCGCCGTCGCCCATGCGCAGGCGCGGGAGCAGTTCGGCCGCCCGGTCGGGTCGTTCCAGGCGGTCAAGCACCTCTGCGCCGACATGGCGGTGCGCACCGAATGCGCCCGGGCCGCCACCTGGGCGGCGGCCTGCACGTTGGACAGTGGCGGTGACGACCCGCAGCGGGCGGTGTCGGCGGCGAAGGTCACCGCGGGGCGGGCCGCGGTCGCCAACGGTCGGGCCGCGCTGCAGGTGCACGGCGGCATGGGGTTCACCTGGGAGGTGGACGTGCACCTGTACCTGCGCCGGGCCTGGGTGCTCGACCGGGCGTTCGGCACGGTCGACGAGCACGCGGCGGCGGTCGGTGCGGCGCTGGCCGGGCCGTGAGCGGCCGCCGGCCGGGTCCCGCCCCCCGGTGGGCTCAGGTGCCGCCGAGCGGGAACTCGGCGCGGGTCACCCAGGTGCCGTCCGCGGTCTCCACCATCAGCCGCACGACCCGGGCCTCGGTGTGGATCGGCAGCCCGGCCCGCAGGTGGGTCTCGAGTTCCCCGACGGGCGCGTCGGGTGCCTCGGCGGTGTCGGCCACGGTGAGGTGGGGGATCACCTGGGCGTGGCGTCCCTCGTAGGGGGGATGTTCCGGAAACGCCGCGGCGAGCGCGGCGGTGAGGTCACGGAAGGGCTGGTCGGGTTCGGGTCGCAACCAGAGCACGCCGTCGAAGCGCCCCACGTCGACGAGCGCGAACGGGAACGGCGCCGCCCGGGACACGACCTCGGCGACCGCGGCGCAGATGTGCTCGTCGAGGCGGGCGGCGGGCACGAACGGGTACAGCACGGTGACGTGCGCCGGGACCCCCTGGGCGCAGGTCGGGTCCCACCGGCGGCGCAGGTCGCCGACCAGCGGCTCGGCGTCGGGAACCGGTACGAGCAGCCCGGAACGCCGGGTCATCCCTCGATCCGGGGCCCCGAGGGGTCGTGGGGGGTGAAGTGCACGGGGAGCCGGGCGAATCCCCGGACGTTGCCGGAGTGCACCCGCACCGCCCCGGCCATCTCCACGGTGTAGTCACCGAGCACCGGGAGCAGTTCGCCCAGCGCCACCCGGGCCTCCAGGCGGGCCAGCGGCGCCCCCAGGCAGTGGTGGATCCCGTGGCCGAAGGCGAGGTGCCCGGCCGGGTTGCGGTGCACGTCGAGCTCGTCGGGACGGTCCCAGCGCCGCTCGTCGCGGTTGGCGGAGCCGAACAGGAGCAGGCCTTTGCGTCCCGCCGGCAACGTCACCCCGTGGAGGGTCACGTCGCGGGTGAGGGTACGGGCCAGGGCCTGGGTGGAGGTGTCGAACCGCAGGATCTCCTCCACCGCGCCGGGGAGCAGCGAGGGGTCCGCGAGCAGCTTCGCCCGCTGGTCGGCGAAGACGGCGAGCCAGTGGACGGCGTTGCCGATGAGCTTCGTGGTGGTCTCGTTGCCGGCGATGACGAGCAGGAAGCAGAACCCGAGGATCTCGGCGTCGCCGAGGCGCCGGCCGGCCTCCTGCGCGGCGAGGAGCGCGCTCACGAGGTCGTCGCCGGGCCGGGCCCGGCGGGCCGTGATGAGCTCGGTGAAGTAGCCGTACACCGTCGCCGCGCCCCGCAACCCCTCGGGGGTGAGAGCGTCGGAGCCGGGCTCGCGGTGCAGCATCGCATCGGAGGCTTCCCGCAGCGCGTCCTGGTCGGAGGCGGGGACCCCGAGCATCTCGGAGATCACGGCCATCGGCAGCCGGGCGGCGAAGTCGGCGATGACGTCGCAGCACCCCGTGCCGGCGAACCGGCCGATGAGGGAGCGGGCCAGGGTGCGTACCGATCCCTCGAGCGCGGCGACCCGTTTGGGGGTGAAGGCTCGGCTCACCAGCGCCCGCAGCTCGGTGTGGCGGGGCGGGTCCATCTCGATGAGCATCGGTTCGACCGACTCCACGCCCCGCTCCAGGGTGATGCCCCCGGCCGAGGAGAACGTGGCCGGGTCGTCGAGCGCGGCGCGCACGTCGTCGTACCGTGACAGCGCCCAGAACCCCCGGTCGGGGTCGAGGTAGGCCGGCGCCTCGTCGCGCAGGCGACGGTAGATCGGGTAGGGGTCCTCGTGCGTCTCGTACGCGTACGGGTCGAACCGGACCATCCGGCCCTCAACCTAGCGGGAGGCGAGCACCGCCCGGTACTGCGCCACCACCACCTCGGCGTGCGCGTCCCAGGTCGGGAGGCGGTCCGGCGAGCGGGGCCGGGGGCGGGGACCGGTCGCGGCGGCGACGATCGCGTCGCGCCAGCCCGGCCGGTCGTCCGGGTCGACGTGCGCTGCCCCGCCCGCGGCGGCCTCCACGAGCGCCGGGTCGGTGCCGGCCACCACGGGGCAACCGAACGCGGCCGCCTCCAGGACCGGCAGGCCGAACCCTTCCTCCCGGGACGGGAACAGCAGCACCCGGGCGTTGCGGTACGCCCACGCCAGGTGCGGGTCGCTGAGCGGTCCGGTGCGCACCACCAGGCCCCGCGCCGCCAGCGCGTCGAGACGGCGGGCGGTGGCGGCGGCCCGCCACCCGCCGGAGCCGGCGACCGCGAGCACCAGCCCGGTGGCGGCGTGGACCTCGGGCCACACGTCGGCGAGCACGTCGAGGTTCTTGCGGGGGGACAGGTCGCCGACCGTGAGCGCGAAGCGATCCGGCTCGAGTCCCGGCACGGGCTCGGGGCTCGCGGCCATCAGGGCGGCGGACATGCCGTTCGAGGCCACCACCGTGCGCGCCGCGAACGCCGGGAACCGGGTAACGATCCGCGCCGCGGTGGCCTCCGACACCGCGACGAGCCGGTCGGCCTCCGCCAGGCAGCTCCGGTACCAGCGGGGCAGCAGGAGGCGCTTGGCGAGCCGGAACTGCCCGGGCCGGTCGAGCAGCACGAGGTCGTGCACGGTGAGCACCCGGGGCAGGGTGGTCAGGGGAAGCAGGTGCTTGGTGCCGTGCACCACCTCCACCCCCCGGCGGCGCAACGGCCGCGCGAGGCCGTAGCGCTCGAAGGTCGCGGTCGGGACCTGCCGGTCGGCGGGGAGCACGAACGCGTCGGTGCGCGCCGGGCTCAGCGCCTCGATCCGGGCTGCGCCGGCCCGGGTGACCACCGCGAGCACCTGGAGGTCGCCGCGCCGGTCGAGCGCGCGCAGCAGTTCGCCGGTGTACCGGGCGATCCCGCCGCCGGCCTGCAGGCCGGTGGCGAGCACCGCCACCCGCAGGCTCACGGGACGGGTTGCACCTCCACGAGCACCGGGCCCACGCCGCGGGGCCGGCGCAGGACGTCGACCACCACGGCCGCCACCTGCTCGGCCTCCAGGGTCACCCAGTGCCGTTGGGTGCCCTGTGCCTGCCAGGTGCGCATCGCGGCCGCGGTCGCATCGGGGTCCCACCGGTCCGCGAACCCGGTGAGGGTGGGACCCACCCGCAGGGTGCAGACCCGCACGCCGCTTCCCTCCAGCTCCAACGCCAACGCGCGGGCGGCGGCCTCCAGCCCCGCCTTGGCGGCCGTGTAGGCGACGAGATGCGCCCGGGGATGCACCGCGGCGTCGGAGGTCACCAGGACCAGGTCACCGGGCGGCACGGCCCGGCGCAGCGACGGCAGTGCCCGCCGGACGCACAGCAGCGCGCCGGTGAGGTTCACCGCGACCGTCTCGGCCACCGTGGTGGGCGGGGCGTCGGCGAGTGGGGCCGGTCGGGCCGACCCGGCGTTGGAGACCAACACGTCGACGGGGCCTTCGGTGCGCTCCAGCGCACCGAAGAACGCCTCGACGGAGGCCGGGTCGGTGACGTCGAGCGGATGGGCGAACACGGTGTGCCCCTCGGCGGCGATCCGCTCGGCGGTCGCGGCCAGCCTCGCCCGGTCCCGGGCGCCGATCGCCACCCGGGCGCCGGCGGCGGCGAGCGCGGCGGCGGTCGCGGCGCCGATCCCCCCCGACCCGCCGGTCACCACCGCCACCCGGCCCTGCAGCCCCGGATCGGTGGTCACCCGTCGGTGCCCCAGGCGACCAGCGGCCCCGCGACGGCGATGAGCTCGGCGGTTCGGGACAGGTCCACGTCGTCATCCCAGCACACGAGGCGCAACGGGAGCCGCTCGGCGCGGGCCCGCGCCACCAGGTCGGTGGTGACCGGGTCCGGGGGGCCGGTGGTCACCACCACCGCGGGGACGGCGCGGCGGGCGGCGGTGAGGCCCACGGCGGCGGCGATGCCGGGCAGCGCCACCGGGGGCACGACCACCTGCCCCGGCCGCTCGGTGGGGAACGTGCGGGCGACCCACCATCCCGCCGGCCCGGGTTGGGCGGCCAGCAGGCCCCCGGGGGGCAGGTCGTCCCGGAGGTCCGCCACCGCCCGGGCGGGATGGCGCGGCCGGGCGTCACTGCGGTACCCGGGCTGGGCGACCGCGGCGATCCGCTCGTACAGCGCCGGGCGGTGGATCGGACGGGGCGAGCGGGCCACCCGGCCGGCGAGCGCACCGAGCGAGGAGGGCGCAACGGTCACCACTTCCGCACCCAGCCTCCAGTGCTCGGGTCGCACCTCGGTGGGGTCGAGGCCGGTGGCCACCACGGTGCGGAGGTCGGCGAAGCCGGCGAGCCGGAAGTCGTCGGCCTGCAGCCCGGCCGTGCCGAGGTGGTGCCGGTCGTCCCAGCGGAACACGCCCTTGGCCCCGAACGTGTTGAGCACCCCGAGGTGCGCGGCGCAGGCGAAGGCCCGCAGCCCCTCCAGCGCGCCGGCGGCGAGGACCTCGGGGCCGGCGAGGATCGCCGCGGGCCCTTCGATCGGTGCGAGCACGTCGGCGCCACCGGGCCCCGGATCGGTGATCCCGAGCGCGGCGGCGAGAGCGCCGGGAACCGGCTGTGACGCCAGTGGCTCCTCGGTCAGGCCGCCGACCTCGCCCAGGGTGGGTCGCATCGGCCGATCCTTCCACGCCCCGGCCTGCACGTCGACGATGCCGCCGACCGACCGACCCTGGACCGGCTGGGGTGGTCGAAACGGGGCGGCAACGCCGGGAACCGGCACCTCCGGGACGGGGCTAGCGTGAAGGCCACATGGGCGGTGGCGACCAGGCGACCGCGCTCGACGGGCGCCGGTTGGGACGTCGGGGTGCGGCGACCCGCGCCCGCCTCCTCGACGCGACGGCCGGGCTGCTCGAGACCGAGGGGCTGCGGGACCTGCGGGTGGTCGACATCGCCCGGCGGGTCGGCGCAGCTCCCGCGACGTTCTACCAGTACTTCCGGGACGTGGAGGAGGCGGTCCTCGCCCTCGCCGAGGAGGTGGGGGAGGCCGCCGCGCCGCTCGGGGAACTCGTGGAGCGGGTCACCGACGACGACGCCGGCCTCGACGCCGCCCGCCGTCTCGTCGACGGGTTCCTCACCTACTGGGACACCCACCGGGCGGTGCTCCGCACCCGCAACCTGGCCGCCCAGGAAGGTGACCAGCGGTTCCGGGCGGTGCGGAACCGGGCGTTGCGGCCGCTGACCGAAGGTCTGGCCCGCCGAGTCGGTCGGTACGCCCCGCCGGGCCTCGACCCGTACGCGGCGGCCGCGGCGCTCGTGGCGATGATGGAGCGGATGGCGGCGTTCCACACCGACCTCGAGGCCTACGGGGTGACCCGGGCCGGGGTGGTGGAGACCACCGCCCGGATCGTCCACCAGACGGTCACGGGGCGGCCGAGCCGCTGACGGTACCCTCGGCCGGGTCGGCCCGGTCGGCGGCCGGCGGCTCCGGTTCGACGTCGCGCTCGGCGTCGTCCGGCCGGGTCCGGGTCAGGCGTTCGACGAGCCGTTCCACGAGCTCCCGGTCGGCGGGAGGCAGGCGGCGGATCCGGTCCAGGAGTGACCGGGACCGCACGTCCTCCCGCACCGGACGCCGCCCCTCGGCCGGGACGACCGGGGCGAGCACCGGGCGCTCCGCCTGCGCGAGCACCTCGGCGCGGGGGGCCTCGAGCGCATCGGCGATCCGCGCGAGCAGGTCGGCGTCGGGGGCCACGAACACCCGCAGGTTCCCGACCTCCCGGTGCCCGGCCTCGATGGCGCGCCACTCGGCCTCGGTGATCCCGGCCCGTTTCGCCGCGTCGCGCACCCGCAGGCCCGCGCCGACGCGTCGCTCGGCGACCCAGCGACCGAACCGGAGCCAGCGCTCCCCCTCGCCGGACCAGGCCCGACCACCACCGGGGATCCGGCCCGACCTCATCGCAACTCCCCGACGAAGCGCACGGTCCGGGGGACGCCCGTCCGGACCGGCAGCGGCACCGGTCGGTCGTCCACCCGCACCTCGAGCGCGGCCGGGTTGCCCAGGCGGGCCACGAGCAGCCCGACCACCTCCAGGTCGGTGCGTGCCCCGGGGCCGAGCGTGCGCCCGGCCCGGTCGGGGTGACCCGCCGGTTCGGTCACCGCGATCCAGCACGGGGCGTTCGCGCTCAGGGTGACCCGGTAGGTGGGTCGCCCGACGGTGACGACGATCTCCCGGCCGGTGTCCAGGACCGCCGGGGCGGGCGGAGCCGTCGGCAGGGTGGGCCGCGCCGGCGGCGTGCCCGGGTTTCCTCCCCGCAGCGGGGTGGTGGCAGCGGCGGCCGGGGCGGGGCGACGCGACGGCGTCGCCGCGGGCCGGTCCCGGTCGGCGGGCGCCCGGCCGGTCATCGTGGCGCGGACCACGGTGACACCCGTTGCGGCGAGCAGCACGCCGACCGCCAGGGCGGCCAGCGGTCGCAGCTTCGGGACGCCCGGTCGGCTGCGGGCGGTGATCGGCTCCGGTGGGGTGGTCGGGTGACGGGTGGACAGCCCGGCTGCGCCCGCCCGCAGCCTGCCACCGTCGGCGCCCGCCACCGCGGCCTCCAGCGCCGCGCAGGCGCGCCGGTGCCGCTCGACCGACTCGGCGGTGGGCACCGACCCTCGCAGGGTGCGCCGCCCGAGGGTCACCGCCAGCACCACCCAGGCCACGACGATGGCGACGGTCAGCCACATGGACCACCACTCCCACACGGTCGGGTGCGACGCCTCGATCATGGTGAGGGTCGCGCCCGGGTGCTGCAAGTCACCCCCGCACCCGCGGTCCGTCTTCGCGTCGGGTGGGCGTCGGGTGGTCAGGCGACGGCCGGCTCGCGGCGGGTCCCGGCGGGATGCCAGGTGACCTCCACGTCCCTCCCGAACACCCGTTCGAACAGGTCGCGCTTGCGGCGTGCCCCCCACACCTCGAGCTCGGGATCGGTGCCCGCTTGGACCTGCACGACGACCAGCGTGGGGCCGACCCGCACCCGCAGGTCGCGCACGACCTGCCGGCGGCTCCGGTCGAGCCCGTCGGCGAGGCGCAGCAGGGCGGCCAGCATCCGCACCCGCTCGCGGGCCGCATCGTCGAGCGGGCCGACGAGCGGGTCGTCCCCCTTGGGCTCACCGCGCCGGTGCCAACGGACGAGTGCGGCGAGGAGGCGGACCTCGTCGGGGCTGAAGCCGCGGAGGCGGCCGTGGGTCACGAGGTACGCGCCGTGGCGGTCGTGGTCCTCGGGTGCGATGTGCTCACCGATGTCGTGGAGCAGCGCGGCGTGCTCCAGCAGCTCGCGGTCCTCGGGCCCGAGCCGGTGCAGCCCGGTGGTCTGGTCGAAGAGCGCGAGGGCCAGGCGGGCGACGTGGCGGGCGTGGGGCTCGGGCCAGGAGCAGCGACGGGCGAGCGCGACCACCGAGGCGCGGCGGATGGCCCGGGGGTCGTCGGACCAGTCGGCCGGATCGTGACGGCCGATCGCGTCGAGGAGCAACCCTTCGCGAAGCGCCCACTCGCTCACGGTCAGAGCGCGGACGCCGAAGAGGTCGACCGCGGCCGCGAGCAGCAGCGCCCCGGGCACGATGAGGTCCACCCGCCGGGCGTCCATGCCCGCCATGGCCAGGCGCGCCGGCGCATCCGCACGGCTCACGTCCTCCACCAACGCCAGGAGCTCGTCGGTGGGCACGGTCACCTGGTTCAGCGAACCGGGCCGCGGCCGGCCGGCCCGCAGGAGCGCCATCAGCACCAGCGTCTCGATCGTCCCGCTGGATCCCACCGTCATGCGCGGGGCGAACGCGTCGACGGTCGGGACGTGCGGGCGCAGCATCGTCTCGACGTGGGCGCGCACCCGGCGCCGGTCGGCCTTGCTCGGCGGGTCGTGCTCGACGAGCGGGGCGAGGCGGGCCACCCCGAGCCGTTCGCTGGCCGCCCAGCGCAGCCCGCCGGCGTCGCCGACCATGAGCTCGACCGAACCGCCCCCCACGTCGAGGCAGAGCGCCGGTCCGGGCTCCAGCACCACCGCCGCCCGCACCGCCCCGAAGATGAGCCGGGCCTCCTCGAGCCCGTCGATCACCCGGGCCCGCACCCCGGCCTCGCCCTCGAGGCGGTCGAGCACCACGGGCCCGTTCGGGGCCGACCGCAACGCCGAGGTGGCCGCCGCGACCAGCTCGGTGGCCCCGGTCGCCTCGGCCAGGAGCCGCAGGCGCCGGGCGGTGCGCACGGCCCGGTCGGCGGCGTCGGGCGTGATGTAGCCGTGGCGGCTCACCACCGAGCCGAGCCGCAGCATCTCCTTCTCGCGCACCAGCGGCACGAAGGTCTGGTCGGGGGCGACCTCGGCGACGATGAGATGGAACGAGTTCGACCCGAGGTCGAGCGCGGCGATGCGCATCCGGGACCCAGGGTAGGGGGCCGGTCGTCGCCTGACGGGCATGTCAGGCCCAGCTAGCCTCCGGCCATGGTCGAGGTCACGAACGTGAGTGGCGAGGCACGTCTGTACGTCGACGGGCGGCTGTGTCCGGCCGCCTCGGGGCGGACCTACCCGAACGTCAACCCGGCGACCGAGCAGGTGATCGGGGAGGTCGCCGACGCCGGGCCCGCGGACGCCGAGGCGGCCATCGCCGCGGCGCGCCGCGCCTTCGACGAGACCGACTGGGCGGCCGACCGGGACCTGCGCCGGCGTTGCCTCACCCAGTTGCACGAGGCGCTCGACGCGGAGCGGGAGGTGCTGCGACCCCAGATCGTCGCCGAGGCCGGGACGCCGGTGTCGCTCACGTACGCGATCCAGATGGACTCCTGCATCGACGACATGCGCTGGGACATCGACTGCCTCGACCGGGTCGCCTGGGAGGAGGATCTCGGGGTTCACGAGTTCTTCGGGATCCGCTCGGCCCGGCGGGTGCGGCGCGAACCGTTGGGGGTGGTCGCCGCGATCACCCCGTGGAACTTCCCGTTCATGCTCAACCTCTCGAAGATCGTGCCCGCCCTGGCGGCCGGGAACACGGTCGTGCTGAAGGCCGCGCCCGACACCCCCTGGAGCGCCACCCACATCGGGCGGCTCGCCGCCGAGCGGACCGACCTGCCCCCCGGGGTGCTCAACGTGCTGACCGCCGAGGACCCGGCGACGGTGGGCGAGCTCCTCGTCGACGACCCTCGCGTCGACATGGTGTCGTTCACGGGCTCCACCGCGGTGGGCAAGCGGATCATGGCCCGGGCCGCCCAGACCCTGAAGAAGGTGTTCCTGGAGCTGGGCGGCAAGTCGGCCAACATCGTGCTCGACGACGCGGACCTCCCCGCGGTGCTCGGCTCGGGGGCGATGGTGTGCGTGCACGGCGGGCAGGGCTGCGCGATCACCACCCGTTGCCTGCTGCCCCGCTCCCGCTACGAGGAGGGGGTCGAGCTGCTGCGGCAGGCGTTCGAGTCGTGGAGCTACGGCGATCCCACCGACCCGGCCAACCTGCAGGGGCCGCTCGTCAACGCCCGCCAGCGGGACCGAGTGCTCGGCTACATCGAGACCGGGCGGCGGGAAGGCGCGAAGCTGCTCGTCGGGGGCGGGGTGCCGGCGCACCTGCCGGTCGGTTACTACGTGGAGCCCACCCTGTTCGTCGACGTCGATCCCGACGCCACGATCGCCCAGGAGGAGATCTTCGGACCCGTCCTGGTCGTGATCCCCTACGACGACGACGAGGACGCGATCCGCATCGCCAACCACTCCCGCTACGGCCTGTCGGGCGCGGTGCACGGCGGTGACCTCGAACGGGCCCTGGCGGTCGCCACCCGGCTGCGGACCGGGACCGTGGCGGTGAACGGCGGGCAGTGGTACGGCCCGGATGCGCCCTTCGGGGGTTACAAGGAGAGCGGCATCGGTCGGGAGCACGGTGTCGAGGGGTTCCTGGAGTACACCCAGACGAAGACGATCGGGCTCCCTGCACCACCGGGCGCGTAAGGTCGGCGCGTGTGGGCACCCTCGTGCTGCTGCGCCACGGCCAGTCCACCTGGAATGCCGAGAACCTGTTCACCGGCTGGGTCGACGTGGATCTCACCCCTGCCGGGGAGGAGGAGGCCCGCCGGGCCGGCCGGCAGCTCGCCGAGGCCGGGGTGCTGCCCGACGTGGTGCACACCTCGCTGCAGGTGCGGGCCATCCGGTCGGCGGAACTGGCGCTGGCGGCGTGTGGGCGGGCCTGGATCCCGGTGCGGCGCAGCTGGCGGCTCAACGAACGGCACTACGGGGCCCTGCAGGGCCGCGACAAGCGGGAGACCGCGCAGCGCTACGGCACCGAGCAGGTGAAGCGCTGGCGCCGCTCCTACGACGAGCCGCCCCCGCCGCTGGATCCCGACGATCCCACCCACCCCCGCCACGATCCCCGCTACGCGGCGCTGCCCGACGACGTGCTGCCCGCCGCCGAATGCCTCGCCGACGTGGTGGCCCGGATGCTGCCCTGGTGGCACGACGGGATCGTGCCCGACCTGGCCGCCGGGCGCTGCGTGCTGGTGAGCGCGCACGGCAACTCGCTGCGGGCCCTGGTGAAGCACCTCGACGGGCTGTCGGCCGAGGAGGTGGTGGAGCTGAACATCCCCACCGGTCAGCCGCTGGTGTACGACCTCGACGACCGGTTTCGCCCTCTCGGGTCCCGGTATCTCGACCCCGAGGCGGCGCAGGCCGCAGCCGAGGCCGTCGCCCGCCAGGCGGGCTGACCCGGGAGCGCAGCATGCCGGTCGGGCTGGACGAGCTGTCGCTGGCGGGGCAGGTGGCGGTGGTCACCGGCGCCGGCGCCGGGATCGGACGGGCCTGTGCCCTGGGGTTCGCGGCCTGGGGGGCGGCCGTCGCGGCCTGCGACCGGGACCCCGGACGCCTCGCCGCCACGGTCGGGGAGCTCAGTACGACCGGTGTGCCGGTGTACCAGGCGACCCTGGACGTGCGCGACCGGGAGGCGGCCGCGGCGTTCGTGGACGGGGCCGCCGATCGGCTCGGCCCGCTCACCGTGCTGGTGAACAACGTGGGCGGCACGTTCGCGGCACCGTTCCTGGAGGTACGGCCCCGGGGTGAGGAGGCGCTGGTGGCGCTGAACTTCACCTCGGTGACCACCTGCACCCGGGCGTTCGTGCCGCACGTCCCGCCCGCCGGTGGCGCGGTCGTGAACGTCACCTCCATCGAGGCGCACCGGGCCGCACCCGGGTTCGCGGTGTACGCGGCGATGAAGGCCGCGGTCACCAATCTCACTGCGACCCTGGCCCTGGAGCTGGCGGAGCGCCGGATCCGGGTGAACGCGGTGGCCCCCGACGTCATCCCCACCCCGGGGGTGGGGGAGGACCTGGAGGCGGCGACCCCGCTGCCCTGGCGGGGGCATCCCGACGACGTGGCCGCCGCGGTGCTCTTCCTCGCCCATCCCCGCCTGTCCCGCTTCGTGACCGGCGCGGTGCTGCCGGTCGACGGCGGGAACCGGGCCGCCGGCGGGTGGCGGCGCGGCCCGGACGGCGGCTGGGTCACCTGAGCTCCGGCAGCAGGCACCGGGGCCGCACGGCGCGGGCGGCGCACGGCCGGCGCCGAGCGATGGCGCCCGGGGCGGGCCGGGGCGGTCAGGCCAGGCGCGGGTCGTCGACCGCCAGCAGGCCGTCGGGGTCGTCGGCGAAGTCGCGGATCTGGCCCCGGTGCCGCAGCGCCACCGGCATCACCTCCGGCTGCATCGTGTAGCAGATCCCGGTCATGAGCTCGGCGAGCTCGTCGGCCCGTTCGAGCGCGTCGAGGTCCATGCCCCGCCCCAGCGCGATGTCGCTGGCTCGCCGCAGCACGATCGCCTCCTCGGCCTCCTCGGGGGGCAGGGTCCGGTCGGCCCAGGCGATGAACCCGCCCCGCCAGGGCGCCTCGGTGAACGGTGCCGGCTCGATCAGCCGGCGCGGCCCCCCGCCGGGGGCGGCGATCCGCCAGCGTTGCCGGACCAGGCCGTCCCGGGCCAGGGTGGCGGTGGTCACCCCGGCCGGGTCGGGGCCGGTGACCTCCACGTCGTACTGGCGCCGGGGGTGCCGCCGGGCCGCTGCGGCGATCGTCAGGCCGGCCAGGTCGAACTGGTGGGTGCAGGCCCGGTGCGGGTCGAGCACCGCCGCGGGTGCGGTGCACCGGTCGGCCAGGGGCATCCCGACCAGCGCCTCGAGGACCCCGGCGGCGTCGGGGCAGGTCGACCACGGCCAGCGTCTGGACCGCACCGTCACCTCCGTCACCCGGGCCCCGTCGTGGCGGAGGGTCACCTCGAACCGGTGGAAGTCGTCCTCCAACCCGCCCCAGGTCTCGGTGGCCGCCACGTTCACCAGCCGGATGCGGCGCCGGTACGAGCCGGGCTGCAGCCGGGCCGCCGGTGCCGCCACGGGGGTTCAGGCGGCGTCGGGCCGCACGTTCACCACCAGGGTGAACGTGGAGGTGACCACCGGGTCGCCGCTGCGGGCGTCCCGCCAGTCGGTCTCCTGCACGTAGAACTCGAGCCGGCCCCCACCCGAGCGTTCCCGCTCGTACACCTGGGTGACGACCGGTGTGCCCTCCAGCTCGTCGCCGACCCGGGGCCAGCGGTGGTAGGTGAAGGCCTGCTCCCCGTGGAGGATCATCCGACCCGGACCGCGCAGCCGTTCGATCGGCAGGCCGGCCGCCCCGCCGCTGCCGAGCGAGCCCCAGTAGGGCATCACGAACGGGAACGTGGGCGGCACCGGGGCGTCGTCGCCGTCGTAGACCGGGTCGTCGTCGAGCAGGGCGGCGGCGAACACCCGCACCGGTCCCCGTTCGATCCGGACCCGCTGGGTGGGACCCCGGTGCCCCTGCAGGTCGGTGAGCGCCATGGACCGTCAGGGTACCTGACGCCGATGTCAGGGATCGAACCGGCTCCCGGGACCGTTCGCCACCCGGCGGTCGGTCACCGCGGGGCGCGACGGCCGGTCACAGGGCGAGGCGTCCCTTGACGACCTTGCCGGTGGCGTTGCGGGGCAGTTCGGGAAGGAACCGCACGTGCCGGGGGCACTTGTAGTCGGCGAGGCGTTCCCGGCACCAGGCGATGAGGGTGGCCTCGTCGACCGGGCCGGCGGTCGGATCGGCGACCACGAACGCGGCGATGTCCTCGCCCAGCACGTCGTGCGGCACGCCCGTCACCGCCACCTCCCGCACCGCCGGGTGCTCGGCCAGCACCGTCTCGACGTCGACGGGGTACACGTTGTGGCCGCCCCGGATGATGAGGTCCTTCTTGCGGCCCACCAGGTACAGGAACCCGTCGTCGTCGAGGTACCCGAGGTCCCCGGTGCGCAGCCAGCCGTCGGCGGTCCAGGTCGCCGCGGTGGCCTCCGGGTCGCGGAAGTACTCACGCTGCCGCCCGGGGAGGCGGGTCTGGACCTCGCCGACCTGGCCGGGCGGGCACGGCACGTCGTGCTCGTCCACCACCCGCAGCTCCAGCGGGGGCATCGGTTTGCCGACCGACCCGACCCGCCGGCCGGCCTCCTCCTTGGGCATCACCACGTAGGCGGGACCGGCCTCGGTGAGGCCGTAGGAGTTCGTCACCCCGGCCTGCGGGAGCCGTTCCTGCAGGCGGCGCAGCGTGGGCGGCGCCAGCGGCGCCGAACCGATCGAGACCATCCGCAGGCTGGTGAGATCCGCGGTCGCAAAGCGCGGGTGCGCCACGAGCAGCTCCGCCATCGCCGGCACCAAAAACGCCATCACCGGCCGGTCCCGCTCCACCACCTCCAGCCACCGCCCGGCGTCGAAGCGGGGCAGGTACGCCCCGGCGAACCCCATCTTCATCGGGTTGAAGATGAACGCGATCCCGGCGAAGGTGAACAGCGGCGCGCCGTGCAGCCACCCTTCCCCGGTCCAGGCCGGCTCGGTGTTGGGGACCATGGCCACGTTGCGGTGCCGGACCGCCACGCCCTTGGGCAACCCGGTGGTGCCCGAGGTGTACATGATGTCGGCCAGGTCGTCCGGTCCCACCGGCACCTGGAACGCACCCGGGTCGAGGCGGTCGAGCTCCGACCAGTCGATCACCGCCGGGCCGGCCGTCCCCGGTGGCGCCGTGCCGGTGGAGACGAGCACCGACAGGGTGGGGAGCCGGCGGGCCACGCCGGTGAGCACCGGCAGCAGGTCGGGGCTGACCAGCGCGGCGGTCGGCTCGGCGTGGGCGAGGATCACCTCGAGCTCGGCCGGCGACAGCCGGGTGTTGGTCGGGACCGCCACCGCGCCCGCCTTGTGCACCGCCGCGTACGCGACGATCCAGCGCAGCGGCTCGTCCTGGGCCACGTAGATCGCCACCCGGTCGCCGGGCCGGACCCCGACCTCCACGAGAAGGCGGGCGAGCCGGTTCGAGTCGGTCTCCCAGCGCGCGAACGTCAGGTGCGCATCGGCGTCGAGGTCCCGGTAGGCGGTGGCCTCCGCGTGGCGGGAGGCCATGTAGCGGAGCTGGTCGACCTGCAGGTCCCCCCAGTCGGGCATCGGCACCCCCCGTGGCCCGTCGTGCCCCGGCCGTCCGGCCGCCTCAGAGCCCGAAGCCCATCGGCGGGATCTGCGAGCCCCGCGGGGCCGGGGCGAACAGCTCCGCCTTGCGCTCGGCGAGCTCCTCGGGCGTCCAGGTGCGCCCGCCGGCGTCGAAGTCGTGGATCATCCGCCAGCCCTCCATGAGGTAGACGTGGGCGCCCCACACCACGAACACCTGGCCGCTCACGTCGGCCGCGGCGTCCGAGGCGAGGAACCCCACGACGGGGGCGATGTTGTCGGGGCTCCACGCGTCGAACTCCCCCTCCTTGGCGGCCATGAACGCCTCGGCGCCGCCCACGGTGGCGGTGAGACGGGTGCGGGCCCGGGGCGCGATCGCGTTCACCGTCACCCCGTAGCGCGCCAGCTCACGGGCCAGCACCAGCGTCATCCCCACGATCCCGGCCTTGGCCGCCGCGTAGTTCGACTGCCCGGCGTTGCCGAAGAGACCGGATTCGCTGGCCGTGTTGATGATCCGCCCGCCCGGCGCCGCGTCACCGGACGCCTTGGCCTGCTCCCGCCAGTACGCACCGGCGAACCGGCTCGGGGCGAAGTGGCCCTTCAGGTGCACCCGGATCACCGAGTCCCAGTCGGCCTCGCTCATGTTGAAGCTCATCGCGTCGCGCAGGATCCCGGCGTTGTTGACGAGCACGTCGAGGCGCCCGAACTCGTCGATCGCCTGACGCACCAGTCGCTCGGCGCCGTCCCAGCTCGCCACGTCGTCGTGGTTCGCGACCGCGGTGCCGCCCGCGGCGCGGATCTCCTCCACGACCGCCTGGGCGGCGGAGGTGTCGGCCCCGTCGCCGCGGGCTTCGGCGCCGAGATCGTTGACCACCACCGACGCGCCCCGCGACGCCAACAGCAAGGCCTCGGACCGGCCGATGCCCCGACCGCCACCGGTCACGATCGCGACTTTCCCGTCCAGCATGCGTTCGTTCATGGGCCGGGAGGTTAGCGATGCGCCGGCGCAGGTCGATGCGCCGGGGCGGAGGGCGATGCGGCCGGGTCGGAGGGCGATGCGGCCGGGTCGGCCCCCGGTCTGCCAACCTGGGGGCCGGATGCGCCTCACGTTCCTCGGGCACGCCGGGCTGTACCTGGAGACCGGCGGCGGGTCGATCCTGTGCGACCCGTGGTTCACCCCCGCCTACTTCGGTTCCTGGTTCCCGTTCCCCCGCAACGACCACCTCGACCCGGCCCGGTTCTCCCGGCCCGACTACCTGTACGTGTCGCACCTGCACCACGACCACTTCGATCCGGCCTGGCTCGCCGCCCACGTGGACCGCGACACCACCGTGCTGCTCCCCGCCTTCGAGCTCGACCTGCTGGAGCGGGAGCTGCGCGCCCTGGGGTTCCACCGGTTCCTGCCCACCGGCAACGGCACCCCGGTGCACCTCGGCGGGGACCTCGAGGTCACGGTGTTCGCGATGACCGCCCCCGCCGACGGCCCGATCGGCGACTCCGCCCTCGTGGTGGCCGACCGCACCGCCCGGTTCTGCAACCAGAACGACGCCCGGCCCCGGGACCTCGAACCGATCCGGGCCCGGGGCCCGTTCGACGCGCACCTCACCCAGTTCTCCGGGGCGATCTGGTACCCGATGGTCTACGACCTGCCCGAGGGGCGCCGGCGGGCGCTGGCGGCCCGGAAACGGCGCGACCAGATGGACCGGGCTCGGGCCTATATCGACGCGATCGGGGCGCCGGTGGTGTTCCCCGCCGCCGGCCCGCCCTGCTTCCTCGACGACGACCTGTTCCACCTCAACGACCTGGGCGACGACCCGGCCAACATCTTCCCGACCCAGCCGCGGTTCCTCGCCGAACTGGCCGCCCACGGGCACCGCGGTGGGGTGCTGCTCGTGCCCGGCTCGACCGTGGAGCTCGACGGCGGGCGGGTGGCGGTGACCCACCCCGACGGCGACGCGCACCCCGAGGCGATCTTCGCCGACGTCGCCGCCCACCTGGAGGCCTACCGGGCCGACTGGGCCGGGTGGTTGGCCGGGGAGCGGGCCGGCTGGCCCCGGGACCGGATCGACCTCCTCGGCGCGCTGGCCGACTGGTGGGACCCGATCCTGGAGGTCGCCGGGCGCACCCGGGCCCGGATCGGGGCGCCGGTGCTGCTGGCCTGCGTCGACCCCGACGGCGATCCCGACGGCACCGTCGAGGTGGTGATCGACATGCCCGCCGGGCGGGTGCGCCCCCCGGTGGCGGGGGAGCGTTGCCCGTTCCGTTTCGAGGTGGACCGGCGGCTCGTCACCGCGCTCGTGGCTCGGCGGGCGCAGGACTGGGTGAACGAGCTGTTCCTGTCCTGCCGGTTCCGGGCCCATCGCGACGGCCCGTACAACGAGGCCCTCTACACGTTCTTCAAGTGCCTGTCGCGGGAACGCATGGCGTACTGCGAGGGGTTCTACGCCGCCGAGGAGGCGGCCGCCGGCGCGGCCGAGGAGCCGATGTGGCGCTGCGGCGACTGGCTCGTCCAGCGCCGCTGCCCGCACCTGCGCGCCGATCTCGCCCGGTTCGGGGTCTGCACCGACGGGGTGCTGGAGTGCCAGGTGCACCACTGGCGCTTCGAGCTGGCCAGCGGCCGGTGCCTCACCAGCGACGACCCCGCCCACCGCATCCGCGCCCGTCGCGTGACCGGCGACGAGCGGCGGGGCATCGGATGATCGTCGACCTGCACGCCCACACCAGCCCACGCTCCAACTGCTCGACCGCGACCCTCGAGCAGCTCGTGGCCGACGCCCGCGCCGCCGGGCTCGACGCGCTCTGCCTCACCGAGCACGACGTGCGCTGGTGCGACGAGGACCTCGCCGAGTGGTCCCGGCGGCTGGGGTTCCCGCTCATCGGCGGGGTCGAGCTCACCACCGACATCGGCCACGTGCTCGTGTTCGGGCCGCTGCGCCGCCCGCTGTGGGCCGGCTACACGTTCGCCCAGCTCGTGGAGGAGACCGAACGCAGCGGCACCGCGCTCGTGCTGCCCCACCCGCTGCGCCGCCACGCCGGGGAACGGGCGTTACGGGGCGGGCGCACCCCACCCGACCCGGCCGAGGTGGCCGCCTGGCCGCAGTGGCAGGCGGTGCACGCGATCGAGGTGGCCAGCACCCAGACGAGCCCGCTGGAGCAGCGGCTCGTCGCCGAGACCCTGCGGCTGGCGCCCCGCCCGGCGGTCGGTGCCTCCGACGCGCACGCCCCCGGCCGGGCCGGTGCGTACGCGACCGTGGTGGACGCGACCGTGCGCGACGCGGCCGGGCTCGCCGAGGCGATCCGGGCCGGGCACGTACACCCGGTGCCGGCCGGGCACTGAGCCCCGCCGGGTCGCGCCGGGCTTGCTCTTCGTCCCGCGTTCCGTACCCTGCACCTCAGGGTCGGTGCCCGGGGGACCGCGTTCATCGACCGGATCCTGGCCTGCGGGCGCGGACGCTGCCGGGTCGTCGCCACCTCGTACGAGCCGCCCCGGTCCCGGCTGCCGCGGGACCTTCCGGCGCGGTTCCGGGTCCGGTACGCGGTGCTGAAGACCTACCCGCAGCAGGGAGGCTGAGCGGGACCAGCCGGGTCTCCGCGGCACCCGTGCCCCGGTGCTCCATGCGGAGTGCGGAGTGTTGTGCACCGCTCCTGCCGGCGTATGCCCGCCAGCCGAAGCGATCCGGGCCGGCCGTGTGCGGCCGGTGCCGATGGTGCGATGAGCTGCACAGGCTTGATTTTTTTTTCCTGTGCCTTAGCGTTCGTCCCACGGTGGTGCCGGGGCGGCACCCGGTTCGAGCGGGAGGTGCATCGATGGGATGCGCCGGTCGGGGTAGCGGGTGGCGGTGCCGGGGGTTCGCGCCGCTGGTGGCGGTCCTGGTGATGGGGGTCACCGCGTCGTGTGGGGATACGGGCGGCTCCGGGGATGGTGGTGAAGCCGGGGCCCGCACGGGGGAGCTGGCCGCGGACCGGCCGTTGGTCCTCGACGAGCCGTTTGTGGTGGAGGCGCGTCTTGCCGAGGGTGCCGATCCGTACGATCCGGTGGCGTGGCGGGACCGGGCGGTGCGCCGCGCGGTGCGGGTCCTGGTTCCCGACGGCGATGTGGCGGGTTCCGAGCTGGTGCCGGTCGGCCACCCGGCCGGTGGCCTGCGGTTCGCGGACCGGCCGGGCGGGACGTTGCCACGTGGTGATTACGACGTGCACGTGATCCGGGCCGATGACGGGTCGCTGTGGTACCAGGCGGTGGAGGGTGATCCTGCGCTGGATCCCAAGACCCAGATGCCGGTGGACGGTCTGGGACCGGACAACTCGATGGGGATGCCGGTGATCCGCCGGCTCGACGTGCGTCGCGGGGTGGACGAGATCGTGGTGCGGGGCGCGAAGCTGGGGGCGCTGGCCGACGACGGGACCCTGGCCTACACGCGGGGAGTTGACCCGTACCTGCGACCCATGCAGTCGTTCTGGCCGGCGGAGATCGTGCTGCGCTCGGCGGACGGCTCCGAACGGGTGATCAGCCCGCGGGTTGCCACCTGGAGCGTGCACGCCTGGGTGGGCGACCGGCTCCTGGTGCACGAGGGCTACCGGGAAGGACACCGGAGTGCGCCGACGTGGTTCTGGCTCGACCGGGACGGCACCCTGGAAGCGTTGCCGCTCGGGTTGCAGTTCCCCACCGAGAAGCCGGTCGACGTCACCGCAGCGCCGCTGGTGGCGGGCGACGGGTGGCTCCTGGTGGTGACCGGCAACGGGAACCTGCTGGAGGAGCATCCCGACGGCCACCCGTATCTGCGGTTGCTGGACCCGCGCACCGGCAAGCTCAGCGACGACGCGATCTCCGCCGGGGAGTTACAGCGCGCCGGTTTGGGGGACCCGTGGTTCCGGGCGGTCGCAGGGTTGGGGAACCTGGCTCTGGTGACCGGTAAAGGGCGGCCGGTCGTGGTGGAGGTCGACCCCGAGGCGGGCCGGCTGCGGCTGCTGGGGTCGGTGCCCTTGAACCTCGGAAAACACGAGGACGGCTCGCACGCCAGTCTTTTCATGGTTGGCGGGAAGCCCTTCGTGGTGGTGCACACCTCTGAGTTCGATCTGGCGGTCCGCGATGCAATGGGTGCCATTCGTGACGGTATCGAGGTCTGCTCGCTGGAGCGTTGTGTGGGTTTGACGCGATGGAAGGTGAGCCCGGGGAAGATCGGTGTGACCGACCCGTTTTCCTACTCCATACCGAACGCGTTCTGGCAGCAGGGAGGGTGAGATGATGGGTACGTCGAGTTCTGCAGGCCCGTCGCGACACGGCGTGGCAGGCGCATGGCGTGCAAGCCGTGGGGCCGCTGCCGGTCAACGTCCTGGACGGCGTCTGGCCAAAGCATCTGCGCTGATCGCAGCGGGAGCGGTCGCCGGCACAGGTGGTGTCGAGGCACTGATGCTGCCGGAAACTCGCCGTGGGTCCGTTGCCGAGGCGCATGCCGCCGAGCTGAACGGCTGGTTCTTGGTCAACTACAACCCGCAGAACATGCTCAACTCCGAGATGTGGGCCATGCAGGGGCTCGGGGGCCTCCAAAGGTGGCGAACGGGCTCCGGAAACTTTGGGCCGGGCGACCGGGGACACGGCGACCCGCGAAACGAATGCCTGAGCAACCGGGGCCATGCACCTCGGGGGTCGTACAGAATGCGGACCCCTCCCTATCACCAGATGCACTTCAACGGCAGCGAGATCAAGGGACGTGTCTGGCGCCTCGACGATAAGAAGTGTAACTATGGCACGACGGTGCGCACGGAACTCTTCGTGCACACGGAGGAACTCTCGAACCACGGGCAAGACCCGAACCGCGAGGCGTTCCGGTGGGACGGCCCCAACGACTACAGGTCGGAGGGGTGTTGGAAAGTGGCTCGCCACGAGAACGGCGGCGACAACGGGGTGGCGCTCATGGCCATCTACTGGAATCACTTCGGAGGCAGGCAGGACACCCGGTACGACCAAGCCGTTCTCGTGGCCTGTTACCCAGGCGAGGGCTGCTGACCCGTACCCCGGGGAGCCCTGTACCAGGGGGTCTCGGAGCCGTGCCGGGTTCCCAGGGCACTGTTGCCCTTCCTGACTGGGTCGGTTTTCGGGCCGTGCAACCGACCGATCGGGATCGGGTCTTTTCTGCAGCGTGGCGATGCCCTGGGGACTTCAACTGGTGCGGGTGGCGGGGAGGGAGTTCGCCGGTTGAGTTCTGGGAGCGGCTGACGCAGGCCGTGCTGACGCATGCCGTCGCGGTCGGTCACGGTGGCGTGGAGCACGGGTACGTCGCTGCGTGGGACCTCGTGCTCGGCAACGGATCGGCCCGCGTCACCTGTGCCGATCTTGATGCCGGCCCAGCCGGTTGCTCCGAGATCGAGCCGGAGAGGTGGGCGGACGTGGTGGCAGCCTGGGTCGGGGTGGTGACGGCATCCGTGCCCCTGCAGAACGTGTACGTGCAGGTCTGGCGGTCGAATCGAGCCGAGGCCCTCTGCAAGATCGGCGCCGGCGACCTCAGCCGGGTCGAACTCGCATGGCTCAGCGTGTTCCTGGAAGCCACCTACGGGGTTCGTCTGCGAAGCGTGGAGCTCGCCGGGCTGACGGTCGCGGCGGCGCATGCCCGCGTCGTTGCGGAGTGCGCGGCACGCCACGTCGCTGGAGGCTGACCGCCAGGCACGCCGGCTGCCGTCATCGCGCCGCGCTGCGAGGCCCGGAAGCCCGCCGGACCGGGAAGCGCGGGAGCCTGACGCGCCCGTCAGGTACGCTCCGGCGGCGTCACGCCCACGCAGCGAGGAGCCGTTCCCATGCCCGACGCCGTGATCGTCTCCACCGCCCGCACCGCCATCGGCACCGCCCGCAAGGGCACGCTGGCCGCCACCCCGGCATCCGACCTGGCCCGCTGGGCGGTGGAGGCCGCGGTGGCCCGCGCCGGTGTCGCCTATGAGGCGATCGACGACCTGCAGGTGGGTGAGTCGCTGCAGGGCGGGGGGGACATCGCCCGGTACGTGGCCGTGGAGCTCGGGCTGACCGGGGTGCCCGGGGTGGCGCTCAACCGGCACTGCGCCTCGGGGATGGCCTCGGTGCAGGCCGCGGCGGCGAGCATCCGGGCCGGGATGGACCGGGTGGTGGTGGCGGGCGGCACCGAGTCGATCTCCACCGCCCCGATGCCCACGAAACGGCTGCCCGGCGCCGACGAGCCGGTGCCGTGGATGCCGCCCAGCCACCCCGAGACGCCCGATGCCCCCGCGTTCGACATGTCGATCACCGTGGGCTGGAACGCCGCGGTGCGGGCCGGGGTGAGCCGGGCCGAGATGGACGAGTGGGCCTTCCACTCGCACCGCCGGGCGGTGGCCGCCATCGACGAGGGCCGCTTCACCGACGAGATCATCCCCATCGAGGTGTGCAGGCCCGACGGCACGCCGGTGGTGTTCGCCGTCGACGAGCATCCCCGGCGCGACACCAGCCTCGAGAAGCTTGCGGCGCTGCCGCCGCTGCACCCCGAGATCGAGGGGTTCAGCATCACCGCCGGGAACGCCTCCGGTCTCAACGACGGCGCCGCGGCGATGGTGCTGGCCGCCGACGACGTCGCCCGCGCCCACGGGTTGCAGCCGCTGGCGGTGGTGCGGGCCTGGGCGTCGGTGGGGGTACCGCCGGCGGAGACCGGGCTCGGCCCGGTGCACGCCATCCCCAAGGCCCTCGAGCGGGCCGGGCTCGGCCTGGCCGACGTGGCCCTGTTCGAGATCAACGAGGCGTTCGCCTCGATGTGCGTGGCCACCACCCGCATGCTCGGCATCCCGCACGAACGCACGAACGTAAACGGCAGCGGCTGCAGCCTGGGCCACCCGGTCGCCTGCACCGGCAGCCGCATGATCGTCACGCTCGTCCACGAGCTGCGCCGCCGCGGCGGCGGGATCGGGGTGGCCAGCATGTGCGCCGGTGGCGGCATGGGCTCGGCCACCGTGATCGAGGTCGCCGGGTGAGCGACGACGATCTCACCCTCGCGCTCGAACTGGCCGCCGCGGCCGACGAGGTGACCCTGCGGCGGTTCCGGGCGCACGACCTGCGGGTGGAGCGCAAACCCGACCTCACCCACGTGACCGAGGCCGACCGGGCCGCCGAGGAGCTGCTGCGCGACCGGCTGGCGTCGGCCCGGCCCGGGGACGCGGTGGTGGGGGAGGAGCTCGGGGCCACGGGCGCGGCCCGGCGCCGCTGGATCGTCGACCCGATCGACGGCACCGCCAACTACGTGCGCGGGGTGCCGCTGTGGGCGACGCTGGTGGCGCTCGAGGAGGACGGGCGGCTCACCGTGGGGGTGGTGTCGGCCCCCGCGCTCGGGCACACCTGGTGGGCGTCCCGAGGGCGAGGCGCCTACTGCGACGGGCGACCCCTGGGGGTCTCGGCCGTCTCCGACCTCGCCGACGCGCACCTGTGCTACGCCGAGCTCGGTGCCTGGGACCGCCAACCGGCCGGGCTGGAGGGGCTGGTCACCCTGGCCGGACGCTGCTGGCGGTCCCGGGGGTTCGGGGACTTCTGGCAGCACATGCTCGTCGCCGAAGGCGCTGCCGACATCGCATGCGAACCGGTGGTCTCCGAATGGGACGTCGCCGCGGTGGCCGTGATCGTCACCGAGGCCGGCGGCCGGTTCACCGACCTGGCCGGCCGTGAGCGCACCGACGGGGGCGACGCGCTGTCCACCAACGGTCGGCTCCATGACGCGGTGCTCGCCCTCGTGGGACACCCGTGAGCGGCGCGACCGAGGTCACCGTCGGCATCGACATCGGCACCTCCTCGGTGAAGGCGGTCGCCGCCGACCCCGACGGGCGGGTCGTGGCCCGGGCCCGGGTGCCGATCGGGTTCTCGGTGCCGAGCCCCACCCGCTTCGAGCACGACCCGCAGGGATGGCGCACCGGGCCGCTCGACGCGCTCGCCGCCCTCGACCTGCCCTCCGAGCCCCTCGGGGTGAGCGTCGCGGCGATGGTGCCGTCGATGGCGGCCGTGCGCGACGGGCAGCCCTGCACCCCCGGGCTCCTCTACGGCGACGAACGGGGCCGGGACCCGCAGGCCCCGCCGGGCACCGGTGAGGCGGGCGAGGCGTTGCGGTTCCTGCGCTGGTGCGCCACCGCCTGCCCCGACGCCACCGGGTTCTGGCCCGCCCAGGCGATGGCCAACCACGCCCTCGGGGGGGAGGCCGTCCTCGACACCACCACCGCCGCGGTGCTCCACCCGCTGTTCGACTGGACCGGCTGGGACCCCGACGTCGCCGCCGGGCTCGGCATCGCACCCGAGACGCTGCCCCGGCTCGTGCCCACCCCGTGGGAGGCGGGCCGGGTGGGCGGCGCGTCGGGACCGGTGCTCGCACCCGGATGTGTGGACGCGCTGTGCGAGCAGATCGTCGCCGGTGCCGACGACCCCGGTGACGTGCTCGTGATCCTGGGCACCACGCTCATCGCCTACCTGGTCAGCGACCGCGACGACGAGGTGCCCGGCCTGCTCGTGCTGCCCCACACCACCCCGGGACGCACGCTCGTCGGCGGTCCCTCCAACGCCGGCGGTCTGTTCTGCGACTGGGCCCGCCGCCTGGCCGGCCGGCCCGAGCCGGGCGCGCCCGACGCCGACCCGCCGTGCGACCCGTCTCCCGACCCCCGGGCGGTGCCGGTGTGGGCGCCGTACCCCCGGGGGGAACGGGTGCCGTTCCACGACCCGGACCGGCGGGCGGTGCTCGTCGACCTCGACCTCACCCACACCCCCGCGGCGGTGGTGCGCGCCGCCTACGAGGCCTGCGGGTTCGCGCTGCGGCGCATCGTGGAGACGGCGGCCGCCGCCCACGGGGTGACCGCGCGCCGGATCGTCGCCACCGGCGGGGGGGTCCGGGCCGCCGCCTGGGTGCAGGCCCTGGCCGATGTCACCGGCCTGTGTGTCGACGTCGCCGCGGTGCCCGAGGGCGCGGCGCTGGGCGCTGCGTTCCTCGCCCGGTGCGCCGCCGGGCGGGAGACCGGCATGGCCGACGCCCGCCGCTGGGCCCGCACCGCCGCCACCGTGGAACCCGACCCCCGCTGGGGTGAGGGGATCGAGGACCGCTACCGGCGGTTCCGGGGCCTGTGAGCGGCCCGTGGTCCGGGTAACCTGACACCGGTGTCAGCCAGGGCCGCCCGAGCGGCGGGCCCGCGCGACGGCACCGGAGCGGCCCGACGACCGGGGGACACGCCGCGATGACCGACACCGACCCCGACCTGCTCGACGACCCCTACGCCGCCTTCGATCCGATGGAGCAGTTCGGTGGGGTGGCCGGTGACGTGCGCGACCCGTACCCGGGGTTCTGGGAGAAGCGGGCACGCACCCCGGTGGAGCTGACCGCCCTGGGTTCCTGGGCGGTGTACCCCTACGAACTGGTCGCGCAGGTGCTGCGCGACCACCAGACGTTCTGCTCCGGGTCGATCCGCGAGCTCATGAGCGTCGTGATGGGCCCGTACCCGCTGGTCGGGATGGACGAGCCCGAGCACCGGCGGCTCCGGTCGCTGGTGGCCCAGGCGTTCCGGGCCCGGACCCTCGCCCACTGGGAGGCCGACCTGGTGATCCCGGTGGTCGACGAGATGATCGACCGGTTCGCGTCGCGGGGCCGGGCCGAACTCGTGCGGGAGTTCACCTACCGCTACCCGGTGCTGGTGATCGCCGAGATCCTCGGGCTGCCCCGCGCCGACCACCCGTTCTTCCACCCCCGGGCGCTGGCGCTCACCAACGTCGCCGCCCGGCCCGAGGAGGGCATCGCCGCCAGCCGGGAACTGCGCGACTACTTCGCCGGGATCGTCGACGAACGGCGCCGCCGTCCCGGCACCGACCTCATCTCGGAGCTCACCCAGGCGTCCCTGGAGGGGGAGCGCCTCGGCGACGAGGAGATCTTCTCGTTCCTGCGGCTCCTGCTGCCCGCCGGTGCCGAGACCACCTACCGGGCCACCGGCAACTTCCTCTACGGGCTGCTCACCCACCCCGACCAGCTCGACGCCCTGCGGGCCGACCGGTCGCTCATGCCCCAGGCGGTGGAAGAGGCGATCCGCTGGGAGTCCCCCCTGCTCATCACCTCCCGGCAGGCCACCCGCGACACCACCCTCGGCGGCGTCGAGATCCCGGCCGGGGCGACGGTCGTCCCCAACCTCGGGTCGGCCAACCACGACCCCACCCGCTGGGACCGGCCCGACGCGTTCGACATCTTTCGGGAACCCACCCCGCACCTGGCGTTCGGCGCCGGGCCCCACATGTGCCTCGGGATGCACCTGGCCCGCCTGGAGATGGCCGCCGCCGTCGGCCGGCTCCTCGACCGCTGCCCCGGGCTGCGTCCCGACCCGCAGCGCTGGGAGGCCGACGACGTGCACATCCACGGCGAGAGCTTCCGGTCGCCGACCAGCCTCCCGGTCGTGTTCGACCCGGCCTGAGCGCGCCGGGACCCGCCGGGCGCGCCGGACCCGGGCCGCGGCCGCAGCCGCCGGTCACGCCGACGCCGGACAGCCGCCTCTCAGCCGCCGGTCACCCCGACCCCGAGGGGATGCCCGGGGGGCGGCAACGGATGGCGGAACAGCTCGGCCGCGTTCGCGTGGCTGATCCGGCGGACCCAGTCGGCGGGCAGATGCCCGAACACGTCGTGGAACACCTGCTGGGAGTCCGGCCAGGTGCCGTCCGCGTGGGGGTAGTCGGTCTCGAACATCACGTGGTCCACCCCCACCGTCGGCAGGGTCACCAAGGTGGAGGGATCGTCGAGGGTGCAGAACCAGAAGTTGCGGTGCAGCACCTCGGCCGGGCGCAGGTCGCCGAACACCCCCGCCGCGTATCCGGAGCGGTCCACCATGTTCTCCAGCCGGTCGTGCAGCATCGCCACCCAGCCGATCCCGCCCTCGGAGCACGCGATCCGAAGCTGCGGGTACCGCACCGGCCATCCCGACCACACCCACTCTGCGCACGACGCCAGCGACAGCTGGCCGAACAGCGTGGCCGCGAGCTGGGTGGCCGGCGCCCCCCGGGGCAGGTCGACGACCCCCGAGGAGCCCACGTGCAGGCAGATCACCGTGCCGGTCTCGGCGCAGGCGGCGATCACCGGTTCCCACCAGTCCGAGAAGATCGACTCCATCCCGATCCGATGCGGCTGCTCGGGCAGGGTGACGGCCACGAAGCCCCGCTCGGCGTTGCGGCGGATCTCGGCGGCGGCGGCATCGGCATCGGCCAGCCAGGTGATCCCCAACGGCACGAACCGCTCCGGGTAGGAGCCGTACCACTCCTCGAACACCCAGTCGTTCCACGCCCGGGTGACGGCCAGGCCCAGCTCGGGATCGGAGCAGCGGGCGAACACCGAACCGCAGAACCCGGTCACCTGGCTCGGGAAGCACACCGACGCCCACACCCCGTTGAGATCCATGTCGGCCACCCGTGCGTGCACGTCGTAGCAGCCGGGGCGCATCTCCTCGAAGCGGGTCGGCTCCACCAGCCAGTCCTCCCGGGGCCGGCCGACCACCGCGTTCAACCCGACCTGGAAGAAGATCCGACCGTCGAACTCCCAGACCTGATGCCCCTCCACCGTCTCCACCACCCGGGGCGCCCGGTCCTGGAGACGGCGGGGCAGGCGCCCCTCGAACATGTCGGGCGGCTCCACGAGATGGTCGTCCACCGAGATGAGCGTGTAGCGGACCGGCCGGGGCTCGGGGTCGGGCAGCAGGCCATGCCCCGGCGTGCGGGCCCAGTGCAGCTCCCAGGTACCTGACATGCCCGTCAGCCTACGCGTGGGCGCCACCGCGCGCCGACGACCGGCTGACGCCCAGGGGCGGTAGGGCGGGCACAAGCCGGCGCGGGCCGGCACCGGCTCGCCCGGCGCCGTGCCGGCGACCTAGCGTGCGGGTGTGGCACTCGAGATCCGCATCAACCGGGACGTCTGCATGGGGTCGGGCAACTGCTCCTTCTGGGCGCCGAACACCTTCGATCTCGACGAGGACGGCGTGGCGGTGGTCACCGACCCTGCCGGCGACCCCGAGGACAAGGTCATCCTCGCCGCCCAGGGGTGTCCCACCCAGGCGATCCAGGTGCTGCGCGACGGCGAGCTCGTCGCCGGGCCCGGCGACCGGGCCACGACCTGAGGGGTGGACGGGCCGCGACCCGGACGGCGGTCGCGGGTGGCGGAACGTCCCCTCGAGCGGGTCGTGCGGGCCACCCGGGCCACGCTGCGGCGGCGATTCGCCCGCCAGCCCGTCGCCTTCGTGATCAGCGGCGGGGGCTCCCAGGGCTCGTTCGAGACCGGGGTCATCCGCTACCTGACCGACGAGCTGCGGATCCGGCCCCGCATCCTGTGCGGGATCTCGGTGGGGGCGATCATCGCCGCGCACCTCGCCCAAGGGGACGACCCCGAGCCGGGCCGGCGCGCCGTCGACGAGCTCGAGACGATCTGGCGGTCGCTGCGCACCAACGAGGACATGTGGCTGCCCGAACCGTGGCTGGAGAAGCTGCGGGCCCAGGTGACCTGGGCCGCCGAGCTGCGGGGCCGGGCCGCCGAGCACGGCACCGCCGGGTCCCAGGCCCGCGTGGTGCTGCGCATGCTCGGCGAGGTGGTCCGCAACCCGCCCCAGGCCGACGGCACCGTCGACGCGCTGCGCCAGGCGTTGCGGGCCCGCTCCTTGCTGTCGAACGCGCCGGTGCGGCGGCTCGTGGAGACCCACATCGACCCCGAGCGGGTGCGCCGCTCGGGGATCACGCTGCGGATCGGCGCGGTGAGCCTCGAGACGGGGGAGTTGCACTACATCACCGAGGCCGGGGAGCTGCGCGACCGGGCCGACCGGCCACTCGGGCGGCCGCCGGTGCCGCTTCGCGAGGCGGTGCTCGCCTCCGCCGCGATCCCGGTGGTGTTCCCCCCGGTGGCGATGGGCGGCGAGCACTACGTCGACGGCGGGGTGCGGGAGATCCTCCCCCTGGAGCTCGCCTACCGGCACCTCGGTGCCGGGCACATGTTCGCGATCGTGGCGTCGGCACCCGGTGTCGAGCCGGCCCCCGAGATCGGCGAGCGCGGCCTGCTGGACATCGCCCGGCGGGTCACCGCCGACATCGGGCCCGACGAGAACCTCCGCAAGGAGATCGACCCGCCCCGCGGGTGGGGACGGCGGGTCACGCTCATCGCCCCCGAGTTCGACGTGCACGACGCGCTGACCATCGACCCGGCGCTCATCGCCGCCTCCATCGACTACGGGTGGATGCGCGCCGCCGACACGCTCCTCGGCCTCGGGCCCGACGAGTGCGCGCTCAGCCGCGAGATCGCCCGGTGCCGGGTGCGGCTCCGGTTCGCCGAGGGCCCGGTGGCCGGGTTCCTCGGCGAGACCCTCGGGGCCGCCACCCGCGACGAGGAGGCGGTGGTGCGGGAACAGGCGACGCTGGCCCGTCTCGTCGACGCACGCCGTGAGCTCGGCGCCCCCCTGCCGCCGGGTGCATGTGAACCACCGCCGGCGCGGCCCGTACCGGAATCCGGCGACGACCCCAGGAGCGACCCATGAGCTCGAACCCATGAGATCCATCGGTGTGACCGAAGAGCACGAGGCGCTCGCCGAGGCGGTGGCCGGCTGGCTGGAACGGCACGCCGCGGGCTCGGCCCGGACCGTCCTCGAAGCCCCGGCCGAGACCCTCCCCGCCTGCTGGGGCGACCTCGCCGCCCAGGGCTGGCTCGGCCTGCACCTCGCCGAGGCGTTCGGCGGCTCCGGGTACGGCCTCGGCGAGCTCGTCGTGGTGGCCGAGCAGCTCGGGCGGTTCCTCGTTCCGGGCCCCGTGCTCACCAGCATGCTCGCCGCCGCGGTGGTCCAGGCCGGGATCCGGGAGGGGGGCGGTGTCGCCTGCGCCGGGCTCGCCGACGGCACCACCCGGGGCACCGTCGCCCTGCACGGGCGGCTCGAGGCGACCAGCCGGCCCGACGGGGCCGTCGAGGTCACCGGCCGGCTCCGGCCAGTGCCGGCCGGGCACCTCGCCACCGTGGTGGTGGCCCGCGCCGGTGACCGGTGGGTGATGCTCACCGAGGGGATGTTCTCGGCCCGGGAGCTGCCGTCGCTGGACCCCACCCGCCGCATGGCCGAGATCGAGGTCGACGCGGCGGTCGTGACTCCCGCCATGCAGTTGCACGGTGTCGACGACGCCACCGTCGGCGACCTCGCCGCGGTGATCTTCGGGGCCGAGCTCGTCGGGATGGCCCAGTGGTGCACCGACACCGCCGCCGAGCACGCCCGCACCCGGGTGCAGTTCGGACGTCCCATCGGGCAGTTCCAAGGGGTGAAGCACCGGGTGGCGAACATGCTCGGACGCACCGAGCTCGCCCGGGCCGCGGTGTGGGACGCGGCCCGGGCGGTCGGGCGCGACGACGCCGGGCCCGCCACCGCGGCCGCGGCGATCGCCCTGGCGGTCGAGGCGGCCCTGGAGGGGGCCAAGGACTGCATCCAGGTGCTGGGTGGGATCGGGTTCACCTGGGAGCACGACGCGCACCTGTACCTCCGGCGGGCGACGACGACCCAGGCGTTGCTCGGGTCCCCGGCCCGGTGGCGCCGGCGCGCCGCGCGCCTGGCCCTGGCCGGTACCCGCCGGCGTCTCGATCTCGACCTCGGTCCCGAGGCCGAGGCGATCCGGCCGCAGGCGCGCCGCCTCGCCGAGCGGATCGCCGCGGTACCGCCCGGCGAGCAGCGGCGGGCCCTCGCCGAGGAGGGACTCATCGCTCCGCAGTGGCCCCGACCCTGGGGCCGGGGCGCCGGTCCCGTCGAGCAGCTCGTCCTCGACCAGGAACTGCGACGGGCCGGGGTGCACCGGCCCCGCCTCACGATCGCGGCCTGGGCGCTGCCGCCGCTCATGGTGTACGGCACCCCCGAGCAGCAGCAGCGCTGGATCCCGCCCACCCTGCGGGGCGAGATCGAGTGGTGCCAGCTGTTCTCCGAGCCCGACGCCGGCTCCGACCTCGCCGGGCTGCGCACCCGGGCGCAGCGGGTGGAGGGCGGCTGGCGGGTGACCGGCCAGAAGGTCTGGACCACCCTCGCCCAGCAGGCTCAATGGGGCATCCTGCTGGCCCGCACCGACCCCGAGGCCCCCAAGCACCAGGGCATCTCGTTCTTCATGCTCGACATGCGCAGCCCCGGCATCGAGATCCGGCCCCTGCGGGAGCTCACCGGGCACGCCCTGTTCAACGAGGTGTTCCTCGAGGACGTGTTCGTCCCGGAGGACTGCCTGGTCGGCCGGGAGCACGACGGGTGGCGGGTCGCCCGCACCACCCTCGCCAACGAACGGGTGTTCATGGGCTCCGGCGGCACGGTCGGGGCCGGGGTGCAAGGGCTGCTGCGGATCCTGGAGGAGCAGGGCCTCGGCGACGACGGCGGGCTGCTCGAACTCGTCGGTGACCTCGTCGCCCGGGACTACGCCCTGGCGGTGCTGGGGTTCCGCCTCACCCTCGCCGCCCTGCGCGGCGCGGATCCGTCCCCCTCCGAGGCCGCGGTCCGCAAGCTCCTCGGCGTGGAGCACGACCAGCGCATCCAGGACGTGGGGGTCGCGCTGATGGGTGCCGAGGCCGCGGTCGGCGAAGGCGCGGCGCAGGTCTGGACCCGCCAGCTCCTCTTCAACCGGCAGCTCACCATCGCCGGCGGCACCAGCGAGATCCAGCGCAACATCATCGCCGAGCGGGCGCTCGGGCTCCCCAAGGACCCGTGACCGCCGGCGGGGTCACCGGCGGCGTCGAGTTGACACGCGTGTCAGGTGCGGGGTAGCACTCGGGCGTGGCTCAGCAGAACCTGTTCATCGAGGACGTCAAGGTCGGCGACACCGCCCCCGAGCTCAGCCATGAGCTGACCCGCACCGACCTGGTGAAGTACGCGGGTGCCTCCGGCGACTTCAACCCCATGCACCACGACGACACGAAGGCGCAGGCCGCCGGGCTGCCCAGCGTGTTCGGGCACGGCATGTTCACCGCCGGGATCCTCGCCACCGCCATCACCCGCTACGTCGGGGTGGGCAACCTGCGGCTCTACAAGGTGCGGTTCACCAAGCAGACCTGGCCGGGCGAGACGCTCACCACGAAGGTCACCGTCGCCCGCACCTACGAGGAGCACGGCGAGCACCGGGTCGACCTCGAGTGCGAGGTGGTGAACCAGGACGGGGAGTCGAAGCTCACCGGCACCGCGGTTGCGGCCCTGCCCAGCCGGGGCTGATGCGCTTCGACCTGCCCACCCCGGAGGCGGAGACCCAGCCGTTCTGGGACGCCGCCCGGGAGGGCCGGGTCCTCGTCAAGCGTTGCCGTGACTGCGGCCGGCACCACTTCTACCCCCGGCCGTTCTGCCCGTTCTGCTGGAGCGCCCAGGTCGACTGGGTGGAGGCCCGTGGGCGGGCGACCCTGTACACGTGGTCGGTGGTGCACCAGAACGACCTCCCTCCGTTCCGTGACCGCGTCCCGTACGTCGCCGCGGTGGTCGACCTGGAGGAAGGTCCCCGGATGATGACCACCATCGTCGACACCGACCCCGACGAGTTGCGCATCGGGATGCCGCTGGAAGCGGTGCCGTTCCCGGTGAACGACGAGATCACCGCGGTCGCGTTCCGACCCGCCGCCCGGGACGCCGGATGAGCAGCGGCACCGGCCCGGTCGACGGCGACGCCGGCTGGGGGTTCCCGTTCGAGGAGCCGCTACGGTCGGTGTTCCCCGCCCTGCACGACGCGCAGCGGGCCTGGCTGAGCCAGATCGACTCGTTGCGGGCCCCCGACCGTAAGACCCACGAGCTCATCCGCCTCGCCTGCGTGGTGATCCTGCGCAACGCGCCCGGTGTCCGCCGCCACGCCCGCCTCGCCGCCGAGGTGGGCGCCACCTGGGAGGAGATCCTCGGCGCGGTGATGCTCACGGTGCCGGGCTTCGGGCTGCTCCCGGCGGTGGAGGCGATGCCCCATGCCCGGGCCGGGTTCGACGCCGCCCGGCCGGCCGAGGCCGACTGACCGTCGAGGCGAAAGGCCGGCGCCGGTGGGTACCCCGTTCCGGATCCTGCCCCGCATCACCGACCGGAACCGGCACTTCTGGACCGGGGGGCGTGACGGCGAGCTGCGCTTCCTGCGTTGCGGTGCCTGCGGCACCTGGGTGCACCCCCCGGCGCCGGTGTGCCCGTCGTGTCACGGGGACGACCTGGGGGTGGAGGCGGTGAGCGGCCGGGCCCGGGTCGCCACCTACACCGTGAACCACCAGGCGTGGATGCCGGGTCCGGAGCTGCCCTACGTGGTGGCCATCGTGGAGCTCCCCGAGCAGGAA
>Ga0308410_1000134_pt1 | contig 32950 bp, 36 predicted proteins | sample HotsprOSTMatCore_FD_203467 | JGI IMG/M metagenome (GOLD analysis project Ga0308410, IMG submission 203467) | Hot spring phototrophic mat microbial communities from Octopus Spring, Yellowstone National Park, Wyoming, United States -... | ecosystem: Environmental > Aquatic > Thermal springs > Hot...
CGCGTCCACGAGGTGCGAGCCGATGAACCCCGCTCCACCGGTCACCAGGCACCGCACGGCCCGTCACCCTAGGTGGTGGCGGCGGCGCCCCTGCACCCGGGGGGCGGCTCCGGGGGGCGGCTCCGGCGGCGGCGACGCGGTCCGGGCCCGGGGGTAACCTCGCCCGATGGCCGACCCCGAGCAGTTCGCCGAGCTGGCGATGCCGTACATGTCGGCCCTGTACTCCGCCGCGCTGCGGCTCACTCGTAACCCCGCCGACGCCGAGGACCTCGTGCAGGAGACCTACCTGCGCGCCTACCGGGGGTTCAGCGGGTTCCGGGAGGGCACGAACCTCAAGGCGTGGCTCTACAAGATCCTCACCAACACCTTCATCAACACCTACCGGGCCCGCAAGCGCCGCCCCGAGCAGGAGCAGCTCGACGACGTGGAGGACTTCTACCTCTTCCGCCGGCTCGGCGGTCTCGAGGCGGTGGCGGCTGAGCGCAGCCCCGAGGCCGAGGTCATCGAGGGCCTCCCCGACGAGGAGGTGAAAGCGGCGCTGGAGAGCCTGCCCGAACAGTTCCGCATGGCGGTGCTGCTCGCGGACGTGGAGGGCTTCTCCTACAAGGAGATCGCCGACATCATGGACGTTCCCATCGGCACGGTGATGAGCCGCCTCCACCGGGGAAGAAGGGCGCTGCAGAAGCGGTTGTGGGATCTGGCACAGCGCCGCGGCATCGGTGCGGGTGCCGGCGTGCCCTCGGCCGCTCGGACGCAGGGTGCGTCCACCCGGTCCGGCACCGGCGCCGAGCCAGGACCGGGGGGCGTGCCGCCCACCGCAGGTGAGCCGGAGGTGGCCGAGACCGTGAGCGAGCACGGGTGACGGGGCCGGTGGTGACGGGGACGGTCATGAGGGGGGCCGGCGGATGAACTGCGACGACGCGATGGGGTGGGTGTACCACTACCTCGACGGGCAGCTCACCATCTGGAAGCGGCGGGCGATCGCCCGGCACCTCGACGAGTGTCCCCCGTGCGCCCAAGGGTTCGACTTCGAGGTCGAGCTCCGCCGGGTCATCGCGCTGCGCTGCCGCGACGAGGTTCCCGCGCAGCTACGACGCCGGATCGCCGAGGCGCTCGGGCAGCGTGGTGAGAGGGCTTGAGGCCGCGACCCGATACCGCCAGACCACCCGCGGACGGCCAGCGGACGGCCCGCAGGCCAAGGGACTCCACCCGGTGGTGGCGGCGGCCCGGCCACCCTCTACCATCGGGCCGCGTGAAGCGCTTCCTGCTGCCGCCGCTGGTCGCCGTCCTTGTCGCCTCCGCCGCCGGGCCGGCGTCCGCCGCCACCGGCGTGCTCGCCGAGGCCCGGCCCTGGCATTACTGGATCGCGTTCGTGTTCGTCGCCGGCGCGGCGTTCGTGCTCCTCGTGGCGCTGCCGGTCGGGTACTACGTCCGGATCTGGCGGCTCCGGCAGCGGGGACGGTGAACCGGTGACCGTGCTCGCGGGGCCGACGGCCCCACCCGAGCCGGTCGACTGGGCGATGGCGGGGCGGCTCGCCGCCCGGCTGGCGGGAACGGACCTCGTGCACCGTTCCTACGCCGGGGCCGCGGTGCGTGCGGACGTGACCGAGCTGGTGGAACTCGCCGCGCCGGTGGTGGAAGCCGAGACCGGGCTGGCGCTGCACCGACCGTTCCCCGTCGAGACGCTGACCCGCCGGGAGTGGTGCGAGCGGAACCTCGTGCTCACCCGCCGGATGCTCGCACCGTTGACCGACCGCCTCGCCGCCCGCCTGGCCCGTAGCCCGGCCGCGCCGGTGGGTCGACGGGTCGCCGCCGGGGAGTTGGGCCTCGTGCTCGGGTACGCCTCCCAGCGGGTGTTGGGCCAGTACGACCCGTTCCGTGACACCGACACCGGGCACCGCTCGGACCCCGGTGCGGCCGTCGACGGTGACGGCGCCGGGGTGGGCGCGATGTACGTGGTGGCGGCGAACGTCGTGGCCACCGAGCAGCGGCTCGGGTTGCCGTCCCGGGCGTTCCGGCTCTGGCTCGTCGCCCACGAGCTCACCCACCGGGCCCAGTTCGCCGGGGTGCCGTGGTTGCGCGACCACTTCCGCGAGCTGGTCGAGCGGGTGGTGCGCGCCTTGGACCTCGACCCCGGCGCGATCGTCGCTGCCGCCGGCCGCGCGCTCCGGTACCTGAGGCGGGCCGAGCCGGTCCCGGAGAGCGGTCCGCTCGGCGTGCTCGTCACCGACACCCAACGGGAGGCGCTCGAGGGCATCCAGGCTCTCATGGCGCTGCTGGAGGGGCACGGCAACTTCGTGATGCGACGCGTCGGCGCCGCGCTCGTTCCCGGCAGTGAACGGATCGGCGCCGCCCTCGCCGCCCGCCGCGCCGCCGGGGGGATCCAGGGTCTGGTGGCCCGGCTGGCCGGGCTCGAGATGAAGCTCCGCCAGTACGGGCTGGGTGAACGGTTCTGGGACACGGTGACCCGTGAAGCCGGCGACGCCGCGCTGCGGCGGCCGTGGGCCGCGCCGGGGTGGCTGCCGACCCTGGCCGAGCTCGACGACCCGCGGCGGTGGCTGCGGCGCGTCGACAGCCTGCCCGGCCCGCCCGCCGTTCCCGGACCGGCTCGGTAGCCTCAGGCCGTGGCGGTCGTCCTCGTCGTCGACGACGATGCCGACATCCGCACGATCGTGCGCGTGAACCTCGAAGGTGCGGGCCACCGGGTGCTCACGGCCGCGTCGGGCCGGGAGGCGCTGGCGCTGCTCGCCGGTGAGGTCCCCGACGTGGTGTTCCTCGACCTCATGATGCCGGAGGTCGACGGGTGGGCGGTGCTGCGGGAGCTCAAATCGGGGCGGAACCGGCGGCTGACCGAGGTGCCGGTGTTCCTGCTCACGGCGCTCGTCGACGACACGAACCGCCTGCGCGGCGGCATCGAGGGCGCGCTGGCCCACATCACGAAGCCGTTCGATCCCTCCGAGCTCGTCGCTGCGGTCGACCGGGTGTGCGGGCCCGGGGCAGTGCCGGAGCCCGAGTTGCGGCGCCGGGTCCGGGCCGAGTCCCTGCGGGCCCTGGCCCGCGGCGACGGGACCCGATCCGGCGCCGACGGTGGCGCCGGTGCCGGGGTGCGGGTGCACGTGAGCCGGCTGGAACCGCTCGCGGTGGCACCCGCCCTCCCGGCCCGGGTGCAGGAGGCCCGGGCCCGGCTCGGCGCGCTCACGCCGAAGCAGCGACGGATCCTCGACCGCCTCGCCGACGGCCGCTCGGTGACCGCGGTGGCGAACGATCTGGGCATGAGCCGCTCCAACGTGTACGCGGGACTCCGGCGGATCGGCCGTCTCCTCGGCCTCTACGGCACCGAGGAGCTCCTGGGTCTCCTGCGCAGCGGTGAGCTCCTCGGACCCGACCGGGGGCGGGGCGCGCCGTGACCGCGGCGGACTTCGAGGGCCTCGACGCACCGGTGGTGGTCGGATGCTCGGGTGGTGCGGACTCCCTGGCGCTCCTCGCGCTCGCCGCCGCCGCCGAGCTCGCTCCGGTGGCGGTGTACGTGGATCACGGGTTGCGTCCACCTGTCGACCGGGCCGCCGACCTCGCGGCGGTCCGGGACGCCGCAGCCCGGCTCGGGGTCGGGGTCGACGTGGTGGCCGCGCCGGTGCCGGCGGGACCGAACCTCGAGGCCCGTGCCCGCCGCAGCCGCTACCGCGCGCTCGAGGCGGCCCGTCGCAGGCACGGGGCCGGTGCGGTGCTCGTGGGGCACACCGCCGACGACCAGGCCGAGACGGTGCTGCTCGCGCTCCTGCGAGGCTCGGGTGTACGCGGCCTGGCGGGGATGGCGGCCCGGCGCGGCCGGCTCGCCCGGCCGCTGCTGGGACTGCGCCGCCGCGACACCGAGCGGATCTGTCGGTCGGCGGGGCTGGCGTGGGTGCACGACGCCACGAACGACGACCTGCGGCTGCGCCGCAACCGGGTTCGCCACCGCGCCCTGCCCGAGCTGGCGGCGGTCGCGGAGCGCGACCTGGTGCCGGTGCTCACCCGTCAGGCCCGGATCCTGCGCGACGAGGCCGACTTCCTCGACGATCTCGCCGCCGACCTGTTGCGCACGGCCGGGATCCCGCACCCTGCGACCCGCGTGCTCGCCGACGCGCCCCGCCCGCTGGCGCGCCGGGCGGTGCGACTCTGGCTGGGTGCGCCGCCCCCGTCCGCGGCGGAGGTGGAGCGGGTGCTCAGGGTGGTGGAGCACGTGGCGGTGGCCACCGAGCTGCGCGGAGGGCGGCGGATCTGGCGCACGCAGGGCCGTCTTCGTCTTTCGCTAGCCTCGCCGGCGTGACCGACGATCGCCTGGGGCGTGTCATCGTCGGGTCCTCGCAGCTCACGGCGCGGGTGCGGGAGCTCGGCGCCCAGATCAGCAGCGACTACCGCAGCAGGCCGCCGTTGCTCGTCGGCGTGCTCAAAGGGGCGTTCATGTTCATGAGCGACCTCGCCCGGGCCATCGACCTGCCGGTCGAGTTCGATTTCATGGCCGTCTCGTCGTACGGATCGGCCACCCGCAGCAGCGGGGTGGTGCGCATCCTCAAGGACCTGGACCTCGACATCGGCGACCGCCACGTCGTGCTGGTGGAGGACATCGTCGACTCCGGGCTCACCCTCGCCTACGTGCGGCGCAACCTCGCGGCGCGCCGGCCGGCGTCCCTGGAGGTGTGCGCGCTGCTGGTGAAGGACGGTCTGCAGCGGGAGGATCCGGCGATCCGCTACGTCGGGTTCCGGATCCCGCCCGTGTTCGTGGTGGGCTACGGCCTCGACATCCACGAGCGGTACCGCAATCTGACCGACGTGGTGGAGTACCGGGAGGAGCCGTGAGCGAGACGTCCCTGCACCCGGTGGCCGGTCCCGGGCCGGCGATCGACCGGCATCGTATCGAACGGGCGATCCGGGAGCTGCTGGAGGCGATCGGGGAGGATCCCGACCGCGACGGGCTGCGGGCCACCCCGGCGCGGGTGGCGGCGCTGTACGAGGAGATCTGCCAGGGCCTGCACGACGACCCTGCACGGCACCTCACCGTCACGTTCGAGGCCGACCACGACGAGATGGTGATGGTGCGTGACATCCCCCTCTACAGCATCTGCGAGCACCACCTCGTACCGTTCCACGGCATGGCGCACGTCGCGTACATTCCGGGCGACGACGGGCGCATCACCGGCCTCTCGAAGATCGCCCGCCTCGTCGACGGGTTCGCCCGCCGGCCACAGGTGCAGGAGCGGCTCACCACCCAGATCGCCGACGCCCTCGTGCAGGTCCTCGCTCCCCGTGGCGTGTTCGTGGTCATCGAAGCCGAACATCTGTGCATGTCGATGCGGGGGGTGCGCAAGCCCGGTGCGCTCACCGTCACCAGTGCGGTCCGGGGTTCGTTCAAGGAACACGCCGCGACCCGGGCCGAGGCGATGAGCCTCATCGGGCACCCCGGCAACCGCCTCTGAACCGGCCCCCCGGGCGGGGCGTGCCGGTACGCTGCCACCGATGTCGGTCTGGCCCGACGCCCTGTGGACGGGGAACGCGGTGATGGGGGTGCTGAACGTGACCCCGGACTCGTTCTCCGACGGTGGGCTCCACCGGGGGATCCCCGGTGCCGTGGCCCACGGGCGTCGCCTCGCCGCGGACGGGGCCGACGTCATCGACGTGGGGGGTGAGTCCACCCGGCCGGGAGCCGAGCCGGTGCCGGCCGCCGAGGAACGACGCCGGGTCCTGCCCGTGATCGAGGCGCTCGGGGACCTGGGCGTGCCGATCAGCGTCGACACGATGAAGGCCGAGGTCGCCGCCGCGGCGCTGGACCGGGGGGCATCGATCGTGAACGACGTGTCCGCCGGACGCGCCGATCCGGAGATGCTCCCGCTCGTCGCCGAGCGCGGTGCCGGGCTCGTCCTCATGCACATGCGCGGGGAGCCCCGCACGATGCAGCACGACCCGCGCTACGGCGACGTGGTGACCGAAGTGGCGGCGTTCCTCGTCGAGCGGGTGGCCGCGGCCCGGGCCGCCGGGGTGGCCGAGCAGCACATCGTCGTCGACCCCGGGATCGGGTTCGGCAAGACCGCACGGCACAGCTGGGCGCTGCTCGCCGCCACCCCCGACCTCGCCCGACGGACCGGCCGCCCGTTGCTCGTGGGGGTGTCGCGCAAGTCGTTCCTCACCGCGGTCGGTGCCCCCGAGCGCCCCCGCGACCGCGACGCCGCGACGGTGGTGGCCTCGCTGTGGGCGTTGCGGAACGGGGCCTCCATGGTGCGGGTGCACGACGTGGCGGCCTGCCGGGCCGCGCTCGCGGCCCGGGACCGCGCCGAGGCGGCCGCCGCGGCGCCGGACGTGGCGCCGGCGCGCCGGTTCGGCTCCCCGTGGCGCGCCCCCGGGAGGGGCGCGGCGTGACGAACGTGCCGCTGCGGGGCCGATGGGCTCAGGGCCTGCAGCCCCGCTGCTTCCTGTGGGTGATCAAGGACCGGCTCGCGGCCTCCGAACGACCCGGTGGCTTCGCCCGCAACCACCGGCGGATCCGGCGTCAGGAGGAGCTCATCTGGCTGCATCAGCGCGGGTTCACCAAGATCGTGTCGCTGCTGGACTCCCCGCACAACCTGCACGCGTACCGGCAGGCGGGTCTCGCTTTCGAGCACCTGCCCCTCGGCCGGCGTGACCAGCTCACCGAGCGGCTCCCCGCCGTGTACCTGCGGCTGGCGACCCTCCTCACCGACCCGGCCGAGCGCATCCTCGTACACCACGAGGAGTTCTCCGAGCTCGTGCTCGGCGTGCTCGCCGGATACCTCTGGGCGGCCCGGTTCGTGGACGACGGGCCCCGGGCGGTGCTGCTCATGGAGCGGCTGAGCGGCCGCGAGCTCGGTGCGGGCGGTCGGGCGGTGGTCGCCGCGGCGTTGGAGTCCGGGTGGCGCGCCCCGGGATGAGCACCGGGGGATGAGGGTGGACATGACCGACGGCCGGGACCCGCCGGCGGACCTCATCGTGATCCGCGGGATCCGGATGCTCGGTACCCACGGTGTCCTTCCCCACGAGCAGACCCGACCGCAGCCGTTCGAGGTGGACGTGGAGCTCGCCGTCGACACGACGTCCGCCGGGACCAGCGACGCCCTGACCGACACCGTCGACTACGGCGCGGTGGTGGCGGCGGTCACCCGGGTCGTGGAGCGGGAGCGCCACGCCCTCCTCGAGCGGCTCGCGGCGCGGATCGCGGCCGTGTGCCGGGAGGATCCCCGGGTCCTCGCCGCGACCGTCACCGTCCGGAAGCTCGCGCCCCCCCTCGGCGCGCTCGTACGCGACGTCGGTGTGCGCATCACCCGCTGAGCGGGTCTTCCTCGGGCTGGGCTCGAACCTCGGGGACCGGCTCGCGTTCCTGCAGGGTGCGGTGGACGCGCTCGCCGCCCACGACCGCATCGAGGTCGTGGCCGCCTCCGGGGTGTACGAAACCGACCCGGTGGGCGGGCCGCCCCAGGACCGCTACCTCAACGCGGTGGTCGAGGTGCGCACCGACCTGGCCCCGCTCGAGCTCCTCGAGGTGGCCCAGGGCGTCGAGCGGGCCGCCGGCCGGGAGCGCGGCGTGCGCTTCGGGCCCCGGACCCTCGACGTCGACATCCTGTGTTACGGGCAGCGCCGCATCCGTCACCCCCGCCTCGAGGTGCCGCACCCCCGCATGGGGGAGCGGGCCTTCGTGCTCGTGCCCCTCGCCGAGCTCGACGCCACCCTCGGGGCCACCCTCGGGGCCACGTGGCGTACGTCGGGCGCCGCCACTCGCCGACCGGGCGTGCGGGCGACCGGGCTAACGTTGCGGGTGCCGTGAACACGTCCGACAGCCCGGGCGTCCGGACCCCCGACGGCCGGAACGCCCAGGGCCGCCGAACCCGCCGCACCCGGTGAGCGGCGCCGACCGCAGGTCGCCGGGCACCCTCGCGCTCGTCGGCCCCGGCCGGGTCGGGCGCGCGCTCGCCGCGGGTCTCGCCCGGGTCGGGTGGCGCGTCGGTTCCGTGGCCGGGCGGTCCCTCGACGCCCCGTCCGTGCGGCGCGCCGCGGCCGCGTTCGGCGCCGAGCCCCGCCCGGTCGGCACGGTGGCGGACGGGGCGTCGCTCGTGGTGCTCGCCTGTCCCGACACCGCCCTCGACGCGGTCGTGACGTCGCTGCACCCCGACCGCAGCGCCCTGGTGGTGCACACCTCCGGTGTGCGTGGCTTGGAGGCCCTGGCCAGGGTGCCGGCCCGAACCGGAACCCTGCACCCGCTCATGACGATCCCCGACCCGGATCCGGACCGCCTCGCCGGGGCGTGGTGCGGGGTGTCCGGCGACCCGCAGTGCAGGGAGCTGGCCCGGGCGCTGGGCATGCACCCCGTCACGGTGCCCGACGCCCGGCGGGCCCGCTACCACGCCGCGGCGACGATCGCCTCGAACCACCTGGTCGGGCTGCTCGCCGAGGTGGCCCGGGTGGCGCCGATCCCGCTGGAGGCCTACCTGCCGCTCGTGCGGGCGACGGTCGAGAACGTCGCCGCGCTGGGACCGGCCGGCGCGCTCACCGGGCCCGTGGCCCGGGGCGACCTCGTCACCGTCGCCACGCATCTGGAGGCCCTCGACGGCCCGGACCGGCCCGCCTACCGGGCCCTGGCCGCGGCGTGCGCCCGGCTCGCCGGGCGGGACGGGCCCGAGTGGCGCGAGCTGCTGGCCCCGGGAGTGGCGTGACCGGCGTCGGGCTCCCCGCCGGGCCGGGAGCGCCCGCCGCCACCCCGGGGCCCGAGGTGGTGACGACGATCGCCGAACTGCGGCACCGCTGCGACGACGCACGGCGGGCCGGTCGGCGGGTGGGGCTCGTGCCCACCATGGGGTTCCTGCACGCCGGGCATGCATCCCTCATGCGCGCCGCCGCCCGCGACGACGACTTCGTGGTGGTCACGGTGTTCGTGAACCCGATCCAGTTCGGGCCCCATGAGGACCTCGACGGCTACCCCCGTGACCTCGAGGGCGACCGGCGCACGGCGGCGGCGGCGGGCGTGGATCTCGTGTTCGCACCGACCACCGCGGAGATGTACCCCGACGGTCCGCCCCGGACCACGGTCCACGTGGAGGGCCTGACCGCCGGTCTGTGCGGTGCCCACCGGCCCGGGCACTTCGACGGGGTCACGACGGTGGTGGCGAAGCTCGCCGCGATCGTGGGTCCCTGTCGCGCCTACTTCGGTCGCAAGGACTTCCAGCAGCTGCGCGTCATCGAGCAGATGGTTGCCGACCTCGACCTGCCGGTCGAGGTCGTGGGCTGCCCACTGGTGCGTGAGGCCGACGGCCTCGCCCTGTCCAGCCGCAACGCCTACCTCGAGCCGTCCGAACGGGCCGCGGCCACGGTCCTGTTCCGGTCGCTGCGGGAGGCGTCCCGGCTCCTCGTCGGGGGGGAGCGCGACCCGCATCGGGTGCTCGATGCGGTCCGCGCCACGCTGGCGACCGAACCGTCGGTGCGGCCCCAGTACGTCGAGCTCGTCGACGTGATGCGCCTGGAACCGGTGCGCGCCGTCGACGGCCGGACCCCGCTGCTCCTGGCGCTGGCCGCCCACGTCGGTCGGGCCCGGCTCATCGACAACCTGGTGGTGTCGTGGCGGGACGGGACGGCCGCCACCGACCTGGGTGTCACCCTCGGGCCCGGTGGCGCCCTCCAGCCGGTGCCGCCCGAGCCGGCGTCCTAACCTGCGGGCGCATGTACGACGTGGCGGTGCTGGGCAGCGGCATCGCGGGGCTGTCGTGTGCCATCCACGCCGTCGGCGACGGCGCGTCGGTCGTGCTGGTGACCAAGAGCCGGCTCTCCACCTCCGCCACGCGCTACGCCCAGGGCGGGGTCGCCGCCGCGCTCGGCGCCGCCGACACCCCCGAGCTGCACGCCGCCGACACCCTCGCCGCCGGCGCCGGGCTCTGCGACCCCGACGCGGTGGAGGTCCTGGTCACCGAAGGCCCGGCCCGGGTCCGTGAGCTGGAGCGGCTCGGGGCGTCCTTCGATCGCATCGGCGGGGCGCTCGCGTTCGCCCGCGAGGGAGGGCACTCGGTGGCCCGGGTGGTGCACGCCGGTGGTGACGCCACCGGCGCGGAGATCGAACGGGCGCTGGCCGCAGGGCTTCCCGCCACCATCGAGGTGCGCGAAGGCTGGTTCACCCTGGACCTGATCGTGGAGGACGGTCGGTGCCGGGGCGCGCTCGTGCGGGCCCCGGACGGGGCGGTGGTCGAGGTCCGCGCCGCCCACACCGTGCTCGCCACCGGAGGTGCCGGGCAGCTGTACGCGGTGACCACGAACCCGGCGGTGTCCACCGGGGACGGCATCGCCATGGCGTGGCGCGCCGGCGCCGCGATCGCCGACGTGGAGTTCATGCAGTTCCACCCCACCGCCCTGCACCACCCGACGATGCCCCGACCGCTGCTGTCGGAGGCGCTGCGCGGTGACGGCGCGGTGCTGCGCGACGAGCAGGGCCGGGCCTTCATGGCCGACGAGCACCCGATGGCCGACCTGGCGCCCCGGGACGTGGTGTCGCGGGCCATCACCCGCCGGCTCGTCGAGCGGGACCTCGACCACCTCTGGCTCGACGCCACCGCGATCCCCGACCTCCCGCAGCGCTTCCCCACCATCTGGGCCGCGACCCGGGCGGCCGGCTACGACCCCACGACCGAATGGCTGCCGGTCGCGCCGGCCGCGCACTACCTGTCGGGGGGTGTCTGTACCGACCTCGAGGGGGCGACCACGGTGCCGGGCCTGTGGGCGTGCGGCGAGGTGGCCTGTTCGGGGGTGCACGGTGCGAACCGCCTCGCCTCGAACTCGCTGCTCGACGGTCTCGTGTTCGCACCGCGGGTGGCGGGCGCGATCCGGGCCGGGCGGGACGGGCCCGAGGCGACCGGTGTCCTGCGCGGCCTGGTCGCCGATGGTTCCCTTCCCCGACCGGTGGCGGCCACCACGGTGCTGGCCTCGACGGGACGCGACGCGCTGCAACGGACGATGACCGTGCACGCCGGGGTCCTGCGGGACCGCTCGTCCCTCACCCGGGCGTGGGACGCCCTCGGCGGTGACGACCCGCCGGTTGGCCCACCACCGACCGAACCGGCGGCGATGGAGGCCGTGAACCTCACCCAGGTCGCGCGCCTCCTGGTCCAGGCCGCGCTCACGCGGGAAGAGTCTCGGGGAACCCACAACCGCCTCGACTTCCCCGAACCCGACCCGGCGCTGCAGGGACGGTTCGTGCACCGCCTCGGTGAGCCGCTGCGGTTCGTGCCGCTCACCGCCGCAGTGGGAAGCGGGCGGCCCGCGGCGGGGAGCGCCGCCGGGTGAGCCCGGTGCACCGCGACTTCGACCCGCCGCCCGGGCCGCTCGCCGGGCTCGTGGCCCGGGCGCTCGCCGAGGATCTCGGGGTGCTCGGCGACCTCACCACCCTCGCACTGGTCGGGGACGACGAGACGGGCGCGGGATGGATCGCCACCCGACAGGACGGGATCCTCGCCGGTACCGCGGCCGCCACCGAGGTGTACCGCCAGGTCGACCCCGACGTGCAGGTCACCTGGGACGCGGCCGACGGGGAGGAGATCCCCGCCGGCGCGCGGCTCGCCCGCCTGGAGGGTCCCTTGCGGGCCATCCTCATGGGGGAGCGCACCGCGCTGAACTTCCTCCAGCACTGCTCGGGTGTCGCCACCCTCACCCGCCGGTTCGTGCGTGCCGCCCACGGCCGGGCGCGGATCCGTGACACCCGCAAGACCCTGCCCGGCCTGCGGGCGCTGGAGAAGGCCGCGGTGCGGGCCGGGGGCGGGTTCAACCATCGTGAATGCCTCTCGGACGCGGTGCTCGTGAAGGACAACCACCTCCGCCGCCGCTCGGTGGCCCAGGCGGTGGCCCGGGCGAGGGCCCGCTGGCCGGGACGGGTGGTCGAGGTGGAGTGCGACACCCCCGAACAGGTCACCGAGGCGGTCGCGGCGGGGGCGGATCTCGTGCTGCTCGACAACATGACCCCGGAGATGGTGGCCGAGGTGCGGGCCCGGGTCGGGGAGGGGGTGCGGCTCGAGGTCTCGGGCGGTGTCACCCTCGATCGGGTCGGCGCCTTCGCCGAGGCGGGGGCCGATTTCGTCTCGGTCGGGGCGATCACCCACTCCGCCCCGGCGCTCGACATCGGTCTCGACCTCGACTGATGCTCCTCGCCATCGACACCGGCAACACCCAGACCGTCATCGGCCTCTTCGACGGCACCGAGCTCGCCGACCACTGGCGCATCGCGACGGTCGCGTCGCGCACCTCCGACGAGCTGGCGCTCATGATCCAGCAGTTCCTCGGGTTCCACGGGTTCGACGCCGAAGCCGCGGTCACGGGGGTGGCGATCGCGTCGGGGGTGCCGAGCGTCACCGCCGCCCTGCGGGAGATGACGCGGCGCTACTTCGGGTTCGAGGCGCTCGTGCTCGAGCCCGGGGTCCGCACCGGGATGGCGATCCTCTACGACAACCCGAAGGAGGTGGGACCGGACCGCATCGCCGACGCGGTGGCCGCCTACGACCGCTACGGCGGGCCGACGATCGTCGTCGACTTCGGGACCGCCAACACCGTGGAGGCGATCAGTGCGAAGGGCGAGTACCTCGGCGGGGCGATCTTTCCCGGCATCGAGGTGTCCCTCGACGCGCTGTTCGGGCGCGCCGCCGGCCTGCGGCGGGTGGAGCTCGTGCCACCACGCCACGTGATCGGGCGTTCCACGGTGGAGTCGATCCAGGCGGGCGCGGTCTACGGCTTCTCCGGTCAGGTCGACGCGATCGTGGAGCGCTTCGAGGTGGAGCTCGGTCGGTGCACCGTCGTCGCCACCGGAGGGCTCGCCGAGCTCATCATCCCGTACTCCCGCACGATCCAGCACCATGAGCCGTGGCTCACGCTCCACGGTCTGCGCATCGTCTTCGAGAGGAACCAGGAGTGATCGACGAGCGCGACCACCGGTGGGGCAAGGTCGAGGCACTCCGGGCCCGGGGCGTCGACACCTATCCGGTGCGCTTCGACCGTGACCACACCGCCGCCGAGCTGGCCGAGCGGTACGGCACCCTGCCACCCGGCACCGAGACCGACGACGAGGTGCGGGTGGCCGGCCGGATCCTGCTGCTCCGCCGCCAGGGCCGGCTCAGCTTCGCGAACCTGCGCGACGGCAGCGGCACCGTGCAGCTCTTCGTGTCCCGGGCCGACGTTGGGCCCGACCTGCACGCCGCCTTCGACGACCTGGACCTCGGGGACTGGGTGGGTGTCACCGGCACCGTGATGACCACCCGGCGCGGGGAGCTCAGCGTCCGGGTCCGAACCTTCAGCCTCCTCGCCAAGGCGCTGCGGCCCCTGCCGAAGTGGCACGGGCTCGCCGACGTCGAGACCCGCTACCGGCAACGCTACGCGGACCTCATCGTCAACGAGCACGCCCGCCGGGTGTTCGAGATCCGCTGGGCCGCGATCCGGGCCATCCGGGAATGGCTGACCGAGGCCGGGTTCATCGAGGTGGAGGGACCGGTGCTGCACGAGCAGGCCGGCGGCGCCGCCGCCCGGCCCTTCGTCACCTACCACCGGGCACTCGACACCCACCTCGTGTTGCGCATCGCGCTGGAGTTGCACCTCAAGCGCCTGCTCGTCGCCGGCTACGAGAAGGTGTTCGAGATCGGGCGGGTGTTCCGCAACGAGGGCCTGTCCACCCGGCACAACCCCGAGTTCACGATGCTCGAGCTCTACGAGGCCTTCGTCGACTACCACGCGATGATGGACCGCACCGAACGCCTCGTCGCCCACGCGGCACGGGTGGCCACCGGTTCGACCCGCATCGAGGTGGACGGCGAGCCGGTGGACCTCGCCCCACCGTGGCCACGGATCACGATGCGCGACGCGATCCGGGAGCACACCGGCGCCGACGTGCACCCCTCGATGCCGCTCCCGGAACTGCGCCGGGTGGCGGCGGGGCTCGGCGTGGAGGTGGAACCGGGATGGGGCCCGGGCACGATCATGCTGGAGATCTACGAGCACACCACCGAGCACCGCCTGCGGGGTCCGGTGTTCGTGTGCGACTACCCGTTGGAGGTCTCCCCGCTCGCCCGCCGGCACCGCGACGACCCGTGGCTCGTGGAGCGGTTCGAGGCCATCGTGGCCGGGCGGGAGCTCGCGAACGCGTTCAGCGAGCTCAACGACCCCGTCGAGCAGCGCCGCCGGTTCGAGGACCAGGCCGCGCGCCGGGCGGCCGGGGACGAGGAAGCCCACGCCCTCGACGAGGACTACCTTCGCGCCATGGAGTTCGGGATGCCTCCCAGCGGCGGGCTGGGGATCGGCATCGACCGACTCGTGATGCTGCTCGCCGGGGTGCACAGCATCCGGGAGGTGGTCCTGTTCCCCCTGCTCCGGCCCGAGCCGGGCGCGGTGGTGGTGGGCACCGGGGACGGGCCCGGCGGCCTCCGCGGCGCCGAGGAGCTCCCGGACGGCCCCGGTGACCCCGGGGGGATGTGATGCGGGTCCTCGTCACCGGGATGGGCGGGGAGCTCGGCACGCGGGTCGCCCAGCTGCTCGAGGAGCACCCCGAGGTCACCGAGATCACCGGGGTGGACATCGTCCCGCCCCGGCGGCGGCTCCGCCGGGCCACCTTCCGCCGCCTCGACCCCCGCGACCGGGAGCGCCTCGCCGCATTCGTGACCGACTTCGCTCCCGACACCTTCGTCCACTTCGGGGTGTACGAGCCCCACTCGCGGCTCACCCCACGCCTCGCCGCCGAGCGCACCCACGCGTTCACCGTGACCGCGCTGGGTGCCGCGGCCCGCACCGGCCGGCTGGAGCGGGTGGCGGTACGCAGCGGTCTGGTCGTCTACGGCCGGGGCCGGGGCCGGCCCGCGGTGCCCGACGAGACGGTCCCGGTGGCACCGACCACCTTGTACGGCCGCATGTGCCTGGAGGTGGAGTCGTTGGCCGTGGAGCTCGGGCAGCGTCACGGGTTCCCGGTGGCCGCGCTGCGTGAGGCCCCGGTGGCCGGCTCCCACGTCCCCTCGCCGCTGGGCCGTGTGCTGCGCCTGCCCGTGGTCCCCGTCCCGGCCTGCGCCGACCCGACGTTCTCGCTGCTCCACACCGAGGACGCGGCGGTGGCGATGACCCGGGCGGTCCTGGTGGGCTACGACGGCCCGCTGAACGTCGTGGGTCCGGGCGCGGCGTCGGTCTGGCAGGCCGTCCGCCTCGGGGGACGGCTCCCCGCTCCCGTGGTCGGTCCGGGCTGGGCGGTGGCCACCCGCCTCGCCGAGCTCGCCGGCGCACCGGTCCCCGACCACGTGGTGGAGTTGCTGGCGCGGGGCCGCACCGCCGACGGGTCGAAGGCGGTGGAGGTGCTCGGGTTGGGTCGGCTGCGCTCCACCGTGGAGGTGTGCACCGAGATCTTCGAGTGGGCGACGGTCACCCCCCTGCGGGTGCCGGCGGCGGTGGCGGTGTGACCACCGACGGGCCGGTGCGGGCCCTGCCGCCGTTCGGGATCGACGTCGACCGCACCGGCTCGCTCGGATCGCCGGCCACCGCCCTGGCGCGCCGGCTCGGTGGCCGCTACCCGATCGACCCGTTCGGGGGCGACCCCCAGCTCCAGGACGCGCTGGCGCCGTTCGCCGACCTCCTCGTGCGGGTGACCGTGGAGCACCCGGCGCGGCTCCCGGCACGCGGGCCGGCGCTGCTCGTGGCCAACCGGGGGCTCGGGCTGGCCGAGCCGGCCGTCCTCGCCACCGCCGTGCGGCGCGCGGTGGGCCGCCGCCTGCGGGTGATCGGCGCCCCCGACGTCCCGATCCTCGGCGATCTGGTGCGCAAGCTCGGCGCGGTGATGGCCTACCCCGCGGACCTCCGGGCGGTGCTGCGGGCCGGGCACATGGCTGCGGTGCCGCTGGGTCCCACCTGGCTGCGAGCCGGTGCGGGCACCCCACCGACCGGGCTCCTCATGGCTGCGCTCGGCTACCCGGTGGTGCCGGTGGCCGTCCGTCCCGGCGGTCCGCTCGGGCTCCCGCTGCGGCCCTGGGTGGTGCGGGTGGGCCGCCCGCTGGCGTTGCGGGCACCTCGCGGCTCGGCCGATCCGCTGGCGGCGGCGGAGCTGGGGGAGGCCGCACGCGACGCCGTCCAGACCCTCCTGGACGGTGCCGATCCCTGAGGTCCGTCTCCCTGCCCTCCGTCCGTCCGAGCCTGCGTACCGTGGGGAGCCACCGGCCGTGTCCCCGGTGACACCCGTGGTGGTCAGGAGCGGCGCGCTGCGGCTACCCTGCCGGTGCGGTCGTGATCGCGATCGCGAGCATGAGGGGGCCGCCGGTGCCGGAGGTCGTGACCAGAGACGGCGTCAGGATCCACTACGACGCGTTCGGTCGGCCCGATCGGCCCCCGCTGCTCATGCTGCAGGGTCTCGGCGCCGACTCCCGGGGCTGGGCGCTGCAGCGCCTCGCGCTGGGACGGCGCTTCCGGTGCCTCGCCCCCGACAACCGGGGCGTCGGCCGCTCCGATCGCCCCCCAGGCCCCTACGACCTCTCCCAGATGGCCGACGACGCGCTCGCGGTGCTCGACGCCGAGGGCGTCCGCGCCGCCCACGTGATGGGGGCGTCGATGGGCGGGGTCATCGCCCAGATCATCGGGGTGCTCCATCCCCATCGCGTCCGTTCGCTCGTGCTCGCCTGCACGGCGTGCCGCCACCACGAGTGGCGCCGGGAGCTGCTGGCGGAATGGGCCGCCGCCGTCGACGAGGGGGGCATGGCTGCGCTCGGGGAGGAGGCACTGGCCTGGCTCGTCGGTCCCCGATTGCGACGCCGCTTCGGCCTGTGGTTGAACCTGCTGGCCCGGGTGGTGCTCGCCCAGCCGCCCGAACCCTTCATCGCGCAGGTGCAGGGGATCCTCGCCGCGAGCGACGAGCTGCGGTTCGAGTTGCGCCACCTGCGGGTGCCGACGCTCGTCATCACGGGCTCCCAGGACGCCCTCACCCCGCTCGGTGACGCCGAGGAACTCGCCGAGCTCATCCCCCACGCCCGGCTCGAGGTCATCAGCGGCGCCGCCCACGGGCTCATGGTGGAGGCACCGAACGCGTTCAACGACACGGTGCTCGCCTTCCTCACCGAGGCGGAGGATGCCCACCGGGCGGGCGACGTCTCCCCGGCCGCGGAGTCCGCCTGAAGGAGGAACGAGCCCGCACGAGGTGGGGCGCCCTCGCCTAGGAGCGGCGGGTGACGAGGTCGTCGACGAGGCGACGGAGCCCGGCGGTCACCTCGGGGTCCAGCCCGTCGACCTCCGCCAGCACCTTGTCGGCCCGCCGGGCCTCCTCCCTGGCCACCGCCAGGGCGTCGTCCACTCCGCCCGCCTCGATGGCGGCCCGGCGCAGCGCGTCGGCCTCTGCGGGCTCGAGCGCCCGGCCGAGGCGCCCGGCGAGCTCGGGCCGGCGGGCGAGGGCGAGGATCACCGGCAGCGTGTACACCCCCTCCAGCAGGTCGTTGCCGGCCGGCTTGCCGAGGGAGGCCTGGGTGCCGGTCACGTCGAGGCAGTCGTCGACGATCTGGAAGCAGAGCCCGAGGTGGCGGCCGAAGGCCCCGAGGGCGTCGAGCACCTCGGGCACCGCGCCGCTCACCATCCCGCCGATGCGGCACGCGGTGCCGAACAGGGCCCCGGTCTTCCCGCTGATCGCCTCGAAGTACCGGTCCTGGGTGCGCCCGGGGTCGAAGAGGTGCTGGAGCTCGACCACCTGACCCCGGCACAGCTCACCGATGGTCGCCGCGAGCAGTCCCGCCACCTCGGCTCCCAGCGACGAAGCCAGTTCGGAGGCCCGGGCCAGGAGGAAGTCGCCGGCCAGGATCGCCACCACGTTGCTCCACCGGGCGTTCACGCTCGGCACGCCGCGGCGGGTGGCGGCCTCGTCGATCACGTCGTCGTGGTAGAGGGAGCCCAGGTGCACGAGCTCGACGGCCACCGCGCCGACCACGGTCCGGGCCGGTGCCGGCCGGCGTCCCTGGACGGCGTACGAGGCGCACACCACGAGGGCGGGACGCAGGCGCTTGCCGCCGGCGTCGATGAGGTGACGCGCCACCTCGGTGAGGAACGGATCGTCGGAGGTGGCGGCGCCCCGCAGCTCCTCCTCGACGCGGCGCAGATCGCCTTCGAGCTCCGGCAGCCCCAGGGCCTCGAGCGCGGGCACCCGGGCAGGGTACGGCCGCCTGGCCGGTGCCACCAAGCCGGGCGCCGCGGTCCCGGGCCCGGGACGAACACGGGAAGAACACCGGTGCGGGAAGCGTTACCGCATTCCCGGCGTGCGCGCCGGGGGTCGCGCGCCGGGGGTCGCGCGCCGGGGGTCGTCGGCGCCGCCGATAGACTGACATGACGACGAGGCGAGTGGACCGGCGTGGACGGCCTCGCCCGGCGGCTCGAAAGGCCGACCGGGCCCGGTCGGCGGCGGCGAGCTCGAGGAAGGCGGGTCGCACCGTGTTCGAACGCTTCACCGACCGGGCTCGACGGGTGGTGGTGCTGGCGCAGGAGGAGGCGCGCCTGCTCAACCACAACTACATCGGCACCGAGCACATCCTGCTCGGCCTCATCCACGAGGGTGAGGGCGTGGCCGCCAAGGCGCTCGAGTCGCTCGGGATCTCCCTCGAGGCGGTGCGGGCCCAGGTGGAGGAGATCATCGGGCACGGCGGCAGCGCGCCGTCCGGCCACATCCCCTTCACCCCTCGCGCGAAGAAGGTGCTCGAGCTGTCCCTGCGGGAGGCGCTGCAGCTCGGGCACAACTACATCGGCACCGAGCACATCCTGCTCGGTCTCATCCGGGAGGGCGAAGGCGTCGCCGCCCAGGTGCTCGTGAAGCTCGGGGCCGACCTGTCGCGGGTGCGCCAGCAGGTGATCCAGCTCCTCTCCGGCTACGCCGGGGGCAAGGAGGGCGCCCCGACCGGCGGAGGCTCCTCGGAATCGGGGCCGTCGGGGTCGCTGGTGCTCGACCAGTTCGGCCGCAACCTCACCCAGCTCGCCCGGGACAAGAAGCTCGACCCGGTGATCGGGCGTGAGAAGGAGATCGAGCGGGTGATGCAGGTCCTCTCGCGCCGGACGAAGAACAACCCGGTGCTCATCGGGGAGCCCGGGGTCGGCAAGACCGCGATCGTGGAGGGCCTCGCCACCGACATCGTCGCCGGCGACGTGCCCGAGACGCTGAAGGGCAAGCAGCTGTACACCCTCGACCTCGGGGCGCTCGTCGCCGGGTCCCGGTACCGCGGGGACTTCGAGGAGCGCCTGAAGAAGGTGCTGAAGGAGATCCGCACCCGCGGTGACATCATCCTGTTCATCGACGAGCTGCACACGCTCGTCGGTGCCGGGGCGGCCGAAGGCGCCATCGACGCGGCGAGCATCCTGAAGCCGATGCTGGCCCGGGGTGAGCTGCAGACGATCGGTGCGACGACCCTCGACGAGTACCGCAAGCACCTCGAGAAGGACGCCGCGCTCGAGCGGCGGTTCCAGCCGATCAAGGTGGAGGAGCCGTCGGTCGCCCACACGATCGAGATCCTGAAGGGCCTCCGGGAGCGTTACGAGGCGCACCACCGGGTCACGATCACCGACCAGGCGATCGTCGCCGCGGCGAACCTCGCCGACCGCTACATCTCCGACCGCCACCTGCCCGACAAGGCGATCGACCTCATCGACGAGGCCGGGTCGCGGCTGCGGATCCGTCGCATGCAGGCGCCGCCCGACTACCGGGAGCTCGAGGACGAGATCGCCGAGGTGCGCCGGCGCAAGGAGGAGGCGATCGAGCAGCAGCAGTTCGAGACCGCCGCGTCGCTGCGCGATCGTGAGAAGGAGCTCCTCGAACGGCGTGCCGCCAAGGAAGCCGAGTGGAAGGCCGAGGGCGTCGATCTCTTCAACGAGGTCACCGAGGAGTCGATCGCGGAGGTCCTGGCGTTGTGGACCGGGATCCCGGTCTACAAGCTCACCGAGGAGGAGACCGCCAAGCTCCTGCGGATGGAGGAGGAGCTGCACCGCCGCATCGTCGGCCAGGAGCAGGCGGTGCGGTCGGTGAGCCAGGCGATCCGGCGCACCCGCGCCGGCCTGAAGGACCCGAAACGGCCGAGCGGCTCGTTCATCTTCCTGGGCCCGTCCGGGGTCGGCAAGACCGAGCTCGCCAAGACCCTCGCCGAGTTCCTCTTCGGGGACGAGAGCGCGCTCATCCAGCTCGACATGAGCGAGTACATGGAGAAGCACACGGTGTCGCGCCTCGTCGGGTCCCCGCCCGGCTACGTGGGCTACGACGAGGGTGGGCAGCTCACCGAGGCGGTGCGGCGCAAGCCGTTCTCGGTGGTGCTCTTCGACGAGATCGAGAAGGCGCACCCCGACGTGTTCAACGCGCTGTTGCAGATCCTCGAGGACGGCCGGCTCACCGACGCGCAGGGACGCACGGTCGACTTCAAGAACACGGTCATCATCATGACCTCCAACCTCGGCACCGCCGACCTGCGGCGGGCCACGGTCGGGTTCGCGAAGGCCGACGAAGCGGTGACCTACGAGAAGATGAAGGAGAAGGTCACCGAGGAGTTGAAGCGCCACTTCCGGCCCGAGTTCCTGAACCGGATCGACGAGGTCATCGTGTTCGCCGAGCTCACCCGGGACGAGGTGAAGGCGATCGTCGACCTGCTGATCCGGCGGGTCGCGCAGCAGCTCGAAGCCCAGGGCATCGGCCTGGAGCTCACCGAAGCGGCCAAGGATCTCCTCGCCCGCAAGGGCTACGACCCCACCCTCGGGGCCCGGCCGCTGCGGCGGGCGATCCAGCGCCTGGTGGAGGATCCCCTCTCGGAACGGATCCTCTGGAAGGAGTTCCACGCCGGGGAGACGGTGATCGTCGATGCGCTCGGCGACGAGATCGTCTTCCGCGCCATCGAGGGGATCGAGCCGCCGTCGGTGGAGCTGGCCGGCAGCGGGTCCGAGGGCTGAACCGCCACGGCGCCGCGCCGCCCGGGCGCTGGGTGGCGGCCGGCGTGTACGCGGCGCTGGCACTGCCCCTCCTGGCCGGGTGCAAGGTGGATGCCGCGCTGTCGGTGCGCGTCCGTGACGAGGGCAGCGGCGTCGTGCGGGCCACGGTCCGGCTCGACCGCACGGCACGCGCCCTGCTCGCCCCTCCGGGGACCGATCCCCGGGACCGCCTCCGCCTCGACGACCTGCGGGCCGCCGGGTGGCGCATCCGGTGGACGGTCCGGGGCGACCGGGGCCCGGTGACGGTGCGGCTGGCGAAGCCGTTCACCCGGCCGGCCGACGCCGGCCGGGTGGTGGCGGAGCTGACCGGTCCCTCCGGGCTGCTGCGCGACGTGACGGTGACCCGCGACGGCGGGCCACTGCGGACCGGTTGGTCGTTCGCCGCCCGCACCGGGGCGCGCCCGGCGGTGGGGCTCGCCGCCGATCCCGAGCTCGTCGCGGCCTTGCCGGCCCGGGGCGGTGACGCGGGGGTGACCGAACGTTGGTTGACCGACCGGCTGCAGCGCGCGCTCCGGGCCCATCTGGTGGTGGACCTCCCGGCCGGGGCGCCGCGGCGGTGGCCGCTCGGCGACGGGACCGCGCGCACCGTCGCCCTGGCCACGAGCCGGGTGCGGGTCGGGCGGGTCCTGACCCTCGGTGCCGGGGTGGCCGCCGGATCGGTGGCGCTCGGGGTGGGGATCGCGGGGGAGGCCCGGCGCCGCCGCCGGGTCGCCGCCGGCCCGCGACGGGGGTCAGGATCGGGGCGGCCGGTCACCGGTTGAGGTGCCGGACCCGAACCGCAGCAACCAGGCGGGAAGGTCCTCGAGGCTGTCCAGCACCACGGATGCGCCGGCCCGCAGGAGGGCGTCGGCGGGCCAGGGACCGGTCGTCACCCCGACGGGCACCGCCCCGGCCGAACGCGCCGCAGCCATGTCGGCCGGGGTGTCACCCACGTAGCACGCGGCGGCGTGCGCGGCGAGTGTCTCCGCCTTGGCCGGTCCGTGCCGCCATCCGACCACCGCGTCGACCTGCAGGCCCACGGCCCGGAGGCAACGGTGCGCGTTCGGTTCGTACTTCGCGGTGACGACCAGCACCCGGCCCCGGGCCCGGGCCGCAGCGACGGCGTCCGCCGCCCCGGGCAGCAGGAACGAGCCGGGCGGACCGTGCCGGGCGTACAGCACCCGGAAGCGGTCACAGACCGGATGGACGTCGGCCGCCGGAACGTAGCGGGCGACCACCTCCTCGAGGGGTGGGCCCAGCCCGTCGGCCACCGCGTCACCGTCGATGCGGGTGCCGAGCTCGGCGTTGAGGGCCCGAACGGTCGCCCGGACCCCCGGTCGGGTGTCGAGGAGGGTCATGTCGAGGTCGAAGCCGACGACGAGACCGCCCACCCCCGGCCGCGCAGACGCCCGGCGTTCCGCTCCCGCCGCGGCCCCGGCGTCACCTCGTCCAGGCGATGTCACAGCCCGAGGTTATGTTGGATCTCATGGATCGAACAGTTGTTCCCCAGACCGGGAGGACGACCGCCCGTGTCCGCTACGCCTGCGGCCACTGCGGTGCCCCGGCGGCGCGCTGGCTGGGCCGGTGTCCGGCCTGTGGCGAGTGGGGCACGATCGGGGCGCAACCCGACGCGCCGGCGGTCGGCGCACCGGTCACCCCGATCACCGAGGTCGATGTCGACGGGCAGTCCCGGATGCCCACCGGTGTCACCGAGCTCGACCGGGTGCTGTGCGGCGGGCTCGTCCCCGGGTCGGCCACGCTGCTGGGCGGTGCGCCCGGGCTCGGGAAGAGCACGCTCGTGCTCCAGGCGCTCGGTCACGTGACCGCAGGGGGACGGCGCGCCCTGCTGGTGAGCGCGGAGGAGCCGGTCACCGCCGTGCGTCGCCGGGCCGAGCGGATCGGGGCGCTGCGTTCGGGCCTGCTGGTGACCGAGGTCGACGACGTCGCCGGGATCGTCGCGGGCATCGAACGGGAGCGACCGGACGTGGTCGCCATCGACTCGATCCAGACCGTGCGCCATCCGGGGGTCGCCGGGTCGGCGGGATCCGCGGCCCAGGTACGGGCGGCGGCGGAGGCCTGCATCCGTGCCGCCCGGGGGGTCGGGGCGGCGCTCGTGCTCGTCGGCCACGTCACCAAGGACGGCACCCTGGCCGGGCCCCGCACCCTCGAGCACCTCGTCGACACCGTCCTCACGTTCGAGGGCGACCGTCACCACGCGTTGCGCTTCCTGCGGGCGATCAAGCACCGGCACGGGCCCACCCGGGAGTTGGGCGTGCTCGAGATGGGCGAGGGCGGGCTCGCCGGCCTCCCCGACCCGTCCCGCGTGTTCCTCGCCGAGCGGCGACACGAGGTGCCCGGCTCGGTGGTGGCCGCCGCGCTGGAGGGCACCCGACCGGTCCTCGTGGAGGTCCAGGCGCTCACGGTCCCGGCCCGGGGCGGCCCGCCCCGACGCTGGGCGCAGGGCTTCGACGGGGCCCGGGTGGCATTGCTCGTCGCGGTGCTCGAGGCCCGTGCCGGCGTGCGCCTCGGCGACTGCGAGGTCTTCGTGAACCTGGCCGGAGGGTTGCGGGTCGAGGAACCCGGTCTCGACCTGGCGATCTGCGTGGCCCTGGCGGGTGCCCGGCTCGGGCGCCCGGTGGCCCCCGGACTGGTCACCGTCGGCGAGGTCGGGCTCGCCGGCGAGCTGCGGGATGTGCCCCGCCTCGACGACCGGCTCGCGGAGGCCGCGCGGCTCGGCTTGCGCGCCGCGCTCGTCCCGGCCGCCGGACGGCGCGCGTCGGGGGGGTCGTTCCCGGTGGCGGCGGTCGGGTCGCTGGTGGACGCGCTCGCCTTCGCCGGTCTCCTCGACGGTCCCGACGGCGCGGTGGGTGGATGAGGCGGCTGCTATCGTCGCCGTGCCGGCCGGTCATCGCGGGTGCGACAGGCCACCCGCTGACCGGCGCACCCGGCCCGGATGGGGAAGGCCCGACGGGGGGAAGTCGGAGGCGACACCGGTGCCCGCAGCGCCCCGATCCGAAGCGATGCTCAGTGCCCTGCGGCTCGTCGCCCCGGGTCGTCCCCTGCGTGAGGGGCTGGACCGGATTCTGCAAGCCCGGATGGGCGCGCTCATCGTCATCGGCGACGGGCCCGAGGTGCTCGAGATCTGCTCCGGCGGGTTCCTCCTCGACGCGGAGTTCACCCCCCAGCGCCTCTCGGAGCTCGCCAAGATGGACGGGGCGATCATCCTCTCGGCCGACTGCGGGCGGATCGCCCGGGCGAACGTGCACCTCGTGCCGGACCCCGAGATCCCCACCCAGGAGACGGGCACCCGGCACCGGACCGCCGAGCGCGTGGCGAGGCAGCTCGACGTGCCCGTCATCACCGTCTCCGAGGAGCTTTCGCTCGTCGCCGTGCACCGGCGGGGTCAGAAGCGGACCCTCGAGCCGGTGGCGCGGGTGCTCGCCCGCGCCGACCAGGCGCTCCAGATCCTCGAGCGATACAAGGCCCGGCTCGACGCGGTGAGCGGCAACCTCTCCGCCCTCGAGGTGGAGGACCTCGTGACCGTCCGTGACGTGGCCACCGCGCTGCAGCGGGCCGAGATGGTCCGCCGGGTCGCCGAGGAGATCGAGGAGTACGTCGTGGAGCTCGGCGCCGACGGCCGCCTCGTCCTCCTCCAGCTCGAGGAGCTCATGGGGGGCGTCGAGGACGACCGTCGTCTGTTCGCCAAGGACTACTTCGTGGAGGACGAAGCGTTCGAGCTCGCGGACGTCATGGGGGCGCTCGCGGACCTCGACACCGAGGAGCTCCTCGACCTCCGGGAGGTGGCGAGGGTGCTGCACCTGCCGGTCGAGGCCGGGCTCGACACGCCGGTGCAGCCCCGCGGGTACCGTCTGTTGCACAAGATCCCGCGCCTCCCCGAGGTGGTGGCCGAGCACGTGGTGGAGCGGTTCACGAACCTCCAGAAGATCATGCGCGCCGGGGTGCACGACCTCGTGGAGGTGGAAGGGGTAGGTGACGCCCGTGCGCGTGCGATCAAGGAGGGCCTGGCCCGGCTGGCCGAGACGTCGATCCTCGAGCGCTACGTGTGATGGGGTATCTCGACGAAGGGCCGCACGAGGTGGAGGTGGAGCGCATCGGGGTGCGCGCCGCCGACGGGGTGACCGTGCCGGCGATCCACGCCCGGCCGCTGGGCCTCCCCCGCCGTGGGCTGGTGCTGCACCCCGACATCATGGGGATCCGTCCCCTCTTCGACGAGATCTGCCGCCGCCTCGCCACGCACGGCCTCGCCGTGTGCTGCCCGGAGCCGTTCGCCCGCGTCGACGGGTACGAGCTCCTCGACGCGCCGGCTCGGATGTCGCGGGTGGCGCAGCTGGTCGATGCGACCCAGCTCGGTGACCTCGTGGCGGCCGCCGACCGGCTGGTCGTCGCCGACGACGTCCGGGAGGTGGCGGTGGCGGGCTTCTGCATGGGGGGGATGTACACGTTGAAGGCCGCCGCCGACGGTCGCTTCGACCGGGCGGTCGCGTTCTACGGGATGATCCGGCTGCCCGAGGGATGGAGGGGTCCCCACCAGCAGGAGCCCCTCGACGTGGTGGCCCGTGCCTGCCCGACGCTGGCGATCCTGGGCGGCGCCGACCCGTTCACCCCGCCCGCGGACGTCGACGCCCTGCGGAGGGCGTGGGCGCAGCGACCCGACTGCGAGGTGGTCGTGTACGAGGGCGCCGAGCACGGGTTCGTGCACGACCCGGACCGTCCCGCCCACCGTCCCGACGCCGCCGCGGACGCCTGGCGCCGGGCGCTGGCCTTCCTCGGCTGACCCCCGGGGCCGGAGCCGAGACGTCAGCCGCCGGCGCGCCGTCGCAGCGCGTTCCGCTCGACGAGGCGGTAGCGACCCCGGCCGGTGGGTTCGATCCAACCGAGCCGGGTGAACATCGCCAAGGCCTTGTTCACCCGTTCCCGGGACGCACCGATCAGCGCGGCCAGCTCCTCCTGGGTCATGGGGATCACCACCTCGTCGCCGTCACCGGCGAGTTCGAGGAGCCGCTTGGCGGTGCGGGCGGGCACGTCGAGGAACACCGCGTCGGCGAGGGCCTCGTCGGTGGCCCGGAGGCGCAGGGCCAGGATACGGACGATGATCCACAGCAACTCGGGCCGCTCGTCGAGGACGCGGCGCACGTCGTCGTAGCGGACCGCCACCACCCGGGTGTCCGCCAGGGCCCGGGCATCGGCCGAGCGCGGGTGGCCGTCGAAGAGCCCGAGCTCCCCGAACAGGCCGCCGGCCTCCAGCACCGCCACCGTGGAGGGACGTCCGTCGGAGGCATGCGTGGTGATCGCGATCCGGCCCTCCACGATCACGTACAGGTCGTGGGCCTCGTCACCTTCGTGGAAGAGCAACTCGCCGCGGGGGACGTCCTCCTCCCGGGCGACCGTGCGCAGCCGGTCGAGCACGTCCGGTGGCAACGCTGCGAACAGCTCGGTCGTGTCCAGGAGCCGCCGACCGGCCACGGCGACGAGGTTACCGGGAGCGAACACCCGGGTCGGGACGGTGGGGCGCCCGGTACACTGTGGAGGTCACCTTCCTTCTCGTCCGAGGAGCCGCATGCCCTTCGACGTCGGCGACAAGGTCGTCTACCCCCACCACGGCGCTGCGGTCATCGAACGTCGCGAGAAGCGCGTGGCGTTCGGGACCAAGCAGGAGTACTTCGTGCTTCGCCTTGCGTACGGGGATCTCACCCTCATGGTGCCGGTCGCCAACGCCGAGGAGATCGGCCTGCGCGAGGTCATCAACGACGAGGAGGTCGAGGAGGTGTTCGCGGTCCTCCGCAAGAAGGAGGCCCGCATGCCCACGAACTGGTCCCGCCGGTTCAAGAACCACGTCGAGAAGCTCAAGAGCGGTGACATCTACCAGGTGGCCGAGGTGGTCAGGAACCTCACCCTGCGCGAGGGCGACAAGGGCCTCTCCGCGGGGGAGAAGCGGATGCTGGCCCGGGCCCGGCAGATCCTGGTGTCGGAACTGACCTTCGCGCTCGACGTCGACGAGGAGACGGCCGAGAGCCGGCTCGACGAGGTGCTCGGACGACCCCACACGCCACTGCGCACCGAACTCGCCGACACCCCCACGAAGCCGCGCCCGCCGCTCCCGCTCGGTGACGGTGCCGCGCGGTCGGCCACGAAGGCGGGCGCGAAGCGCCAGCCGCCCGCCGATGCCTCGCCCACGAAGGCGCGGGCCACGAAGGCGCGGGCCACCGCGGCCACGCCCGCACCCGCGGCGACGGGCACGGCCGCCCGAAAGCCGTCGGGCACCGCCGCGGCGAGGAAGGCGCCGGCGGCGAAGCGGGCCGGCACCGCCGGCGTGAAGGCTGCTGCGGCCGCGAACACCGTGAAGGCACCGGCGGTTGCCAAGGCCGCTGGTGGGGCGGCGAAGCCCACGAAGACCACCGGCCGCAAGACCTCCGGCCGTGGTGCGGCCGTGGCGAAGGCCACGAAGGCCGCGAAGGCCGGCAAGGCTGCCGCGTCCCGGTCCGGCTGAGCCGGTCCCGGACCCGCCGGCGTCCGCGGCCGGCCCGCACGGCCCGGTCAAGCCCCCGGCCCCGGGTGCCGAGACCCCTTCGGGGTGGATGCGACCGCCCCGGGGAGGCAGCGATGTTCGTCGAGGTCACCCGGCTTCTCACCGTCGTGCTGCTCACCGCGGCCGGGTTCGTGCTCGGCGCGGGTGTCGGCCCTCAGGGCGGGGGAACCCCGGCCGGGGTGGGCGGCATCCTCGGCTGCCTGTGCGGCTACCTCGTCGGCGGGGTGCTGGGTCGGCTCCTCGAGCGGGCCGCGGGCAGCGTGGAGCGCCGCGTCGACCGGGTCCCGTTGCCCCAGATGTTCGCCGGGATCGTCGGTGCCGGCCTCGCCGCGGTGCTCGGCCTCACCCTCGCCGTGCCCATCGCGGCGTTCGTGCCCATCGGGGTGGCGGTGCCGCTGGGTGCCCTCGTGGTGTGGACGGCCATGTACCTGGGGTTCCGTGCCCTGGCCCGGCGCGCCGAGGAGCTCTTCGGGCTCCTCGGGGTCTCCAGCCGACCCCTGGTGCGGGCCCGGCCGTACGACCGGGCCGAAGGGTTCCTCGTCGACAGCTCCGCGATCATGGACGTCCAGCTCCTGCCGCTGGCCCGCTCGGGGTTGTTCCACGACGACCTGCTCATCCCCCGCTTCGTGCTCGACGAGTTGCAGGGCCTCGCCGACGGTGGTGACGACCGCGCCCGGCGCGCCCGGCGTGGCCTCGAGAGCCTGGAGGTCCTGCGCCACGAGGCGCCGACGCGCCTGTACGTGATCGACGACGAGGTGCCCGAGGTGGCCGAGGTCGACGCGAAGCTCCTCGCCCTGGCCCGTCGCCTCGAGGTGCGGCTCCTCACCAACGACCTCAACCTCGCCCGGGTGGCGGAGTTGCAGGGCGTGCCCACGGTCATCCCCCGCCGGGTGGCGGCCGAACTGATCCCCGGTGTGCTGGCCGGGGAGGTGATCGAGGTGGAGCTCACCCGCTCCGGTCGCCACCCCGGCCAAGGGGTGGGGTACCTGGAGGACGGTTCGATGGTGGTGGTGAACGGTGGGGCCGACCTCGTCGGTGCCGGGCCGGTGTCGCTGGCGGTGTCGTCGATCGTGCCCACCAGCGCGGGGCGGATCGTGTTCGCCCGGCCGGTCGCCGAAGGGCGCGGCCCGAACCGGCGCCCGCCGGAGCAGCGGGGGGCCGTGCCCGACCGGGCATGATGGCGCGGTGGGCACGTGGGGCATCGTGGTCGCCGCCGGCGCCGGGTCCCGGTTCGGGGGCGACAAGCTGACCGCCCGGGTCGGCTCGGTGCGTCTCGTGGACCGGGCCCTGGAGGTCGCCCGCCGTGCCCTCGACGCCGTGGTGCTCGTCGTGCCCCCCGGTGCCGCCTGGGTGGGTCCCGACCTGGCCGGAGCGGTCACGGCGGTGGTGCCCGGCGGGTGCCGACGTTCCGACTCCGTGCGGGCCGGCCTGGGTGCCGTACCGACCGGAGCCGGCGAGGCCGACGTCATCGTGGTGCACGACGCGGCCCGTCCGTTCGCGTCGGTCGCCCTCTACCGTGCGGTCATCGCCGCCGTGGCCGACGGAGCCGACGGGGCCGTCCCGGCCCTGCCGGTGGACGACACGATCAAACGGGTGTCCGGGCGTGAGGTGCTCGAGACCCTGGCCCGTGATGAGCTCGTACGGGTGCAGACCCCGCAGGCGTTCCGCAGCGCGATCCTGCGGGCCGCGCACGCGCCGGGCGGCGATGCCACCGACGACGCGGCGCTCGTCGAGCGGCTGGGGGGACGGGTCGTCACCGTCCCGGGTGAGGTCACGAACCTCAAGATCACCCGTCCGGCCGACCTGCGCGTCGCACGTGCCCTCCTCGCCCTCGGCGACGAGGACGGCCGGCACGAAGACGGCGCCGTTGCCGGCGCCGGTGACGGGGGCCCGGCGTGATCCGCGTCGGCCTCGGTTTCGACGTCCACCCGTTCGCCCCGGACCCCACCGAATACCCGGACCGCCGGCTCGTGCTCGGTGGGGTCGTCCTGGACGGCCCGCCGCTCATGGGTCACTCCGACGCCGACGTGGTGTGCCACGCGGTCGCCGATGCGGTCCTCGGGCCCGCGGGACTCGGCGACCTCGGGTCCCGGTACCCTTCCGACGACCCCGGCCTGGCCGGTGCCCGCTCGATCGTGCTGCTCGCCGAGGTGGCCGGCGACCTGGCCCGGGCCGGATGGTGGGTCCGCAACGTCGACGTGGCCCTCGCCGCGGAGCGTCCGCGCCTGGCCGCGCACGTCGCCGCGATGACCGCGCACCTGACCGAGGCACTGGCCGCCGCCGCCGAACCCGGGGTCGGGGTGCACGTACGGATCGGTCCGAAGCGGGCCGAGGGCCTCGGCTTCGTCGGCCGCGCCGAGGGAGTGGCCTGCTGGGCCGTCGCACTGCTGGAGCAGGCGGGCGCCGGTCCTGCCCCTGCTCGGTAGCCTCCGGGTGATGGGGACGGGTCTGCGCATCCACGACACCCTCGCAGGCAGGAAGGTGCCGTTGGAGCCCGCCACCGATGGGCATCTGCGCATGTACGTGTGTGGCCCGACGGTCTACGACGTGCCGCACCTCGGCCACGGCCGCACCGCGGTGGTCTTCGACATGATCCGCCGTTACCTGCGCTGGCGCGGCCTGTCGGTGACGTTCGTGATGAACGTCACCGACGTCGACGACAAGATCATCGCCCGGGCCGCCGCGGAGGGGACGACCGAACCGGAGCTCGCCGCCCGCTACGAGGAGGCCTACTGGTCGGAACTGGCCCGCATCGGCGTCGAGGCACCGGACCTCGCCCCACGGGCCACCGACCACATCGGCGAGATGCTCGAACTGGTGGGTCGTCTCGTCGAGCGCGGCCACGCCTACGTGATCGACGGGGACGGCGTCTATTTCGCCACCGACACCTACCCGGGCTACGGGCAGCTCTCCCACCGCAGCCCACGCGACCTGCGCGAAGGCGCCGGAGCCCGGGTGCCGGTGGGTGAGCGCAAGCGCAGCCCGCTCGACTTCGCGCTGTGGAAGGCGGCCAAGCCCGGCGAGCCCTCCTGGCCGTCGCCCTGGGGTCCCGGCCGGCCGGGCTGGCACATCGAGTGCGCGGCGATGTCGTTGCGGCTGCTCGGTGAAGGGTTCGATCTCCACGGCGGGGGCAGCGACCTGGTGTTCCCCCACCACGAGAACGAGCGGGCCGAGGCCGAAGCCGCCGGCTGCCGGTTCGCCCGCCACTGGGTCCATGCGGGGATGGTCACCGTCGCCGGGGAGAAGATGGCCAAGAGCGCCGGCAACTACACCACCCTCGCCGAGGCGGTCGACGCGCACGGAGGCCGGGCGTTCCGGCTCGCGGTGCTCCAGGTGCACTACCGCTCCCCGATGGAGCTGGGCGGCGACGAGTTGGGCGCGGCGGCGGCCGCGGCGGACGGCATCGACGCGATGCACCGCCGCCTCCGGGCCGCCGGGGTGGCGCCGGCCGGTGCCCGGCCCGACGAAGTGTCCCGGGCCCGGTTCCGGGCCGCGATGGACGACGACTTCGGGACGCCCGGCGCGGTGGCGGTGCTGTTCGACGCGGTGCGGGCCGCGAACACCGCCCTCGACCAAGGGCGGTTCGAGGCCGCGGCCGCGGCCGGCGCGACGGTGGCCGAGTTGGCCTCGGTGCTCGGCCTGTCGGTGCCGGCGGCACCCGCGACCCACGGCGACGACGCGGAGATCGAAGCGCTCGTCGCCCGGCGGGACGCGGCCCGTGCGGCGCGGGACTTCGCCACCGCCGACCGGATCCGCGCCGAGCTCGCCGCCCGTGGTGTCGTGGTGGAGGACACGCCGACCGGCACCGTCTGGTACCGGCGTTGACCGGACGGCCCCGGCCCCGTCGCCCCGCCAGGCGTGCCGGGTCGCCGGCTGGTCGGGGTGCCGGGCCCGGGGCGGAACGCGGTGCGGAGCTGGGTGCGGAGCTGGTGGGGGGGTTGCACGCGGTGCGGGAGCTGCTGGCGGCCGGACGTCGGCGGGTGCACGAGGTGTGGCTCGCCCGCAGCGGCGGCGACGTGGAGGAGCTGGAACGGCTCGCGCAACAGGTCGGTGCGCGCGTTCGGCGGGTGTCGCCGGCCCGGCTCGCCTCCGGCGCTGCCGGCGCCGTGCCCCAGGGGGTGCTGGCGCGGGCGGACCCCCTGCGGGCGGTGCCCTACGAGCGGCTCCTCGACGATCCCGCCTGCTTTCTCGTCGCCTTCGACGGGGTGACCGACCCTCAGAACCTCGGGGCCTGTCTGCGCGCCGCCCTGACCGCGGGTGCCACCGGTGCGGTGCTGCCCCGGGCGCGCACCGCCCGGCTCGGGGCCACCGTGGCGAAGGCCGCCGCCGGTGCCCTGGAGTACCTGCCGATCTGCGCCGTGGCGGGGATCCCCACCGCCCTGGAGCGGGCCCGCCGGCGGGCGGTCTGGACGGTCGGGCTCGACGAAGACGGCGGCCACGACGTGTTCGTGCTGCCGTGCGCCGCCGAGCGGCTCGTGCTCGTGTTCGGCGGCGAAGGCCGGGGCCTCGGTCGACTCACCCGACAGCGGTGCGACCTGCTCGCCCGTATCCCCACCACCGGTCCCATCCGCAGCCTCAACGTCGCCGCTGCCGTCGCCGTCGCCACCCACGCGGTCGCCCACTGCCGGAGATGACCACGATCCGTCGCGCGCCGGTACCCTCGTCGGGTCGCCGGAGTAGCTCAGTTGGCAGAGCAGCCGCCTTGTAAGCGGCAGGTCGTCGGTTCGATCCCGTCCTCCGGCTCGGGGTCGGTGGTCCGCCGCCCGTGCCGGGCGACCCGGTAGGGTCGGGGCGGTTCGATGGATGCCCTATGACCGACTTCCTGCTCACCACCGGCCGACGGGGGCGTCGTCCTTCCCCGACCGTGTTGCGGCGCGCCGTCTCGTCGGCGGCGCGTGGCGCGGCGCTGGTCGGGTTGGCGGTCCTCATCGGCATCGTGCTGCTCCAAGTGGTCGACGACGGCACCACCGGCCCGATCGGTGACGGGTCCGGACCCCCCGGATCGGCCACGACCACCACCGAGCCGGGTCCCACCAGCACCACGAAGGCGGCCGGCGAGGTTCGGCCACCGCAGCAGGTGACGGTCGTGGTGCTGAACGGCTCGGGGCGTCCCGGCGCGGCGACCGCGCAGACGAACGCGCTGAAGGCCAAGGGGTACCAGACCCTCACCCCGGCCGACGCCACCCGCCGGGAGGGCACCGTCGTCTACTACCGGCCCGGGTTCGAGCGGGAGGCCGCCGCGTTGGCCACCGCGGTGGGTGGCAACCCGAACGTCGAACCGATGCCGGAGACGCCACCGCCCGGTGCCGAAGACGCCGACTGCGTCGTGATCCTCGGCCTCTGAACCGCTCGCACTCCGACCCGCTCGCCCGGCTGGCCGCGATGGCTCCGCACGCGGCCGTCCTCACCGACTACGACGGGACCCTCGCCCCGATCGTCGCCGACCCCGACCGGGCGGTGCCGCACCCG